>Ga0066376_10000103_pt1 | contig 67893 bp, 65 predicted proteins | sample Knorr_S15_td_Bot_FD_77009 | JGI IMG/M metagenome (GOLD analysis project Ga0066376, IMG submission 77009) | Marine microbial communities from Southern Atlantic Ocean transect - Knorr_S15_td_Bottom_ad_5009_LV_A | ecosystem: Environmental > Aquatic > Marine > Oceanic | place: Southern Atlantic...
ATTCTCAATGAACGACTCGGGACTGGCGCCGTTGAATACAATCTCAGGCATGGTCGAATTGTTGCCGCGCCTCTTGCCTTTATGCGGGGTAAGACGTTTAGCAGCGATACTTTCGTCCTATTGGACGAGGCGCAAAACACCACAGTCGCTCAAATGAAGATGTTCCTTACGCGTATTGGTGAAGACTGCAAGGTCGTCGTGAATGGTGATATAAACCAAAGTGACATACGGGGGGTTAATGGCCTGGCAGATGCCATTCAAAAATTAAGAGGCCTTCCGGGCGTGCACATTCATCGGTTCGAACGTGACGATATTGTTCGAAGCGGTCTGGTGCGGGCAGTTCTCGACAGGTATGAGGTAGGTAACCTCTGATTATAATCAGAGGTTACCTGGAAGAGTAAGCCGGGAACTCACCGGTTCAATTCGTCATTGGGATTAACCACTATGGCACTTGGTTTTTCTTTTGGCGCATTGAACTGGTCGAGTTTTCGGTTAACGCGGCTTGAATTAGGGTTTATCTCCAATGCAGTCTCCAGAGCCAGCCTGGCTTCATCCCAGCGTTTCATGCGGATGAGGGTCAACGACCTGTTGTAATAAACAATATCCAAAGCAACATTCGCTAATTCGATAGCCCTGTCGTAGTCTTCGAGCGCCTTGTCAAATTCGTGAAACTGATGAAAAACGTTACCTCTGTTGACATAAATCTTTGCCATGCCAGGCGCCAGTAATATCGCCTCATTGTGGTCTTTCATCGCTTCTTCGAAACGGCCATTGGCTGCATAGATGATACCCCTGTTGGTATGCGTAGCTGCAAGGTCGCGCAGTAATAAATGGTCGTTTCGTATGGCGTCAGTGCAGTAGCGTGCCGCGTGGCTCGAATGTGGCATGTTACTTTCTTGATAACATCTCGTGGCGTTATCGGACCCAAAGGTGGTATTCGACTGGGCAGAGCAGAACCCAGCGGGCAGCGTTAGCAGGAAAAAAAGTACAACTCTCATTTACGGTATGCCTCGTCTACGTCGTAGAGTGATTCTAGATTAAAAGAAAATTTCATTTGAACCTTATCCACTCGAACTCTTTCTCCGCCGATTTCTCTCGGTTTGAACTTGAACCGGGAGACGGCAATAAGGGCGGACTGGTCGAACAAAATGCCGGGTTGTGAATCAATGACGATCGGATTTGAAACAGTACCGTTTGCTCTCACTGAAAATTCCACTACGACGAATCCCTCCAGGTTCTTCATGGCTGCCCGGAGTGGGTAGATGGGTTGCACCACATACAGGGGAGTGAGTTCCGAGTGAGGCGCTTCAAGTTCAAGGTGTATGTCCAGCGGGCCGAGAAGATCTGCAATGCTGCCAAAGGTTGGCTTCTGTGCTTTTAAGGCAACCCTGCTCGTCGCGTTGATTATTGAGGTACTAGGGTCCGGAGGCGGTTGCAGGGGAAGGGCTTTTTGAGGTTTCTTACGAGTTGCGACAGGTTTCTTTTCTTCATGCTCGGTGACGTATGGCCTCACGTAAGAAGTCGTAATAATGTCGATGTCCGCTGTGAGTTCGTTCGCGATGAGATACAACATAAGATAGAAACACAGGCAGGTTGCCACGAAAGCAGCGAAGAACACAGAGGCAAATTTTATCAAAGGGTGGATGTCGATCATCTCGTCACCCGTTTTCCACCGAGAGAGATTGAAGCCTACACCCTGATTTGGCCATGTGCCAGCCTCGGCGTCCATGTTCAGATTCTCAGGACACGTTGGACCATGAAACGGCTGATTAAGGTCGGAATGTCGCATCACTGTTTCCGCCATACCGAGTCAGAGCCGTACTCATACTCCGCTCGCCTCTTCCTTGTTTTAACTAATGTGTTTTAACTAATGTGTTTTAACTAAAGTGTTCTGACGAAAATATCCTCGTAATCAGAGGTTCCCTAGAAGCTGATATTGCCTTTCATATCGTCCGGCAGAGCAGCCAGAATATTATGGACGGTATGCTCGGGGCTTTCCCCTGTGGTATCGATGATAATGGACGGTCCCGGCAGGTTGGGTATTTCAAACTGCCGACTCGCGAAACCATCTTCTATCAGTTCAATATTGTTAACTGGCGCAGGCTGCCGACCGGGATCGTCGATGCTGAGGATCAGGAGCAGTATAAGTCTGATTAATCAATTTTCGCCATCATCTCATCAGAACCGTACTATCCTGCGCTCACGACTTCCTTACTAATGAAAATGCTCTGAAGATTCTTTTAGTCAGAGCCCTAAAACAATCTGACAGGGTCCCAGTTACCTGTGAAAGATTGCGTGTTGGACCAGATAACATGATGGTCATCCAGCAACTTCTGGGTTTTTATCGCACGGATACCGTCGGTGATAAATTCAAAAGCAGTAATCTCATGTTGCTCAAAATCTATAAGAGAAAACCCCGGCCAATGTTCACCTTTGAGAGTCCCTGCATTGATAAGCGTTAGTTTTTCGAAGTGGATGATCGTTCGAAAATGCATATGACCGTTGATCAGATATCGAAATTCTCCATCCGTGATGATTTCATCAAGCGCGGTGCTTCGCTCGATGCTCATTCGCGGCGTGCCTGGCCAGACCTTGCGAAGATCGTCTTCGGCGACACCGTGGCAAAGCAAGAGTTTTCCTGCAATGGTGTCCAGTGAAATTTGACGGGGTAACGCCACCAGATATTGCCTGGTCTCCTCGGTCAACTCATTGAGTTGATGTGCATCAGGAATGTGCCTGGCCTTTTCTTCGACAACCCATCGATCATGATTGCCTCGAACTGTCTTGACGCCGGAATCTTGTAAAAGTTTAACGCTTCGGTCGGGACTACCAATCCCATCGACGATGTCTCCGGTGCAGACTAAACAATCCACGCCTATTGTGTTCAGGTGATTGATTGCGGCTTCGAGCCGTTCGTGTTCGGCATGCACATCGCCAATGACGCCTAGTCTCCTGACCGCCACCTATTTTTTCCTCCTCTGATTTAGCATGGCGTCAATGATGTTCAGCCTCTTAAGCGCACTGGTCGATTCCAGGATTGTTTGCATCGTGTCTGCATCGAATCGTAACAGCTGAAATACTCGGAAGGAAAAATCAGCAGGGGAGAGGTCCAGCCAATGATTGGCGTTGAAGGATTGAAGCTGTGACGGGTGTTGTCGTTCAACAAGCGTTAACAACAATTTCGTTATTGATCTTTGGAGACTGGCTGTGGAGTCATCGTTCTCGTTGACATCTTTCAGTTCAGAGCAGGTGACAATTCGGTAAGGCAGTGTCTGTATTTCTTCAACAAGTTTCAATCGAGTACACATGGAAATATTGACATAGATACGGCCGTCTGCGGTTGTTTCAACGATATCGCAGGAGCCGGCAGAGAACACATCGACGGGTTCGTAGGTGGCTTGATTACTGTTTAGTGCATCCTGTATTGATTGATCTCCTCGAGCAGAATGTATTTCCTTTCGAGTGTGACAAACGGCGATCATTCTGTTTTCGCCGACCGAATCTTGAATCATCTGCCGATAACGAGGTTCGAAGACGTGCAGCGGTACTATCGTTCCCGGGAAGGCGACGACGTCAGGGATTGGGAAAAGGGAAACCTGCAGATTATCTGGCATTACTGATTTTAGGCGCTAGCGCGGAACAACAAAAGAGAGCGGAATAGTTTAATTTCTGTCCGTCAACCAATCTTCAGCGGAGACAGAACGCTGGTTGGATGTCTGGCATCAGGCGGCAGGCTGAATGTCTGGCTCCTTGCCTTTTGAAATCTGCCAGTGAAGGTAGAACAACGGAATCGTCACAATCAAGACAATGGCAATGCGAATCAGGCTGGCGATCGCTGCCTTTCTTTCGTTGTCCATTAGTGCCTGCAATGCTGCTTCTCGAATTACGTTTAATTCTTCGACTGATTTCGGAGCCTGGACCAGGCCCGATTCGGGTCCAGAGATTCGGAATCCAGGATAGCGATTTTGCCCGTAGAAATCGATAGTTTGCAAATGTTGGTAGCGATAAGTGCTCATTGTCAATTCCGGGGAGATGATCTTCACAATCTCATAGAGCCCCATGCCGGTTGACACCGTGATACAGATTACCGTCACGAAGCAGACGAGTAGTGCGTATATGCGAACTGGCAGGTGATCCATCATTTGACCCATTGGTGGTGTGTATAGGTAGTAGACCGGAAAGCAGGCCGATGTTTTCCTATCGTTTAAAAAAAACGCGGGCGACTTTTTTGGACACTGTGAAGAAGCCGACTAAGGAACCTCTAAACATCCTCTTAATCAGAGGTTCGCTAAAACTTGAATGAGGTATCCAGCTGCAGCCGGTCGTAGTCTTCCGCCACGCCAATATCAACATTTCGTTCGTTGTTAAAGTAAGTGATAGAAACCTTCCACTTCTCATCGAAAGCGTATGCTCCTTTGATAATGTGGCCTTTTGCATTGGTACCACCGCCACCAAAATCCGAATCCGTAAGCAGGGCGAATACGGAATTTGCTTCAAGGTGCTGGTAAATGTAGGCAAGCTCCCAGGAGTTTGCACGACTCGCCTTACCAAACTTGAATCCAGCCGCCCAGGCCGTATCCAGATCGCCTGCATCCTGGTTCTGGACATAGTTAGCGAACATGTGAACGGGTGTCTCAAAGATGTGGGTGCTCAGCTCTGCGAAGAGTTCAACTTCCTCGAAGTCATTATCGTAGGCACAGGTCGAGAGGTTAGTTGGATCACTACACTCAAATGTATTGCCAAAGAACTCGTCGTCATCACCGTGAAAGACCTCTCGCCCTTTTACGCCGATATCAAAATAACTGATGCCCACTTTGAGTTGATTGTTGCCAATGCGACCGTCCCACCCAGCCTGCACACCATAAGATATTCGGGAATTGCTCTTGTTTGAATCACTTTCAAGGAAATTGAATCCCGTATTAACAAATAGCTTGTCGTGCCGGTAAGTGAGCGCCAGTCCTTCTGGTCTAAAATCGCCATCCCAGACGAGACCGTTGCCGCCAGCACGATGCCAGACATTCTTTATTTTCCCGCCAATCACCTGGAGCCCTGGTTTGGCGTGCCATTTGAAATAGGCCAGATCAAGCCGTAGGTCTTTGGTAGAGCCGCCACCACCTAGTGTTTGGTTGGTTGAGACGGGATCTTCCCCGCCTGTGGCCAGTCCAATGCCAATTTCAAGATTGTCTTTAGGCGTGGCTGTCAGTGCGACTCGCGCTCGGATTCTATTGCGTTCTCTCGTGTCGCTGCGTTCGGCATCAATATTTTCGTAGCGATAGCGGAAGTCTCCCTCGATTTTCATTGTGTCAGTCCAGTTTCGATTCGATTCGACGGGCCTGGGTTGCGTCACCGAGGCAACTTCTTCACTATTCTTATGGACCGTTGATTTTAGTTTTCTGTTCTCGGCTTCAAGTGATTCAACTCTATCGAGCAAGGACAACAACAGGGTTTTCATCTCAGACAGGTCTTCTTCATTGGCGCCAGCGAATACCGGCATCGTGAGAAATGACAGGACTAGTACAGTGGCTAAGCGTTTCATGGTAATTCCTTTGCAGATTTTAGTTGCCTGCCTGGGGCAGGCTGAAGCAAGTTAACTGATCTTTATAAAGATTCCGTAAAGCAGATGTTAATCAATGCAATTTCGCAGACGTTACCCTGAAAGTTCACAATCTGGTAGTGTCCTCCTGTGGTTTTACTCATGGTTGTGATGGCGATGTGAATTGTTGCCGGTGGCTGGCGAGAACACTCCCTTTAACCAATCCTCACACTTTTAATGGCTGCCAACATTTATGGTGTTTAAGGCTTGCGAAATTTTCTGGCTGATCATCGAGCGCGTTGTCACCAGTCTGGCAACCAACCTCATCGGAAGTGTTAAAGACCCGGTGTTCTAAGCGGATTTATCAACTTGCTATGACACACATGAGCCGGTTGCCAGTTGTCTGGGCGGAATCCGCGACATCGCCGATCAACTCAATAATCCGATAGATAAACATTGCATCCACGGGCTTCAACTGGCTTTCAAGTGAAAAAATGATCTGGCGTAATTCAACCTGGATCATATCGGATTGATGCTCGACATCGCCCAATCTATCCAGTATATCTTCAATCAATGAAGCGTTCTGGCCGCTGAATCCGCTTCTAACCAGGTTGTTCATTTCATCGGCGGCCTTTGCCGCTAGCGATGTTGCTGTGACGCTCTCATCTAGCAGCCGTTGCAACGTTGCATGAGCAGGCTCGGGGAAAACCAGTTTTCTTCCGAGTACAAGACCGGCGATATCTTTTGAGTAATTGGCAATGTTGTCCTGTACGCGAAGTAGCTCAAGCAGATCTTCTCTGGATACTGGCAGGAATAGATTGCGTGGAAGATTGAGTCGGATTTCTCGCTTTAGTAAATCTGCCTCGTTTTCAAGACTGACGATATCGTTGTATCGCTCTTCTGCCAACTGCCAGTCTGATTGCAGAACTGCACAGAAATAGGGCGCCAGCGCAGCGGCGCATTCACTGCATTTGGCCATATGATGTTGGATGGGCTTCATCGGTGACTGGCTGAATAGTTGTAGAAATAGAGGTGTTTTTGCCATATTCGTTGCGGTTAGACTCTCGTTCGCGGTGTCGTAGCTTTTCACATTTACCGCATCAACTCTAGTCGTTTAACAGATTTACAATTCCGTGTACCCGTGCAGAAACGGATTCAGGGTTTTAACAGGAAAAATCACCCGCCAAATAAGTAGGCCACACGCCTGGCTCGGTAATTCCCTGATGGGTACCGGCGCCGGGTGCTGGACTGCCTAACTTCGATAAGCGTGACCGGTGAATGAATAGTTGTTCTATTTGAGCAAGGGTGCATCTTTTAGTGCGTTAGGATTGCCTTGCGGGAAGAACGCATCTGGATCAGTGATGCCACGTTGTGCCATCAGGCTCTTCTTAATCGAAGAGGGTGCCCCGGCTGGATAACCTGCGAGTAGGCGAGCTATTTCTCGACATCGGTCCACGACGTGATCATCGGAGACTGATTCAGTGATGAGCCCCAGTGTCATGAGCTCGGCGCTGGTGACGCGGTCACCCAGGTAAGCCAGGCGGGCCGCGACGAATTCTGTGGTTTTGATTTTTAGCCAGGCGGCATTCATCGGAATAGCAGCGCCTTGTTGAATTTCACCGATTTGCAGAAACGCGCTCTCACCAGCAATGATTAAATCACAAGCAAAGGCCAGTGAAGCACCAGCGTTGATCGCAAATTTTTCCAGTGCGGCGATGATGGGTGTTTCGCAACGATACATGGCAAGGTGCATTGATCTAACATCACCGGTTCGAGACTTTGCCCATTCAGGTGGTGGGTCCTGCTGTAATGCTTTGAGATCAATTCCTGAGCAAAAATAGCCGCCTTCACCGCGCAATATGATGGCGGCTATCTCGTCTATGGATTGCAGTTCTTCAATCGCCTGGGTAATTTCTCCGGCAAGGGGTGGGATTAGGGAATTCCGGCGTTCTGGCCGGTTAATGACGATTTCAGCCCATCCGTCGTGTCGTTCGATAAACGAAAACTCACTCATACCATCAGCCCTGATTTTTGGATAGCTTTATTATCCAAAATATCGGATTCGGGAACAATTAGATTTATATGCGGCTTTATCGCATAGAAATTTAAATGTGGGAATCGTCAGCACGCAGTGCTGATAGACCTCTAATCTCGCGCATACCCTGCCGAACACCACTTTCTTGGAACCCCGGAACCCGAGCCTACATCTCTCCATTAGAGACTGACCGCACAAGACACCACCGATCCTCTTCGCAGCACGTGGAACGTTGCCTCTGGCAGCTGGAAGAACGTAGAGCTCCTTAAAGGCTGCGAAGAGGACCGCTGCCGTCTCATGCTAACTGCTCAGAAATCGCACTTTGGAAATCAAGAACCTCACCCCAGATCCCCATGAAAAAACCCCCTGATATCATCCACTAACAATCCAGGTTCCTCCGCCGCACCAAAATGCCCACCTGATGGCATGCGCGTATATCGCTTTAGGTTGCAGTATTCTTCGAGCTTGGCCTTTGGAATGTGCACAACATCTTTCGGGAAAACAGCGAAAGCCGAGGGTGCTTCCAACACGGGCATTCGTTGATGTGCCAGGGGCCAGGGTTTATTGAAATGTTCATAATAAAGCCGGAAAGATGAGGTGATGGCGCCGGTGCACCAGTACAGGGCCGCAGTCGTGCACAAGTGCTCCCTTGAAAACACCGATTCAATATCACCGTTGCAATCACTCCAGTTTCTGCGTCGTTCCCAGATCCAGGCTGCTGTACCCATGGGTGAATCGGATAATCCGTAGGCGAGGGTTTGCGGATCAAGTCGATGTACGGCGATATGGCTGGTGATCAGAGATGTTGATTCAATGTTCCTTTCTAACATCCAGGTTTCATTGTCCGCATAGTCGTCAGCGGTAATCTCGGCTCGATCGAGGCCGGGAATCAACGTCAGGCTCATGTGTGCCCCGAGGAGTTTATCGGCGTGCGCATGGGCCAGGTGGGCAGTAATCAGTGCGCCCCAGTCTCCACCATGGGCGGCGAATCGGTCATAGCCTAATTCTTCTGTCATCAGTTTTACCCACAATTGGGCAATTCTAGCGACATCGATACCAGACTCAGTCAGTGGCGTTGAAAAACCGAATCCCGGCAGTGATGGCGCATAGACATTAAATGCATCTTCTGCTTTACCGCCGTATGATTCCGGATCAGACAAGGGACCGATAACATCTTTAAAGTCCCAGAAGGTCCAGGGCCAACCGTGATTAAGGATCAAAGGTGGTGCTGTCCTGGATTTTGCGGGGGCGTGCAGATAGTGAATTTTGATGCCGTCCACCAAGGCTTCATAGTGCTGCCATTGGTTCATGGCCTTGCAGACACTGGGCCAATTCCACTCGTTTAACCAATAGTCGGCCATGTCCCGTAGCCAGGCCTGGGGTACGCCGTAGGTCCAGTCGTCATCGCCGATGATGGTTGGCCAGCGAGTTTTGATGAGCCTGGTTTTTAATTCGACGAGAGATGACTCGGGAAGTGAGACCGGGTGAAGTTGCGGCATGTCAAATTTCCATGATTATTGCCAGTTAGTAAATCATGTTGAAATGAAGCTGTCTTGGCCTGTGGTATCTTTGGCGCGTTATCAATGATGGAAGAACAAGGTGCAGGCATTGAAAGGCATGGTTGCCGTTGTCACAGGCGCCAGCAAGGGTATTGGCAAGGGGATTGCCGAAGGTCTGGGTGAGGCCGGTTGTACGGTTTACCTGACCGGTAGAACGACTTCGGACGAGATTCCTTTGAGACCACTGACTATCGAAGCTACGGCAGCATCTGTCGAATCATTTGGTGGCGTGGCGATTCCAGTCGCTTTGGATCATAACAATGATGAGGAAGTTCGCGCCCTGTTTGATCGGGTTGATCAAGATCAGGGCAGGCTGGATGTTCTTGTGAATAATGTCTACCAGATACCTAATCCGCCAGCGATGGGCAAAGGGTTTTGGGAGCATCCGATCTCGGTTTGGGATGATCAATGCGGTGTCGGTCTGCGGGGTTATTACGTTGCCTCGGTGTTAGGTGCGCCGATGATGGTTCGACGTAAAAGCGGCCTGATCGTGAATATTTCATCCCGTGGTGGTCGTGAGTATGTTTACAGTGCCAGCTATGGCGTGGGTAAGGCGGGCGTAGATCGAATGGCCGAGGACTTCGCCATTGAACTGCGGGATTACAATGTGGCAGCGCTTTCGCTGTCGCCATCAAAAGTAAAAACTGAGTTCATCCTGGAGATGGTTGAGCAAGGAAAAATGCAACTGGACCCCAGTGTAGCGCAATCGGTCAGGTTTTCCGGACGTGTGATCGCAGCATTGGCTGCTGACCCCAACGTTATGGACAAAAGTGGCGGGATCTACACCGTGTCGGAACTAGCCGACACCTACGGTGTGATTGATCCTGATAAAGAGTCCCCCTGAACTAAATGGGACTAACGTCCCACTAGCTTATACAGCGATGACGTTCTCTGCTTGAGGTCCTTTCTGACCCTGCGTGATCGTAAACTCTACTTTTTGGCCTTCTGCCAGTGTTTTGAACCCATCGCCTGAAATAGCACTGAAGTGAACAAAAACATCTGGTCCTGACTCCTGAGCGATAAAACCGAAACCTTTCGATTCGTTAAACCATTTTACCGTGCCGGTCGTTGTTGACATGCTTTCTTCCCAATTACTTTTATAAGTTCATGCTACCAGGTAGCGATTAGCTGAATGTGACACTAATGCTTATAGAGCCAAGAAGTCAAAAACCTCAAACTGCGACTATAAATAGAAGGCGTACTTTCTGCGAGTGAGAGTATACGCAGCTTTGCGGTAATGTCACAAGATATGATGAGAAATGTTTATGGACCTAAAAAAGGCGCCTTGCCCCTGTGAATCGGGTAAAAAATTTGAAGAATGTTGCGATTTGTTTATTTCAGGACAAAAGATGCCATCGACAGCCCTGGCTTTAATGCGGTCCAGATATGTCGCTTATGTCATTCAGGCAACAGATTACCTGTTGGCAACCTGGCATCCAAACACCCGACCGGCGTCGCTCGGCTTGGATGTTAACCAGCGCTGGTTAGGCTTAAAGATTGGTGCCGTTGAACTCGGTGAGCCCAGTCACTATACAGGCTCCGTGGATTTTGTGGCGCGCTACAAAATTGCCGGTAAGGCATTTCGGTCGCATGAATTGAGCCATTTCAAACGGGTGGGTAAACGATGGTATTACGTTGACGGAGACCTCGCGGAGCAAGTTGGGTGCTGAGGGCAATCGTTACCCTGTGGCAATAAATTTCATCGAAATCGAATTCACGCAATGGCGAGTATTTTTTGGCGTTAGCTGCTCGCCTTCGAAAACGTGCCCCAGGTGGCCGTCACAATTGGCGCACAAAATTTCAACTCGATAACCGTCTGCGTCTACTTCACGACGGACAGCACCTTCAATTTCGTCGTCAAATGCTGGCCAACCACAGCTTGAGTGAAATTTGTGTTCTGAACGGTACAACAGGGCGTTACATTGTTTACAGGCGTAGTGACCGCCTGGTTCGAAATGTTCAGAGTATTTGCCGGCGAACGGCATTTCCGTACCCTTGTGCAGGATGACTTGCTGCTCCTCGGGTGTCAGCGGATTGTGGTCTGTCATATTGGGGTCCGAATGAATGTGCCTGCACACTTTTTACCAGCCCCGGTGGTTTATTGGCAAGTGGTTTTCGTTTCAGCCCGCAAGCACGGTAACTTCTGTGATAATCTGCTGCTTTTTTACGGGTGGCGTAAAGTGATGAAAAACCAGTATTTAACTATCCTCCTGACAGTTTTCCTCATGGTGGGTTGCTCAGAATCCACGGAATCCGGTGCAGAATCGACTCAATCGGGAAAGGACGAGAATCCCGTGACGAGCAGTTCCACCATAGCCGATGACGACAGCGTAGCTGTCGAACCCGTCGTAGAGATTGATGAAGGCAAAGCATACCTGCATATCAATGCACAGAATCCCGCAGTAAAAGTGCTTGAATCAGGCTTGCAGTTCGAGATTCTGAAATCCGGTACCGGAAAGACACCCGGACTGACTTCTAACGTTGTCACGCACTATCACGGCACGCTTACCAACGGCGAGGTTTTCGATAGTTCTGTCGAACGTGGAAAACCGGCTGAGTTTCCGGTCAATCGTGTTATCGCGGGATGGACGGAAGCGCTGCAGATGATGAAAGAAGGAGATAAATGGCGTCTGGTTATCCCCCCCCATCTTGGTTATGGCGAAAGGGGCGCGGCGGGCGGCAAGATTCCACCCAACACCGTGTTAATTTTTGAGGTAGAACTCATCAAGGTTAAGGAATAGGAAACAAAATTGTGGGTGCACTAGAGGAATTCCGTGCGGACACCAGGGTCTGGCTGGCAGAGAATTGTCCAGCAGGCGCGCAGGGCGCCGGACAGATTCCCATCGGTAGTCAATCCATTGATCTTGAACCGGATGTTCGTCTTTGGCTCGATCGGATGGTTGAGCGGGGCTGGACTGTACCCACCTGGCCGAGGCAATACGGGGGTGCGGAACTTAATAATGACGAATACAAGATTCTCATTGAAGAGCTGAAGCATGTTAACGCCAGAACACCACTGACCGGACGCGGCGTAAATTATATTGGACCGACGATTCTGGAGTTCGGGACAGATGATCAGAAAGCCAGATGGCTACCGATCTGTGCCCGGGGTGAAGGTGCATGGGCCATGGGATACTCAGAACCTGGCGCTGGATCAGATTTAGCCAGCCTTGCTACTCGTGCGGTGAAAGAAGGTGATCATTACATTTTGAATGGGCGCAAAACCTGGACAAGTGACGCAACTTATTGCGACTACATATTTGTTTTGGTCCGGACTTCTCCGGAAAAACCAAAACACGAAGGAATTAGTCTCGTGCTGGTTGACATGCACCAGGCGGGTGTTCAGGTCAACCCAATCCAGCTCATATCCGGGGCTTCTCCGTTTTGTGAAACCTTGTTCGAAGACGCACTTGTGCCGGTCAATGATCTGATTGGCGGGATTGATCGTGGCTGGACTGTGGGGAAACGGCTGCTTCAGTTTGAGCGATCAACCCACGCGGGCATTAATATTTCAGGTTCACAAGGTGGTCGGACGGAAAAGAGCCAGCTGCCGGGACAGGTCATAGATTATGTTGGCAAGATTAATGGGCGGCTTGCAGACGAGGCGATTCGTTCCCAGTTAACCCGACACGAGATGAATACTCATGCCCAGGAAATTACTCAGCGAAGGGCTATCGCCGAAATGCAAAGTCGGGCGCCAGGGTTTACTTCTTCAGCGGTGAAACTGACTAACGCCCTGAACATCCAGGATGGTGATGAGTTATTGATGAATGCCATGGGTAATAAAGCCTATCACTGGGATACGGACGGCGGCGCGACAGAAAATGAGGTTGCCGCGGTGAAGAAATGGTTGTATCAAAAGTCACTGACGATTGCAGGTGGGACCAAGGAAGTTCAGCTCAATATTATTGCGAAAAGAGTGTTAGGGCTTCCTGATTAATGATTTTTGGAGGGCATTGCCCCCCAAAATATCAGATTTGTAGCAATTAGGTCTGTATGCAGTTTTATCGCATACAGAGTTAAATGCGGGAATCGTTAGCCCCGATTTTTGGACGGCCCTTTCGTCCAAAATATCGGATTCGGGAACAATTAGATTTATATGCGGCTTTATCGCATAGAAATCTAATTGTGGGAATCGTCAGCACGGAGTGCTGATGGACCTCCAATCTTACTCGGTCTCCATCCGAACACCTCCTATGGAAGCCGAACATTCCGCATTGCAATTGCCACCAGTCCCATCTGCTAAGATCTCATCCGAAATACAAACTCAAGGGAGAGTCAGATGGATTTAGGTCTAGTGCACATGCCGGTTTACACAGGTCTTACCGCGTCACTGCTTTTAGTTATGCACGTCGTCCTGATGTTCCGGGTTATTCGACAACGTGACAAATCAGAAGTATTGATTGGCACCGGCGGCATCGATGTGATGGAACAGGCAGTGCGCGTCCATGCTAACTTTATCGAGAACTCACCTGCATTCCTGATCGGCCTGATGCTGATAGAAATGTTTGTGGGTAGCACAATCTGGGTAGCTGCCCTTGGCGGTGCGTATGTGGTTGGACGGATATCACATGCCATTGGTTTTAGCATGAGTACAGGGGTTACGCCGGGACGTCTGGTGGGTGCGTTGACAACCATGATTACGATCTTGTGTGCAGCGCTGTACGTTGGGTACCTGGCAATCCAGCGGCTCTAATATGTCAGGGAGCCAGGGTCCGGGGGTTATTTCTGTCGATGAAGTTGGTTGCTATACCATCGCCACGACCAGTTTGCTCAGTGCCCGTCGAATCATGGCCTACGCCGCAGCGATCAGCGATACCAATGAGGCCTATTTCGATGACCTGAGAAGTGACGGACTGAGCGTTCATCCGGCGATTTGTTTTTCGCTTCAATGGAACGCGCGATTTCTCCTCGATAGAAAAATCACATGCGCGCGGCGCCTTTCGGCGTGCATGCAGAAACGGATCTCAGAGTTTTCAAACCGTTCAGGCTGGGTGAAGCCATCACCACGCAAGGTCGGTTAGTCGCTCGGCGTCAGATTGTACCCGGGGTTTACAGCGTTGACCGATATCGCATGACTAATGGCGATGGGCAACTGGTTGCTGAACTGGACTATAACGGCATTATTCGAGGCGGCGATTACGTCAAAGACCAGAGCCGTTTGTGTTGTTCATTACGCAGGTGTTGCCTGTGAAATGGATGAGATACTGGCCATCTGCCAGCGTTATGAATTAGCGTTGGTCGAAGATGCTGCGCAAGGTGTGCTGTCCTTCTACAAAGGTCGAGCCCTTGGCAGCATTGGCGATTACGGGGCTTTGAGTTTCCATGAGACCAAAAAGATTATATCCGGTGAGGGCGGTGCTTTGCTGGTAAACAGTGAATTTGATGCCCAGCAGGCTGAGATTATTCGAGAGAAGGGCCCCTGCATGATTCACCCGCGGGGAAAAAGTACGCACGCGTCTATGATAGTTTGCCGGTCACCGGGGAGATGTCGAATCGTCTGCCTCTCTGGGTCGGGATTCCATCCGGGGACCAGGAATTGGTCGTCGAGGCCTTGTCGAACGCCATAGGAAATGCACGCTAAAACCCTAAACCGTTTAGTCTAGATAAATTAAGTCATTGAAATAAAAAGAACTAATTGTCCTGTTGTTAAAGCTTGTGATTTTCCCTGCTTCTGGACTCAGGAGTACCCCCTATTGATCGTGAAAAATTATCACGATTGATGGATTCTGTTTGCAATATCAGCCGTCATTTCAAATGAGTGAAGTCGAGCACTGTGATCAAATATCGAGCAGACCATCATGAGCTCATCCGCCTGGGTCTCATCTAAAAACGCTGTAATTTGCTGATGTACTGAATCAGGCGTGCCAACGGCCGCGCAACGTGACATGGAATCCAGCATTTGCTTTTCTGCCGGTGCCAGGGAGTCTTCAAAGTCTTTTATCGGTGGCGGTAGTTTACCAGGTACACCGCGCCTCAGATTAACAAAAGATTGCAGAGAGGAAGTGCGAAGTAAATTCGCTTCCTCATTGGTGTCGGCTACACAAACATTGTAGCCAAGCATGACGTATGGCTCTTGTGATTGTTCAGAGGGCTCAAATTTTTCACGATAGATGTCCATCGCCTCGTCCATGGCTGCCGGGGCGAAATGCGAGGCGAAGGCAAATGGCAAACCGAGCATGGCGGCTAGCTGTGCGCCGAACAGGCTTGATCCCAGAATCCAGATGGGCACATTGGTGCCAGCGCCAGGTGTCGCCACGACTCTTTGTCCTTCCTCAGGCTCTTTTAAATAGTGCTGCAGCTCGACCACATCGCGCGGAAAATCGCCGACCTCCTGGGTCAGTGATCGTCGCAAAGCCTGCATTGTCAGTTGGTCAGTGCCGGGTGCTCTTCCGAGACCCAGATCGATACGGCCCGGGTAGAGGGTCGCAAGCGTGCCAAACTGTTCCGCGATCATGAGTGGTGCATGGTTCGGTAACATGATGCCACCGGCGCCAATTCTAATAGTGGATGTCCCCCCGGCAAGATAGCCCATCAGCACGGAGGTTGCGGCTGAAGCTATACCCGCAATGTTGTGATGTTCTGCGACCCAGAAACGTGTGAAGCCCCACCTTTCAGCATGCTGGGCGAGATCGAGTGAATTTTTGAGTGCTTGCGTTGGGTTGCTACCTTCGCAGACAGGCGCGAGATCCAGGATTGAAAATTGAGTCATAAATTACAGCGATATTAATGAGCGGGCCATTCTAACGAAAAGTCGCTGGCTTGTCGGTTTCATTAATAGCCGTTTATCCAGGGAAGCTCTGATTATTGGATAGGACAAGGCGAAAGGAGATTTGGGTAGGGTCATCGCGGAAATAGGGATGCGTATGCCGACTTTAATCAGAGGTTCCCTGGCCGGAGTCATTGGCGTTATCCAGTTTTTCTTTGGACTCATTGGCTGCTGCCCCAAATATACCTTTGGACATGAGTGAAGTTTCCAGATTTCGTCGATATTGGTAGACGCTGGACCTGGCCTCATGAACCGATGGGTTGTCAGGTTCAGCCTGTGCGGCCCATTCAACGAGATGGCAGGCAAGCCCCGGGTCCGTCTCCATCAAGTCCTGACCACGTTTCGCCAGTTTGTCTGCACCGCCTGCCAGCTTCGCAATTTCACTGGCAAGTGCGCCGTCCGGCGCGGGTTTCAGGTGAGCAGGGTTACCATCGTACCAGCCGCCGTACAGGCGCCAGATATTTCTGACGACAAACACCGGCTCATCATAGATGGGTCGAAGGTACGGCTTTTCCAGTATCGCCGGGTCCAGTTTTACCTCGTGGATGATTTCATCGAGCCGTGCCCCTTCGTTCATTCGACTGATGGTCTCCGAGACCAGGAATTCGAGTGATTCGGCAACATCGGTGAGTACACCTTTAATTCGCTCTGCACCCTCGATAGGTAATCCGTGGGCAGGTAGAAAAAGTTCAGCGCCTCGCTGAGCCATGTCGCGCATCGCTGCCGCCCATTCAACAGGATAACGTTGAACCTTCTGGGGATTACCGGCATTTGGAAAGCACCAGATGAAGAAATCACCTGCACAAATCGCCTTGTGATCGGGAATCCATGCCCAGGTGTGATCGTCGGTTTCACCCTTGGCATGTTTCAGCTCAATTTTTAATCCACCGATATTCAACTCCATTGTGTCTTTGTAGGTTACATCTGGCTTTGCAGAGCTGCTGGGCAAAAAACTATGACCACCCTGAATGTCGTAACCTCGTCTCGAAAATTGTCCGAACTGGCGTTGGTTGATGATCTTGTTATAGCCATTGGTGAAGTTATAGCGATCGAAGCGTTTCGGCACATTGACGTGACCAATGATTTTCGGTCGTGCGTGTCTATTGGATTCAGCGTCATCCAGGAATGCGCCGCATCCGCCGACGTGATCAGCGTGACCATGGGTGTACACCAGGCTATTGAATGAGTCCTTTCTCCAGCCACGAATGGCGCTTACGACACGTTCCCCGCCTTGTACGCCAGAAGTGTCAAATGCCACGAGACCGTCATCTGTTTCAAACAAGATACAGTGTGAAAACGCCTCGACCATCGCTACCTTGTCTTTGATAACCGATAGCTGAAAATTAATGCGATTCAGGGGCCCCACATCGTCGCTCGATTGTGTGCCGTCGATAACTGCAGTAGAAAGTGCGAGAAGATCAGCCATCAGAATTCCTTAACGTATTTCAGAGAGAGTCTGTTCCACCAGGTCAAGACAGTCATTATCATGGATAGCCTGGAACATGTAGGGTAAACCTTGACCCCAAAGGGCTTTCATTCGCGCACCTTCTGGTTCGAAGAATACGGGAAAGGTCGCCGCACCGATGGTAATCAGTGCCATCCACCATTGAATAAATGCGATCCGGTAGTCTTCGATTAGCATGTCATAGGTGTAAGCCGCCGCCTGGGGCGCCAGCTGAATCAATCTGTCGTGATACTGTTTCAGGAAGTCCTTTTCTTTGCGCCGTACTTCAGGTGGCAGTGTGTGTTGCCAGGCCTGGGTAAATTCAGGACCGGGGGGCCCGGGTGATACCAGTTGCCAGTCGATGTAAGTCAGTTCACCCGCGTCCGCATGAGTATCACGTGTACGAAATATATTATCAGCGCGCAGATCATTGTGTACCAGCGTCCAGGGACGATCGTTCAGTTTTCCATTCAGATGCGCGAGCAATGCGATACCGTGTTCTCCGGTGATAATATCAGTGAGGGGTTTTAGGGATGCGTACTGCTCTTCGAATAATCGTTCCCCGTAACTTTTCTCCCAGAGCTCAATGTAAGTGTCAATATTCTCGGAGCAGGTTGCAGCAGCATCGTTCAATGAGAATGTGTACTCGTTGTTTTTTGGCCGAAGCCAGTCAAGTTCTAACGTGTCGGACTCCCAATACATGGCATGGAGCTCTGCAACCTCGAGATTGATTTTCCTGACGTAGGCTTCATCCGGTGGGTCGGTCACCTGGTCAAACACTTCCGAGTGGGTCGTGAGATCTTCCATAACAATGGAAAAGAATTCATAGGTGTCAGATCCATCGTGCCGAATATCATAGATCTTAGGTGTTCGTAGCGGGACTTCATCGGCCAATTGGTCAAGAAATTTCACTTCTCTCACGTAGGCATTGTTCGCCATTGCAACGGCACGGCGATCTTCAATCATATTGGTCATTTTCAAAACCACGGAAGTCGGCAGCTCAGTGGAGTCGCGATAGCTAATGTCATGGATTTTGAAAGCGTCGGACATGACGCCGCCTTCCAGGAAGGTCACAGAATAGCTGGTGACTTCGTCGCCGAGTGATTCCGATAACCAGGCATTGTTTACGTCTTCGATTGACCTGGGTATTCCATTTGTTGCTGACATCCATGACTCCTTTGCGCTTCTCAGGCTGGGTAACCTCTGATTAATGTCGGTGTGCCGCATCACTTTTTCCGCGATGACCGCGTTGAACCCGTACTCTAATCTCCGTGCGAGTTCGCCTTGTCCTCACGAAAAGTCCTCACGAAAAAATCCAATTAATCAGAGCTTCCCTCGCTTGTATGGGTGATGAAATGGACTTTCGAATAGTGATCCACTAGGGTGCGGAGCTTGTTCTGATTCTTGTGCACTAAAGTGGTCGACGCCAATTCAACCAGTGAAGCAGATTCCATCGACTCTGCCAAGGCGTTTACCTACGCCAACTTTCGTAATTACCTGTTTGCCCGATTCTTCACCACACTCGCTGTGCAGATGCAGAGTGTTGCGATCGGCTGGCAGGTTTATGCGGCGACCGGTGATCCCCTTGACCTTGGGTTGATTGGTCTTGCTCAGTTTTTGCCGTTCATCATTTTGGTGTTACCGGCAGGACAGATTGCAGATCGGATGAACCGAAAACTGATACTCATGGGATGTTATGCAGTTGAAACGATCTGCGCGATTTTGTTGCTTTCGTTTACGCTGAGCGGCATGACAGAAGTCTGGCCGGTATTTGCGGTACTGGTATTGTTCGGCGGCGCAAGGGCCTTCGCTATGCCGACTTCCCAGGCGATTACGCCCAATCTCGTACCGAGAGTCGCGTTTCCCAATGCGGTCGCGATTAATTCCAGCAGTTCCCACGTGGCGACGATTGCCGGACCGGCACTGGGCGGTGTGATGTATGTCGCAGGTCCGGAAGTGGTGTATTCGACCGTCGGGATTGTATTGGCTGTTTCGGTGTTTCTAATGGCGCGAGTCCGTCTTCCGCAGGTTGTTCGGAGTAACGAGCCTGCGACCTGGCATACGGTACTAGAAGGCCTGAGATTTATTCAGTCACGGCCGGTCATTCTGGGGGCTATCTCTCTGGATTTGTTCGCGGTGCTGTTTGGCGGTGCGGTTGCGCTGCTGCCTGCATTTGCCAGCGACGTGCTTAAAATTGGCCCGGAAGGTCTTGGAATACTCCGAACGGCGCCAGCGGTGGGGGCAATGTTAACCGGGGTCGTCCTGGCCTATTACCCCATAGAGCGGCAGGTCGGTCGCTGGTTGTTCGGCGGAGTCGCCGTTTTTGGCCTGGCCATTTTGGTGTTTGGTGTTTCTTCGAGCTTCTTTTTGTCTCTGGCTGCGCTTACGGTGATGGGGGCTGGTGACATGGTGAGTGTGTATATCAGGCATTTATTGGTGCAGTTAGAAACACCCGATGAGATTCGAGGCAGGGTGAGCGCGGTCAGTGCAGTGTTTATTGGTGCATCGAATGAACTTGGCGAATTTGAATCCGGCGCAACCGCAGCCTGGTTTGGCCTGGTACCTGCGGTGATCGTGGGTGGTATCGCGACACTGGGTGTCACGGCTATTTGGGTCAGGATTTTCCCGGTGTTATATTCGATGGATCGATTGCCAGGACAACAAAAGGTGTAGGGATGTGATTAACACGGTAACCGGAACCATTTCACCCGATGAACTCGGCTTTACGCTGATGCATGAGCACGTCATGGTCAGCGCCAGTGGATTGTATGATCAATACCCGGATTTACTGGGCCCTGATCGCGAGGCCAAGGCAATAGCCAGTTTGAAGGAAGCCAAAGCGCACGGTATCGACACCATGGTAGACGCGACAACTTTTGACCTGGGGAGGAACGCTGAATTACTGGCGCAGGTATCCCGGGAGTCTGGCGTCAATCTTATCAACGCAACCGGATGGTGGCTGGATGTACCCAGATTTCTGCAGGGTGTGTCGCCTAACCAGATGGCCGCTGAGTTTATCAAGGATATCGAAGAAGGTTTCAGGGGCACCGATATTAAAGCCGGAATACTGAAGTGTGCTGCAGATTTCGAGAATGTTACGCCGCCGCTGGAAGTCATGGCACGGGCAGTTGGTCGGGCGCATTGTGAAACAGGCTTGCCCATCATGGTGCATTCTTATCCAACCGGCCAGGTGGCCCGTCAACAAATCAGGATATTGAAAGAAGAGGGGGTCGATCTGACCAAGGTAAAAATCGATCACTGCAACGACACGACTGACATTGAATATCTTAAATGGATTCTGGACCAGGGTTGTTATCTGGGATTGGATCGATATCCCGGCAGACTCGTCAGCCCGCATATGCGCACCGTCACCCTGAAAAAATTAATTGATGAAGGTTATGAAGACAGGCTCTGTCCTTCACATGATTGTATTTGTCTTGCAGTGCTAAAGGAAAACCCGGACGGGTCCATGCCGCAGGAGCATGAATTTGCCCGTAACAATCACCATGCCTATCTCTATATCAAGAAAGAAGTGATCCCTGATTTAAAAGAAATGGGCGTTAGTGATTCAACCATCGATACGCTGTTCATCGATAATCCCCGCCGATTTTTCCAGGGCAATTAGCATGCCGCAGTTTTCCCAGGATGACGTAACCTCGTGGCGCGAGGATGGTTTTTCGATCATCCCCGGGTTCTTTTCAGCCTTGGAGATAGCACCGCTTCGAGCAGATTTCGAAAAACTCTACGGTAAGACCGGTGCTAACTCGGACAGCCAGAAGGTTTTGGATGCATCATCCAATGCAGGCGTTCTGGGAGAATTCAGAACCGCGCAGTTCAGGAATATTGATACATTGCCCTATAAAGGTTCCAGCGAGCTCAACTTGATATCGCTGCACCCGGCGTTGATCGAATTCGCGAAAGTCTTGCTGGGAGTCGAGCAGGTACATCTGTACCAATCCCATACCTGGGCCAAGTTCACCGGGGAAGCTGATTATAGCCAGGATTTTCATTGTGACTTCAGCAATCACACGTTGGTCGTACCCTCCGATGTTCCCGCGCTCCGGACGGTAGACTTTGTTGTTTACCTGACTGATGTCACCGATGAACACGGCGCGCTGCACTATGTGCCGAAGGGTGACTGTGAAAAAATAATGGGACCAGGAAGAATTGGGGCCTTCGATGCTGAAAAGCAACAAGCACTGCAGAATAAGTCCGTTTCTGCGGCTTCTTCAGCCGGTACCCTGCTCGCCCACGGCATCGACACCTTTCACCGGGGAACTAATCTCACGCTGGAGGGCGGTTATCGTTACACCATGACGATCGGCTACAAAGCCGCTGGCAATGACATGATTGGCTATCACGCCTGGCAGCAAACCGGAGACAATGACTGGTCACCCGTGTTAAATCATGGATCACCAGCGCAGTTGGCCTGCCTGGGTATCCCGATGCCAGGTGATGCCTACTGGACCGAGCGGACTCTCAAGCTCACCAATGCTCGTTGGCCTGACTGGGATATGGCCGAATATTTCGAAGGCCTGGATTGAATTCAGGCGAATATGGTGATTAACCAGGCTGCAATCGCTGGATTGCGTATTCGGCGCAAAGCTGCTCGAATAGCGGCGACAGAAACACGAACCCTCCGGCGCCGAGCGAATTTATAATGTATAAGTTATTGATATTATTGACCCTATCTATGTTGATGGGTTGTAGTGCTGAAGAGCAACTCAGCAAAACCGATCAGCACCAGGCAGCTGCGTATCCAGAGATAGACGCCAGTATCGAGTGGTTCGGTGGGACCATGGAAGAGGCGTTCGCGCTGGCGGAATCAACGGACAAGCCCCTGTTTTTGTACTGGGGCGCCGTCTGGTGTCCGCCCTGTCAGGAAATAAAACACACGGTGTTCAAGTCCCAGACATTTATCAATCTGACAGCCGCATTTATTCCGGTTTATCTCGATGGTGATACTGACCGGGCCCAGTCCTGGGGAGAGAAGTTTGGCGTGAAAGGCTACCCCACGATGATCGTATTCAACCCGCAAGGAAAGGAAGTCACACGTATTCCTGGGGGTATCGACGTTTCCCGCTACAACGGTGTGCTCGAATTGAGTCTGAATGAAATGCGACCGACATCTGAATTGATTGAAATGGCACTTGACGATCCCGATCTGCTGAAGGATTCAGATTTTTTCCAGTTGGCCTTTTATTCCTGGGGACAGGATACCTCTGCGGTGCCAGAAGGGACCAATGAAGCGGAACTGTTTTACCTCTTGTCCAATAAAGCACCCGATGAAGAGCTTAGTTCACGATTTTACATGGCGTACGTTAACGCGATGGTAAGTGCGAATGAAGAAAGCATCGACCAAACTGAGGGCGTGACTCTGCCTGAGGGCGACAGGGTATTTGACCGTCTGAAATCTATTCTTTCTTCGAATGAACTCACCCTTGCCTGTTGGGATACCCTGGCCTATACGGCCGAAGAAATTGTGTCCCTGCCGGTCTTTACTCAAACAGAACGAGACGAGCTTGAAACATTGTGGGCTGACCAGTTATTTTCGTTACGATTCGCTGAATCATTATCAAAAACCGAGAAACTGGCAGGTTGGTTTCCAAGTCTTTATCTCTTAACAAAGGATGAGCAATCGCTTTCTACGGAGTTGCAGGACCAATTGCGACAGGAAATGCAAAAGGTCGATGCAGCCACCCCTGACAGCTACGAACGCATGACTGTTATCAATCAAATAAGTCACGTTTATCGCGAAGCGAATCTCGATAAAGATGCGCAACTTCTGCTGTTGGCGGAGTTGGATAAATCTGTTTCGCCCTACTATTTTATGAGCGGGCTCGCTTCCCTGGCAGAGAAGGATGAGAAATTTGAGGAAGCGGTCGACTGGCGCCGCAAGGCCTATGAACATTCCGTGGGTGAGGCGACCAGATTTCAATGGGGCACTAGTTACGTGCTGGCGATGATTCGAATGTCGTCGGAGGAAGAGACCACTATCAATACTCAGGCAATCGAATTACTGGCGGCATTTAGTGATTCAAGCGAACTGTTTTCAGGCAGGAACTTTCGGACCTTGCGGCGATTGAATAAGAATTTGCAGAAATGGCAGCTACCCCAGGGTTCGGTGGCTACCGCCTTTCATGAGCAGATAAAAGCGTTTTGCGCAGTGCAAATCGAGGAGAGCACGGAATCGCAGAATTGCCGTTCACTGTTCGTTGAAGAGACTCTTGTGCAAGCATCCTGACGGCTCATCTGATGAAATCCCTAACGACCCAGCAGTACGAGTCGCTGCGTGAAGCTTGCGAAGTTACAGCACTTGACGGCCACGGCGACAAGGTTCTGAAACTACGCGACGGAACCTATCTCAAACTATTCAGGATCAAGCGGCTGTTCACTTCCGCGAGAATTTTTCCCTACTGGCAGAGGTTTGAGAAAAATGCCGCGAAACTGGATGAGCTGGGTGTCCCGACGCTCAAGGTCAAAGAAATCTTCAAGCTACCGGATATCGACAGAACAGCTGTGCACTATGATCCGTTGCCGGGAAGAACATTACGGGAACTGGAACAACTTAATGCCGAATTGGTTGGCCAGCTTGGTCGCTTCATTCGAGAGCTCCACGACAAGGGTGTCTACCTCAGAAGCATGCACCTGGGCAATATTGTGCTCACCCCTGACAATCAACTGGGTTTGATTGATATTGCGGATATGAAAATCCACGGTAAATCATTGTCCCGTGGCTTGAGATTTCGAAATTTCCATCATCTATGTCGATATCAAGATGACAGGAGGTTGGTCGCGGTGCACCTTCCCGACTTTCTTGCTGAATTTGATGAGAGCTATCGGGTGAAACTGAATAAGATGTTCCAGGGCTAACGGCTGGTATTCTCCCGGTCATGGTTCCTCAGCCTTTTGGCCGGGTGCCCAGAAACGCGGCGATTGCTTCATGGTCGCCTGGGCTAACATCAGCAAGCTGATCGCGAGTTTTTTGCAATAATTGTTTGTTGTAGTGCTCACTTTTTTCAATATCATTTTGCACCCAACCCTCTGGATTCTCAGAGGCGTAGCCGGTCACATCGTAGTCTGGCCCCAGCACCATTTCTGCGAGGTATTTTGAACGGTGGGTGTGCCATGGCGTGGACACGAAGCCAACGTGATACCAGCTGCAGGGTTCCAGAATGCGGGTTTTCGTAAAGTAAAAATTGCCCAACGTATCGACGGATTCTTCTTCCAGCATGATGACTGATGGCGAAACTCCGCGATCAATGGCGTAGTCGCACATACTCGCGGCTTCCGTCAGTTTTGGCTTGATGTCCAGTTTGTCACTGCAACAACCCGTCATAATGAGTTGTGGTGCCATACCCTGGTCGTGAAGTTCTATGGCCTTATTCAAGCGCGCCTGGAATACGGGGTCCGATGGGTCGTTCGAATATCCCAGTACGATCAAGACGTCGTGCATATTCGTCCCAGGTTATCGATTGTGCTCACGAACAATTTTCGCACGGTGTTCTTGTAGTTAGCGTAAGTGAAAAATGGGTAGTTACCGGGCATAGCTTGATCGTATTTGAAGTACCCTGGAAGTGTAGCATGTGGCGGATGACAGGCCTGACGACGACCGGTAAATCTGATTTAATGTCCACTCAATCGATGCCTGGAAAAACAAATAAATGAAAAACTATCCGTTGTTTCAACATGCCTATCTCGTTAATGATGTTCGGGAGGCGTGCACACAATGGCATCGTTTGTATGGTGCGGGTCCATTTGTTGTGACGGACCATCACAAAACAGACACCTTTATGTATCGAGGCACAGACACTGAAGCTGACGTTTCTTATGCCTTCGGGTATCTTGATGACATGATGATTCAGTTCATTCAACAACATGACGACCAGCCATCTATATATCGCGACATGTACAAGTCAGGAGAGGAAGGTTTTCATCATGTGGGTTATCTGGTGAATGACTGGGACAAAGCCAAGGCGCGACTGGAAGGATTGGGGTTTGAATGTGCCTGCGAGCTGTACGCTGACAATGTTAATGCGGCTTACTACGATACTCGCTCGGTGACCGGTGGATTTACCGAGATTCATATGGACCCTCCTCATATTATCTCGACCTTTGCGAATTGGAAACGGGCGCACGAAACCATGGAAGAAGGTGATGGTCCATTTATGGATCGTCCGGCCATCTTGTAATGAGGCTTGTTGGAAAAGTAGCTGTGATTACCGGCGGTGCGAGCGGTATGGGGCTTGCCACTGTCCTCAGGTTCCTTGAGGAAGGTGCATCGGTTGTTATTGCAGATTTTAATGAAGCCACCAGCCTGGAGGCGATCTCGAAGGCGGAATCGAAGGGGTTTGGCGAGAAGGTCAGCTTTATTAAAACAGATGTGGCAGAAGAAGATGACATCATCGCGATGATTGACCTGGCTGTTGATCGATTTGGTGGCCTGGATATTCTATTTAACAATGCGGGTGTCGGTGGCGCCATCGGGCCGTTAACTGAGACCACAACCCAGGACTGGGACTATACCTTCGATGTATTAGCTAAAGGCGTGTTCCTTGGCATCAAACATGGCGCCCGGCAATTGAAACTGCAGGGTCGGGGGGGCTCCATTATCAATACCGCGTCCATCGCCGGGTTGAGTGGCGATGCAGGACCCCTGGTTTACTCGGCGGCGAAAGCGGCGGTGATTAGCCTATCGAAATCTGCGGCTGTTGAATTAGCACCCGACAAAATCAGAGTTAATGCGATTTGCCCTGGCTTTATCGTGACACCGCTGGCCGACGGCGGCGATCCTGCAGCCACTGAACGCGCATTTGCAAAATCGCAACCCTGGCCGGAACACGGCAGGGGTGAACATATAGCAGGCGCGGCTTTGTTTCTTGCGTCAGACGATGCCGAATTCGTCACCGGTGAGCATATTGTCGTGGACGGCGGCATTACCGCTTCTGGCCCGGAACTCAGTAAGAAATTTCCACGGACATCCGGAAGAAACGCGAAGGTTTCGGGGGTGACCAGGGGCTCAACCGGGGAGCCACCGGATATCAGGCGGCTGGATTAGGCTTTTATCTGGATAACGATGGCGCCGGGGTTATGGGGCTCGGCGATGAATCCGTTGATTGCGGATCGCCTTTGCAAGTCGTTGAGCGTGCGCAATATTTCCTCACGAATCCGGCCGGTACCGACAATAATTCTTAAGTTTTTGGCGATACCGGATTTAGCCAGCTCAAGTTCCCTATTCAGCTTTGTCAGGGCAGCTTGAACCGTTTCTCCCTGGTGAGCGATGTCGACGGTGATGGTCGAGCCATCGGTTTGCTGGTCAATAACATTGTCGCATTTCGGGCAATGCTTTGTATGCTCATCCAGGATCATCCCACAATCTAAACAACTCACTTCAATCATTTCGCGGCTCTATATCCTCGTTAGTCTTTCTCGTTATTAAATGCTGCTGATCCGTTCTTTCCGAAAAGTCCGTTGAAGCTGTTGACCTTTTTCAGGAAAGGCCTATCATACCCGCCACTTCTAAACAGAAAACCGTAAATGAATTATTCCTTACCCACAGTGATATGCAAACCGATAGCGTGCAAACGGATCGCAACTATCTCGGCGATGACGGGAGACGTGCGTCTATCGTTTGCACACGATAACGGTACAGATATTCCCATAACCTGACGAATACAGAACAAATTCGGAAGGTGAATATTTAAGCCTTCCGGAGAGTCCACTAAACCCCGGTTGGCAAAGGCAAACCGGGGTTTTTTTTGTAAAAAAAAGCGACCCCCGAAATGAACGATAAGGGGAAAGCGACATGTTTGATCTAGCTGTATTCGCTAATCCAGCAAGACTGAAAAGAGAATTTTTGGATACAACCGACATTGCCGATCAGGCCATGCCGGAAGAGCTCGCGCGCGAGTTCGAACAGATAAGGCAGGAAGAGCCGGACGTGCTGATGACGGGCAATTTCTGGTGGGATTTTTTGCGTTCGTATAAAAATCATCTGACCCGGCTGGTTGCTGGTCGCGCTGTCATGACGGTGATGATTCTGGTGGCGGTACTGGCAAGCCAGCAAATCCTGGATGAATCAAATTCGTTAACAGCGTCTATCTGGTTGCTGGTTTTCTATGCTGTTGTGCAGTTGGCCATGAAAGTTGTAAATGCCTGGACTGCACTGCTTCAGAGCCAGTTGTTAGTGTGTACCAGAACTTTCGTCACGCTGCGGATGAATGCTAAATTGCTCAGGATGGGGCAGCTGGCGTCTGACGATTTTTCCACCGGGAATCTGAAAACGCTGATTTCATCTGATATTTACCGAATTGGGGATTTCTTCCATGCGGTCTGCCGCAATGGCGTTCCCTGCGTGCTTGCGCTCATTATTCTTGGGCCGGTAATCGTCTGGTCCATGGGAATCCCGGGCTTGCTCGCTATATTGGTCAGCTTCGGTGCCATGCCGCTTGCCTTTTTCTTTGGGCGTTACGTCCACATGCAGGAAGAAAGTATCAAGCGCGAGGAAGACACCCTGTCGACGATTGTCGGCGAATGGGTCTCCAATGTGAGACTGCTTCGATTCCTGGGTTGGGAAACGCTCATGCAGTCCCGGGTTGCTGGTCATATTCGAACGCTTGTTATCGAGGCAACGAAACAACACGCCGTGAACCTGGTAAATTTTGGTATCAGTGTGACCTGGTGGCTCCTGCCAATTATTGTTCTGATCTGGGCAAACCGGGTTTTTCAGGTCAATGACGATCTGGTTGCGCTGTTTGCCAGCATCTGGATGCTGAATCACATCACGCTCTATATTCGTTGGTTGCCTAATATTTTTATTGACTATGCCTCGGCGTCTGCGTGTGTGAACCGATTAGAGAAGTTGTTCCAGCATAAGGACATCAAAGACGACCTTATGCCTGACTGGCATCAGTCAGTCCAACAGGCGAAACCGACCCGGCTGCATTTGAACAAGGTGTCGTTCAGGTATGGCGGCGCGTCGCACGACGGCGAACTGCAGGTGATCAGAGATCTTTACCTCACGCTTGACCTTGGTAAATCCGTCAGCGTTATCGGTCGGGTCGGTTGCGGGAAATCAACACTGCTCAAATTGATCTGCGCTGAATTGAAGCCGACCAGCGGAACGATTCAGGTCGAATTCGATAATGGAGTCGTAGCTGACATGTGGCACGGCAACATCTATGAGTCGTATCGACAGAGTATTGGCTATATGCCACAAGAGGCTTATCTGTCGAATACCAGTTTTGCTATCAATGTATCTCTGGACTCTAGTGTTGAAGGGGCGGATGTCATGGGGGCGATTCAGATGGCTGAACTTAGCGCTGATGTTAACCAGTGGCAGGGTGGACTATCGGAGGAGGTGGGCGAAACAGGTGTGAATTTATCCGGGGGCCAGAAGCAGCGCGTTAATTTGGCGAGAGCCTTGTACTCCGGCAGACCTTATCTCGTGTTGGACGATCCCTTAAGTGCAGTGGATACCGAAACGGAATCACTGTTGATGCGAAACCTGCTGCGCAATACCGAGGGTTTTCTTTTGTCCAGTCATCGATTAACGGAGTTGCGCCTCACCGACAGGCTGCTGGTCCTGGATGCCGGGAAAATCGTCGAGGACGGCGATCCTTTGAAACTTATGAATGATCCTGATTCCGAATTCAGCCAGCACTTGAGTGCTGGTGATTTTGGACTGGAGGAATAGAGATGAACCATAAAAACTTTGTTACAGCCGAAGAAGTATCAGCAGAACAACGAAATGTAACCACGTTAATCCGGTTTGCATCGTCATTGTCGATGCTGAGAAAGCTTCTGGTGCCAACAATCATGATCATGTTCTTTGCCGCAGCGATTCCGCCTTACTTCTTGTGGTTTATTGGCGAGATGGTGTCCTGCCCTGGCAATGCGTCCTGTGTAGTCACTCATCAGCTTTTGGACTGGGAACTTATCGTTCCCGTGACCCTGTCGACGCTGGTGATCCTGATGTTATTTGCCATGTTCTGCCGGGTCAGCGCCTGGATGCTTTTTGAGCTCTCTGGCCAATGGTCCACTCAGACGCTTCATGCCGACATGATGAAATCCATCTCTGGCGTCAGGACGACCTTCTTTGATGAAAACCCCTCAGGTCGATTGATCAATCGCCTGTTGGGTGATTATGGGATGTTGCGGCTTGAAGGCGTGATGACATACGGCGACACAGCCAACGGCCTGATGGAAGTTTTCTGTGTGGGCGTGCTGATTATGATTGCGAATCCAGTTGCCGGCCTGCTGATCGTGCCAGCCATGTTGCTCTATGTCGCATTGCAGGCGCAGTTGGCACCCATGATGAGCCATGCCAGGGAACTGCGAGCAGTCAAGATTGGTGAAATGCTGCATCGTGAGACAGACCTCATCGAAGGTCGGACGATCTTCACGCTTTACGGTAAGCAGGAGAACCTGTTGGAAAGAATTCATGATGCCTACGGCGACTCCATGAACATCCAGCTATTTTATGCGCGCCTGATCGCCTGGGGAATGTTGTGGATGGGACTGATTTCGGCTGGTTACGCCGTTATTGTTTACGGTTTTTTGGTTTATGGGCTGCATACGGGATTGATCACAACCACTCTTGCGGCTGTGGTGATTACCGCAGTGTTTAACCTGAACAGCCTGTTTTTTAATCTTGCCTGGGACATGTCATTTTTGGGAGAAACCGCCTCACATGCCAGGCGGGCTTTTTTCATGATTGATCTGCCCAATGAAACGATAGAAGAGAGCAAAGTCTTGCCTGTTCGAGAAGTCATTGAGGATATTTCGATGACGGGTGACATCATATTCGATCACTATGCGATGTCTTATCGACCAGGTTTACCAAAGATTATCGATGAGCTTTCACTGGTGATTCCGGCCGGGAAAAAGATCGGCATTGTGGGTCGGACCGGGGCGGGAAAATCATCTTTGATGCAGGCTTTATTCAGAATGGTATATCACCGGGCAGGTGACATCCGGATTGGTGAGCAGTCCATTTTTGAGGTGGATGTTAACTGCGTTCGAAGTCATTTTGGCGTCGTACCCCAGGACCCTTACCTGTTCATGGGTGATATTCGATTCAACCTGAAGGGTGATCTCGATGTTGCGGATGACGAACTGCGAGCAATCCTTCAGACGGTAGGCCTTGAGGTCAGCCTTGATGCGAAAGTTCTGGAGGGCGGCAAGGACTACAGCGTCGGTGAACGGCAACTGCTATGTATCGCACGTCTGATTTTATTGGATAAGCAATACATTCTGATGGATGAACCAACCAGTTCTCTGGATAGAAAAACCGATGAAATGATTCAGCGGCTGATGCGCACAGTGCTCAAAGACAAGACAGTGATCACCATTGCCCATCGCCTGGAAAGCCTCGAGCGATACGACCAGATCATCGAGATGAGTGACGGCCGATTGTTAAGGCAGGGTACGCCGGGACAGTTGATTCCCGAACTTCAGGACAAATTTGTCGCCTGAGCAACCTGATATTTTCGCCAGAACACTTTAGTTATGACACTTTGAGTAAAACATTTTACCTAAATCAAGGAAGAGGCGAGTGGAGTATGGATCATGAGGCCGCTGTGCAGTGGACGCGTCGGTCGGGGTTTGCACGGCGGTGGGAAGAAACGTCGCTTCCGGGGGGCTGTATTGGTTCGGGTCTGGGGGGGCCGGCGCGAGGCGCCGCAGCTGTGCTGCTACCACCGCCACCGCCTCCACTGGAAGTGACGCGGTACCTTCTCTGCATCTATCTAGAGAAGTTCTGATTAATTGGATTTTTTCGTGAGGGCAAGGCGAACACGCACAGAGATTAGAGTACGGGTTCAACGCAGTCATCGCGGAAAAAGTGATGCGGCACACCGACTTTAATCAGTGGTTCCTTAGTGTTGCGAACCCGGGAGATCTCTCAGACCATTGCGCCAGTGGTGGCTGGCGCGCCATAGGATCTTTGATTAGCTGACGGTGAATCCCTGGTATTGGTTAGCAGCCACGTTATTGCAGATCTCAATGTACATTGGCAGGCCGCCGACGAAAGGCATAAATACTCTGGGTTTTCCGGGAACATTAGCGCCGAGATACCAGGAATTGCAGCGGGGCATCAGCGTCATATCAGCCATCTCATTGCCTTGGGTCACCCAGGTGTCTTCAGCATCGAGGTCAGCTTCAATTAATGTGAGATCTTTGTCTCGCATATAGTCGACGCAGTCGATGATCCAGTTCACGTGCTGTTCAATCGTGACAATCATGTTTGACAGTACTGACGGGCTGCCTGGCCCTGAGATGGTAAAAAGGTTGGGAAAACCGTGCATAGACAGTCCGAGATAGGTGCGAGGACCTGCTTGCCATTTTTCCTGCAAAGTCAGGCCGTTCTTGCCGCGTATATCAATTTTCAGCAATGTGCCGGTCATAGCGTCGAAGCCCGTGGCAAAAATCAGATCATCAAACGGGTACTCAGTACCGTTGGTGATTAAACCCTTTTCTGTGATCTCATCGATGGGGTGTTCGCTGACATCAATCAACGAAACATTGTCGCGGTTATAGGTCGCATAATAGTTGGTGTCAACGCAGAGTCGTTTACATCCAACCACGCCATTTGGGGAAAGTAACTCGGCAGTTGACGGATCGGCGACGATGTCTTGAATCTTGCTGCGGACGAAATCGGCAACTATGTTATTGGCTTCCAGAGTCATACTCACATCAGCAAAAGAGCCGAGGAAACCGAGGCCTCCCAGTGCCCATCGTTCTTCAAATCTGCTTAACCGCTGTTCGTCACTGGCATCCCAAATGGAGTCCATATGCATCGGCCGCCGCGCCCCGAAGCCGCCATGCATGTCGCGATTCTCTGCTCGAAAGTTGCTGTAGTCGTTCTTTATCTCATCAATAAATGATTCGTCCAGTTCATGGTTGTGAGCGGGCACCGAGAAATTAGCGGTCCGTTGAAATACCGTGAGCTGGCTCGCCTGTTCTGCAATATGCGGTATCGACTGGATGGCCGAGGAGCCTGTACCGATGATGCCAACGGACCTGCCTGAAAAATCGACGCCGTCGTGGGGCCATTGTCCTGTGTGATAGCTATTACCCTTGAAACTGTCTATGCCCTTAAAGTCCGGTTTGTTGACAGAAGAAAGGCAACCGGTTGCCATGATGCAAAACCTTGATCGTATTTCTTCACCCGTATCAGTGGTTACTAGCCAGGTTTTTGTCGCCTCGTCATAATGTGCCGATTCAACACGTGTGTTGAAAGTGATGTGATCTCGAAGGTCGAACCGGTCTGCAACATGATTTGCGTAGTTGAGAATCTCGGGTTGAGTGGCGTATCGTTCGCTCCATTCCCAGGTTTGTTGCAACTCATTATCGAAGGAGTAGGAGTACTCCATGCTTTCTACGTCACAGCGTGCGCCAGGATATCGGTTCCAGTACCAGGTGCCACCCACATTATCCCCGACTTCAAAGACTCTCGCGGTATGATCAGCGCCGAGCATGCGATAGAGGCTGTAGAGCCCGGCAAATCCGGCGCCGATAATCACTGCATCGAGGATTTTTGCGTTTGAATCCATGGTGGTTCCTGAGCATCAAAAAAGAGCGGCATTATTCACTATTTCAATAGTGCTGTCAGGCCTCAAAAGATTTCGGGAATATCACATGATTTTTCAAATAAATGCCTCTGGTGTGGCGCCATCCGCTATTTTGTAAGATTTTGAAGTGAATGGGATGCCTTCGTGAGAGGCTATATTTCACAAAACCTTTTGGAAATGCTTTAAAAAGGGCTTGAGATAATAGTGAACAGGAAAATATGTGGCGATCGACTCATCGGGTGGTTGAGCAGTGTTTTTGGATAATTAATGCAGAAGTATAGGACATTGCTTGTGCTGGGAATTGCCCAGTGTTTTGGGCAAACGGCGGCCCCAATCATGGTCTTGCTGGGTGGGCTGGTGGGGGCGAGATTAGCTCCAACTATTGAATGGGCAACATTGCCGATTGCCTGCATGGTCATTGGCACAGCGTGTACTACCGTCCCGGCATCATTGTTGATGTCGCGTTTTGGACGTAGAGCTGGCTTCCTGATTGCTACTGGCTACGGCGCAGCCGCTGGTCTGATCGCTGCCTGGAGCGTAAATTTCGGGAATTTTGTGGTTTTTTGCTTCTCTGCGTTTCTGGTCGGAAGCTATGGCGCTTTTACCCAGCAATTTCGATTTGCCGTGGCGGAATCTGTGCCGAATGAGGCGGTGGCGAAAAGTCTTTCACTGCTGATGTTGGCAGGCATCGTCGCTGCTTTTCTGGGTCCAGAAGTTGCTCAACGTTTTAGTAAGATCTTTGATTTCCCGCTGTATGTTGGCTCCTACCTTGGCCTGAGTGGACTTATCACCTGCTCGTTCGTGGTGCTGCTGTTGTTTTACCGGAACGTTCAGGTCACTGGCGTCAGTGAACATAAAGCGATGCGACCTTTTTCATCTATCCTGCGTGATTCTTCATTGCTGCTGGCGATAGCAGCGGCGGTAGTTGGCTGGAGTGTAATGTCGCTCACGATGACGGCAACACCGGTGAGCATGCACGAGATAGATCACCTTAGTCTTGAGGACACGACATGGGTTATACAAAGTCACATTCTGGCTATGTATGTTCCTTCGTTGTTCAGCGGCTTTCTCATCACATGGCTGGGTGTGGTGAGAGTTATCCAGGCTGGCTTGTTACTGATGATTGGTATGCTGATCGTTGGTTTTGGCAAACCGGAGCTTATACATTACTGGGGTGCCATGGTATTACTTGGCATTGGTTGGAACTTCCTGTTCGTAGGCGGGACGACGCTACTGACGCAGACTTACCGAACCTCTGAACGATTCAAAGTCCAGGCGTTGAACGACTTTCTTGTATTCGGTTTGCAGGCAATCGGTTCACTTGGCGCGGGTGTACTGCTGGCAACATTTGGCTGGAGTGCCGTCATCGTCGCGTGTATGCCGTGGCTTCTGCTACTGGTTCCTTTTCTGTGGTTCGGCAGGAAGTCAGTTCTTCGGAATACCTGACTAAGGTCGGTATGCCGCGTCACTATTTCCACCATAACCGCGTCAGAGTCGTGCTCATCTTCTGCTCGCCTCTTCCCTGTTTTAACTGAAGTGTTCTGACGATCCTCTTAATCAGAGGTTCCCCGGCGCGTTGATCTTGCCAAGCCGTTGTTTCTGGCTAAACTTCTCCCGACAATCGGAGATGCGCTTTGACCTATGTGATTGAACCCACACCGCGAGTATCGATACCCGTTACTCACGGCGGCGGATTATTCCCTGTGAACAACATTTATTGCGTGGGACGCAATTATGCCGAGCATGCCATTGAGATGGGTGCTGATCCGGACCGGGAGCTACCGTTTTTCTTCATGAAACCCGGATATGCGGTGTTGACCGGCGGTGTAGATATGATATACCCGAATCATTCGAAAGATGTTCATCACGAAGTGGAACTGGTCGTGGCGCTTGCCAAGGGTGGCTCAGATATATCGGTCGCAGATGCGATGACTCTCGTCTTTGGTTACGGTGTTGGCGTTGATATGACCCGGCGAGATTTACAGGGAGAAGCGAAAGAAGATCGACGACCCTGGGAAGCTGGAAAAACATTTCGTCATGCTGCGCCATGTTCTGACCTGGTGCCAATCGCTGAGTCAAACGAGATCAATAGCGGTGCTATTTCACTGTCAATAAATGGGCAAGTCAGGCAATCCGGTGACATTAACCAGATGATCTGGAAGGTGCCGGAAGTGATTAGCCGATTATCGGAGCTGTTTTTCCTGCAACCCGGAGATCTGATTTTTACAGGAACCCCTGCCGGGGTCGGTCCTGTACATCGAGGAGATTTGATCAATGCCTCGATCGTCGATGTTATTTCTTTATCATTTAGGATTGGTTCATCTTGAATTACTTACAATATGTTTTGTCAAATTCATTTTTTGCTCGAGGCACCCAACCCATGAGAATTTTCTTAACGTTACTTATTATCGTCATGCATCCAGTGGCCTATGCTGACAGTTATGACGGTACCCTGGATGTGTTCGAATCAGCGCCGGAACTGAAACCCTATTTTGAAAATGCACATGGTTACGCGGTTTTCCCCACCGCGGGCAAAGGTGGATTTGTGGTGGGTGGTGCCTACGGCAAGGGGCGCGTCTATGAACATGATCGCGTCGTAGGGGATGTCACCATGGCCAAGCTGAGTATTGGTTTTCAATTGGGCGGACAGACCTTCAGCGAGGTTATCTTCCTTCAGGACAAACGGGCCTTCGATGAGTTTACCAGCGGTAGATTCGAATTTGATGCCACGGCGTCAGCCATTGTGATTACTGTCGGTGCCCAGGCCCAGGCCGGGACAGCAGGCACATCAGTCAGTGCCGGGTTAGGACCCATGTCAACCAACCAGGTTGAATATGGCTATAACAAAGGCATGGCGGTGTTCATCCATCCCCTGGGCGGTTTGATGTTCGAGGCTTCGATTGGCGGGCAGAAGTTCCAGTTCACGTCAACGAAAGCGAAACGGCCTGACGATTCGAAGTAGCCCCTTAACCCCGGGTTTCACCACCTAGCGCGGAATATAGTTCTGGCAGAAATCGTGAGAGTTCCAGCGTCATATTGACGAAGGCTGCATCCAGTTGTGCAATCGGGTCCTCGCCCTCATCCATCGAATCGTCGCTCGATAGGACCTTGATTTGCCGGAGAACCAGATCCTTGTCGATGCTGACCTTGAGATCGCCATGCCAGATAATGGAAATCTTCGAACATATTTTTCCCGCGTCTAAATGCCCGCGCACTTCGCTGGTTGCCAGGTCCTGCCGCCTGCAGCTAACGCTACTTGCGTCCTCGGGGTCGATCAGATCGCATTGATCGCCCAGCGAAAAATTGTCAGGCAGTTTTCTGGATCGAAGCCAGTGTGTAAACACATCGCCAGGTTTCGATTTGACCTGCGGGGGCACAACTTTAAGACTGCCGAAAGTATCACGCAGACAGTTCAGGAACATTTCAGCTTCAGGTGAAGATGCAGTATCAATGACCAGCAGATCTTCTGACTGGCTGATATATCCGAAAATTTGCTTGGACCTCGGCAGGGCGCGAGGAAGCAACTCGGCCAGTGCGTCTTCTTTCAATCGCTGTTTTTCCTTCGCCCGTATGGGCCTTCCTTCGAGTGATTCCAGGCGGGTGATTTTCTCTTCCAGGGTATCAGCCAGAGCGCTGGAAGGAACGACCTTGTCTTCACGCTTTGCACAAAGGAGGTAACACCCGGAAACCTCGTGCACCAGTTCCCCGCCGGAAACCGGAGGTATCCAGCCAAATGATGACGGCCGAATCCCGCTGCAGGGGGTAAATGTCCTGGTTTGGAGGGCGGCATTTAGTTGTTCTGTGTTGAGGTCGAGTGGCTGGGTCAGTCGGTAGATGTGGGCGTTTTTGAAGATCATGTTTTGGTTCTTTTATTTACTGTTTGGTTTGTGAATAATCGGATCGGTTGTTCGCTGCTGAGCGATTGTTACTCTAAATTAGGATTGTGGTTTCTGGAGCGATAGATACTTCGCTGCGCTCAGCCTCCGGTTTGTGTTTGCTGCAGAGACAATGCAGCAAACACTGACATTCCGCCAGACTCAAACTGAGCCTTTGGCTCAGTTTGAGTCTGGCGGAATCTTACACGCCCCCCCTGCTATAATCTGCCGTTTTTTGGTTGATGTTGGTTGATGTAATGTTGCAGGTTCAGGGCTTGGGATGCGAACGAGACCGGAGGCAGTTGTTCAGGTCTCTGGCATTTTCGCTGTCGCCCGGTGAACTGCTGCAAATTGTTGGCAGCAACGGCAGTGGTAAAAGTACCCTGCTGCGCATTCTTGTTGGTCTGTTCACTGACTTTGAAGGTGATGTGAACTGGTCTCTGGAAAAACCGCCGCTGTACCTGGGGCATCGAGTAGCTACCAAAGATTCGCTAACCGTGAAAGAGAACGTGGTATGGCTGAGCGAGTTGCACAGCGAACCTGTCTGTGATGCAGGGATCAGCGAAGCACTGGCGTCGCTGGGGCTAACCGGCTTCGAAGATACCTATTGTTCACATCTGTCGGCAGGACAGAAAAAAAGAGTGAGTCTTGTACAGTTTTTGCTTCACCCGAACCCTTGCTGGATTATGGATGAACCCTTTAGTGCTATCGATATCGATGGCATGGCTTATCTGGAATCCTGCTTCCAGGGCCAGATTTCTGGCGGTGGTGCGATTATTTTCACGAGCCACCAGCCCCTTGCGATAGACAATACAATCAACACGCTGGAGCTGTCCGAGTGAGATTTTTTATCGCTTCACTCAAACGAGATCTGCTGGTCCATTTCCGTAAACCCTCTGAAATTTTGAATCCACTGGTGTTCTTTATCGTGGTGATTAGCTTGTTTCCTCTGGGCCTGGGCCCTTCACCAGAACAACTTAGCAGTGTCGCGCCAGCCGTGGTTTGGGTCGCGGCCTTACTCGCTACGTTAATGTCGATGGATCAAATGTTCAGCAGTGATTTCGAAGATGGATCCCTGGAACAGGTGCTGGTGTCAGATCAATCATTGCCTGTCTATGTGGCGGCTAAAATCGTTGTTCACTGGTTGTTGAGTGGTGTCCCGCTGGTATTGCTGATGCCCGTCATTGGTCTGGTGCTGTTTGTAGACGGGCCCGGAATCTGGGCCATGTCGATTTCACTGCTACTGGTTTCTCCTACTTTAAGTTTATTGGGGTCTATCGGCGCTGCGCTCACCGTGGGTCTGCCCAGAGGAGGCCTGCTGGTGACGATACTGATCATGCCGCTATACGTGCCGGTCCTGGTATTTGCGACCGCCATGGTCCAGACAGCAATTGGCGGTGGCGACGTCACTGGGTTCGTTTATTGGCTGCTGGCGATATTGCTTCTTTCATTGAGCCTGGCGCCGCTGGCAGCAACCGCTGCTGTCCGTATTTCGGTAGATCAATAATGGCGTCTGTTAGAATTAGTGATTGTTGAAGAGATTGAGATAAATGTTGAACTGGTTCCACAGACTAGGGTCGCCGAAGAGTTTTTTTGAAATGACCGGACGATGGCTGACAGGGTTAATGGTCTGTTCCGTGTTGCTACTGGTTACCGGTGCAGTATGGGCACTCTTGTTTGTACCACCAGATTATCAGCAAGGTAATAGTGTCAGGATTATGTACATTCACGTACCGGCCGCCATCCTCGCACAATCCGGATATGTCATGATGGCGCTCGCTGCCTCGGTGTTTCTTATCTGGAGGATAAAGATGGCTGATGTTGCCGTCCAGTGTATTGCGCCGTTGGGTGCCTCTATTACTTTTCTAGCCCTGATCACCGGGGCGATTTGGGGGAAACCAACCTGGGGGACCTGGTGGGTGTGGGATGCCAGATTGACCTCTACCCTGATTTTGCTTTTTTTGTACGTGGGTATAATTGCCCTGCGTGCTGCGCTTGACCGCAGGGCTAATGCCGGGCGAGCATGCGCCATACTTGCCCTGGTGGGTGTCGTTAATTTGCCTGTGATCAAATATTCAGTGAACTGGTGGTTTACCCTGCATCAACCTGCGAGCTTTTCGCTGACAGAAAAACCCGCAATGCCTGTTGAAATGTGGATGCCGCTGCTATTTATGGTTATTGCCTACTATTTCTTTTTCTTTACCGTCTGGATCATGCGGATTCGTAACGAAATACTGGTTCGAGAAAGAGGCGCGGATTGGGTACGGCAGTGGGTGGTTGCAAAATGATGTTTGATAGTTTATCGGCTTTTGCTCAGATGGGCGGGCATGGTTTTTACGTTTGGGCGGCCTATGGGGTTACGGCTTTTGTTGTTGCCCTGAATCTATATTGGCCCAAGTTACTGATGGATAAATTCAAAGCCGACGAAGAAAAAGTGATTGCTCGCCAGTCTGAGAAAATGCCATGAAATTTGGCAAAATGAAATCGCACAGGCGAAACCGACTATTACTGGTTTTGTTTTTGGTCGCGACTGTGGGCGGCGCGACAACCTTCACGCTGTTGGCGCTCAACGAGAACATCAACCTGTTTTATTCCCCGGCGCAGATTAATGCAGGAGAGGCGCCAATCAATCGTAGGATTCGCGCCGGCGGTATGGTGCGGGAAGGCAGTGTAAAGCGCTCTACGTCAGACCTGGGTGTTAGTTTCATTATTTCAGATCTGAAAAATGCCCAGGTGACCGTAGAGTTCGAAGGGATTTTGCCTGATCTGTTTCGTGAAGGGCAGGGAGTCATTACCCTCGGCGAACTAAATAGCGATGGTGTTTTCATTGCTGAAGAAGTATTGGCTAAACACGACGAAAATTATATGCCGCCAGAAGTCGCCGATGTTATTGCTGATGCCCACGGCGAAGGTCAATACAGTAGTGGCAGCTATGAAGCGACGCCGGAAGACGAAATGCCTGAAATGAAAAAGGTCGAAGGAATATGATTCCCGAATTTGGTCATTTTGCGCTCATTCTGGCGCTGGGACTGAGCCTGGCGCTAGCGGTCTTACCGGCGATAGGCGTTGTCAGACAAGAAACGCTACTGATGCATTCCGCGTCTTCCATCGCGGCGGGATTGTTCGTATTTCTTCTGCTGAGTTTCTTCTGCCTGCTGACCGCATTTGTGCAAGATGACTTCTCCGTGACCTACGTCGCGAATAACTCTAACTCTGCTTTGCCGATCCAGTACAAGGCTTCAGCGGTTTGGGGAGCACACGAGGGCTCTTTCCTGTTGTGGGCCTTGATCATGTCCGGGTGGACCCTGGCTGTTGCCACTTTTAGCGGGGGTCTTAATCTCGATATGAAAGCCCGGGTTCTGTCGGTGATGGGGGCGCTCAGTGTTGGCTTTATCAGTTACCTGTTATTTGCGTCCAATCCCTTTGAGCGAAGTCTGCCTTTTTATCCCCCTGATGGCGCTGATTTGAATCCGTTACTTCAGGATTTTGGCTTGATCGTTCATCCACCCATGCTCTACATGGGCTACGTTGGGTTTGCGGTACCCTTTTCGTTGGCGATCGCAACCTTAACCACGGGACGACTCGATGCTGCCTGGGCGCGATGGTCCAGGCCATGGACTAATGCAGCCTGGGCTTTTCTGACGGTTGGCATCACGCTGGGAAGTTGGTGGGCTTACTACGAACTTGGCTGGGGTGGCTGGTGGTTTTGGGACGCCGTCGAAAATGCATCATTCATGCCCTGGCTTATGGGAACTGCTCTCATTCATTCTCTGGCCGCCAGTGAGAAAAGGGGTGTATTCAAGAGTTGGACAGTTTTGCTGGCCATCTCGACATTTTCGTTCAGTCTGCTGGGTGCGTTTCTGGTTCGCTCCGGTGTACTGACATCTGTGCATGCATTTGCTGTGGATCCAACCCGGGGACTGTTTATTCTGATCTTCCTGGTGTTTGTGATCGGTGGCTCACTGCTTTTGTATGCCTTTAAAGCCTCCGGGATAAAAAGCCAGGCCAGCTACCAATGGAACTCAAGGGAAGCCATGTTGCTGGTAAACAACCTTTTACTGGTGGTTGCGACAGCCGCTGTCCTGCTGGGTACTTTGTACCCGCTGCTGTACGAGGTGCTGACCGATGGCCGAAAAATTTCAGTAGGGCCTCCCTATTTCAATCGTGTCTTTGTACCCATTGTCACGCTCCTTTTTTTGGTGATGGTAGTAGCGCCGCATTCCAGATGGAAGAAAACATCATCGAATTTGTTAGTCCGGCAACATTGGCCATATCTGGTAGCGGCGCCGTTCGTAGCAATAACCATCACTTTGATGATGGGTCTTGCCTTGCAATGGATCGCCATTGGCATGGAGACGCTGGCACTGTGGATTCTATTTTTACTGGCTCGAAAATGGTGGTTGTCAGAATTCAGAATTTCATCGGCTTCGTATCTGGGCATGCTTGCCAGCCATTCGGGTATCGCCATGGCGATTTTGGGAGTTGTAGTAACTGTTTATTATTCCGAAGGCCGAGACGTGCGCATGGCGCCGGGCGATGTCGTTACGCTATCGGGCTACGAGTTTCGTCTGGAAGGCGTAAGTAGAGTACAAGGTCCCAACTATGTTGCCGACCAGGCAGAATTTCACATCACCAAAAGTGATAAAGAGATCGCCGTATTGAGGCCTGAGAAACGATATTATTCGGTGGCACAAAATGTCATGACCGAAGCGGATATAGATCCAGGCCTGTTTCGTGACCTGTATGTCGCACTGGGAGAGCCCATTGGAGACTCAGCCTGGGCTGTTCGATTGCATGTTAAGCCATTTGTGCGTTGGATATGGTTCGGCGGTCTACTCGTTGCGTTGGGTGGCTTTATCACGTTACTGGATCGTCGTTATCGAAGAATAACTAAAACTGTCGGGAAGCTGGTGGCAGGCGTTCCCGCATAATGTCTGACAAAATGACACTCAATAAGAGTCTTTTGATTCCTCTCGGTGTATTTTCCCTGCTGGTGTTGTTCCTTGCATTGGGTTTTCAACTGAAAAATCCCCATTTGCTACCTTCCGCGCTGATCAATAAGCCATTTCCTGAGTTTCAACTAAAGGACCTGCATGATTCCGAAAAAATCAGGACCCTGAAAGATTTTTCTGGTGAGGTTGCGCTGGCAAATGTGTGGGGTACCTGGTGCCCCAATTGCCTTATTGAGCACCCGGAACTGCTGCGAATTGCGACAGAAGAAGGGATTACGATTTATGGCATCAATTATAACGATGATGTAGATAAGGCGATTGCCTGGTTAATGCGGCACGAGAACCCTTATGAGTTTAGCGTGGTCGATAATGAGGGGATTCTGGCCATTGACCTCGGCGTGTACGGCGCACCCGAAACATTCGTTATCGATCGGCAAGGCGTCATCCAGTTCCGATATGTCGGCCCTGTGACTCACGCGGTGTGGCAAGAGAAATTGCTTCCGGTCATCGAACACTTACGGCGATCGGAAAGTGAATAGTCGTTGGTTGCTGGTGATGTTGTTGGGTTGCGGGGCGCAGTTAGCTGTTGCGGCAATAGATGCCTACCCGTTTCCAGATGACGCCATGGCCGCGAGATACGACGCGCTGATTGCTGAACTGCGTTGCCCGCAATGTCTGAACACCAATCTGGCTGGATCAGACGCGATGATTGCCCAGGATCTTCGGCGGGAAGTGCATCGACTGCTGATGGAACAAAAATCTGATCAACAGATTCTGGACTTCATGTATGAACGATATGGTGACTTTATCCTGTACAGGCCCCGGGTGAGTGTTGCCACCGCCCTGCTCTGGTTTAGTCCCCTGTTTTTTTTATTATTGGCCGCCGTGGTCTGGTTTCGCATGGCAAATCGTGTCTCTGTGACAAGGGCCTTGTCGGCTGAAGAACAAGCGAGGTTGGATCAGTTATTCACTGATTCCGATGACCAATAATGTTCTGGTTGGTGCTTATACTGCTGGGTTTTGTCGCGTCTGTATTTATCCTGTTACCACTCGCGCGGGTAAATAAACGCGGGGTGGAAGCGGGCCGTGATCAAATCAATCTATCACTGTATCGAGAGCATCTGTCTGAGCTAAGCCAGGATGCCCTCAGGCGGGATGAGCCTGGCCTGGATGAACCGGGTCACGCTGAACCGGGTCACGCTGAACCGGGTCACGCTGAACCCGGCCTGGCTGAATCTGGTCAAGAGTCACAAGGCGATTTAGAAGAGCTCGAACTCGAAGCAAAAAGGGACTTGTTGAGCGATACAACAGGTCAGGACATTGTGCAATCCAGCGTCGGCACACGGACAACAAGCATGGTTGCAGCGTTGTTAGTGCCTGTGTTTGCGTTCCTGGTCTATACAGACTTTGGTCTCGGCCGTGGTGCGATCAGCGATGTCTCCATTGCTGATACGTTTGCACGAATTGAGCCGAATGAGGCAGGTTACAAAGCTTTTATCAGCCAGGTTGAGGCAAGGTCAGCGCAAAAACCTGACGATACTGACTTGTTGTTTTTGTTGGCGAGGTCCTACAGTAACCTGGGTGACTTCGATAAAGCGGCGCAAGTCTATGCCGATCTTTTGACAGAATTTCCCAATGATCCGACATTGGCATCACATTATGCGGAAGTGCTGTTTGTCGCCGATGGCAGGAAATTGTCGATAAGAGCCACCGAAGCCATTGAGCGCGCCCTGCGATTGAATCCGGACGACCTGACGATGCTGGAGATCAGGGCCATTGCAGCAATTGGCGAGGGCGATACAACCGCTGCACTGACCTGGTTTCATCGGGGATTGCAAACCGGGGTAACCGGGCGGCGTGCTGAATTGATCCGGCTTGCTATGAGTCAGCTAAACGCCCGACCGGGAAGGCGTGCTTCGGACCCTGTTTTGCCAGAGAAAACTGAACAGGTGTCTGGTCGGATTATTGAGGTGACGGTTACCGCGAGTGATGCAGTGCTATTACCTGCTGAATCGGTGGTATTCGTTTATGCCCGGGCGGCGCAAGGACCGCCAGCACCACTCGCGGTAAAACGGCTGACCCTTGGCCAGCTACCGGCAGGGGTACGCCTGGATGAATCAATGGCAATGATCCCTGGTATGGGCCTGGCCAATTTTGATCGCATTGTGATTATTGCCAGGGTCTCAGTAACAGGGCAGGTGGTACCTTCGGTGGGCGATTACGAGGCCAGGTCCAGCGAGATTGACCTTACCGATGGGGTCTTGAAAATCAATCTGGAAATCGTCGACAAGATCGATCAGTGAATGGTGTTTTGTTCGAGCTTTTCCAGTTGCAGACAGACCTGTTTGCCGGATTCGGTTTGACTGATCGACAGGCGCAGCCAGACATTTTTTAGACCGGGCCGCTCATTCAGTTCTTTAGCCAATCCCGTGATCAGACCCAGGGACACTTTTTCGTCAACCTGTTGCCTGGCGTGCTCAATGCCCAGTTGAAACGTGTGGAAGCGGCTTCTTGCCATTGCAGCAAACTGTTTCTGTAGCTCAGCGTTAAGCCGAATGCCCCGACATCCCTTTTCCCAGACTTGTTCTCGGGTCATTTGAGTGTCACTCATGCTTGTCTTTTAAACGGGGTTCACTGTGTTCCTGTTCTCGATCCTTTGACGCTTCTGACGCTTCTTGCCTGCGTTCGCGAAGAGCAGGGAAGATAACGAGCATGAAGAGACCGGTTCCGATGAATAGTCCAAATGCAACTCCGAAGAAAATAAAGCCCATTGGATTGCCGACAGAAAAATGATCACTCATTTTAGCGCGATATTGTGGCCAGGCGAGAATAAATATTTACAATACTTTCAAGAGGTTGTAACGTACGCGCCACTAGAGCATTGTTAGTTGGATTTAGCCTTTGATTCAGTTCGTATTGGTCGTATTTTTGCTATTGCCTTGTTTTGCCCAGGGTAGTGGGTTCGCTGCAACCCTTGAATCTGACTATGTGCTGCCCCTGGTCGCGCAGTCGCCTGGTGGCGCGCTTGTTATCGTTGAGCGAGGACAGGTTGTACTTCAGCAGGTGTATGGCGTAAAGAGCCAGAAAAGCAGTGACCCGGTAACCAGTGAAACGCTCTTTCGCATTGCATCCGTATCAAAAACCTTCGCATCTGCAGCGGCATCCATTCTGGTATCGGACACGCCGCTCACCTGGCAGACGCCACTCAAAGCCAATATTAGTCACCTGAAATTCAAACAGCCTTCCTATGGTGGGAAGATTAATTTGCAACACATCATGTCACAATCCAGTGGCCTGATGCCCCACGCCTATACCAACCTGATCGAAGAAAACATGTCCTATCGGCGAATCATCGATCGGCTGGACCGAGTTGACTTTGTTTGTCCTCCCGGTCAGTGCTATGGCTATCAGAATGTTGTATTCAGCCTCGTAGCGGATCTTGTCGAGGCGCAAATGCAGACTGATTACCCGTCCTTTGTCGATGAGAGGCTTTTCAAGCCGCTGGGGATGAATCGCGCGTCATTTGGACATGCGGCATTTGTTAATGATGGCAATCATGCAAATCCACACGTCTGGACAGGCAAGTACTGGCGAGCTGTGAAGCCCACTTCGCATTATTACAAGGTGGCACCCGCAGCAGGGATAAATGCCAGTATTTCTGATATGAAGGAATGGCTGCTCGCCCAGTTAGGCAACAAGCCAGAAGTGCTACAACAGGACATGCTGGATGAAATGCATGAAGGGGTGATTAGAACGTCTCGTCGCCAGGCCCACTATCCGAGACGAACTGCACTGGGGGATGTTTACTACGGGCTTGGCTGGCGCGTGTTTGATTATGGCGAAGAATCCGGGTTTGTTCATCACGGCGGTTACTTCAAAGGCATGTGTACGACCATGGTGTTTCATCGATCGAGTCGGACTGGCATGGTGTTTCTGACAAACGCTGAGCCGAGAGGCATGAATGAGCTAGTGCTGGATTTCGCGGAACTACGGAGCCGATTCCTGGAAATTGAGCAAATGCAATTAGTCAGCCGCTGACACTTTTGCATGGGGCGAGGGTACGAAACATCCGCCAGTCATTGAGCCCGTTTGATTACGGGAAATGATCTGCGGGAGTGCAAATAGATTTGGGTTGACGCCATTGGGTTGAACACTGAGATCTTTGAATTGCGCGTTTAACAATTTCAGGATTTGCGGATCAATATGATCCATGACGGTGACTGATTCCGTACCGGAGACATCGAGTCGCGCCAGATGCACGGCTTCATCCACCGACATCCCATAGTCGTTAAGAAATACCGCTAGCTGGAAGACGGCCGGGAATATCTTTCGGCCGCCGCATGCACCAATGGCAGTCACGTTATCGGCAGTCTGCAGGATGACCGGGCACATATTACAAAGTGGCCTGCGGCCTCCTACCACTGAATTTGGCCCACCTGGGCGCGGATCAAACCACATCATGCCGTTATTCATCAGGATGCCGGTGTCGGGCAGCATGATTCTCGAGCCAAAGGCAGACATGATGGTTTGTGTCAGTGAAACCACATTGCCTTCCTTATCGGCGACACAAATGTGAGAGGTGTTACCTGGTTCTCTGGTGTCCGGGCCTTCGCCCAGATTTGTGAGGCGGTGTTCGTAAGCGGAAAAAAGAGCCTCGGCATAGGCGTTGTAGGCTTTGCCGTCGGGAAGCTTACCTTTTGGCTGGTAGAGGTTGGCTAATTCGTTTAGTGCATGGATGATCGAAGGCCCTGCTGTTAGTGGACCCGATACATTTAACTTGCTACCCCTGTATATAGTCGTCAGGGGTTCTTCAATATTCGCGGTGACCTGCTTCAGGTCGTCGATTGTTATTCGTGAGCCGACTTCTTCAAGGTCTGCCGCAATGGATCGTGCCAGCTCTCCAGTGTAGTAAGATTCAGGCCCCTCCCGCTGGAGCGTTCGGTAAGTAACCCCGAGCCGGCCGAGCTTTAATCGATCGAGGCTACCGTCAATATTGGCGGCTGGGGGAAGGCCGTCTGCCAGGTATGTCTGCCGGGTAACCTCGTAGAGATTCAGGCCTCGTGCCCACTGATTGATTTTTTGCGCGCTGAACCAATCGACGGGCAAGCCAGATTCAGCTTCGCGGCAGGCAGGTTCAATGATGTCTTCCCAGGACCAGGTGCCGAAGGTGGCCAGGGCCAATGAAATTCCCTTGATGTAACCCGGCACAGCAATAGACAAGGGGCCGTGAATGTTTGTATCGCCGGTCACCCTGGGCCAGTTAAATGCATCACCGGCGTTAGTGCCTTCCCCGGCAAGCGGGTAATCCTCTGGCGCGGCATTGATGGGTGCCTGCATGCCGAAATCAACGACTTTGACCTCATCTGATTTGGCCAGGTAGATCGTCATATACCCGCCGCCGCCTATGCCGGTCATCCAGGGTTCGACGGTCCCAAGCGCAAGGCCTGTTGCAATTGCAGCATCAATGGCATTGCCGCCGCGGCGCAGGACGTCTGCGCCAATGTCAGAGGCCAGATAATGTTGGCTGGCAACCAGACCCTGGTCGGATGTGACCGCAGCTTTTCGAATTTGCCAGGATTGTGAAATGGTTTGAGAGTAAGGCATCTCAAGACGCTACTTGAATCGGTCCAGTGGTACAAGTTTGAGTCAGGGACTGTTAGTAGCACGGTTGTGATTTCTCGGGGCTGGCTGTATCTTCTTGAATCTTCTCACCAATAAGGGGTAGTAAAGATGAGTGCAGACGGAAGTTGGAACTGTACGATCAATTCACCAATGGGTGCACAACAGGCAACCATTACACTGGTTACTGACGGTGGCAGCCTGTCTGGAAAAATGGAAGGCGCACAGGGTACACAGGAATTTTCTGGCGGAACTGCCGATGGCGACAACCTTGAGTGGGTCGTTGAAATGACTTCACCTATGCCGATGAAGCTGGAAATTTCTGCCACCGTTGATGGCGACAGTATTAGCGGAAACGTGAAACTCGGCGCGTTCGGAGAAGCGACCTTCTCAGGCACCCGCGCTTAAGCTCACACATAGGGAACCTCTGATTTAAGTCTTTGCCGCGATGATTGCGTTGAACCCGTACTCAAATCTCCGTGCGAGTAATCAGAGCTTCCTTAGGTGTCGGGGAAACGCAGGCACCTTTTTTTCCAAGTGCAATTTCATTCCTGTGTTTAGAGTCGAACTAACCTTTCTCAGAATATGCCCGGCCAGGGACGGCAGGCAGTGGGCTAATTGCTCTCCAGAAACTCTACCCAATTCCCATCCGGATCTTCGACAATGGAAATTCGGATACCGGGTCTGATTTCGGTGACAGGTACCCTGACTTTCCTGCCTGCTTCTTCACATTGAGCAGTAATCTCCTCCAGATTGTTGACGGAAATCGTCCAGTAACGATAGCCGGTCGCCCCCGCGATACCCCCGGTTGGTGCTTTTGCGGGTGGAGTTTTCTCGTAAGTCACTATTTTGATGAGGCTGTCACCACACCAGAGTCGATGCATGGTGGCACCGCCTGGCATATCCAGGCTGCCTTCGTGGTTGAAACCCAGTAAATCCCGGTAAAAACCGAGCATATCGTCGGGGTTACTTGTCACAATGCCGAGATCAATGGCTGATTTTTTAAGGTCTATTGGCATGAGTAATCCTTATTAGTTTCGGGCGTTATCCCGTAGTTTAGGAATGTCTGGTCGGTATGCTGCATTACTATTTCCGCCACAACCGCGTCAGAGCCGTAATCATACTGCGCACGCCCCTTCCGGTGTGCCGGACCACTTGTTCCGACAGCCTCTTAATCAGAGGTTCCCCAATACCGCGGCAGATCGTAACGTTGCTGACGTGCGGCATGTTAACAAATTTCCTGCACTTGTCTGTGCCCTGAATTAGTGGCTGTTTCGACGAGAGTGTTGATGACAGTTAAGACGAAAATTCTGACGAAAAGCGCTGACAAAAATATCCCCGTCATCAGAGATTCCCAAGACCAATGAACAAGTATTCTGTGGTGCAGCGGACACTGTGGTAAAAAGAGGTTCGTATTCATCCCGGGTAGAGAACTATGCACGATCTTGTAATCCGAAATGGTTTAGTGGTTGATGGCACAGGTGCCGAACCTTTTAAGGCAGATGTCGCTATCGATGGGCAGGAAATCAGTCTCGTTGGTGAGGTCCTTGGTAACGGCAAACAGGAGATTGATGCTGCTGGTCATATTGTGACACCCGGGTTCGTGGATGTGCACACGCATCTTGATGCCCAGATTGGCTGGGATCCGCTGCTGACTCCGGTTAGCTGGCATGGTGTGACGACTGCACTGTTAGGTAATTGTGGTGTCACCTTTGCGCCGTGTAAACCTGATGATCGTAAGTTCCTGGCTGACATGATGGAGACAGTCGAAGACATCCCCGCCGATGCAATCATGACGGGTTTATCCTGGAACTGGGAGCACTATGGTGAATACCTTGATGAACTTGAGGGGCTTAAACCTGCCATCAATGTTGCGGGTCTAATCGGGCACTCGGCGCTTCGCTACTATGTCATGGGCGAAAGGGCAATCGAGGAGCAAGCGACGGGGGAAGAAAAGCAACGTATGGCCGCCATTGTTCGCGAAGCCGTCAAGGCTGGTGCCGTGGGTTTTTCAACTTCACGATTTCTGGGTCACTACATACCTGACGGTCGTCATGTGCCGGGCACTCACGCCAAACATGATGAATTAGTGGAGATTGCCAAGGTCATTGGTGAACAAGACGCGTTAATGCAAAACGTGATGAATCTGGGCTCCGATTTTGAGGGCGAAATGGATCTGTTGCGCAAAGAAGCCGAGCAGGCGCGTGTACTGTTTAGTCACGGCACCGGCCGGACCAACAGCTATGGCGACAAGGTTGAGAAATTAGTCATGGAAATGCGGGAGCAGGGTCTTGATGTCAATGCCATTGCCATTCCTCGCTCGTCTGGTTTCGTAACGGGATTACAGGCATATCTGCCCTGGCGGGGAGGTGCCTGGGAGGAACTCGGTCAAATGAGTTTCGATGAGCGCCTGGCTGCGCTTGGGAATGACGAATTTGTCGAAAAACTGGTCGCGTGCGCCAGGGAAAAAGGTGCACTGATTTCAGCTGAACAAATTTTTTATCTTGGCGATGCTGACAAGCCGAATTACATCGGCGGCCCGAAAGAAAGTCTGCAGGCGATGGCTGATGCCCGTTCAGAGCATCCGTCTGAAGTATTTATCAGATTGTCTGTGGCAACAGACGGTAAAGCCTTGTTCACGCTTCGATTCTTCAACCAGAATATGGACGCACTGGCCAAAGCAATCTCCAGTGAATTTTGCCTGCCAGGTCTTGGTGATGCCGGAGCCCACGTCAGTCAAATCATGGACTCTGGTTGGGCTACTTTCGTGATGACCCATTGGCACCGGGATACGGGCCTGTTCTCACTGGCAGAAGTCGTTCGTCGGCTGACTGCAGCGCCAGCGCGCATCATTGGATTGAAGGACCGTGGCACCCTGGAATCCGGGAAGAAAGCAGATATCAATGTGATCAAGCTTGATGAGTTATCGGAACGTATGCCTGAGATCGTCAATGACTTCCCGGGCGGTTCCCCCAGGTTTATTCAAAAGGCCAGGGGTTATCGGGCAACAGTCTGTAACGGGGAAGTGATTCTGGAGAATGATCAGCACACCGGCATACGAAGCGGCTCTGTTTTACGCCATGCCCGTTAGCCCGGGCGATACCCCGATTATCGGTGGATTGATTAAAGGAACCTCTGATTAAAGTCGGTGTGCCGCATCACTTTCCCCGCGATGACCGCGTTGAACCCGTACTCTAATCTCCGTGCGAGTTCGTCTTGTCCTCACGAAAAAATCCACTTAATCAGAGCTTCCCTGGAGCAAAATAGTTGTAATCAAGAGGTAACAACGAAAACGGGGATTTACTCAAAAAATACCTTAACCCATTGATTTAATAAAATTTATTGAATAATTCTCGATATGGGGATCCGACCAGGTGCATGGTGCACGGCACAAACGGTGCTTCAAAAAGTAACACTTTTTTGCTAGAATGCGCATTAACTAAATAATCAGCACAGAACGGAAGGGGATATTCCCCGGTAGTTTTAGCTTTCTTGGCTACTGCCGCCTGGCCAGGCGCCGCTTTCAGTGAGAAGACCAACAATAATAATGACCTATTCAAATTTGTGTGCCCAGCGCATCTCAATCCGTGATGTGCGTGGTGAGTAGAGGTAGATGTGAGTAACAAACATTTGACAGTCGGTTTCATCGTGATTGCTATGGCGATTTGGGTGTTTTCCGGTGAGTTTGCCCATAACACGGTAACAGCGGATGAACCCGACTTTGATGAAGTCAGGGAACGCATCGCGTATGTTCGGGGGGTAAAGAGTCATGCCGAAACACAGACTGTATACCTGGATGTGCGAGGACAGACCCGTGCTAATCGAGTTGTGCAGGTCAAATCTGAAATTTCCGGCAAGATTGAAGCCTTGCCTGGAGAGAAGGGAACAAGAGTCAAAGCAGGTGATCTTCTTTGCAGAATTGCCGTTGATTCAAGGGACATTGAATACAACCAGGCGCTGGCAGAATTAAAGAGTGCCCAGATTGAGTTTGATGGATTCACCGATCTCAATAAGAAAGGCCTTCAGTCTGAGATTCTCATGGCTAAAGCCGGTGCTGCACTCGAGCGAAGTAAAACCCAGGCGAAGCAGGCTCAGCTTGCGTTAGCAAAAACCTCAATTGTTGCGCCTTTCGACGGCGTGGTAGAAACTCAACCCGTCGAAGTCGGTGATTTTCTAAGCCCTGGAGTAACATGTGTCAGTTTAATGGAAATTGATCCTATCTTAGTTGTTGGCCAGGTCGCAGAGAAGAACATTCACCAGCTTGCGCTGGAAGATAAAGTTGAGGTGAAGCTGATCAATGGAAAAATCCTTAACGGAAGCGTGAGCTTCATTGGTCATTCCCCAGACATGACGACACGCACCTTCCCTGTTGAAGTGACGGTAGCCAACCCAGGTGCAGATATCAGAGCTGGGCTAACTTCAGATATGCGGGTACCCATTGGCGTCGAGGAAGTACATTTGATTTCTCCGGCTTCCATGGTGCTCAATGACGTCGGCCAGATCGGCGTTCGTATTGTTGATGATGAAAATCGAGTTCATTTCAAAAAAGTTGAGGTCGTCGGCGAGAACCCCAGGGGTATATGGGTTAAAGGTCTACCCTCGGAAATTAACATCATTACGGTTGGCCATGAAGATGTGTTTGAAGGTCAGATTGTCAAGATAGACTTCACGCCCATTGTCGCATTGGTTCGCAACTAGCCGACACGGTTAATCGTTATGAGTCTTATTGGTTCCGCGATCGATAGAACGCGCACGGTGATGTCGTTGCTTGCGGCAGTCATGTTCGCCGGTATCGTTTCCTACAGCGTTATCCCGATTGAATCAGACCCTGATGTCGCCATTCCCATCATTTTTATCATGATTCCCCACGAAGGGATTTCTCCTGAAGACGCTGAAAGGTTGCTGGCACGTCCAATGGAACTTGAACTTCGTACCCTGGAAGGCGTGAAAGACCTTAATAGTTATTCCGGCGAAGGCTCCGCGACCATCATTGTTGAATTTGATTCGAGCTTCGATCAGGACCAGGCCTTGTCTGATGTCAGGGAAGCGGTTGATACGGCAAAAGTAAAGATCCCCAGTACCGCCGAAGAGCCGATCATCAAGGAGGTTTCCGCAGCAGACTTTCCGATCATTACGGTCAGCATCGGCGGCGAAGGTATACCAGACCGCATTAAATACCGGCTTGCGCGCCAGTTAAAAGACGAAATTGAATCCATCAGTGAGGTGTTGGAGGCGAGGCTCGAAGGTGATCGTGAAGAATTGCTTGAAGCCGTCATTGACCCTTCACAGCTTGAGGCTTATGGCATCAGCAATGAAGAATTATTGTCGGCAGTCGCCCGAAACAATCGACTGATTGCGGCAGGTTCGGTTGACACGGGCAGAGGCAGCTTCTCTGTCAAGATCCCAAGCGTTATCGAAACTGCAGAAGACGTCCTGTCTATTCCTGTCAAGGCAACTCCTGACGGGGTCGTCACCCTTGGGGACATTGTAACCCTTCGGCGAACCTTTAAAGATGCGTCAGGCTACACGCGTACCAATGGTTCACCGGCTGTGGTCATAGAGATCACAAAAAGGGCGGGTACTTCTGTGGTCAAAGTCGTGGCAGAGATCAAGGCTCGTGTGAATGAAGCACGCAAAGATTTCCCGCCTAACGTTGAGGTTTCCTATATCGCAGATATGACCGCTGATACAGTGGAACAGATCAGTACTCTTGAAGGTAATATATCGACTGCCATGTTCCTGGTATTGACGGTCGTGGTTGCAACCATTGGTATTCGTTCCGGGTTACTGGTTGCCTTTGGCATTCCCTTTTCTTTCATGTTCGGCTTTATCCTCGTCAATTTTCTGGGGTTCACCTATAACTTCATGGTCATGTTCGGCATGCTGCTTGCGCTTGGCATGTTGATTGACGGGGCGATAGTGGTGGTCGAGTTGGCAGACCGCAAGCTCCAGGAAGGGGTGTCTCCCAGGGCCGCCTACGAGTACGCCACAAAGCGTATGTTCTTGCCCGTGCTCGCATCGACGGGTACAACCCTTGCGGCATTTTTACCTCTGATGTTCTGGCCTGGGATTACCGGGCAGTTCATGAAGTATCTGCCGGTAACCGTTTTTGCCGTGTTGATCGGGGCTTTGTTTTACGCGTTGCTTTTTGTTCCGGTGCTCGGGACGATGATCAGCAACCGCAAAGAGCCTGATAAAAACAGCACAGCTGCACTAGTTGACCAGGGCAGATTCAGCGAAGTCGGTGGCATCGTCGGGCTGTACGCTCGCCTTCTGAAATTCACGACGACCCATCCGCTGCTGGTGATAGCCATCACAGCAGCCATCCTGTTTAGCATTGTCAAGTTGTATGAGGTCGCGGGGAATGGCTCACAGTTTTTCATTGATATCGAGCCTAACTTTACCGGCGTTAACGTCAGCGCCCGGGGTAATTTTTCTGCAGAGGAAATTCAGGAAATTGTCACGGACGTAGAACGCAGGGTGATGGAAGTCGGCTATATCGGCAGCATATACACCCGGACCGGTACAGGCGGCGTCAGCTCTGGTTCCGGAGGTACCACCCCGGATCGCATCGGCAGCATGTTGATACAAATGACAGACCGCAGGGGCCGTGAACTTGACGGCTTTGAAGTAGAGCAAGTCTATGAGGAAGCAACAAAAGACATCCCGGGTGTCCGAACTGAAATGCGCCATATGAATATGGGCCCGCGCCGTGGCAAGGATATCCAGATACAGCTGATAGGTAAGGATCTTGACAGGCTAACTGCCCAGACCCGGGCAATCCGTAGACAGCTTGAGTCAATGCAGGGATTGACTGGTGTCGACGATACGGCGCCAGTACCGGGTATCGAATGGCGGATCAAGGTTGATCGCCCAAAAGCAGCCATGGCTGGCGCAGATGTTTCAAGCGTGGGGGCAGCCATCCAGCTCATTACTAACGGTATCCTGATTGGCAAGTATCGGCCCGATGACGTCGATGATGAAGTTGATATCAGAGTGAGATATCCGGAGGAGTATCGGGGAATCTCCCAGCTTGATTCTCTGCGGGTGAGCACCAGTGCAGGCCAGGTGCCCATTAGCAGTTTTGTTGAACGTGAGGCAAAACCCAAAGTCTCCACCATCTTCCGGCAGAATGGTCATCGGGTGATGTATGTGCGGGCGAATACGGCCCAGGGCGTTTTAGCTAACGATAAAGTTGACGAGATTCGGCAGTGGCTGGCGACGCAACAAATCGACCCGTCCATCCAGATTGTATTCCGCGGCGCAAATGAGGAAGAAGAGGAGGTGAATCAGTTCATCGGTGTGGCTTTTACACTGGCGTTAATGCTGATGGGGATTTTGCTGGTCACCCAGTTCAATAGTTTTTACCAGGCACTGCTCATTTTGTCTGCGGTTGTAATGTCGACGGTAGGTGTGCTGTTAGGGCTCGTCATCACCGGTTACGCATTCAGCGCGATCATGACCGGTATCGGAATCGTTGCGCTGGCCGGCATCATCGTGAACAACAATATTGTGCTCATCGATACCTTCAATTATCTGCACCGGGAAAATCCGGGCTGGGACCTGCAACGGGTTATTATCACCACGGGCTGCCAGCGACTGCGCCCGGTGTTTCTGACAACCTTTACTACCGGCTTTGGATTATTGCCTATGGCTAGCGGTATCTCGATAGACCTGATAGGGCGGGAAATTGAGGTCGGCGGTCCCGTTGCGTCCTATTGGGTGCAGCTTGCCTCGGCGATTGTCTCAGGATTGTCCTTTGCAACCCTGTTGACGTTGATCGTGACACCCTCGTTGTTGATTGCACCGGAAGCGATCAGGAAGATCCCTGCATACCTGAGAACATTGCGGCCGTCGCAGCAGACGCAGTAAAACTAGATAGACCGAACGATGCCTTGTCGGATTAATTCCTGGTAAACCAGTGGTTTTTGTTCATCCAGGCTTTGATCGATCTTTTTAACAAGGTTTTGTACCCGGGGTTCAATTTTGATGTCTTGATACAGAACGTCGTTATCCAATTCAGCTTGATAGTAACCCAGCCAACCAGCATCGACTGCCCGGGTGAATTCGTTAATGGCGGCTTCTTTGTCTCCCAGCACCAGCAGACAGATCACACCCATGGCACCTTTGCCACTCGGGCCCAGAAAGCGACTGGCCGAATTGTAATCCAATAACACCCTGGCATATCGCCGTGCACGATCAACCTGTCCCAGGTGGTAAATGGACATCAGATACGGAAGATGTGGGTCACCACCGTCGTAGGCAGCGGTACCGGGTACATCGTTTCGAAAATCCGGACTTGCATTCTCGATTAGTCTGCGAACCAGATCATATTCCCGGTGGCCGAGGAGACCAAAGAGTAGCGGGCGGAATGAACTTCACGGGTCGAGGCTATTGCACTACTATCTGTCGCTCGTCGTGAAAGGGAATGACAGATGACAACAAGACAATACGATGTAGTGGTCTGGGGTGCGACCGGGTTTACCGGCCGGCTTGTCATGGAATATATGGTCAACACCTACGGTGTCAATGGGGATGTCACCTGGGCTGCTGCCGCACGGGACGAGTCAAAATTGAAGGCGGTAATAGTTCAGATCCTGGGCGATGATGCAGAGGCGCTGCCTGTCATCATCGCCGACAGCCAGGATGAAACATCACTCCGGGCGTTGGTCGCTTCAACCCGGGTTGTCTGCTCAATCGTTGGCCCTTATGCACTTTACGGCTCTAAACTAGTCGCACTGTGTGCAGAGCTGGGGACCCACTATTGTGACCTGGCTGGCGAAATACCCTGGCTTCGTCGAATGATGGACCAATATGAAACCGCCGCGCAGGACAGTGGCGCGCGAATTGTATCGACCTGCGGCTTTGACAGTATTCCTTCAGACCTGGGCACCTGGTTTGTACAACAGCAGATGCATGCGCGCCATGAGGTCTATGCGTCACGGGTGAAATGCAGGATTGTTCGCATAGACGGTGGTATGAGCGGTGGCACCTTCGCCAGCGCGATGAATATGATGGAAGAGACGAAGACCAATCCAGAACTGTTGGAGATCATTGAAGATCCCTATGCGCTGAACCCTCTGAATATGCCACGAGGCGAAGATGATTCAGATCAGAGTAGCGCCCGATATGACCAGGATTTCCATCAATGGTCAGGGCCATTTGCCATGGCGCCGCTCAATGTTCGTGTGGTACGACGCAGTCATGCCCTGTTGGGTTATCCCTGGGGTCAGCATTTTAGGTACGATGAGGCGATGCTCACAGGAAATGGCCCGGGCGGTTTTGCGAAAGCATCGCTGCTGGCGGGCGGTACAGGCTTGCTGATGTTGGCGACTCGTTTAGCCCCGGTTCGTCAATTACTCGGCCGTGTGGCCCCGGCGCCCGGTGAGGGCCCGTCACCGGAAGCGATTCGAAATGGCTTTTTCGAGATGGAGCTGCTGGCCTGTCACCCGGAAGATCCGACGAAAAACATGATTGCGCTAGTCACCGGCGACAGAGACCCGGGCTATGGCGCCACATCGAAGATGCTTGCTGAATGTGCTGTCTGTCTTGCCGTTGATGGCCTTAACACACCCGCCGGATTCCTGACGCCATCTGTTGCAATGGGCCAGAAACTGGTCGACCGTTTGTCTGAAAAAGCAGGTATGAGTTTCAGTATTAAGTGATTTTTTTACTGCATCCAAAGGTATCTCTTTAGCCGGATCAGACCTTCGGTTAAGATCATTGGAGAGCTTCTTCCCACCATTTATTAGGCTTCGATGAAACAAGATTTCGTTCATCTTCGTGTGCATTCAGAATACTCCCTGAGCGACGGGGTCGTGCGAATCAAACCCCTGATTGCCGCCTGTATTGATAAGTCCATGCCAGCTATTGCGGTGACTGATCGCAATAATCTGTTTGCCGCCGTCAAGTTTTACAATGCAGCACAATCCGGTGGTGTCAAACCTATCGTGGCGAGTGATATCTGGGTTGTCGGGGATAATTCCAACGAGCAAGCCACGCCATTTGTCCTCATTGCGCGTAATGACACGGGTTATCGCAATCTGTGTGAACTGCTTTCACGTGCTTACGCGGAAGGGCAATCCATGGGTATCGCAGGATTAACCCGCAGCTGGATCAAAGAGCAAGCCGATGGACTGATAGCACTGTCTGGGGGTCGCGACGGTGACGTTGGCAGAGCGCTGTTGGCTGGTAACCTTGAAGAAGCAAAACGAAGAGCTATCAGGTGGCAGGAGATTTTTCCCGATGCTTTCTATCTGGAGCTCTGCCGGACCGGACGGGATCGTGAGGAGGAATACAATTCGCTTGCCGTCAATCTGGCCATAGAGCTGGATTGCCCCGTCGTCGCGACCAACGAAGTTCGCTTTCTGACCCAGGACGAGTTCGAAGCCCATGAAGTTCGTGTTTGTATTGCCGATGGTCGCACCCTGGATGATCCGAGAAGAGAACGCCGCTATACGGACCAGCAATACCTCAAGTCTACGCAAGAAATGGCAGAGCTGTTTAGCGATATTCCCGAGGCCCTGGCCAATACCGTGGAGATTGCTAAACGCTGTAATGTGGATTTGAAATTAGGCAAATATTATTTGCCGGAATACCCGGTGCCGGAAGGATTTACCACAGCTTCCTTCCTTAATGAGCAGTCTGCCCAGGGAATGGCCGCGCGATTGGAAAAAATCCTGGATCCTGCCGCTGCTGACTACAAAGACAAATATCGCCAATACCAGGACAGGCTGGAATACGAACTGGGTGTCATCAATTCCATGGGTTACCCGGGCTACTTCCTGATTGTGATGGAGTTCATTCAATGGGCGAAGGATCACGACATTCCCGTGGGGCCGGGTCGAGGATCGGGTGCCGGTTCACTGGTTGCCTACGCTCTGAAGATTACCGATGTCGATCCGCTTGAATATGATTTATTGTTCGAGCGATTTCTTAACCCGGAGAGAGTTTCCCTGCCGGATTTTGATATCGACTTCTGCATGGATGGCCGGGATCGGGTGATCCAGCATGTGACCGAACGTTATGGTCGTGAGGCAGTTTCACAAATAATCACTTTCGGCACCATGGCGGCAAAAGCTGTTGTGCGTGATGTGGCTCGGGTCCAGGGTAAACCCTATGGACTGGCGGACAAGCTTTCGAAACTGATTCCGTTCGAACCGGGTATGACATTGCAGCGGGCGTTGGATGAAGAGCCCTTGTTGCGAGATTTTGTTGCCGGGAGTGAAGAAGCCGACGAGATTATGGAGATGGCCTTCAAGCTGGAAGGCCTCTGCCGAAACGTGGGCCGGCATGCGGGCGGCGTTGTGATCGCACCCACCCGGTTGACCGATTTCTCGCCAACCTATTGTGACGAGACCGGTGGCGGCTTAATGACTCAGTTCGACATGAATGACGTCGAACAGGTAGGCCTGGTCAAGTTTGATTTTCTCGGGCTCCGAACCCTGACGATCATCGATAATGCGGTAAAAAGTATCAATCGACGGAAACAGGACCTGGGCGAAGATCCCGTCGATATTGAAACAGTCATGCTTGAAGACCCGGCAATATACGATGATTTGAAACAGGCAAAGACCACGGCAGTATTCCAGCTTGAGTCGCGGGGTATGAAGGACCTGATGAAAAAGGTTAGACCCAGTCGATTCGGCGACATAGTCGCGCTTGTTGCCCTGTTTCGACCAGGTCCGATGCAGCTTGCCGATGACTTTATCAACCGGAAGCACGGCAGAGAACAGGTTGATTATTTGCACCCCAGCTTGAAACATGTGCTTGAGGGTACCTATGGCGTGATGCTCTATCAGGAACAAGTGATGCAGATCGCACAGGTGTTGGCGGGTTACACCCTGGCGGATGCAGATCTACTGCGGCGAGCCATGGGAAAGAAGAAGCCTGAAGAGATGGCGAAGCAGCGTGAAGTATTTCTTGCAGGTGCGGTGCGCAACGGCGTTGACCAGAAACAGGCAGACCATATCTTCAACCTGATGGAGAAGTTTGCGGGTTACGGTTTCAATAAACCCCATTCTGTTGCCTACGCGTTGATTGCCTACCAGACAGCCTGGCTGAAACATTATTATCCGGCAGACTTTATGGCAGCTGTTCTCTCTGCAGATATGCAGAACACGGACAAGGTCGTTACCAACATTGAAGAATGTCGCGACATGGGGCTCGAACTACAGCCGCCGAATGTGAATCGGGGCGCATTTCGATTCATTGCGGATACGGAAACCAGCATTGTGTATGGGCTCGGTGCCATCAAGGGTCTCGGGGAAGGACCCGTCGAGTCCATGGTGAATTGCCGTGAGACGAGCGGCAGGTTTAAAGATCTTTATGATTTCTGTGAAAAGGTTGACCAGAAAAAAGTCAACAAACGCGCCCTCGAAGCATTGATCTGTAGTGGCGCTCTGGATCAGTTGGTCGAGATCGTTCCCACGGATTGCGAGGATGAGATTGGCTACAAGCGAGCCTTGCTCATCGCCAACCAGGAGGATGCCGTGGGCCTGGCTGAACAGAAGACCCGGAATGATGACAGTGGCATTACTGATTTATTTGGTGACGATGTCCTGGTCAGCGAAACCGCAGGTGGCCGGTACAATCATTTTGACGGTCTACGCTGTCTTTCATTTAGAGATCGTCTCGGCAAGGAAAAAGATTCGCTCGGTCTTTTCCTGACCGGGCATCTTGTCGATGAGTATAAAGAGGAGTTTAGCCGTTTCGTAGATTCACGACTTGCAGATTTGCGTACTGGCCTTGACGAACATACCGTTGGCGGGCTGGTTGTCGGCATGAGGACAATGAAGAGTAAACGGGGTGAAACCATCGCCTTTGTCACCCTGGATGACAAGAGCGGCCGCGTAGAGGTGGGGATATTTGGTGATCTTTTTGATCAAGTTCGGGAAAAACTTCAGAAAGACCAGATTCTATTTGTCAAAGGCAGTACGACCCAGGATGATTTTACCGGGGGTATTCGTATGCGTGCCAGCGATGCTTTTCTGGTCGAGGAGGCCAGGGAACGGCGCGCTACACACCTTCGGCTTGAGCTTGACAGCAATAAGTTGTGCGAGGGTTTCATCGATGAACTGGCCAGCCTGTTGCAACCTTATCGCCCCGGAAATTCGACCGGTTGTCCGGTTGCGGTGAAAATTGTCAACGCTGTTTCCCAGGGAGATGTTCTTCTCGGAGAAGAGTGGCGGGTTATTCCTCACGATGATTTGTTGCAGAATTTGAAGGAGCACTACGGCGCCGAGAAAGTTCGTTTGCAATATACCTAGCCACTAGCAAACTGCTTGCCTCTTTCACAGAGGCGTTAAATTCCATACCAGAGGCTCCCTGAATGAGGTTGAGCGAATGTTAAGCGAACCGGTTGTTCGCCGGTTACAAGACCCCGGAATTAATCGATTGGTCATCGCCTTGAGCGGCGGAATCGATTCTGTTGTCCTGCTGGATATTGTTTCAAAATTATCTCCCCGGAATCTTTGTGCGGTGCATATCAATCATCATCTTCAATCAGAAGCCGGGGAATTTTCCCTGTTCTGTGAGTCCCTGGCGGATAGATATGGTATTTCTGTGACTGTGCTTGATGTTGCTGTTCCCAGTGTTGGCAGCCTTGAAACAAAGGCGCGTGAAGCTCGTTATCAGGCGTTTGAAAATTTTTTGCTGAAGGATGATCTGCTGTTATTGGCTCATCATGCCGATGACCAGGTTGAGACGATCTTGTTCCGGTTGTTTCGCGGTAGTCGTGTCGTTGGACTCGAAGGCATGCCCCGGGAACGTCGAATCGGTCTGGCAGGATTGCTGCGACCTTTGCTGGATATCAGCCGGGATGAGATCAGTGGTTACGCTGAGAACCAGGGGCTGCACTGGATCAACGATCCCAGTAATGCGGGACTCAGTCCTGACAGGAACTTCATTCGACACAAGGTCATACCAGAAATCGAAAGCCGGTTCCCGCGACTTCGCGGGTCCGTCCTGGCGGGTCTGCGCAGGGATGAGCAGGCGCGGAGATCGCTGCGCGCGAGCCATGTCAAAACACTGGGGGCTATCAGACAGTCTCCGGATGCTCTTCGGTTGAGTGCGCTTCGCCAGCTTCCTGCAGACGAACTAAGTGAGCTGCTATCAGCCTGGCTGTTCGATCTTGGGTTGCCGCTACCAGCAGGTAAAATGCTGCAGGAGCTTACCCGTGGTATTAAAGCTGGTGGTGTGATCGATATGGGCGTCAAAAACTTTCACCTGAATCAGTTCAATGACATTTTGTACGTGCTGAAATCACTTCCCGAAATAGACATAGAAAGATTCCCGCTTGAAGCAGAAACGATCGTGCCAGGTGGTCGCGTGACTAACAATAATATTAAGGGGGAAGGGCTGCGCGCAGAGGAAGGTTACCAGGTAACTTTTCGCACGGGTGGCGAAAGGTTGCGAATCCGGCATGACAGGAGCCTGAAGAACCTGTTCCAGGAAAATCACGTGCCTGCGTGGCTCCGGGATAGAATCCCGCTTATCTATTCTGGAAACGAACTCGTTGCGGTCGCCGCATTGCCGGGGTGGGGGGTGCCGATGAGCATTGCCGATGACTGGGTGGCGCCGCCAGGTGCAGCGGGGTTCGAAATTTCCCTGATACTGGCAGACAGGGTCTGTTAACGTCAGTTTTGGATGTCTTCAATGAATTTTACATTGAGGCATTTCGCCCCTCGTGCTACTCTATAAACCCATCTCGGTCGTATTCTGACGGCCAGCATTTTTCCAGATGGGAGTTAGATGTCTCGACTTATTTTTGTTACCGGTGGTGTGGTTTCCTCTTTGGGGAAAGGCATTACTGCAGCCTCGCTTGGGGCAATTCTTGAGGCCCGTGGCCTGAAAATCACCATGATGAAACTGGATCCATACATCAACGTGGATCCTGGGACCATGAGCCCGCTGCAACATGGAGAAGTCTATGTGACGGCAGATGGTACCGAGACCGATCTTGATCTGGGCCATTACGAGAGATTTGTCCGTGCCTGCAACAACCTGACCCGCAATAACAATTTCACCTCCGGCAGTGTCTATGCAGAGGTCATTGCCAGGGAACGCCGGGGAGATTACCTGGGTGCGACCATTCAGGTTATTCCACACATCACCGATGAAATAAAATCCAGGGTATTAAAAACTGCGCAAGGCTCGGATATCGCCATAGTGGAAATTGGCGGCACCGTGGGCGATATAGAATCACAACCATTCCTTGAAGCGGCTCGCCAGCTGCGGTTTGAACTGGGCGCGCAAAGGGCACTGCTGATCCATCTGACACTCGTTCCCTATATTGCGACAGCAGGTGAAACCAAGACCAAACCAACCCAGCACTCGGTGAAGGAACTTCGTTCGATTGGTCTGCAGCCAGATATCCTGGTTTGTCGATCAGACCATGAAATACCGCAATCGGCGCGAGATAAAATTGCACTATTCACCAACGTTGAGCCTGCTGCTGTTATTGCGCTTTGTGATGCCGATACGATCTATCGAATCCCGTCGATGCTAAATGAGCAGGGTTTGGATGATATCGTTTTGGACAAGCTGGATTTAGACGTAGAGCCTGCAGATTTGTCGGATTGGCAGCAGGTGGTTGAGGCTCAGCTTAACCCGAAGCACACCATCAAGCTCAAGATGGTGGGTAAGTACATGGAACTGCTCGATGCGTACAAATCGCTGAACGAAGCCTTGTTACATGCGGGTATTCAGACTCGCACCCGGGTCGATGTCGACTTTATCGATTCCGTTGACATCGAACAGCAGGGTACCGGTGTACTCGAGGATGCCGATGCGATTCTGGTGCCGGGTGGCTTCGGAGAACGAGGTTTTGAAGGCAAGGTTGTAGCGGCCAGGTATGCGCGGGAAAACAAAATACCTTACCTGGGTATCTGCTATGGATTGCATGCGGCGGTTGTGGATATTGCCCGTAATCTGGCTGGTCTGGAGAATGCAGATACCACCGAAAATAACCCCAATACGCGACATCCGGTGATTGGTCTGATTACTGAATGGCTGGGCCATGACGGTGAAACAGAGCAACGGGACGAAGACTCTGATTTGGGCGGCACCATGCGAATGGGTGAACAGGTGTGCAAACTGAACTGCGACTCGTTGACCTACCGAATTTACGGAGAAACTGAAATCAGGGAACGGCATCGTCACCGGTATGAGGTGAACAACAACTATGTACCGGCACTTGAAGAAGTCGGCCTGAAAGTGGCGGGTAGAAGTGCCGATAACCTCCTGGTCGAGGTGATAGAATACAAGGATCATCCGTGGTTTGTAGCCAGTCAGTTTCATCCGGAATTCACCTCGTCACCCAGGGATGGCCATCCGTTGTTTACGAGTTTCATAGAAGCTGCGCTGGTCAAGCAAACTGGTTGATTGACCTGATAACGGAGTCGAAACATGCATCTTTGTGGTTTTGAGACTACAGACACCTCACCGTTTTTCTTGATCGCAGGACCCTGTGTCATTGAGTCTGAGGCGCTTGCGATGGAAACTGCCGGCTATCTGAAGGAGGTCACAGCAGCGCTTGATATTCCCTTTATCTATAAATCTTCTTTCGACAAGGCCAATAGATCTTCACACGAAAGTTTCAGGGGGCTCGGTATCGAGGAGGGGCTGCGTATTCTGGAAAAAGTAAAAAATGAATTTGATGTACCCGTCCTGACGGACGTTCACGAAAACACTCCCCTCGATGAGGTGAAAGAAGTGGTTTCCGTGTTGCAGACACCCGCGTTCCTGTGCCGACAGACAGATTTTATCCAGAAGGTAGCCAGCCTGGGGATACCGGTGAATATCAAGAAAGGCCAGTTCCTGGCGCCGTGGGATATGCAGCATGTTGTTAACAAGGCGAAGGCCACGGGCAACGAACAGATCATGGTATGTGAACGCGGCGCCAGCTTTGGCTACAACAACCTGGTATCGGATATGAGGGCGCTGGCTGTACTTCGGAAAACGGGTTGCCCGGTCGTCTATGATGCAACCCATAGTGTCCAGCTGCCCGGTGGACAAGGGAGCTCATCCGGCGGCCAGCGTGAAATGGTACCTATCCTGGCTAGAGCCGCCATTGGCGCAGGGGTACATGGTTTGTTTATGGAAACCCATCCGGAGCCCGACAAAGCCCTGAGTGATGGACCCAATAGCTGGCCGATGCACCAGATAGCACAGTTATTAGAGACTCTGCAGCGGATCGACTCAATCGTAAAAGAAAGCCTGGACCAAGAGACGTAATGGAAATTGCTGACATCCGTGCGCGAGAAATCCTGGATTCTCGTGGTAACCCCACCGTTGAAGCTGAAGTCGAGTTGTCCGGTGGTTTCACAGGTTCTGCCTGTGTACCCTCAGGCGCGTCTACGGGTTCCAGAGAAGCACTTGAATTGCGGGACAAGGATGACTCCAGGTACATGGGCAAGGGTGTGTTAAAGGCGATTGAAAACGTCAACACTCGTATCCGGGAGATGTTGCTTGGCCGCGATGCCGGGGAACAGGTCGAAATTGACCAGCTGATGATTGACCTGGATGGCACCGAAAACAAGGGTGAGCTGGGCGCCAATGCGATCCTCGCGGTCTCCCTGGCGACTGCTGCGGCGAGCGCAAATGCAAGAGGCCAGCAGCTATATGAATACCTGGCTGAACTTGACGGTAGTCCCGGTCGATACAGTATGCCGGTGCCAATGATGAATATCCTAAATGGCGGAGAACACGCCGATAATAATGTTGATATTCAGGAATTCATGATTCAACCGGTGGGCGCCAGCAACTTCGCCGAGGCACTCAGGTGCGGTGCGGAAATCTTTCATACGCTAAAAGCAGTGCTAAAAAAAGCTTCCCTCAGCACTGCCGTGGGGGACGAAGGTGGATTCGCCCCAAACCTGCCCAGTAATGAAGCCGCGCTTGAAGCCATCATGCAAGCGATCGACAAAGCCGGTTACAAGGCCGGTGAGGATGTGTTTCTCGCGCTCGATTGTGCCGCGTCTGAGTTTTATAAAGACGGCCAGTATGTTCTTGCCGGGGAAGATAAACAGTTCAGTGCCGAAGGATTCAGCGACTACCTGGCTGATCTGGTAGACAGGTACCCGATCCTGTCGATTGAAGATGGTCTGGATGAGAGTGATTGGGATGGCTGGGCCTATCTCACCAAAATTCTGGGAGATCGTTGTCAACTGGTGGGTGACGACTTATTTGTCACCAATCCGAAGATCCTGAAAAAGGGTATTGATGACGGCGTTGCCAATTCCATCCTCATTAAGGTAAACCAGATTGGAACCCTGACAGAAACCCTGGAAGCCATGCATATGGCCAGACAAGCGGGTTACACGACTGTGATTTCCCATCGTTCCGGTGAAACAGAAGACACGACAATCGCTGATCTGGCGGTCGCCACGGCTGCCGGGCAGATCAAAACAGGCTCACTTTGTCGGTCTGATAGGGTTGCAAAGTACAACCGGTTGCTGAGAATAGAAGACCATAGCTCAGCTATTTATAAAGGAATGGCCGAATTTCGTCGATGATGACAAGTTTCCGTGTGTTCATAGCCATACTCGTGCTGGCAATTGCAGGATTGCAGCTTCGGCTGTGGGTGGGGCAGGGCAGTTTTGCACATGCTACGGGCCTCCAAAAACAGGTCGATCAACGTGTTGCAGGAAATGAAAGGAAGCGCCAGCGAAATGCAATTTTGAAAGCTGAGATTAGAGATTTGAAAGAAGGGTTTGATGCAGTTGAGGATATCGCCCGAAGTGAACTCGGCATGATAAAGAAGGGAGAAACCTTCTTCCTACTCGTTGAAGAATAGTTACCCCTGATGCTCGCGCAGTCGCATCCCCCGGCATTAAGCGTTTCGGAAGACCAGCTAAAGACCCTGCAACCTTCATCCAGGCTCATCGGCAGCATCAAGCGCTGCGCAAACGAATTTATCGTCGATGAAACACTCGGTTTCGAGCCTGCGGGCGAGGGCGAGCATATCTATCTGCGCATAGAGAAACAGGGTGCGAATACTGGCTGGGTCGCTTATCAGCTTGCACAATTTCTGGATCTTGGCGATGTGGATGTGAGTTATGCCGGCCGTAAGGACCGGCATGCATTAACGCGGCAATGGTTTAGCTGTTATCTGCCGGTTCAACGCGAAATTGACTGGAATGAATTTAAAGCCGAAGGGGTCACGATAAAATCGGTGACCCGGCATCGTAGCAAACTTCGCCGAGGTCAATTGCAGGACAATGCGTTTCAGATCGTGGTTCATCACCGTGCGTTGAATCCGTCCGAGCACACAGAACTTATCCATCGACTCGCAACGATGAAGACCTCGGGCTTCCCCAATTACTTCGGTACCCAGCGATTCGGCCGCGACGGGCAAAATGTCATTGTCGCCGACAAGTTACTGCGCCTGAAAGAAAAAGTGCGCGGCAACCGGGGACTCTATATTTCCGCTGCCAGATCGTGGCTATTCAATGTCTACCTGTCCAGCCAAATCGAGGAAGGCGCTGATCTGGCAGGTCAAACTGGCCCGTTAATAGGTAAATCCAGAGACCCACAGGCCGGAGAAGAGCAACTCGGTGAAGTTGAACAGGCCTGGGTTGCCGGGCTTCGGCGTTTGGGATCAAAAGTAGGCAGCCGGGATTTGTTGGTCTACCCGGCTGAATTCGAATGGGAAATGGCCAGTGAATCAATCACCTTGAAATTCAAACTTGGCCCTGGTGGCTACGCCACCAGCCTGCTTCGTGAGCTGTTTACTATCGAGGATGCGTCTTTGTGACAACCGAACTTAATGTGCAAGGCATCGGTATGACGTCACAGAGGACGCGTAGTCGGCTGGTAGACAGGTTGAGGGAGCAGGGCATACGCAGCGAGCAGATTCTGGATGTCATCAGTGAGACACCGAGGCACATGTTTATCGATGAAGCGATGGCACACCGGGCTTATGAAGATACCGCGTTGCCGATTGGCTTTAACCAGACCATCTCACAACCTTATGTTGTTGCGAAAATGACGGAAGCCCTGTTGGCCGAGGGACCCCTTAAAAATGTGCTGGAAGTGGGGACAGGATCAGGTTACCAGACCGCCGTGTTATCAAGATTAGTGGATAAGGTTTATACCGTTGAACGTATTAGTGGCCTGCTCAACAGGGCAAAGGAAAGGCTGAGCTCGATTGGGTATCGAAATATACACTTTAAGCATGCCGATGGCGGACTGGGGTGGGCTGAGCGGGGGCCTTTTGACGCCATTATTGTCACTGCTTCGCCACGAGTCATTCCAGATGCGTTGGTCGAGCAATTGTCCGATGCAGGCAGAATGTTGGTGCCCGTGGGCGAGTCTCGCCGGCAGGACCTGATCATGGTTCGGCGAATTGGCGACGAGATTGAACAGATTGTACTGGAACCTGTGAAATTCGTTCCCCTGCTCAATGGAAAATCCTGATACGAAACGATGAATATCCGAATCATTCTGGTAGGTCTGTTGATGGGTGCCGCTGAAGTGGTGCCTGGTGTGTCTGGCGGCACCATTGCTTTCGTATCGGGCTTCTATGAGCGACTG
>Ga0066376_10000104_pt1 | contig 67766 bp, 53 predicted proteins | sample Knorr_S15_td_Bot_FD_77009 | JGI IMG/M metagenome (GOLD analysis project Ga0066376, IMG submission 77009) | Marine microbial communities from Southern Atlantic Ocean transect - Knorr_S15_td_Bottom_ad_5009_LV_A | ecosystem: Environmental > Aquatic > Marine > Oceanic | place: Southern Atlantic...
ATCGTTTCGCTCAGAATCACCACCGCCAGGATTGGCACCAGCATTGGACCGATGCCCCTGGCGATTGGATAGACCAAGGACAGGTCACCGTGGGTGTAGCTCTTACCCAGCAGCACGAAGTAGAGCATATGCAGGACTATCGTGGCCAAGACGAAAATCCAGCCTGGGTATCCAAAGGGATGGAGGAGGAACAGTACGATGCCCAAGGGCACAAACACGATGCTGGCCGTGACCAGAATCAACCACATGAACACTTGCTTGTCGCCGGAGCGTTTTAGCAGAAAGTTCCAGGTGGAATGAGCCAGAGCTGAGGCCAGGACCAAGACCAAGGCAAGCGCCGTCATGGGGGTGAGTATATCACCGGGGGGTAATGAGCCAGATTTGCCTCAACCGGGGGATTAGCGCAGCTGATTCGAGGAGGGTATTGCGGAGACCACGGGGACTTGGGCAACTAATCGGCCTCCGAGTCTCTCTCGTAACGCCGCCGCAAGGAGTCAACGTAGACCCGGTCGTAGTCGCCGTAGTGGGCACCGGAGCCATCACCGCCCAAGTCGCCCAACCGCTCCGCCCACATATATTCAACGTCTTCCCAGCGTATGGGATACGGCGCTTGGTCGAAGAAGGCCGTGACCGCGCCATTGGGGTCGTCGGCATCCATATAACCAAGCATCTGAAAATTGTCGTAGGTGTTGCCGTGGTCGGACACGACCCTGCCCTTCATGGCGGCCAACACGATAAATGTTGCCATGATTCAACTCTAAGCAATCAACTCTAAGCAATCCATTCTGAGCTATCCATACTGAGCTATCAACGTTCAGCTATCAGCAAGTTACCCAGGGGCTGATTGCCGACCGCAGACCGCTACTTCGTCAGGATATGCACCGTGGTCACGTCTCCGGCCCCCGAGCATTGGGCCAGTCCCACCTTGGCGTTCTTGACCTGCCGGGGTCCGGCTTCGTGGCGCAATTGGGTGACTGTTTCGTGAATCATCCTTATTCCCGTGGCCCCGAATGGATGACCCATGGCCAACAGTCCACCATCGGTATTGGTTGGGATGTCGCCGGTAAGGGCAGTGCGGCCCTCGGCTGTGGCCTTCCAAGCCTCTCCGGGCGGCACCAAGCCCAATGCCTCCAGTTGCTGGAGTTCCCCGATGGTCGCGGCGTCGTGGACTTGGACTAGGTCCACGTCCTCCGGGCCCAAGCCGCTCATCTCGTAGGCTTTCACCGCTCCGGGTTCGGTGCGGTATGGGCTGAAGGCCGAATGGTCGCTGCCCTTGCCGTTATAACTACCGGATGTGAGGACGGCGGCAGCGATGCGCACCGTGCGTTCTTTGTTAATACCGTAGCGGTCCAAAGAATCGGCAGCGCACAACACCGCTGCTGCTGCGCCCTCGCTGGTAGGGCAACATTGGTAGAGGGTCAAAGGGTCGGCGATTAGGCGCGATTGAAGGACCTCTTCCAGGCTGTATTCCTGTTTGCGGTGGGCATATGGGTTCAGGGAGGCGTTCTGCCTGGCCTTGACCGCGGCTTGAGCGAATGCGGTGGCCGGTGCCCCGGTTTCTTCCATGTAGCGGCGCATCCTCAATGCGTACCCGGCCATCATATGGTCTCCGCCGATGTAACGCTCCGGACTTTCTTCAGGGGTCACGGTTACCGGGCCGCGGGGAACCTTCTCGGCTCCGAAGGCCAAGGCCATGTCATAAATCCCGGTGGCGATGCCCCAATAGGCCTGCCAAAAAGCAGTGGAGCCGCTGGAGCACGCGTTTTCAACGTTGATGATTGGGATTCCTGTTAGTCCTAAATTGGCCAACGCCGTCTCGCCCACCGACATGCCGTGATAATAAACGTGGCCGAAGTAAGCCACCGGAATGTCCTTCCAACCGACGCCGGCGTCTTGCAGCGCGGGTAAGACGGCTTCCATGGCAAGAGTAGCCAGGTCCTTTTCCGGGAACCTGCCAAAGGGATGCAGGCCCACCCCTGCTACAACTACTTCGCGGCCGGGATTGAATTGGGTCACGTTTGTCTCCTATTAACTACTGGCCGACCAATTACGGGCCGAATCAGCGCGATCCGGGAGAAAGTAGAAAAGACTTAGACCGGTCTCCATTTATAAACCACCCGCTCCGAACCGCCCTCAGCAGCTTCTACCAAGCGGAGAGTAAGTTCCACCGCCATCCCGATTTTCAAGTTTTCGTGGGGGCAATCAACCACCTCTGCCAGCACCTGCGGGCCTTCGGGTAACTCTATCTGACCCAAAACGTAGGGCACATCGCCGGGCCAGCCTTGAGGGGGAATGCGGACTATGGTGAATGAGTACAAAATCCCTTGCTTGCCCAGTTCCACCTGAGCCAAATTGCTTGAGGAGCAACCCTGGCAAAAAGTGGCCGGGCCAAACACATGTATTCCGCATTCTTGGCAGCAAAATCCCAGAAGAACACCTTCGGTGCCCTCTTCGTTGGTGAGCTTTAATCGTCTGGTATCCACAGATACAGCCACTATGGAGAGAGCCTCCTGATAGTCACGTTTTCAGCTTAAACCGGCTATCTAGGCGTGTCAACCGGACGGTTTCCCACATCGTAGTGGAAGTCTCCCCATTGACCCTGTTCCGGCTACATGGTAGGTTTTGGGGTGCTGGATGCAGGGTTGATTCATCCGGACGAGTACATATTTTCTCTGTTCAGCAGTGCCTGAGAACCTGACTTTACAGGGGTATAGATGAGCGAACAAGACAGCGCGGGCCCCACCGATTCAATTACCCCGGACCAGGGACTACCGTGGGAATCTTCCTTGGGCGATTTCTTCGAGCTTGCCGCCCAGAAATCTCCGGACAAAGTTTTCGTAGAGATTTCAGGCCAGGAGTTCACCTACCGTCAGGCTCAAAAAAAGGTTCTACAAACAGCGGCGATGTTCCAGGCCATCGGTGTGAACCAAGGCGACCGGGTTTGCTTGTTCATGCCCAACTGCCCAGAATACCTGTTTTGTTGGTTTGGGCTGTCCGTCTTGGGCGCCATCGGCGTTCCCATCAACACCGCTTATAAGCGAGACGAGATGGCCTTCATCCTGAATGACGCTGAAGCCAAAGCCTTGGTAGCTCACCAAACTCTGGCTGCCGTGGCCGAAGAAGCGGCCGCTTTGGCGCCCAGCATTGAGCACAAGCTATTGGTTGAACCTGGCAATCCACGCGAGGACAATCTCTCCGGTTGGACTGTGTTCACCCAAGCTCTGGACCAGGCTGCCGAGTTGACTTCCCGCCCCAAGGTGGACCCCGATTCAGTGTGCATGCTGGTCTATACGTCGGGCACCACCGGAAACCCCAAGGGAGTCATGGTTACCCACAAGATGTACGTGGCGGCGGGCCAAGGGTTCTCCCAATGGACGAAGGCCACGTCAGAGGACCGGTTTTTCACCTGCTTGCCCTTCTACCATGCCAACATCCAGTACTATTCAACCATGGGCGCTCTGGCCAGCGGCGCAACTTTGGTGATTGCCGACCGTTTCAGCGCCTCCAGGTTTTGGGATCAAGTGCGGGAGGCCAAAGCCACGGTGGTCAACTTCATCGGTATGATGATGCCGGTACTGTCCAAAAATGACGTGTCTCCCAGCGACAGCCAGAACACGGTACGGTTGTTCTATGGTTCTCCTTCCTTTCCCACGGAGTTTCTGGCGGACTTTCAGAAAAGATTCGCCACGAATATTATCGTGGGCTTTGGCATGACCGAGACCTGCTACGGCACCATAGAGGTGATTGGGCAAGAACGGCGGTCGGGCTCTTCCGGATTGGCCCGGCAACACCCGGACCCTAGATTTATTAATGAGATACGCATCTCCGACCAAGAAACCGGTGAAGCGATTGGCACCGGTACCGTAGGCGAGATTACTATCAAAAATCCGGCCACAATGCCCGGTTATTGGCGAAACGAAGAGCAGACCAAATTTTCGTTGCGGGACGGCTGGTTGTACACCGGGGATTTGGGTTGGATGGACGATGACGGCTTCCTCTATTTCGTGGACCGGAAGAAAGACATCATCCGCCGCCGGGGAGAGAATATCTCTTCTCAAGAAGTCGAGGACGTTATCAAGCGCCACCCCGATGTCTTGGACTGCGCCGTTGTGGCGGTACCTTCGGACCTTGGAGAAGACGAGGTAAAGGCCTACATTTTGCCACGCCAGGGCGCAGACCTAAGCCCCGAGGATGTTGTGTATTGGTGCGCTGATAACCTGGCCTACTTCAAAGTGCCAAGGTACTTGGAGATGCGAGAAGACCTGCCCCGGACTCCCAGCCTCCGTGTGCGAAAAGACCTGCTGAGACAGGAAAAGGAAGACCCCACCGAAGGCTGCTTCGACCGGGAAGCTGCCGGGATTAAGCTGAGGTAATTTAGCTGACCCCTAATAGCTGAGAGCTTTGAAGGAGATCAACATGGCGGAAAAGAGGTACTGGTTATTCAAATCCGAGCCCACCGCATATTCCTACGCCGACCTCCAAGGTGAGGCGGACGGCTTTGCGGAATGGGACGGCGTGCGTAACTACCAAGCCCGTAACTTGATGCGGGATGAGATGAAAACGGGCGACGGCATACTTTTTTACCACAGCAGCGCCGACCCCATGGCGGTGGTTGGTACCGCAAAGATAGTTAAAGATGCCTATCCGGATTTCACTGCCTGGGATCCCAAAGATAAACACTACGACCCCAAAAGCACGCCAGGCAACACCGTTTGGATGATGGTTGATATCAAAGCCGACCAAAAATTCACCAAGCAGGTTACTCTACAGGAATTAAAGGCCAATCCTAAGCTACTGAACATGATGGTCACTCGAAAAGGGATGCGCTTGTCGGTCCAACCGGTCACCGCCGAGGAATGGGCCGAGGTTCTATCCATGGGCGGACTGTCCTAGCACCCAACTGGTTTTACGCAGCCCGGTCCGTTGACTTACCAGTTGACTTACCCGGTCCGTTGACTTACCCCGGTCCGTTGACTTACCCCGGTCCGTTGACTTAACAATGGAGGCACATCATGGCGAACTACAATTACGAGACTCTGCTGGTCGACCAGAAAGAGAGCATATTGACCATCACTCTGAATCGACCGGAGCGCCTGAACGCCGTGGACGAAACGATGCACAAAGAGCTGGAGACGGTCTTTGCCGAGGTTGGCAATGACCCGGAGGTGAGCGCCGTCGTGTTAACCGGCGCAGGACGCGGCTTCTGCTCCGGCGGCGACGTGCGGGCTATGGATGAGAGGGGAGGAGCCATCGCGCTGCAGAGCCGGCCCTTGGGCGCTGTTTCCCAAGGAGGTCGGCGGATTATACATAACATGCTGTGGGTGGAGCAGCCTATGATTTGCGCTCTGAACGGCGTGGCAGCCGGTCTGGGAGCAACTATCGCTCTGTTTTGCGACATTATTTACGCTTCCGACCAAGCACGCATCGGCGATACCCACGTGCGCGCCGGTTTAGTTGCCGGTGACGGAGGAGCGGTCATCTGGCCCCTGCTCATCGGCGTGGCCAAAGCCAAAGAACTGCTCATGACAGGAGACATCATTGACGCCACCGAGGCGGAGCGCATCGGCCTGATTAACAAGGTTGTGCCCCATGACGAATTGATGGAAACGGTGATGGAATTGGCCCGGCGTTTGGCCACCGGACCGGCCCTGGCCATACGGGGCACCAAACATGCCATGAACAAGAAAATCTGGAACGACCTAAACCTGGCATTGGATATGGGACTGTCCCTGGAGGCCCGTAGCGCCGGACACCCCGACCACCAGGAAGCTGCCCGATCATTCGTAGAAAAGAGATCGCCCCAGTACAAGGGAACGATATAGGCTTTCAGCCAAAAGGCGATTACTAAACCAAATGAACAACCGAGACGTTGAGGCGGCAAGAGATTATCACCAAGCCACGAAGCTGGCCTACATTAACCTCGCCAACAAGCCGCCCTTGTACAAGACCTACTCCGGCCTGCCCGAGATTCCCCTGCCCTCCGATTTCAACCCACCGGGAATTCCTACGTTGGATGCTGTGTCCCGGGATGCTGTGTCTGGGGACGCCGTGTCGGGGGATGCAGTGTCGGGGACTACCGACAAAGTACCGGAGCCGGTGGACCTGGCCACGCTCGCCCAGATGCTCTATTTCTCGGCCGGAATTTTGCACAAACGAAATCTGCCGGTGGCTGGGGAAGTCCACTACCGGGCAGCCGCTTCCGCAGGTGCGCTATACCCTACGGAGGTCTACGTTGTTGCGGGCGAAATCTCCGGCTTGGAAGCCGGGGTATACCATTTTTCTCCGGACAGATTTTCTCTGACTCAACTGAGAGAAGGCGACTTCCGCAGAGAGTTGGCGGCCGCTGCAGGGGGTGATGACACCGTCGCCGGATCGCCCATGACCCTCGTATTTACCGCCGTTTTCTGGCGCAGCGCTTGGAAGTACCGGGTCAGGAGCTATCGGTACTGCTTCTGGGATGCCGGAACAATTCTGGCCAACACACTGGCTACCGTCAGGGGAGGGGCTAGCCTGCCCGCCCGGTTGGTGACCGGCTTCGTGGATAGCGAAGTGAACGCCTTATTGGGACTGGACTCGGAGAGGGAGGGCAGCTTGTGCCTGGCTCCTGTTGGAGTAACCGGATCCCTTGGAACGCTCAGAACCACCGGAACAACCGAAGGTGTCACCGGCGAACCCACATCACAGCCGATCGCTTCCATAATCCCACAATCCAACAGTGACTTGGAAAGCGAGATTAGTTACCCGGAGATAATCCAAGCCCACGCAGCATCTAGTCTGGCGAACCGGGATGAGGTGGTCGCCTGGAGGCAAGCAGCAGAGTTAAGCAAACAAGAAGCATCGAACGAACCAGCTAGTGAATCGGCGCTGACGCTTCTACAAGGGGATAACTTGACGTCCCAGGCTCTGGGTGATGCCATCGTCCGTAGAGGGTCCACCAGGCGTTTTGACCGGTCCAACATTTCCTTGTCCCAATTCAGCGCAATCATGGACAACTCGACCAAGCCCTTGCCAGCGGATTTCATTTCGGGGCAGACGGTGAGCCTGCTGGACCCGTATCTCATAGTCAACGGAGTGGACGGTCTGGAATCAGGGTCCTACTATTTCTCACCAGTCCGGCGGCGTTTGGAGTTGCTGAAAAAAGGAGATTTCCGAGAAGAAGCCGGACACCTTTGCTTCGAGCAGGCCTTGGGCGCCGACTCCAGTGCGGTGGTGTATTTCTTGGCCGACTTGGATCGGATATTAGAGCGATACGGTAACCGGGGATACAGAGCCGCCCAGTTGGAAGCGGGCGTCATGGCCGGGAACGCCTATCTTTGCGCCCACTCCTTGGGACTGGGCGCCACGGGCATGACTTTTTACGACGACGACGTTGCCGAGTTCTTCTCTCCTCATGCGCTGGGCAAGAGCATGATGTTCCTGGTTGCCATGGGCAAGACACATGAGGTAAACCGGGTGCGCCCCTTCCGGTCAAAAGTAGCCGTGCTGTTGGATTCACTGGCCAGAGGGGCAGGGCAGCGGCCAGGCGGGTAGACATAACAAGTAGCTGACCTACTTAATCGCAACCCTATGGACTGTTAGCCCAAGGCTTTTTTCCGGACGTATTCCAAGGCCATCTGCATGTGCCACTCCATGGCCCCGATACCCACAACTTGGACGCCCAATTCAAAGTACCTTTTGGCCGAAGCGGCCATGGAGTCGAAGTCGGGCGAGTCCAAACCCAGGTTGAACATCACTCCAGCGCCGTACTTCTGTGCCGTTTTCACCGCCTGCTCCACTAACGCCAGCACCTTGGGGTGCTCGTACTTGAAAGGAACCCCTAAAATCTTGCTCACGTCTCCAGCCGCCAACCAGACCAGCCGGATGCCGTCCAAAGCGAAAATCTCATCCAGGTCCCTGAGACCGCCTTCGCTTTCCACAGTGGGAATTATCAGCGTGCTTTCCGCCACCCGCTGGGCAAAGGCGGGAAACTCTTCTGCGTTTGCGAACCGCTTCAAGTGAATCAGACGGTGCCAGTCGGTTTTCAGCCCCATCAGTTCCTTCACCTCTTCTTTGGAAGAAACGGAGATGGTCACAGCGGTGGCGCCCAGGGACAGCGCCCGAGCGGCGTCTGATACGGTGCGCCGATCAACACCCGGGTCGGTATCGCCCGAGGACCATGGATAGGCTTGAACTCGTATCATGGGGGAAATACCGGTGCCCCTAGCCGCCCGGATGAGGTGGGCGATGTTGTCCCAGTCATGGGCGGTGAACATCATGTCGGCCATGAAGCTCTCATAGCCAGCCAATCCGGCCACCTCCACCATGTTGGGATGGCTGAAAACGTAGGCGCAGAGAGATGGCTGGCCACTTTTCAGGTTGGCCAAGAGGCGGTCGTTGGATTCGTCGGGAAACAGCAAGGGATGCTCCTTAATTTGAAATACGCCAAGGGTGGCCCATCTGCTTGAGATTCCTTGGAATTGGAGACAATACCAAGTTATAACACAACCAATGAAGATGGGGTGAATCGCCATTAAAAATAAAACCGGGCGAGAATCCAATCTCGCCCGGTTAATTGACCTCATGTTGGTTGTCTTTAGTCCCGGTGAAGGTCGGCTGCATCCAATACCCGGAACCCGATACCCAATTTGACCTGATACCAGGCAATCTTGCCGTCCTGGATGTTGCCGCGAATCTCCTTTACCTCGAACCAGTCTAGATTCTTGAGCGTCTGACCGGCTCGGTCGATGGCCCCTTCAATGGCTTGCTGCACGCCTTCGTTAGAAGTGCCAACCAGTTCAACTACCTTGTAAGTATGGTCTGTCATGTCTAACCTCCTAAATGGTTTTCTTATTACCGTCAACTCAGTTTAGACGAGATTAATCGCAGATACACCACGCCCGATGTGGTGTGTGTTCTCGGAATTATCCACCTGCCTGAGGGGTATTGACCATACCCCAACGCCCCAAATTAAGAGGCCGAGTGGCCCTCCTCGAATACCAGTGACAGGTTCAACATTCGGGCTGGCTCCGGGGCCTACCCCGGGCCGGCCCCGGGCTGAACCTATGAACTGTTGGATAATCCGGAGCGCCGCGTCCATAATAAGGACCCTAGAAGAACTCCCCCGCCAAACTATCGGGCAATCGCCGCAAGCGGGCATCGTATGGTTTCAGCAATCAGCCAAATAATATATCTGAAGAGAGGTAGAAAAATGGAAACGGTTGGATTTATAGGTCTGGGTAACATGGGCGGAGGCATGGCTAACAACATTCAAAAAGCGGGCTACCCCATGGTGGTTTACGACCTGCGAGAGGAGGCTGCCCGACCGCTGTTGGAGGGAGGCGCGCGGCTCGCCAACTCTCCCGAAGAGGTTGCCAGCTTGTGCGACGTCACATTCACTTCCTTGCCGGGACCCAAAGAGGTTGAAGAGGTGTCGTTGGGAGCCGAAGGCGTGTTGGCGGGCATAAAGCCCGGAGGGATCTTTATCGATCTTTCCACCAGCAGACCGACATTGATTCGGGAGATTGAGCCCAGATTCCGGCAGAAAGGCGCCCATGTGTTGGACGCCCCAATCAGCGGCGGCAAAAGCGGAGCAGCCAGCGGTAATCTAGCTGTGATGGTTGGTGGAGAACGGGAGATTTTCGACCGTGTTAAGCCCCTGTTGGATTCCTTCGGTGACAAGGTTTTCTACGCCGGCGAGATAGGAGCCGGAAGCGTAGCAAAACTGGTACACAACATGATTGGCCACGGAATCAGGCAGGCCATAGCCGAGGGAATGACTCTCGGTGTCAAAGCCGGGGTGGAAGCCGAAGCATTGTGGGAATGCGTGCGACGGGGGGCGGTGGGACGCATGAGCGGCCTTCACGAGGGGATGGTCAAGACAGTATTTCGCGGCGAGTTTGATCCGCCCAGCTTCGCTTTGTCCTTGTCCAGGAAGGACATCGGCCTGGCCACCGAACTGGGCAAAGAGTTCAACGTTCCTATGCCGGTGGCCAACTTGGCCGAGCAGATTGCCATCCAAGGCCTGAACCGGGGCTGGGGCAACCGGGATAGCAGCGTGACGTTCTTGCTTCAGGAGGAACAGTCGGGAGTTGAAGTGAGGGCGCCCAACGTGGACGCAGAGAAGGCCGCCCGGTTTATTACGACCCATCCAAATGTGGAGTAGTCCGGCTCGTTAACTGCCCGATTCGCAACTGACGAATCACTGATGAGCCACCATAGAATAATGCCGTGTTGTTTCTAAATAACCTACCAAACACCAAAATCCCCCCGACTCTCTGGCGAGCCGGGGGGATTATTGATTATCGAAATTGCTGTCTACTCAGTTGATTGGAAAATTAAGTCTTGGTTTTGACCTCGGTTCCCACACCGTTGGTTATAACACCCAATTCTACCCAGAGGCCGTGGAGCAGGTCTTCCTCGCTAGGGAGCCCATTGGCATTACGGCGGACCATTCCCTCTCGGGACCGCCACATGTCGGCCAAGTCTTCCCCGATAAGCTCGATAATGGCATTGCGCACGCCGCTATCGGTGCCGATGTCGGGGTAGAGCTTCCAGCATTCGCTCTTGACCAATTCCAACCACTCGGCTTCGGTCTTGCAAGCCGCACGGTCTTCGGCAAAGTGCCATTGGTACCAAGCGGTTACCATTTCCCTGAATATGGTCAGGTCAGAGGCCGGCGCACCTACGATGGACATCTGAACATCGAAACGGTGGTTGTCGCCGGGGTGGCCTTCCACCGCAGCGAACCTGCGGCCACCGCCCAATCCTCTGACCACGATATCGTGGACGTTTGAGGCGGTGATTCCCACTCCTGAGGCAGAGTCCACGTGGCCTACGCCAACTTCGCCGACACGCCACACCTTTTGCTCCATGGCCGCAGTGCCTCGGTGCATCTCGGCGAGCAACTCGCCCAGTTCCTCGTTGTAGCGGACACCGTTGGAAATGACGGACAGGAATCCGGCTTCCAGAGATACAGTGTCTTGAATCTTTTCAGAGAGGGCCAACGCCAGCAGGTCTTCCATCTCTTCGACACCCACCCGGTTCATGCCGTAGACGCTTAGTCCTTGTAAGGAAGCCCGGACAGTTTCGGCGATTTCGATTACGTCTTGGGAGCTGATTTGGAATCTTTCCAAGATACGACCGGCTATGTTTTGAGCCTGTTGACCCCGCAATAGGTTCCTAACCGTAGGGTCTTCGCTTTCAAAGCTCCAAAGGTCGGGGTCGATAACTTGCTGGAACAGACTGCCACCCAAGCTGGCTCGCCTTCGGAACGCAGCCGTCACCTCAAACCACGAGATGACGTATTCTTTTATCTCTTCTTCCATGGCTTTGATAATATCGGCGACATGGTTTCGGCACATCGTTTCCAGCCACTCGTCGATCTGGCCTTTCCAGCGGGGCACCCGGCGGCGGCGGTCTTCCGGCCTGGCCAACTCGGGGTGAGTGTATTCGGTGATACTGGGTAGGTCTCTTTGGATGGCCCGGGCGGAAAGGTTTTCCCACCGGCGAATGGCCGGGACCTGGTTGGGCGCCACCACCAATCCCTGGATATATAGGTTTTCCAGCCGGGACCGTATTTCACGATTGAGAACGTCTTTCGCCTCGTCGGCCAGGAAGCTGGCCCGCACCAGTTCGTTTCTGATTTCCCCGTTGGCCTCCAAGATTATCCTGTCGGCTACCGATACGTCGGGGCCCAGTTGCTCAAATACCAGCTGAATGGCCTTTTCCACATCTTCGATTGCGCTGTGAATCACGGCGTGAATCTGTTGGAATGCGTCTCTAGAACTGAGGCTGCCAGATTCGGCCGCCAGGAAATCCAGCGGGTCTATGGATTGGCGCACCCTGGTAGATTCTTCTTTGTAGGAGAGTCTTTTCTTGTTTATTTTTAGAAATGAGAATCTTGCCATGATAAACCTACCTGCTTCCTATGTTCCATTTAGTTTGTAAATACTGGCGTGCGGTCAGATTGAAGAACCCTTCAAGGAGACCGACTTCCTTGGAGCTGATGGACCCAAAGCGGGCATCCACTCGATTGTTGGCTTCTCTCATGGTTTCGTGATACCTGGCCCACCAGTCTGATCCGCTGCCCCACGAGTCGGCGACCAGATTTTCCAGAATGCGGGCAACGTGAGCACGCTGTGCCGGGATGGAGTCCTTGGGCGACCGGTGAAGTAATGCGATGTCGAAATGAGGGCCGGTCGCTTCGATGAGCTTGTCTGGGTAAACAGTGATGCGGAAGGTGTCTGACCCAGTATGCTTCCCTTCGCCTGCTTGCACGCCGGTGGCTGCCCTCAAGAACTGCATGGTCGCATAGGTGTTCCTGAGTTGTAGCGGGTAACTGTTGTCAGGGTCCCTGGAGAGACCCCTCTGGGGCATGAGCAGATGCAGAACCACGCTGAAGTTATATGCGGTTCCTCTTGCTTCGGAAAGGGCCGCAAGCAAGACCGGCAGAGCACCGATGGTGCCTCCACCCAAGAAAGCCACGACATGGGCCCTTAAGTAGGTCTTCCCTTCATAGTAGGGGCAAACCTCGCTTATGATGGAGTCGATGTGCCCACGCATGGCGGCGTAATTGTAACGGGCGGCAACGCCAGCATTGGCCAGCATTCCTAAAGCACCTTCTCTGGAAAGGCTCAGGTGCTTTAGCTCAGGCACGCATTCCGTGATCCACGGCCTGAGGTCGCGCAGGTTGGAAAAATGAGGGAGAGTAAGGGGAATGAACCGGGATGCCCGGGAGATTTCTTCCCGTGTGGCTTCCCTGGTGTCCAGGTACAAGAAGCCCAGACTCTTTTTGTCGGCGGCGCTCCAAGAGTCTGTCGCAGTTTCTAGATGTTGGGTGATTTGGCAGGCTGTGGAGCCCAAGCCTATAACTACTGCAGGGGAAGCGACGCGTTGGGTCGCTCTAGTTCCACCAAGCCGAGTGAGGACATTTCGCCGAGCCGCAGATGATACCATGGAGCCTCCTGATAATAGGTACACCTCCACACAATCATCCCGACTATACAAGTTGATAATTTATATCATTATCCGGTTATCTGTCAAATTGGGACTTCTGAAATCGGTAACATCTCATTGGACAAAAGAGCGTTTAGGTATCCTATGTATCGATTTCATCCACCCAACCCGTTAAATCGCCCAGGTTATATTACCGGACGTAATGCAATCTGTATCCGCCTATGCACCCATTTGAACCCACTACTGCCAGATGTGCGAATCGATTAGGTCCATTGTTGACGAAATTCGTAGACTGCCAGGTCGATATAACTAGCATCCACTTCCTCCGATTGGCCTCCTGAAATTAGGGTATCTTAGGGTACCCAGAGCAATGGCTTGGCCCATTTCTCACAGCCTGGCGAGTCGAAGAACAGGTGAAACTGACCCTTGAGGAACCGTAGTTAGCGCCGGCCAGTTTCATCTCATCCTGTTTTATAGAGACCCGTCGATACTTACGTCGATTAATGCCGGTTTCCCGCTTTCGAAGGCCTGGCGCACCGCTGAACTCAGTTCTTTGGGGTCCTCTATCTTCTCTCCGGACACACCCATGCCTTGGGCTATGGCCGAGATATTTAACGGGTTTTCGAAGTTCATGCCAACGTAGTCGCTGGAACGTTCCTTGTCCTCCAGCATCCGCTGCAGGTAGATGTCCATATTCACTTTCAGGATTCTGTAAGCCTGGTTGTTGCAGATGGCGTAAACCACGGGAATGTTGTACCGAGCGGCAGTCCATAAAGCTTGTATCGTGTAAAGAGACGCACCGTCGCCCACTACGGCCAACACCGGTTTGTCAGGGTTGGCCAGCTTCACTCCCAGCGCTCCCGGCATGGCCCAACCCAACGATCCGCCTTGGATGCCGTAGAAACTGCCTGGCTCATCGAAGCTGAATGCTCTGTTCAGTGCTGGCCTGGATGTTATCGCTTCGTCCGCGATTATCACGTCGGGCGGTGAAGCTTGGGCCAATTCCTTCATCATTTCCTCAACAGCCATGGGGCGGCGCCCCATAAGGCCCTTCAACCGCTCCTGGTATCGCTCGTCGGATTGGCGGCGTTCATCGGCGTATTTGGCGGCCCGGGTGGCGGCCGCTTCTTTGGCCGATGCGGACATGTCTTGGCCCAAAGCGTCGGTGAGTTCTGCTGCCCCCTCGCCTGGGTCGGCCAGAATCCCCACCTCCGTGGCGTAAATCTTTTCCACCTCTTGGTAGCTGCTGTCCAAGTGAATCAGCTTCGTAGCAGGAGCCAAGAACGGGGTGTCCACGTACAGGAACGAGTTGAACACGTTTGCGCCTATGGCCAGAACGACGTCGGCTACGGCAAGTTGTCCTGCGGTGGTCGGATTGTTCAGGTTCAGGATTCCTGCATATAAGGGATGGCTGGTGGGAAAGTTGACCTCCGTATAGGCTGAAGCGTAGACCTTGGCCCCCAATCGCTCTGCTAAGCTGACAACCCGAGACACAGCGTCCGATTGGGCCACCCTGTCGCCAACCACGATGACCGGGTTATCGGCTTGGGACAGCAGCTTCGACGCACTGGCGATGGCATCGGTGTCGGGGCGAATACGATAGAAGCCGGTGGAAGAAGGGGCAATTTCCACGTCCGACACGTCATCCATGGTGTCCCAAGGGAATGACAAGAAAACCGGCCCGGTGGGTGGCGTCTTGGCCTCCTTGAATGCCCGCCGCACCGCAATCGGCACGTCCGAGGCATGCAATATCTCCGTGCTCCACTTGGTGTATTGGGCCGTCATTTGGACTAAATCACCGGAGAGGACCGGGTCGGCCAAGTGCATGCGAGTATCCGAGTTTCCCGCCGTGAGAATCATTGGGGTGCCGCCCCGGTGGGCGTTGTACAAGGCGCTTAGGCCGTTGGCCAATCCCCCTGCAATATGTATGTTGGCGAAGGAAGGTCTTCCGGTGGCCCGGGCGTATCCGTCGGCCATGCCCACCGCTGTCCCTTCCTGGAGCGCCTGGATGTACCGCAGTTGCGGGTAGTCTTGCAGCACATCCAAAAACGGTGTTTCGCTGGTGCCGGGGTTCCCGAATATGTACTCAACCCCTTCGGCAACCAGCATTTGGGCCAAGGCTTGCTTCCCAGACATTGATGGCATGTCTATTCCTTCTTGAGTTGATTCCTTTATTGCCAGGTAAGCCCTTTTGGCGCGTAAGCCCTTTTGGCAGGTAAGCCTGCAGGACGGGCTTTTGATTATTACGCAGATCTTGAATCAAACTGGGTTGTGAACGCTGTTTGCTAGCCTTACAGATAGACCATCCACTCCAGCAGGTTTTCGTCGGGGTCCCGAGCGTACATGCTTACCGCAGGTAGAGTACCTCCGGCCTTAGCCCCTTTGCGAGGCCCAGGTCCGCGGATAATCTCCACCCCCAAGCCTTCCAGCCAATCCTTGCAGTCGTCGGCCGTACCGTCCCATACGAAGCAAATATCACCGCATCCCGGCACGGCTGTGGGTCCGCGCAAATCTGCGGTGAAGCCCTCGGGGTGGACATTGACTTTTGAATCACCAACCTGGATAGAGAATATCCTGGCCTCTCCGGCCCGCCACTCGGTTTCATCATTGATGGTAAATCCAAGCATCTTGTAAAACTTGATTAGGCGCTCCGCATCGGCGGTGGGGATAGCGATATGGTCTATGCCTACTGTTCCCACGATTGTTTTCCTCACATTCTTAATAGGGTTATCTTTTATTGATTGTGGTCCGGTGATTGTGACTCCCGAATGAGCCAGCCTTAAAATGAGCCAGCCTTAATTGGTAGTATGGGCCAGCGTCAACTCGTTAATTACTTTGCTAATCTCCGCCGTGGCAAGTTCGATTTCGCTACTGGTGGTGAACCGGCCCACAGAGAAGCGAATGGTTCCCATGGCGTATTCCATGGGCACATTCATGGCTTCCAAAACACTTGATACCTCTACGCGGTCACTGTGACACGCAGCGCCAGCGGAAGCCGCCACGCTGGTGAGACCGTCCAAGATTCGGTTCGCTTCAAGGTTCTTGAAGCTGATACTGGAAGTGTTGGGCAGGCGGTTTTCAGGGTGGCCGTTCAGTCTGGAGTCGGGGAAGCGGTCCAATAAGCCGGATTCCAACTGATCCCGCATCCTGGTCATGTGGCTCTGATATTCGGGAAGATTTTCGTGAATCAACTGGCAAGCCTTACCCAAGCCAACGATTTCGATAACGTTTTCGGTGCCTGCGCGCCAGTTCATTTCGTGGTTGGCCCCGTGAATCAGTTTCTCCAGTCGCACGCCGGTTCTGACGTATAGGACGCCAATACCCTTGGGAGCGTAGAGTTTATGGCCAGCCACGGTGAGCAAATCAACTCCCAAGTGGTCAACATCTACGGGAATCTTGCCGATGGACTGGGCGCAATCGGCGTGGACCAGCACGCCCCGTTGGTGAGCAATCTCGGCAATCTCCCGGATGGGTTCCAACGTGCCGACCTCGTTGTTGGCGTGCATGACCGTGACCAGCACGGTTTGGTCCGTGATGGCGTCGGACACCTGTTGGGGGTCAAGATAACCGAACCGGTCAGCGGGCAGGTAGGTTACCCTTTTGCCCTTCTCTTCCAGAAAGCGGCATACCTCTATCACGGCTGGATGCTCAACCGATGACGTGATGATGTGGTTGCCCTGGGCCGAGTAAGCGCCAGCCACGCCTTTGATGGCGTAGTTGTTGGCCTCGGTGCCACCGCTGGTGAAGACCACCTCTTGCGGCTGACAACCAAGCATCTTTGCGATCCGGTCCCTGGCTTCTTCTACAGCGGCGTGGGCAATAACGCCCAAGGGGTGGCTGCTGGATGGGTTGCCATAGTGCTGGTGAACGAAAGGCAGCATCGCTTCGGCAACTTGAGGGTCGATGGGGGTTGTGGCATTGTAGTCCAAGTAGATTGGTTCCATGGGTTATCAGTCCAATTATTGTTTATCAAGGCTAATTAGTAGCAGATCTGGATTCCCTTAAGGCTCACCAATGTTAGCCGCAACGGGTGCGCCTGGCAAGACACGGCCAAGCCACAATAGTGTGTTTGTGATTTGCAAAGATGTATGTTAATTTTGTGGCGATTTTGAGCCTACAATGGACAAGCTTGAGTCAATGCCGACACCACTCGGCCGGATACCACGCATAAAATTTTAGGAGGACCAATGCTGGATTTACTGCTTAAAGATGCTCGGGTGGTTGACGGTACTGGCCAGACCTGGTTTCGGGCCAGCGTCGGTGTGGAAGGAGACCAGGCCAGCATAATGCGAGGGGATTCATCCGCAATCCAAGCGTCGCGAATCATCGAGGCTAGCCAGTATGTGGTCTGCCCCGGATTCATTGACATGCACTCCCACTCTGAACTAATGATGCTGAACGACCCACGGAATGAGGCCAAAGTCCGGCAGGGTGTAACCACAGAGCTATTGGGTCTGGACGGTTTGTCCTATGCGCCCTTGTCTCCGCCCAAGTTGGAACAATTGCTAACCTACTTGGCGGCGATAAATGGCACACCGCCACCCGGAGTCAGGTGGAGCAACGTAAAAGAATTCTTGGAACTGTTTGATGACAAGGTGGCATGCAACGTCGCCTACATGGTGCCCCATGCTGCGATACGAATCGAGGCCATGGGCTGGGAAGATAGACTTGCAACCCAAGCCGAGGTTGACCGAATGCGGGAGTTGGCCATTCAAGGAATGCGGGACGGGGCGTTCGGGTTCACCACCGGCTTGACCTATCCTCCCGGAGCCTACAGCGACACCGACGAGTTGGTTGCGGTCTGCGATGCTGTGAAAGACCTAGGCGGAATCTACATGACTCATGCCCGTTACACCCTGGGCGACAAACTCTTGGACCCATTCCGGGAAGCGGTCACCATCGGTCGCCGTTCGGGTGTGCCTGTGCACATATCCCACTACCACAACCCGGTGGATGGCATGGGCGAGCAGATGCTGGACTTGGTGGACGAAGGAAGAAACGAAGGAATCGACGTGACCTTCGACCAGTACCCCTACGCCGCCGCTAGCACGGTTTTGCACTCACTGCTTCCTTATTGGGTCCACGCCGGTGGTCCTTCAGCCCTGCTCCAGAGGCTACAGGACCGCAACGTGAGGGAGCAGATTGGCGATGCGGTGAATCCCATGTGGGGTTTGACATTGGACCACTACATCTTTAGCCACGTTGGGTCCGACAAGAACAAGGAGTGGGAGGGCCGCTCCCTGACCGAGCTAGCCAAAGCTAAGGGCACGCCCATGGCGGACACGATATGCGATTTTCTAATAGAGGAGAACCTGGATGTTGCTTTCGTGGCCCGCACCGGCAACCCGGACAACATCCGGGTCATTGCTCAGCATCCGGCTCAGATGGTTGGTTCCGACGGGATTCTCACGGGAGAAATGCCCAATCCCCGCACCTACGGCACCTTCCCCTACATCCTAGGCCAGTTCGTCCGTGAAGAGGGGATATTGAGGATGGAAGATGCGGTGCGGAAAATGACCTCCATGCCTGCCCAAAGGCTGGGGTTGAAGGACCGGGGTATCTTGCGGGACGGGATGAAGGCAGACATAGTGGTTTTTAACCCCGACCGGGTGGCCGCCAAAGCTACATTTGAAGACCCCAAGCAATATCCCGAGGGCATAGACTACGTGATAATCAACGGCAAGTTGGTGGTGGACAACGGCGTCCATACCGGCGCCTTGCCGGGACGCGCCTTGCGGAGCCAGTAATCGATAGCTTTCGGCTTTGGGCTTCGTCTGCACTTGAGTTGCGCCCTATGTCCCCATGGGGCATAATCCATTACTGCCCACTACTACAAGCCTTCTAAAAACCCGACGGCTGACAGCTAATTCCCCTCGGAGGAAAAACATGGACTTTGAACCCACCTATACGGGAGAGCAGGAAAAGTTTCGCTTGGAGGTCCGTGCCTGGCTGGCGGAGAATCTCCCTTCCGGTATCGTTCACCCGGCCGATCCGATCGACCTAACCACCGAGCAGTACGAATTGCGGCGGGACCTAGGCCGCAGACTCGGCGAAAAAGGCTGGCTCTGGCCCACGGCTCCGGTGGAATACGGCGGCGGCGGTCTGTCATTGGATTACTCCGTGATTATTGAAGAAGAGATTGACAATGTCGGCATGACGTTGCCCCCCTATTACGACTCGGGCGGGAAGCTGGGCGGCGCTTCGATCCTGGTCTGGGGCTCCGAAGAGCAGAAACAGTTTTTCCTGAAACTAATCTTCCGGGGTGAAGTACGCACCTGGCAACTGCTATCCGAGCCCGAAGCCGGCTCCGACCTGGCCAACGTCAAGACCACGGCTATTCGCGACGGCGACGACTATGTTATCAACGGTCAGAAGGTCTTTGTTGGCAGCGGTCTGGGTTGCGATTACATGTGGACCATAACCGTCACTGACACAGAGGCCAAGCGCCACGAAAACCTGGGTTGGTTCATGATTAAGGCCGATTTGCCCGGAATAACCATCCAACCCATGGACCTGCTGATTTCCGGCGGCGAATCCGGTGCTGGCTCGGGCGTGAAGAACACTGTGTTCTTCGACAATGTCAGAGTTCCAGCCTTCAACCTGATAGGTGGAGAGAACCAAGGTTGGAAAGTAGCTACGACCCACCTTGAATTGGAGCATGGCACCGGGGGCCGCATCTCCCGAAACTGGTTGGTGGACCGGATGTTTGAATACTGCCAGACCACCCAACGCCGGGGCCAGCCCATGTCCAAGGACCCCGAGGTTCGTGACCGCCTGGTGGATATATATATCGAGGCGGAAATCACCCGGCTCTTCAACCTCAGGAATTATTGGATGCGCCACAGCGGCGCCAACATTACCTATGAAGGCCCCCAAGCATCTTACTTCCGGAAACAATCGGGCTTGCGTCAAGCGACGGCTATCCTGGATATCCTGGGCCCTGCGGCGATGACTTACGACCCGGAACTGGGCGCCGGAGAGGGACATGTGGAAGCCTACATGCGGTCTGCGCTTATCGCGCTCCATCCCGGCGGCACCACCGACATCCAGAAGGTAATCATGGCCCGGCGCATCGGCATTGGTCGTGAGGTTAAAGAGAAAGCGGGCGCGCTGGCTTAAAAGCAATCGGTAATCAACGATCACCTGTCATGGTGAACATTGATTGCTGCCATTAGGAGTAGATATGGACCTGGCGTTAACTCCGGAACAAGAAATGCTCAAGACGGCGGTGCGCCGTTTCGTGCAACAAGAGTACCCAAAGGACACATTGCTGCAGATGGCGGCCACGGGTCAGTCGTGCCCCTCTGAGCCTTGGAGCAAGCTGGCGGCTACGGGCTGGCTGGGTATCGCCATCCCCCAAGAGTACGGCGGAGAAGGTGGTTCCCTCACCGATGCCGGGGTGTTGTTTGAGGAGTTGGGCCGAGGTCCGGTTCCGGGCCCTCTGGTTAGTTCGGCGCTCCTGGGAGGGTTCACGGTACTGGCCGGCGGCACGGAAGAGCAGAAACAGGAATGGCTGCCAACCTTGGCCAAAGGTGAGCGGTCACTGGTATTGGCCGTAACGGAAGCCGACTACGGTTGGGATGCTATGGACGTGGGCTTGGTGGGCACCAAGGACGGCGAAGGCTTCAGGCTAAACGGAGCCAAAAGCTACGTTTTCGATGGTGTGTCGGCCACTCACTTTCTCTGCGCTGCGCGTGCTGAAAATAACGGTCCCGTGGGCTTGTTTTTCGTCCCGGCCAACGCCGCCGGAGTTACAGTCCGTTCTCTGGCGGGTTTCGCTTGGAATCTGTCCGAGGTCAAACTGGACAACGTGGCAGTTGGAAAAGCCGACCTGCTGGGCCAGTCATTTGACGCCGGGTGGGAAGCTTTTCAAGGAGCAGTGGCCCGCACCATTCCCGTGCTTGCCGCCTACCAGGTTGGAGGCTGCCAGGCGGTATATGACATGTCTGTGGAATACAGCCGGACTCGGATACAATTCAGCATGCCAATTGGCCGCTTCCAGCATGTTCAGTCCCACGTGATTAACCTAGTCAACCAACTCGACGCCGCCCGGTGGACGGCCTATGAGGCACTGTGGAAGTTGGATACGGAACGCCCAGCCACCGACGCGATCCACATGGCCAAGTCGGTAGGTTCTGAGGCCTATTACGAGGCTTGCAACCACGCCCATGAGGTTCATGCCGGTGTGGGCAGCATGACCGAATACGGACTGACGCTTCACACAACCGCCTCGCGAACTCTCTATCACTACCTGGGTGACCCCCGCTACCACCGCCGCCTGCTGGCCGACGCCCTGGGCTTGTAGTACGGCGAACCAACCTTAAAATAATGCTCTTGGCTCAGAACCGTCAATCCTTTCTTTCACAGACGATAACTCGCCGCCATGAGTTCGATTCATCAAATGGGTTGCCCAACAAATCGCCACGCGTTTCGATGATATCAAAGCCGACGTCTTGAAGTTGACCGGCCAAAGTCGTGGGCGAATAGAGGAATTCTTGGCAGACCACTTTTTGATGGCTTAATCCCCCATCGTTTTGCTTGAAGACGTGCCATGTCTCGTTCCAATCTTGACCTTCGACCGCGCTTTGGATCACGACAATAGTACTTTCATCTTCGCTGCGATGTATTTCCTGGCTGTTGTTGCTCTTGAGAATCTCAACTTTGTGATTCGGTAGCTCCAGTAAAAGGAGCCCTTTAGACTCCAAGTGATCATAACAACGGCGTAGGCATTGTTTAATCTCCTGTTCATTGGCGACAAAAACTAGCACCGAACTCAATGCGAGAATCGCATCATATCGCCGGTTGATTGCATAGTCTCTCATGTCTCCTTTATGAACCTTGAGGTTAGGCGCTCTCTGGCCGACGATGTCAATCATCACCTGACTAATCTCTAGTCCTTCAATATCAATACCAGCTTCGTGCAATGGTATGGCGAAAAGACCTGTGCCGATCCCTAATTCAAGAACCGAGTCTTTTTGATGTCTTTTCAGGAGATTTTTTACAAAAGGCACTCTCTCAATCGTGTCGGGGTATACAAGGTCATAGGCATCGCCAATCGCGTCATAGCTCATCAAATACTACTCTGGACAAATTTTTCCTGGACCTCCGCCCTGTTTTTGAACAACTGTCCTAAACAAAAAGAAAACCAGTCTCAGTCAACGAAGAGTCCTATCGACCGTAGTATTGTACTGCTTTATCGTCCCCCAATTGCGTTTTTAATTGTTGCTATTCGCTGGTTAAGATTTTATTCCGCATGCTCAGGGACAATGACACCATTTGGAAACAGGGCGATGCGGACCATCCGTATCTCGTCGTAGGAATACCCATCGCCCAGCGACTCCCTCACCGGCGCAAGCCTCACATCACCGGTGCGCAGGAATGCTGCCTTTATCGTTTCCATGCGCTCCGGTGGCGGCATCAGGTGGTCCAAATCCAATGCCGCGCCATCCTGAACAAGACGTTCAATCTGCCCTGCGACGGTGCTGCTAGCAAGACTGCGGCGTTGAGCAATTTCGTCAACACTCAGTTTGAGTTCAACCAATTCCTTGGTGTGGTTCAGGGTTGAACTGGACGAGTCTCTCGAGCGCCGGTCTCCTGTCCGTTGCCGACCGCTGGTCCGTTGCCTGGCATTGGCTCGTCCCGAGTCAATGGGTATTTCAGCCAGCCCGTTGGCTTCTGCGTACTCTACTATGACCTTGAGAAAAGGCCCGCTCAGTTCTTCCAACTTGACGCTTCCCACACCTGTGATTCGAGAAAAACTCTCCCGGCTCTTAGGGAGGTGGGAGGCCATCTGCCGCAACGATGCGTCGCCAAATATGACATAAGCCGGCAGGTTGCGTTGGTCGGCTATGTTGGTGCGTAAATCCCGAAGTACCTCTAGGAGTTCCAAGTTGGGAGGTATAGCCTCAGCCTGAAATCCAGCCGAATTCTCCGCCACTGCCTTAGGCTTATCTAGTGTCAATGAATCACGGCCCTTCAGGAATGCCATCCCTTCCGCGGTCACGCTCAACGTTGGATAAGTTCCCACACTCTTCACCATCAGCCGCTGATTCACCAAGGCGTTTGTGACTTGCTTCAAATCATCATCGGTAGATTCCCGGGCGATGCCAAATACCGTAAGGTCTTGGTGACCGTTCTCCTTCACTTTTTTGCTGCCAGAGCCTTGAAGAACCTGGGCGATGTAACGGCCACCGAAGCGTTGGCCGGTGCGGATTACCGCAGATAGAATTTTCTGCGCAATCTCGGTGGCGGCGTATTCTTCTATGGGAATTAAACAGATGTCGCAGCCACCGCAGTTGGAGTCCTGCGGGCTTTCTCCGAAATAGGCCAGTAAATGCCGCCTCCGGCAGGTGTTTAACTCGCAGTACTCGACAACTTGAGACAGCTTCAACCGAGCGTTTTCTTTCTCCTCAACCTGCTCCATCTGGTCGATGAAGAAGTCGTGCTTTACCTTGTCGCCAAGGGAGTAAAAAAGAACACATTCGCTGGGTAGTCCGTCCCGGCCAGCGCGGCCGGTTTCCTGGTAGTAGCCCTCCAACGACTTTGGCAGGTCATAGTGGACCAACAAGCGGACATCCGGTTTGTCGATACCCATTCCGAAAGCGATGGTGGCGACGATTATGGGGACACGGTCGTGGATGAACTTCTCCTGATTGTCTTGGCGCATTTCCCTGGAAAGTCCGGCATGGTAGGGCAGAGCCTTGAGCCCTACGGCATCTAAATCCTCAGCCAGATTTTCGGTGTCTTTGCGGGAGAAGCAATAGACGATAGCAGACTCGTTCTTGTGAGCGCTCAGCAAATCTACCAGAGCATCAAAGGCCTTTCTTTTGTGGCGGACAGTGTAGGTAAGATTCGAACGGTTCAGGCCGGAGATGAAAACGCCTGGGTCCCTGAGGCCAAGCTGCGCAATGATGTCCCCTTGGACCTGCTCGGTTGCTGTGGCGGTCAGTGCGATGAGTGGCACGTCTGGGAAATCCCGCCGCAGGGTTTTTAGGTTTCGGTAGTCTGGCCGGAAATCATGACCCCACTCGGAGATGCAGTGGGCCTCGTCGATGGCGAATAGGCTGACTGTCAGTGTTGACAGGAACTGGCGAAAACCGGGCAACGCCAGCCGCTCCGGCGCTAAATAAAGAATCTTGAAGTCGCCGTTCTTGGCCATCGCCTGCACTTTAGCGGACTGGGAGGCGGTCAAGGTGCTGTTTAGGTAGGCGCCTGCTATTCCGTTGGCTCTGAGGTTGTCGACCTGGTCTTTCATCAAGGCGATTAGCGGCGAGACGACCACGGTCAGGCCGTCAAAGCACAGGGCGGGCAACTGATAGCACAGCGACTTGCCGCCACCGGTGGGCATCAACACCAAGGCGTCGTTCTTGTCCAACACCGTGGTGATGATTTCTTCTTGGCCAGGCAAAAAAGCATCGAAGCCGAAGTGGTCTTTTAGTCGTTCAAGCACGAGCATATCCTAGTGAACATAACCCTGTTATTCAACTCCCGTATGTCATCGATTTAGATGGAAAAGACCGACAAAAAGACGGAGAAAAAGACTGAGAATAGGGCTGCCACACGAACTGACTAAATCTCCTCGGCGCTCGTTTTCGCCAACGTCGATAACTCAAACGGGCCAAGCTCCTCTGCCGAAAGTTTTCAATCAAGACGTTGTTTGTGGAAGCCAGTTTTTCGAAAATTGCCCGGCGATTTTGATGGTTCAGGCGTGATGGTTCAATGGAAATTCGGTCAACAGCCAAAATTATATGCTATTCTTCTAGCTAATCTGCGGGCCCAGGATTTTTAAGAGACAAAATGCTGCTTGGGGCTGACGAATCCCCCAAGCGATTGGGAGCGATATGGAACGTCCTATTTTTCAGCCGGTGGGCACGCCGGTCAACGATATTGACACTCCGGCCTTGGTGGTGGACTTGGTGGCCATGGAATTGAACATAGAGGTTATGCACTCCTATTTTCGGCAGGCCAGCGCCAACCTGCGGCCTCACATCGCTGGACATCAATGCCCTCAAATCGCCCACTCGCAAATTGACGCCGGGGGCACTGTGGGCGGGGTTAGCGTGAACACTGTGGGCGAGGCGGAGGTCTTCAGCGATTCCGGCATCAACAATATCTTGGTTGTTAACCAGGTTGTCACTGCCGCCAAGATTCGCCGCCTGTGTTCCGTGGCCCAAAGATGCCGCATCGGCGTGGCAGTGGACAATGCCAAGAACGTGGATGATTTGGCCCAGGCTGCTCTTGAGGCCGGTGTAACCATAGAAGCCTATGTGGAGCTTGAAGCTGGCCGGGGAATCTCCGGCGTAGCAGAAGGCAAACCTGCTTTGGATCTGGCTAGGCATATCTCCAAGTCAAAGGGGTTGCACTTCGGCGGTCTGTTGGCTATGCCGCCGGTGCCCAAAGCTAGAAAAGAGGGCGACGAAAGGATCTACCCCACCCACGTTGAGATTAAACAGGTGGCGGTCCAAAGCCTGCAGCCCGTGTTGGATACCAAGAAATCCATTGAAAGCGACGGTCTGCGTGTTCCCAACGTAGCCGTGGGCGGCACCTGGCTCTACGACATTGCCGGAGACATGCCGGGCATCACTGAAGTTATAGCTGGCTCCTATCCTTTGATGGACTACGATTCTTGCCAGCTTCGGGGAGAGTTCAGCCAGGCAGCCAAAGTTCTGGCCCAGGTAATAAGCCATCCGGTGGAGGCAACCGCCATTTTGGACGCTGGCCACAAAGCCACCGGGCCAGACTTGGGCATACCAGTGTTAGAAGGCATGGCTGGCTCCAAAGCCACCGGGTTCAGCGCCGAGCACGGCACTTTGAAACTCGAAGGAGAGGCGGCAGGGCATTTCAACCCTGGCGACAAGGCATGGCTATTACCCTACCATCTGGGCCTTTGCTTGAATCAGTACGACTACATCCGGGCGGTCCGCGACGGCAAACTGGAAGGCTTCTGGTTGATGCCCGGCCGGGGCCGGTTTGGCTAACCTCTGCGAGGCATATCCTAAATAACCATTTCTGGAGAGAAACAATGGACTACAACTACCGACCAACCGTGGGCACTCCGATGGAGGAACTGGACACTCCATGTTTGATTCTGGACATGGACGAGTTGGACAACAACATGGACGTCATTGCCCATTTCTACGCAGGGCAGTCCAGCAAGCTCCGTGGCCACAGCAAGAACCACAAAACCCCGGCCATCGCCCATAGGCAGATTCGCCGGGGCGGGACCATCGGCGGCGTTTGTTCGGCCAAGGTAGCAGAGGCGGAGGTCATGGTTCACGGCGGGATTCCCAGTGTTTTCATCACCAGCGAGGTAATCGCCCCTCTGAAGATCGACCGCTTGTGCGCCTTGGCCCAAGACGCCGAAATGTTGGTGGCTTGCGACGACCCCAAAAACGCCAGGGACCTTTCCCGGGCTGCCGCAGCACAAGGCGTTGAACTTGGTGTGGTTATTGAGTTGGAGACCGGAATGGGACGGTGCGGGGTGCAGGACGTTCAGCAGGGGTTGGCCTTGGCCCGTACTATCCAGGGACTGCCAGGGTTGGCGTTCAAGGGAATAATGAGCCACCAGACAATCCCTGTGATGCCTGACCGAGAAGACCGGGTAACCGAGGCGAGGCGGGTGATTCAGGGCGTGATAAACCTAAAAGACACCATCGAAGCAGACGGGATACCCGTGGAGATTGTTTCCACCGGAGAGACCTGGAGCTACGACGCAGTCGGTGAGATTCCAGGCGTAACCGAGGTTCAGGGCGGAAGCTATCTCATCATGGAAACATCCTATGATTACATGACCGAGTTCCACCATGCGGGCAAGGTATTGACCACCATAGTCAGCACGCCTCGCCCGGGGGTTGCCGTAGGCGATGCCGGGATCAAAGCCGTGGGCATGCTGCGCGCGATGCCTGAGGTGGATGGCCGACCAGGAGTCACCGTGGATTCGATGGACCCGGACCGGACCGTTTACAAGCTGGACGCTGGCGTGGAACTACAAATCGGCGATCAGCTGGCATTGCTGCCTCCTCAACAAGACGCCATGGTCAGCCGCTGGGACCGCTTCATCGGCGTCCGCAACGGGAAAGTCGAGGTCGTTTGGGACATTCAGGCCCGAGGATGCCATAACTAGCGGTCCGTAGTCAGCCGTCAGTGTGCGGGCTCCGCTCGCATGTAGCATGTCCGAGGCCAGTACACCCCATAATCGAAGCGCGCACGTGCCTCCGCCGCACCTGCCTACGCCGGACGTGCCTCCGCCGCACCTTCCACAATAACTGTCATTCTGACACTCAGAATGACAGTGTTACCGAGAGTTTTCGGACAAAGCCCACATGTCGCGGAGGAAAAAGGGCTCAGCCCTTTGGTTCCCAATTCTTAGATCGCTCTGTTGCCCGCTGCCACCTGGCGTAGAGCCCGTCAGCCTCATGCGGGGACATTTGCGGTTCGTATCTTCTACCAACACGCCAATGGGCGGCCACTTCGTCCTGGCTTTCCCAGAACCCCATCGTCAGTCCCGCTAGGTGGGCTGCACCTAAGGCGGTGGTTTCGGCTATTTCCGGGATCTCCACCGGCATGCCTAGCATGTCAGCTTGGAACTGCATCAAAAAGGAGTTGGCCGAGGCACCTCCGTCGGCCCTATGCAAGGAAATCTCCAAACTTGTGGCCGACCTCATGGCCTCCAGCACGTCCCTAACTTGGTACGCTATCGCCTCCAAAGTTGCTCGGACGATGTGGGCACGGGTTGTTCCGCCCGTAATACCCACCATGGCTCCTCGGGCATACATGTCCCAGTGTGGCGCTCCCAGACCAGCAAAGGCTGGCACGAAGTACACCCCGCCAGTATCCCCCACCGACTTGGATATCTCCTCCGTGTCGGATGCTTTTTCAATTATGCCCAGCCCGTCCCGCAACCACTGTATGGCAGCCCCGGCGATGAAGACACTCCCTTCCAGGGCGTACTGGGTTTGTAGGCCTTCCCGTTGCCAACCTATGGTGGTGATTAGGCCTGAAGGCGGTGGAACCGGCTGTTCGCCGGTCTGCATGAGCAGGAATGACCCAGTGCCGTAGGTGTTCTTGACCATTCCCGGTTGAAAACAGGCTTGGCCGAACAAGGCGGCGCTCTGGTCCCCAACCAGGCTGGCGATTGGGACTGCCGCGCCAATCAAGTCAGGGTCGGTCTCGCCAAATATGCTGGCTGATGGCCGCACCTTGGGCATCAAGCACAAGGGGATCTCCAAAGATGAAAGCAGGTCACCGTCCCAGTCCTGGGTATGTATGTTAAAAACCATGGTGCGGGACGCATTGGATACGTCCGTGGCATGGACCCTGCCGCCGGTCAAACGGTATAGGAGCCAAGAATCAATGGTTCCGGCGCAGAATTCACCGGCCTCGGCGCGTTTTTGACCGTCGGGAGTGTGGTCTAATAGCCACCGGACTTTTGTGGCGGAGAAATAGGCGTCGATTACCAACCCGGTCCGCTCCCGGACAATCGGCTCCATCCCCCGGCGCTTTAGCTCGTCACACATCCCGGCGGTGCGCCGGCATTGCCAGACAACGGCGGGAGCGACGGGCTGCCCGGTGGCTCGGTCCCAGACCACCGTGGTTTCCCGTTGGTTAGTGATGCCTATGGCCGCCAACTGTCGTGGTTGGAGACCCGCCGAATCTAGGGCGTCCCGACAGACGGATAAGGCTGATTGAAAAATCTCTTCCGGATCGTGGCTTGTCCAGCCAGGCTCTGGATGGTGTTGGGAAATCTCCCGGTCTGCCCACCCAACTACGCGGCCGTCGTGATTCACGACTAATGCCGCCGTCCCAGTGGTCCCTTGGTCGATGGCCATGACGTATTTTTGGCCGTTGTCTTGGTTAACCATGGCTCCAATCGGCACCGATTCCCAGGCACCGATACCAAAGAAATACCACCTGATTAGCGAAAAGGCATTTGCTATTGATGGCGGATAGCCGGCCACTTTCCGTAGACCGCCATCCGCCATCAATTACACCGGGTTGGGGCTGGATTAAGTTAGTAATCCACTAAACGGTCTGTTACTCCGGAACTGGGGCGAAGTCAGCGGACATCATCAAGGAAACGTTCTGGGCTGTAATCAGGCCGCTTACCCTGGGGACGTACTTCCCACTCCAGTCCGGGTCGGCAGCCACTGCGGCTTTGGCGTCTATGAGATGCTGGGCATTGTCGAAAGCCCAGATATGGACCACTTGGGGTAAATCTCCGATTTCGCTGTAGAACCAGCCTGCCAGCTTTACGCCGTGCCGCTTGCGAATTGGTAATCCCACTTCCTCCACCGCAGCCATATACTTGGGCACCGCATCGGGCTCGTCCGTGAATGTGTACTTTCGGAAGTCGTAGACCATTTCGTTGCGCTTCTTTGCGTCCTCGGAGCCGGGTTCCGCTTCACCGTGAACGGGGTACACGGGCGCGAATGACGGGGAGTACATAAGGTAGGTCTTCTGGGATTCAACCAGGCCTCGGTTGCGAGGTAGATACTTGCCGGCCCAATCAGGGTCTGCGTAAACAGCGGCTTTGGCCTCATTCAGGTGCTTCAAGCTTTCGTAGCCCCAAATATGCACCACTTGGTTGAGGGCGCCGATGTCGCTACGGTACCAACCGGACAGAGTTACACCGTGGCGCTGTCGGATGGGCAATCCCAGTTCACGGACTCCTTCCATATAGTCGTTAGTGCCGCCCGGGTGCAGTATGTACTCACGAAAGTCGTAAATCATTTTCTCTCACCTATTTTTGAAATTTCGGCTAGCTAGATCAGATTGGCATCTTGGTTCGGCTATTTTATCTGTTGACGAACGAATTCGCCGATTCGCTCAATGGCTCGTTGGCCCTCGGGTAGTATCGGAGCAAAAATCGGCCAAACGTGAATCATATCTTCCCATATGTCCAACTCCACTTTCACCCCGGAGGCCTTTGCCTTGTCAGCCAGCCGGGTTGAGTCGTCCAGCAGGGTCTCGGCGGTGCCGACCTGAATCAACAGCGGGGGCAGTCCCCGCAGGTCGGCGTAAATCGGCGATGCCAAGGGCGCTCTCAGGTCCCGGTCGCCGACGTATAGGCGAGCCATCATCCCGAGTCTCTCCTTTTGTATGAAAGGGTCCACCTCGGCCTTGCTGGTCATTGTCTCGCCGGTGCACTCTAGGTCCACCCAAGGAGAGATGCAGAAGGCTGCAGCTGGCATGGGCTCACCCATGTACCGCAGAGCCACCATGGTAGCCATGGTCAGGCCGCCACCGGCGGAGTCTCCGCCAATCACGATTTGTTCAGCGCTGATGCCTTGGCCCAACAACCACCGGTAAGCCGCCACTGAATCGTTGACAGCGGCTGGAAATGGGAACTCAGGGGTCAAGCGGTACTCAAGTCCCAGAACTCTGGCATCGGCTGCCCTAGATATTCTGGACAGGAAGCTCCGGTAGGCCCTCATGGAACCGATGGCGTAAGCGCCACCGTGGAGATATAACACTACCCGACGGTCACTCGTCTTCTCTTTGGATCCTGTGTTGGACCCAGAGTAGGTTCCATTTATATAAATCCACTCAGCCGCCGTGCCACCGGCGTTGATGCCTTGGTAAACCACGTCTTCGTCCAAGGGAAACCGGGACATCATTTCTTCGAATGCGAGGCGAGCGCCGTCTCTGGTCCCCGATTCCAGAGACCTTTTCCCCATAGCGATGAACATTTCCTTGGCTGCCTTTAATTGTGCGGTGACGGCCATCTATTTCCTCCGTTGGAGATTGATCACGAAGTACGGCTTGTTCGGCCTAGGCCAGCAGTTCCTTCAGTCTTCGGGCGCTGCTGTGGGGAGCGGACAAGACTGGAACGGGAGATATGCTCCGTAGGTGGTCCAATGCCGATGCCATGGAGAACTGGCCCAACAGCACCACGTCAACATCGGGGGCCAGTTTGGTTACTTCTTCGCCCAACCTACGTTGAAATCCTGATTGGCCTTCTTGTCGGAGCACTTGAATCAGGTCTGGGGCCAGGCAGGGATGAACCTCCACGGAGACCCCCTGCTCCTCGGCCGCTAAATTCAAGTAGAACGCGGCGTCCCGCAACGTGGCGTTGACCGTGCCGATAATTCCAACTCTCGGCCCCGCTGCCGCTGCTTCCGCCATAACCGGGCCGTAGGAAGAAACCACGGGGATGTCCACCAAGTCCTTTGCCGTGTCCACCACCGGAGCGTACACCGAGCAAGCTAGCCCCACCGCATCCGCGCCATGTTCGGCAGAGTAGCAGATTACCTGGCTCATGCGCCGGCGCAGCTTTGGTGTTAATTGATCATCGAAATCCAGCAGCAACCCTTCGTCCAGCAGGTTGACCACTTGGGCTTCGGGAAAAATCTCGTCGAATGCCAGTTTGACCGGTGGAATGGATTCGGCCACGGCGTGGACCATTACGATTCGCATCAGTTAGACCCCAATCTAGATTCGGATAAATCGGCCTCAGCTCAGGTCGATGATTTCACCTGAGGGCGCCACGTCCATGTTCAAGGCTCTTGGCTTGGATGGCAAGCCAGGCAGTGTCGCCACCGTGCCAGCCAAGGGAAACAAAAATCCCGCTCCCACCGATGCCCTGATGTCGCTGATAGGGAATGTGTAACCTCTGGGGCTGCCCTTTAGAGAGGGGTCGTGGGAAATTGAAAGGTGAGTCTTGGCCATGCAGATGGGCAGACTGCCCCATCCCTGGGCCTCAAAGTACCGCAAACGCCGCCGGGCTTCCGGCGACCAGCTAACGTCATCGGCGCCGTAGATGCGTTTGGCTAGAGCCAAGACCTTGTCTTCCACCGAGTCGTCCAAGGAATAGGCGTAGTTAACGTCTATCTTGTCCACCACCGCATTGGCCACGGCATCGGCCAAATCAGTGGCGCCGTCACCGCCTTGGGCGAATCCAGAGCATTTCACGGCGGCTGTTGCACCGGCATCCATGGCCATGCGCCGAACTTCTTCAAGTTCTTCAGGTGAGTCGCTGCCGAATTGATTGATGGCGACCACCACCGGCACCCCGAAGCTGCCCACGGCGTTGATGTGGTGGATGAGGTTATCGGCTCCGGCGCGAACCTTCTCGGGGTCGGAGGTCTCCAAGTTTCTGCGGGATACGCCACCGTGCCATTTTAAGGCACGCACCGATGCTACCAGAACGGCGGCATTGGGCAGCAGGCCACTGTGCCGGGCTTTGATGTGCATGAACTTCTCAAATCCCAGGTCCGAGGCGAATCCCGCTTCGGTAACCACGAAGTCGGCATAGGCCAGAGCCATGCGGTCGGCAATAATCGAGTTGCAACCGTGGGCGATGTTCCCAAAGGGACCAGCGTGGATTATCGACGGCTGCCCCTCCATAGTCTGCACCAAGTTGGGCATGATTGCTTGCCGCATCAGCGTCATCAACGAGCCGGTAAACCCCAGGTCGGCCACCGGAACCGGAGTTCCGTCTCTGGTAGTGCCCACTATGATCCGGGAAATGCGGCTGCGCAGGTCGTCTAGGTCGGAGGATAAGGCCAATATGGCCATGATTTCCGAGGCGGACACGATGTCGAATCGGGTCTCCCTGATGGGACTGTTGGCATCGCCGCCCAATCCGGTCACCACCTGCCTTAAAGCCCGGTCGGAAGCATCGGTTACCCTGGCCCAACTGATGCCCGCTGGGTCTAGGCCAGGAATCGCGTTTCGGTAGACGGCATTGTCCACCAATGCTGCCAGCAAGTTGTGGGCCGATGCCACGGCATGCGCGTCACCGGTGAAGTGAATGTTGATTTCGTCTTCTGGTACCACCACCGCTTTGCCGCCGCCGGTCCCGCCGCCCTTAATCCCGAAAATCGGCCCCAAGGTGGGCTCTCTCAAGGTGACCACCGCATTGTGGCCCAGCTTTCCCAAGCCTTGTGTCAGGCCAACCGCTGTGGTGGTTTTTCCTTCCCCGGCAGGCGTGGGTGTGATGCCCGTCACCACAATCAACTTTCCCCTTCCGGGTTGGGCTTGGGGGGAAGTTAGAGCGTCGGGGGATATTTTTGCTTTGTAGCGGCCGTAGGGAATCAGGTGCTCTTCTTTGATGCCCAGGCGTGAAGCTACGTCAACGATTGGATCCACGAGTCCCTCCCGGTTTGTCGGCTCGGATGTGGGGCCGGTGTTATCAGTGGTCCTTGTCTCTATTCAACACTGGAGTGATTTGGTCTTGTCCTGTATGAGAGGTGGCAGGTTAATTGGAAGTTGGCACCGATGCAACCCCCCACCGCAATCCTCCTCCGCAAGGGGGGAGGAGGTTTATTGATGGTTTTGCCTCAAAAGTCTCCTTCACAATGTCATTCTGGGTGAAGGGGAGAATCTTTACGCTTGAGCCATGAGATTCTTCGTCGCTCCACTCTTCAGAATGACAGTTTTGGAGCAACTTCGCCACCGCAATCCTCAATCGCAAAGGGGGAGGAGGCTTTTTGATGGATATGCTTGGGTGTGTTCTTGGCATCTACCAGCTAAGTCCTTGCCCTCTATTCACTAGTTATGAAGAACCTGCTTCCCGTTCAAGAAGCTCGATGTCACCTTCGCTGAGGTTGAAATACTTGGCCTCCGGGTGGTGGAAAACCAAGGCTGATACCGACGATTCAGGGTCCATCATGAATCCATCGGTTAGCTCTACGCCAATGTTGTTGGTCACTTCCAACAAATGGAAGAGGGGTTCTTGATCTTCCAATCTGGGGCAGGCCGGGTACCCGAAGGAGTATCGCCGTCCCTGGTATTGGGTCCGGAACAGGTCTTGATGTGTCGTACCGGAGGGGTCGCCTATTCCCCACATCTGACGAATCTGTTGGTGGAGCAACTCGGCGAATCCTTCGGCGCTTTCCAAGGCCAATGCCTGCAGAAGGTGGGAGTCTAAGAACTTTCCTTCTTCCTTCAACCGCGTGGACAACTCCAGAACGCCTGTGCCTATGCTGACCACAAACATGGCTAGGTAATCAGCACCATCCAATCCCTTGGCGGCTGAGGAGACGGGCAAGGCGTAGTCGGCAAGGCATAGGCCGTCTCGCTGGGATTGGCGGCCAAAGTGGAAATTTTCCAGGATACTCTTACCATCCGAGCCGTAAATCAGCAGTGACTGACCATCGGAGGCGCAAGGGAAAAACTTGAATACCGCATTGGCCTTTATGCGGTCGTCGGCCAACGCCAATTCTTCTACACGACGCACCGATTCCCGAAGTTCTTCGGCAGCAGGATCCCCGGCGGCTAGGGCGTCGGTGAATCGGCCCTTGAAACCCAAGTGCCGGCCGTAGAGCATCTGTGGATTGATGTACGGGAATATCTGCTCCAAGTCAAAATCTTGAAGGACGTGGAGCAACAAGTCCGGTGGTCTGGGGATTGTCACATCCCGGCTCACCTGTGCTGTGGGGACTGAGGCAGGCGCTGCGCCTGTCCCTGAATTTTGTTGCGAGGCGAGGGCAGCCGTCTCTTCGGCGGCTTTAATCAATTCCTCGGTTTCGGCTTCAAGGGTGGCGGAAAGCTTCTGCCTTTCGTCGGCATCCTGAAGTGTATTGGCTAGAGCCAGGCCGGACATGGCATCAGCGGCGTAGGCCACCAAGTTCCCATATTCCGGGGCGATGCGCAGTCTGGTAAACCTGTTGGAAAGGGCGGCTCCTCCCACCAGCATGGGAGCATCTACCCCTGCTTGTCGAAAATCGCGGGCGGTTTCCACCATCATTTGGGCTGATTTTACCAGCAGTCCAGACAGTCCAATCATGTCCGGTTGGTGCTCTTGGCAAGCGGTGATAAGTTCCTGAGGCGGAACTTTGATGCCCAGATTTATGACCTCGTACCCGTTGTTGGACATTATGATGTCCACCAGGTTCTTGCCGATGTCATGTACATCGCCTTTAACAGTGGCCAGGACTATCTTGCCCCGGGTGGCGCTGTCCAAGCGGTCCATATGCGGCTCAAGTTGAGCCACCGCAAACTTCATGGACTCGGCGGATTGGAGCACTTCGGCCACAATCAGTTCATTGGCGTTGAACTGTCGGCCAACTTCGGTCATGCCAGCCATCAAAGGGCCGTTTATGATCTCTAGGGGTTGCCTGTCGGCTAGGGCTTCTTCCAAGTCCTCTGCCAGGCCTTCTTTGGTGCCTTCGATTATGGCCATGGCCAGTCTTTCGTCCAATGGTAGGCTGCGGCGTTCCTCATTGGTGGCCTTGGGCGCCCGGTCCCGGAAATGGGCGGCGAAGGCAGCAACCGGGTCTTCGGTGCGGTCCCAAATCAAGTCTTCGGACAAATCTCTTTCTTCTTGAGGGATAGAAGTGTACCTCTGCATCAGTTCGGAATTAACTATCGCCATATCCAAACCGGCTTGAACGCAGTGGTATAAGAAGACCGAATTGAGAACTTCACGTCCGGCAGTAGGTAGACCGAAGGAGACATTGGATATACCCAGGACTGTTTTCGCCAAGGGCAGCGCTTCTTTGATCAGCCTTACCCCTTCAATGGTTTCGGCGGCCGAGCCCACGTAGTTCTTGTCCCCGGTTCCGGCAGGGAACACCAACGGGTCGAAGATGATGTCCTCGGGACGCACGCCATACTTCTCCGTCAGGATTTCGTAAGAGCGTTGGGCAACTTCCAACTTGCGTTGGCGAGTTACGGCTTGGGCTTGTTCCTTGTCGTCGTCGATGCAGCCAACCACCAAAGCGGCGCCGTATCTCTTGGCCAAAGGCACGATGGCCTGAAAACGGGCCTCGCCGTCCTCCAAGTTAATCGAGTTGATAATTGACTTGCCCTGAAGCCGTTTCAGCGCTTCTTCTATAACACGGTCGTCGGTGGAATCCACCATTATCGGCGCTTTCACCTTCTTCGTGACCAGATCAAGGAAGGCGATGATGTCTACCGTTTCGTCCCGGTCCGGGTCCTGTAAACAAACGTCCAGGATGTGGGCGCCGTTGCGAATCTGCTTGCGTCCAATCTCAGCGGCTTCTTCGATGGAGCCTTCAGCTATCAATCGGCGGAAGCGGCGGCTGCCCAGCACGTTGGTGCGCTCGCCAACGATGACAGGACGGGTGTCCTCGTCAATAACCAAGGCGTCAATGCCGGAGATGCGTGATTCGGTGACGCTGACCAGTTCCCGAGGAGACTGTTTGGCGGCTAACTCGACCAGCAACCGCACATGCTCCGGTCCGGTGCCGCAGCAACCACCAACCACGTTGAGCCAACCTGAGTCGGCGAAGCGGCCCAAAGTCCCGGCTATCATCTCGGGGGTTTCGTTGTACTTGCCGTTCTCGTCCGGGAGGCCAGCATTGGGCACACATGACACCGGGAATCGGGAAAGGGATGCTAGTGTGCGGATATGGTCGGTCATGAACTCCGGGCCAGTCGCGCAGTTTAAGCCGATCCAAAGTAGGTCGCGGTGCTGCAACGACGTGTAATAAGCCTCGACGTCTTGTCCGGCCAACAAAGTCCCCATCGCTTCAACGGTGCCTTGCACGGCAACGGGAATCTCCTGGCCAAGCTCGGCGAAGGCCCGGTCGATTCCTTCCAATCCAGCCTTGATGTTCAGCATGTCCTGGCCGGTTTCCAACAATAGGAAGTCCGCGCCTCCCTCAATCAGACCCGCTGCCTGCTCTTGGTAGGACTCGGCCAACTCCTCAAAGGTAATTCCGCCGGTGACGGAGATGGTTTTGGTGGTGGGGCCCATAGAACCGGCTACAAATCGGGGTTTCTCCGGTGTGCTGGCGGTTTCGGTTTCCCGCCGCGCTATTTCGGCGGCCAACCGGTTCAGCCGTCTGGCATCATGCTCCAGGTGATACTCTGCCAATACAACAGAAGTTGAACCAAACGAATCGGTTTCGGTGATGTCGGCGCCGGCTTCCAGGTACTGGCGGTGTATGCGCGCGATCGCATCCGGATAACTAACGACTAGGTACTCGTTGCAGCCTTCGTATTCTTCTCCCCCGAAGTGCTCCGGCCCTAATTCCAGGTCTTGGATTGCGGTGCCCATGGCCCCATCTATAACCAGGATTCGTTCCTGGAGTAACGTTTTAAGTAATTGTGTTCGGTCGGTTGTGTTCATTTATTCCAAAAAGATATTACGGATTTGCTCGCTTGGGCTGAACAACATTGTAGCATCGGCCAATCAGCAAAGAAACGCCAAAGGCATAATGTGGGCGCCCAGCGCGTCTTGGCGATTCAGACGCGTCGGTGACTCCCGCATCCCGGTAATCCAGTCTCGGTATTCCAAAAATAGAGCGTAGTAAAAAGATTGTCGAGGAGTTAAATGTTGCCAGCGCCGCGAGAGATCTTGGGGATGCGCTTGCGGCCTTCCAGCATTCGGTCCAGCGCCTCAATCTTCTTGGTCAGACTGATTCTTGCCTGCCGCCGATGCCACTTCTCTTTCTCACGAAAAGCCATTTCCGTGTAGGTCTTGGAGTCGGCGGGTAAGTGTGCCTTTTTCACGCTTACGCCAGCCAGGTGGCAACTTCCTCCCGGTTTCGTTCCAGCCAGCGGATGTTCAACCGGATGCGCTCCAATGCTTGGCGGATGGTTCGCTCTGCGGCTGGGGCAGGATGCTCGGTGAAGAACGTTTCCACGTCCGTCAGCTTGTCTTCTGTGCTGAAATTGCCGCAAACGGAAACCAAACGCATCAGGCCAAACCCGCCGGAGCCGTAGCGCCGGTCGAACTCGGGCCAATTGGACTTGATAAAGTCCCAGGCCAAGTCTCTGCCCTTATGATTGGAACCCACGCCGGTTACCACGAATATTGTGTCTTGAGAGCGCACCTCTGTAGATAGGGAGCGTTCCAGGGTTTCCCGGAGCAATTCCAAGTCGGAGAACCTAGTGAGGGACATCAGCAACCGAATCTTCTCTTCTTGTAACGAAGCCTCTTGTTCCAGCTTCCAAAGTTGGTCGTAGGTGGTGCGGTCACCGGATTGGCCAGCTAGGCCGAAAACTATGCCCCGAAGGTCTGGATGTATGGCGGATGGGTCGTTCAGGTATTTGCCAAAGCGGGCCTTTGCTTCATCGAGCACTGCAGCGTCCCCATAGCTACCCGCTTGGCTCAGGACGGTGCTGCGCAACAATGCGTCCAGGTGTCCCTCGCCCAGTTTAGCGTCCCAACCGGTCCGTTGCACAGCTGGCTCAAAAATGCCTCTGGCAAAGGCTTGGAACCGGCTGTAAGAGGGGTCGTCCGACAGCATGACCTCGATGTCTCTCAGATTGCTGGAAAGATCGCCCCAAACCGAGGCGTCGGTTTCGTTGCTATAAGCTCTGGCCAAAGACAAGAATTGGGTCACCGGCAAAAGCCCAGCCCGAGAGAGGGAGTAGGCGTCATTCTGGATGCCCAACCGGTCCGAGGCAGGCAACTCCAGGGATTCCACCGCTGGCACCAAGCGTTGCCAGTCCTCAGCCTGGTAATTGACCCTGAAGAATCCCGTCTGATCCGGGTTTATCTTGAACCAGGACTGGGCCGAAGCTGCGGACGATACTAATGGTAAACGGACACTGCGATCGTCCATCAGCAGGGAGGTTGTCTCTCCTGCGCCGCTTTGACTTACCCGGATGGGAACGCGCCATACCTCGGGTTCGGGATTACTTTCTCCCAACAGTCGATCGTATACGAAGCGTTCCTGGGTAAGCACCAGCTCGGGTTTTTCCGGGCTTCCCGACGTTTCGACCTGTAACACTGGATAACCCATCTGCTTGGTCCAAGAATCCATGATGGACGTTACCGGCTGGCCCGAGGCGGTCTCTAAGGCCGTCCACAAATCTTCGGTCTTGGCGTTACTGTATTGATTGCTGGAGAGATAGACTTGCAGCCCTTTTTGGAATGTGTCGGGGCCAAGAAACTGCTCCAGCATACGGATTACCGATGCTCCTTTGGAATAACTGATGGCGTCGAAAAGCTGGCCTATCTCCGCAGGGTCATTTACCTCCTGCTCAATGGGATGGGAGTTTTTCAGGCCATCCAGGCTAAGAGCCCGGTTGGTGTCCATGTTGACGAACTGGGTCCACATCTCCCATTCCGGGAATGCCCAGTCCACCGCCTTGTTACCCATCCAGGAAGCGAAACTTTCGTTCAACCACAGGTCGTCCCACCACTGCATGGTCACCAGATCGCCGAACCACATATGGGCCATTTCGTGGGCTACAACTTCGGCCACCCTCTGCCGCGTACCGGCGGAAGAATTCTCCGGGTCCACCAGTAAGGCGGTTTCCCGGTAGGTGATTGCGCCCCAGTTTTCCATGGCGCCGGCTGCGAAATCGGGGATAGCGATGTGGTCCAACTTAACCAACGGATAGGGAATCCCGAAGTAATCGTTGAAGAAGGACAACATCCGGACCGAGGTGTCCAAGGCGAACCTGCCCTGTTCTTCCTTGCCCCTAGTGGTCCACACCGCTACCTTGGTGCTGCCGCTGGGGCCGGTATATTGGGACTCGATCGAGGTCAGGTCTCCAATCATGAAGGCCAGAAGGTAGGTTGACATAATGGGAGTCTCGGCAAACCGTAATGTCTTTAGACCCGGCCCCGCCGCCGATTCCTCGATAACCGGATTGTTGGACACAGCCACTAAATCCGAGGGTATCACCAAGGTGAGGTCGAAGCTGGCTTTGTGGGCGGGTTCGTCCCAACAAGGGAAGGCCCGGCGGGCGTCGGTTGCCTCGAACTGGGTGGTTGCCAAGGTCATCTCTTTCCCGTCTTCTCTGGTGTACTGACTGCGGTAGAAGCCCCGCAGCTTGTCGTTGAGTACGCCGGTAAAGGCCAGAGTGAGGGTTCCCGTTCCCGGATTTATCTGCTGCCCGAATTCCAGGGTGACCGTCTCTTTGGCGGATTCGTAGCTGATGTTTTTTGCGTCGCTGGTGACCCCGCCTGTAGTTAAAGCCGCTGATTGCACGTCAAGCTCGGTGGCGTTCAATACAATCTGGGAGGTAGCTTGAATCACCTCGATGGAGATGCTCTCTTCACCGGTGAAAGTGAACTCCTCCATGTTGGGCTGCATCTTCAGAGCGTATTTGGTTGGCTTGACGGTCTGCGGCAAAATGTAAGCGTCGGGTCCGGGCATGATTGGGGACCTCCTAAATTCTTGCTGGGTACAAGCGGCGGGTTAAGTTCAGTTTGGGTCTAAGTTCAGTTTGGGTAAATGAAGAGAAGACTGCTCGCAACCCAGATTTTGAGCGTAACGATCGGACGTGGATAGCCACCGCTAGTGTATCATCGCATCCAACCCTTGGTCTCCTGATTCCAAGGCGGGTACTCCCTCAGCCACAGTCGTTGGTCCTATTTGGCCAAAGGGCGGCCCGAGGGGCCCAAGGTGATATAATGGCCTTCGGTTTTCTGGGCTAACGATTACCGCCCTTCCATAATCAATCCGAGTCAATCCGGTAACAGATTCTTAGCTGGAATGCTTCAGGAGAATTAACCCACAATGCCCCCACAAACCATGTTCGAAAAAATCTGGGATGCACACCTTGTTCATGAAGAAGCGGAGCAGCCCTCAATCATCTACGTTGACCTCCATCTGGTGCACGAAGTCACTTCCGCCCAGGCCTTTGACGGTCTGAGGATGGCCGGACGACCAGTCCGGCGTACCGACCTGACCGTGGCCACGGCCGACCACAATACGCCGACTTGGGAGTTGACCCGTCCGGTGGTGGATCAAACATCCATCAAGCAACTGGACTCCCTGACCAAGAACTGCGAGGAGTTCGGCGTTACTTTGTATGACCGGTTCAGTCCCATGCAAGGAATCGTCCACATCATCGGGCCGGACTTGGGGTATACCCAACCGGGCAAGACCGTGGTCTGCGGCGACAGCCACACAGCCACCCACGGCGCTTTGGGTGCCTTCGCGATCGGCATCGGAACCTCGGAAGTTGAGCATGTTCTGGCCACTCAGACCCTGCGTCAGTACAAGCCCAACACCATGGAAATAAGGATTAACGGCGATTTACCCCCAGGCGTATCTCCCAAGGACGTCATCTTGGGGATTATTGGCCGCATCGGCGTTAACGGGGGCGTGGGGCATGTCATCGAGTACACCGGCGAAGCCATTCGCTCCATGTCCATGGACGGACGTATGACCGTCTGCAACATGACCATTGAAGGTGGCGCCAGGGCTGGCATGGTGGCTCCCGACCAGACCACTTTCGACTATTTGAATGGTCGGCCCTTCGCCCCACAAGGCAAGGATTTCGACGATGCGGTGGAGAAGTGGAAGTCTCTGCCAACAGAACCAGGGGCAAAGTATGACCGATTAGTTGAGATTGAGGCCTCCAGCTTGGCGCCGTTCGTCACATGGGGCATCAACCCAGGGATGGTCATAGCGATTACTGACCGGATTCCGGACCCTGCATCATATTCCGACCCCAACGAGCGAGAGGTTGCCGAGAGAGCTTTGACGTACATGGGTTTGGAGCCGGACACGCCCATGGAAGAGATCAAGATTGACCGGGTGTTCATCGGCGCTTGCACGAATGCCCGTTTGGACGACCTACGGGCCGCCGCCGAGGTAGTCAAGGGCAAGAAAGCCCATCCGGACGTCTACAGCATGGTTGTTCCCGGCTCGGCGCTGATCAAGAAACAGGCGGAAGAAGAGGGCCTGGATCGAATATTCACGGACGCCGGGTTCGACTGGCGCGTGGCTGGTTGCTCCATGTGTTTGGGGATGAACCCGGACATTCTGGAAGCAGGGCAACGCTGCGCCTCCACCTCCAACCGCAATTTTGAGAACCGCCAAGGCAAAGGCGGGCGCACCCATTTGGTCAGCCCGGCCATGGCTGCCGCAGCAGGAATCGCCGGGCACTTTGTCGATATCAGGGAGTGGTCTTAGACCGGGCTGCCTAGGGCAACGAGCCGATGATTGATAAAAAATTCGCCCAAGAGTTTGCGCAAGAATGGGTAAGTGCGTGGAACGCTCATGACTTGGACGCAATCCTTTCCCACTACAGCGATGACTTCGAAATGACCAGTCCATTTATCTCGTCGGTGGCCGGTGGTACAGGTAATACGTTAAAAGGCAAGGCGGCGGTTGCCGAATACTGGAAAGTGGCTTTAGAGAAGTTCCCAGACTTGAAATTCGAGTTGTCGGATGTCTTGGTCTCTCAATATAGCCTGATTATTTACTACCGGTCAGTAATGAACAAAATGGCTGCTGAAATCATGATGTTTGGGGCAGATGGCGAGGTGGTTAAGTCCATCGCCCACTATGACGAGATTTAATCCATATTTTCTAACGGAGAGCCGAAATGGAAGCATTTGTTAAGTTAAATGGGATTGCCGCACCTCTTGACCGGGTCAATGTGGACACCGACCAGATTATCCCCGCGGTACATCTAAAAAGCATCGAGCGCACTGGGTTCGGCAAACACCTGTTCGAGCCTTGGCGTTTTGACGCTAATGGCAACCCCGTCCCGGACTTCGTGTTGAACAAACCGGCCTATAAAGATGCGTCGGTGTTGGTCGCTGGCCGGAACTTCGGCTGCGGGTCGTCTCGGGAACACGCTCCTTGGGCCTTAAGCGACTATGGAATCAAGTGCGTCATCGCACCCAGCTTTGCGGACATTTTCTTCAGCAACTGCTTCCAGAACGGCCTGCTCCCCCTTGTCCTGCCCGAAGAGCAGGTCCGTGAGATTTTGGACCATGCGACAGCAAATCCGGGTGTTAAGTTGACGGTGGATTTAGAGGCCCAGCGGGTCTGGTCCGAGGACGAGGAGATTTCGATCTCATTTGAGATTGACGCTTCCCGCCGTCACGCTTTGCTGAACGGTCTGGACAACATTGGCCTAACACTGGAGCACGACGACAAGATTGCAGCCTTCGAGGCCTCCCATCGTCCCTAAGCTACCGGCTGAAAGCTAACCACTTTCAGGGGTTGAGGGAAATGCCTCCGAGACTTTTTCTTGGAAGTCGGTTTCGTAGCGCTGCATCCGGCCCACCCGCACCTGTTCGTCTAAAGGCGGCCTTTGTACCGGCTGGGGGTTGGAGGGAGCGTAGCCGATAATCCCCTGTTCTTCCAGTTGGGCCATCTCTTGCTCATTGCGGCAGAGCAATTCGCCCAAGATTAGAGCGTTATGCTCTCCCATAAGCGGCGCTGGTTTGCCCGCTACGGCAGGGCTGCCCGGCAGTTTCCACGGGCGACTGGCGTAGGGCAAGGGCGGGATTTTTGTGCTGGGGTGGTGGGCAAGAACTTCGTAGAACCCTCTCTCTTTTAAGTGGGGATCAAAGAGCAGGTCTTTGCTGTCCAGGACAGCTCCCGCAGGCACTCCTTGATTTTGAAGGTAGCTCATCAACCGGTGGGCCTCCCATTTGGTCGTTTCAACTGCGAGTAAAACGTCCAACTCCAATCGATTTTCCCACCTGGCCAGTCCTTGGGAAAATCGTTTGTCTTGAATCCAGTCGTCCCGCCCCAATACCTGACAGAGGCTGCGCCATTGGCTTTCGTCTTCCGCTGCGATTGCAATCCAGCGGTCATCGCCTTGGCATGGGTAGCAACCTTGGGGAGCCAAAGACGGATGCTGGTTTCCCATTGGGGTTGTGATTCGGCAGTTGACAGCAAAGTCCATCAGGGCTTCCGGCACGGTGGCGCTGGCGGTCTGGGTTTGTGACACATCTATGAACTGCCCCTGCCCGGTACGCAGCCGGTGCATCAAAGCCGCCATTACGGCATAAACCGTGTGCTCACCGGCGGTGTAATCGGTGTACGGTATCTCCGGCATTGATGGCCCGCCGTCGGCATAACCGCTGATGTAGGCCAAGCCGGAAGCGCCTTCCGTGGCTGGCCCGGTGGCCCCGAAACCGGACCATGGGCCGGAAAAGCCGTAACCCGTTGAAGACACCATTATGATGTCCGGTCGAATCTTGCGCAGGTCTTCGTATTCCAGCTTGAAGTTTTTTATAACCCGGGGGGTGAAGTTCTCGGCAAAAATGTCGCTTATGGAGACCAACTGCCTGAGGATAGCCAATCCTTCGTCTTTGCTGAGGTTCAGGGTTATGCCCAGCTTGTTTCTGTTCTGTTCGTAGAAATTGGCGCCCCGGTTCCAAAACTCGCCACTGATGTCGTTCAGGTAGACCGAATCGCCCCGGTAGCTCTCCAATCTTTCACAGGACTCTAGGCGAATCACCTGAGCGCCCATATCTGCCAGCATTTTCATCGCCCAAGGGATGGCGATGAGCTGTCCCATCTCGATGATGCGCACTCCCATTAACGGGGCCTGTAAAGGGGCGGGTAATGGAGCATTTGTTGGTGTGCTTGAGGGCAGGGTCATAGTTATATGACCTCCAGCGCCCGCAAACGGGCCAGGTCTTCGCCGGCGCAACCCAAACGTTTCCCGAATACCTCGTCGTTGTGCTGGCCCAACGTCGGAGCGGGGGATTTGGCCTCCCAGGGAGTGCCATCCATCAGGAAAGGAGCACCCGGATAGGTGATGGTTCCTACGACAGGGTGGTCAATCTCGACGAAGTACCCTCTGTGTTTGAACTGCTCGTCGGCCAATACTTCTTCCGCAGACTGAATCACGCCGTAGGTAAATCTTTTCTGATTTGCTGCGTGAAACATCTCGTACTTATTTTTGGTCTGGAAGATTCTGTCCAGAATCTCTCCCAATTCTTCAGCGTTGGCCAGCCGGGCGGAAGATGTGTTGAATCTATCATCGGCCAGGTCCGGCGCTTCCAAGAACTCCACCACCACATTCCAGTCAAGCCCCAGACCCATGCCGGGGTTGGGCAGTATATGACCGTCGGAGGTCTGGCGAATGCGGGTCAGGTCACCGCTGTGGTTGGGCTGACGGCGGCGTATGGCGCCCGTATTGGTGTAGTTATTGACCACGTCCCTCAACGCTGAGGCGATGGACTCCTGAATCGACACGTCCACATGCTGTCCAATTCCGGTCAGGCGTTGATGATAGAGGGCAATAAGTGCGGCGGAAGCAGCATTGGTCCCAGCCTTAAACTGGGCTTGATGGAGGGCATGCTTCAGAGGCTCGCGGTGATAGCCGCCAAATATATACATGAGCCCGCCCAATGCGTACTCGACGATGTCATTGGCTTTGTAATCCCGATACGGACCCGTCTGACCAAAGTTGGCGATTGAAACCATGACCAAAGATGGGTTTATCTCTTTTAGGGATGGGTAGTCCAACCCCAAAGACGACATGACCCTGGGAGAAAAGTTTTCCACCAAAATGTCCGAATCCCGCACCAGTTCCATTAGCAGGTCCGACCCCTGACGCGTTTTCAGATTTAGGGTAATTCCCTGCTTGTTAGTGTTGAGGTATAGAAAAAGCAGGCTTTTATCCGGGCCCGTCTCGTCGTGGTAGAAAGGGGGTATGCGCCGGGCTGGGTCGCCGCTAGCCTGCTCCACCTTCACCACGTCCGCGCCGAAATCCGCCAACAGCTTGGTGCTGTACGGACCGGCGACGTGGTGGGTAAGGTCCAGCACCTTTACTCCCTCTAGGGCTCCCTGGGGCATCTGTTTCATTTCTCCTGGTTGAAATAAGCGAATTTAGCCGCTGTCCCATTGGGTCAATCAATCACCCCTGTGGGTATGTCAGCTTCAGGAGCACATGCCGCCGGTTCTTAGTGTGAGGGCGGACTTGCTCCGACCAACGTCCCCTTTCTACGGCATCCGCCCATTCGGCGCTGGTCAGCACATCGGGGTTGTCCAGTTCGTACATGGCGTGGAAAGTGGGCTCACTTTCCAGAACCACGGTGCGTGTCTCGCCGCCGATGGTCACCGAAAATTCCTGCTTCTCCAGCCGAGTTATCCGTCCCACGCCGGGGACCGTGGAAAGTTCAGGGCAGTGTTCAGTGTTGTAAACATCGTTGAAGAGGTCAACTTTTCCCGGTTCAACGTCCATGCTGGCGATGAACAAATACTTTGACTGTTGAGCCATGATGTATCTCCTTAGAACTAGCTGGTTGGAACTAGCTGGTGGCTTTAGAATGCCCTGCGGTGGGAGGCCTGGGTTTCGGCTGATGTGATGAATTCCAAGAGCACGGCGGTGCCATCTTCTTCCGTCACTTTTCGAGCTCGTTGGAAGGCCGGGATTATCTCCGCCGGGTCTTCAATGCGCTCCGAGTAGCCGCCCATTGCCTTGCCCAAATCTGCGTAATTCCCCCCCAAGTCCCTGGTGTTATACAGCTCGTGGGACGCTGCCATATAAGCAGTTTCAGCGGCCATGGTGGAGTTGTTGAGCACCACTGTTATGACCGGCAGACGGGAGCGTACGGCGGTTTCAAAGTCCAGACCGGTCATCCCGAAGGCAGCGTCGCCCATGAAGTTGACACAAACCTTTTCCGGCTTGGCCAACTTGGCGCCGATGACCAGACCCAAGCCGGTGCCAAGGCCGTGGGACTTGCCCCAGCCCAGGTATGTCCGAGGGCCGTTGGACCTGTAGAAAGGAATGATTTGGTCCCTGGGGCTGCCGGAATCGTGGGTAACGATGGCATCTTGTGGGGGTATCGCTTGCATGAAGTCGGAAATCACCCGGTAGGGATTTATAGGTCTGCTGTTGTCACCCAGCTTGTTTTGCCACTGACCGAGCCAACCGTCGCGCTCTGACTTAATCTCCTGAGCGGTGGTGGTGCTGCTGGTGCGAGTCTGCCCCACGATCTCTCGGCAGGCATCTATCATTTGCCGCAAGACCAGCTTGGCATCGCCCACGATTGGGTAGTCGATGTTGTAGTCCTTATTAATGTCCCGAGGGTCGTTGGTGGCTTGAATCAGCGTCTTGCCGCTGGGTAGGTTCATGCACATCCCGTGTTTTGTGAGGCTGGACCCAATACCGAAGATTAGATCGGCTCGGCCCACGAAGTGGTAAACCGGCCCCGACATCACATTGGCTCCCGTGCCCAAAGACAATGGATGGACCTCCGGAAAACCGCTTTTGCCCAGCAAAGTTGAGGTCACCGGCGCTTGTAGAAGCTCGGCCAGTTCGACTAACTCATCGGTGGCGTCGGCGTACAGCACGCCCTGTCCGGCTAGTATCACCGGGTACCTGGCCTGGCACAGTGCCTTGGCCGCAGCTTCAACGTCCCGGCTGTCCCCCTGGGAAATCAATCGCCTGGTGGGCTTGTAAAAAAACGCTTCTTCCGAAACTTCATCCACGGCCACGTCGATGGGGACTTCCACCAGCGCCGGGCCGGGACGCCCTTGCCTGAGCGCGGAGAAAGCCCGGCGGAGCACCTCCGAGGTTCGGTCGGCGGTATTGATTTGCTCGATGGACTTCGTTATTCCAGCGAATGCCGACACCGAGCTGAAATGGGGCTGAATGCCGGTGCGCTCTTTAGGGTGGCCGGTGGGCATAATCAAGATGGGTGAAGAATCGGAAAACGCAGTGGCGATTCCCGAATAGGCATTCTCAGCGCCGGGGCCGTACTGGACCGCCACCACGCCGATGCGCTCACCGTTTGTCGTTCGGCTGAAGCCGTCGGCAATTCCGATGCCCACCCGTTCTTGGCGGCAAATAATGGGACGGATGCCTCCCAGAGCGGCGGATTCCAAGATGGGAGTGGTCGGGAAGACGCTGAGGAACTCCACGCCTTCTTTTTTGAGTATCTCCGTGATGGTGTCTATCGTATTCATCCGCTGGGCTCCTTTAGGCAAATTTGTTGGCACAATGAGTCGCGGGTTATTGTTTTGGTGTTCGCTTAAGCCAATTGGGAAACGCAGTCCCAAACTGACAGCAGCACGAGTATATCACCTGATTGAGGCTAGAATTAGCCTCTACCGCAAAGAAAAAATAGAAGTCCCCCTTTGGCAAAGGGGGATTTAGGGGGATTTCCCAGGCGATTTTTAGCCAGCTAATCCCGCTTCGATCCGCATGGCAGCAGGCTTCAATATGGCGTATAGAGCATCGTTCACCGGTGTGGCTATTCCCGCTTCTTTTCCCATCCGAACTACCGTCCCGGTCATACCCTCTAGTTCCACTGGCCGGTTTTCAGTGAAATCCTTGGCCAACGATGCCCTTCCTTGCCCCGGAAATCCGTCCAAAGAAGCCATGGCCCAATCCAGCGAGTCGTCCATAATGGGAGCGCCGGTGGCCCGGCCGAGAGCCAGTACTTCTTCAATTGCGGCTTGAATCATGGCCCTAGTCTCCGGGATGGTGCGCATCTCTTCGTACACCGAGTTGGTAGCCGCGCAAACGGCGGCGGAGCCAGCGATGTAGGCGAACTTCTTCCAGAGCATTCCGGGCATGTTTTCGTGCAATTCCACCCGCCAACCGGCATCCACGAACAGAGGTAGGAGCCTCTGGCCTCTTTCGCTCAGCACGGGCTGCATCTCGCCGAAACCGGCGATGCCGGGACCGCCTTGCGTCACCACGCCGGGTTCCTTGATACGGCCTTCCATGAAAGCAGACCCAATCATCACAGCGTCAGAGCCGATAACCTTGGCCAGTTGGTTGCCATTGTCTATGCCGTTCTGCAATGTCAGGACTACGGTCTGCGGCCCTACCATTGGGAGAACCGCCTGGATTGCTTGGGTGTTGTGGTACATCTTCACGGTGAAGAGAACCAAGTCCTGGACACCTGCGTTTTGAGTGTCTTCCAAGGCGCTTCCAGGCGCTTGAAATTCGCCGTCCAAGGCGCTTTCCACCATCAAGTACCCGTTCTTGCGGATGGCCTCCAGGTGAACCCCCCGGGCCACGAAGGTTACCTGGTGACCGTTCTTGGCCAACAATCCGCCGAAGTAGCCGCCCACTCCCCCGGTTCCCATCACCGCGACATTCATGTTATTTTGATCCTCCCATAGCTGCTTGTTGACTAACTCCCGGTGACTAACTCCCGTGCTGTTCCCGGAGGTCTTTTTTGAGGACTTTGCCCATGACGTTTCTGGGTAGCTCATCTATGAAGACAACCGAACGAGGACGCTTGAAGCTGGCCAGCTTGTCTTGGCAATACTGGATTAAGACCTCCTCGCTGACTCCGCCTTCGCGGGAAACAACCACCGCCCGCACTTCCTCTCCCCATTCCTCGTCGGGGATGCCAATGACCGCAGCGTCGTCGACCTTAGGATGGGACATGAGCACCCGCTCAACTTCCTCCGGGGAAACCATTTCTCCGCCTCGTTTGATGAAATCCTTGGCCCGGCCGGAAAGGAAGATATAGTCGTCGTCGTCTTGATAACCTAGATCGCCGGTGTGGATCCAGCCGGAGTGGATGGCTTCTTTGGTCGCCGCATCCTCCCGCCAGTAGCCGCTCATCATGCGACTGCCTCTGGCCACAATCTCTCCGGTCTCTCCCCTTGGTACCACGGTACCGTCTTCGTCCACGATTTGCACTTCCACATCCTCCAAGGGTTTGCCGATGGAGGTCAGCCGGTTCAGTTTGATTTCTATCTCTTCGGGAGTGCCTTCCATGGCGTGATCCTCGGGAGGCAGCATGGTGATGGTGGATGCCGTCTCGGTCTGGCCGAAGGCGTTGATGAAGCGTGCGCCTGGGAATTCCTGGATGGCCCGCCGTATGACCTCAACAGGCATGGGGGCAGCGCCGTAGGTAATCACGTCCAGGGAGGAAAGGTCGAACTCATGAAAGCGTGGGTGGTCCATCAGTTGCTTCAGCATAGTAGGCACCAACATGGCCCTGTCAGCCCGGTGCTCTTGAACCAAGCCCATCCACTCAGCAGGTTCAAACTGACGCATGATTATTAGGGTTCGACCACCATAGACTGCCGCCAAGGCCGCTTGCAGACCGGCGATGTGGTAAAGGGGCACGGTCAGCAGATTGGATTCTTCAATCTCCGGGTCCGCCGGGTTTACCGTGGAAAGCAGGAAGGAAGAAAAACTTTCATGGGTGAGCATCACCCCTTTGGGCACCCCGGTGGTGCCTGCGGTGAACATAATGACGGTGGTGTCGTCATCCTCAGCCTCCGGGAAAATCAGTTCATCATCGGAGGCACCGGCCAAAAGACCGTCATAGGTTTCCCTGCCTTCATTCCCATGGCCGTCAAGGATGATTACCTGCTCAGAAGATATGCCTGCGTTCGAGCCGCTGCCGGAAGGCCCACCGGAATGTATTAATGACAGATAGCGCTCACCAATGAACAGAAGGCTGGGCTGAGAGATTCCCAGCATCTGCTCAAGCTCTTCAGTCTTGGCCCGGAAGTTTATGGGTACGTAAATTGCATCGAGTTGGGCCGTGGCAAAGTAGACCTCGACAGCCTGATTGCAATTCACCTGCATAAACGCCACCCGGTCGCCGCGGCCGACGCCCCGTTCCGCCATGGCGTTGGCTAGGCGGTTGGAGCGCTGCTGAAGCTCTACGAATGACACCGCCTCGCCGTCGAACTGGATGGCGGTTCGGTCGGGCACGATTGCACCGGAGATCATGAGGAATTCGTTGGTTCGCATCTATCGGGCTCCTAGCGAGGGTGTATGCGGGATATTCATCTTAATTGCTCGAACTTATTGCTCGAAAACTCGCTTTCTTCAATCCTGGTGAAGGCTGATACCGACCAATACTTCGCCGAGCATTTTGAAGGATTCGCCAACGCTTGTCTAATTTTTGCCTGTCGATGGAAAATATTCGTCATTCCGGCGAAGGCCGAAATCCAGGGCGCGTGTTAACCAAACATTTTAATGGACGCTGGCCTAGGCTAGCGCGCGAGCAGCTACCCGAGATTCCAATGCCAAGGCTTGAGGTAAGGGCAAGTCAGCGCCCCGCAGAAGGCAGTGTTTGGCGCTGGACGCATACTCTGAGTCTAGACCAGCCAATTGCTGGGCTAGGAATAAACCCTCGCTTACAAGACTGTCTTGGGGAACCAGCCGGGTCAGCAACCGCAGGGACAAGGCTTCCTTGGCGTCCAAGCGGCGCCCCGTGAGCAGCAGCTCCAGCGCTTTTGATCTGCCAATACTCCGGGGCAGGGTTTGGGTGCCCCCGGCCGCCGGTATCATGCCCAAATGAACCTCTGGCAGAGCAAAAACCGTCCCCTCGGCGGCGATTCTCAGGTCGCACAACAGGGCAATCTCCACGCCCGAACCGATGCAATACCCGTGAATCGCCGCGACCACCGGTTTGGACAAAGCGAGCATCTGACCCCAAACGTCTCTCTCCCAACGGACCTGCCTTGCAATGGTTTGAGAAGGAGCGCTGCCGAACTCGGTCAGATCGGCTCCGGCGCAAAATGCCCGTCCTTGCCCGGTGATGAGCAAAGACCGGACTTCGGAGTCCGCTTGCACGGCCTCCAAAGCCTGGGAGAAATCGTCCCTCATTTGTATGTTGTAAGCGTTCAGCGATTGGGGACGGTTGAGCGAGATGTGGGCCACCGGCCCGTCTTTGCTATAAATTACTGTGGCAAATCCAGACATGATGTTGCTATCGGTCGTCAGCGATCAGCCGTCGCGGGGAAGCCCTGCGGTATAGCTCTTCCATTTCCAACTCGGTGTAGCGCAGGCCGATGTTCTCTAGGTTGTGAGCATCGCTTACCTCAAGAACCAAGAGGTTATGGGCTTGGGCGACTTCGGCAACCTGCTGCTTGCGGATGTGCCAGTTGTGGATGTAGTTGTCAATCTCGATGGCGTGGATATCTTCTTCAATGATTATTTCCGGAGAGTAATATCCGGGGTGACAGTAGCTGCGGAACACTCCCCCGCCGGGCAGGAAAAGTTCGGCCACCTGATACTCGGCAAAGGGGTTTTGCGGAGGGCGGACCTCAATCTCCCATCCAGGGATTATGGTCACTTCACCAGGGTATAAGCGTTCCACTATGTCGCGGAACTCGTATGACCATTCCTTATTGTGATGGTCGGTTATAGCAATGCCGTCAATCCCGGCGGACTTGATTTGAGCCACAACTTTATGGGCCATCTCTTGGGTGGGAGCCTGAAAGTTAAAAGCCTCCCAAATATGAGTGTGTAAGTCTAATTTTATTTTCAAGCTTTCGCCCTTTGGTACTAGAGTTTCGCCGTCTGGTTACGGATTTGATTGCCAGATGTGGCGCCTGGAATTACTGGCCGGAAAACTCGGGGTCTCGCCGCTCCAGAAACGACTGTAGCCCTTCGGCCCGGTCCGAAGTGGTGTGGAGGAGCAGATTCAGGTCAGCCTCCAAACGTAACGCTTGGTCAAGGGAAAGGTCCATCCCTTTTTGGACCGCCTCTTTCGCGTACCGAGCGGCGATGGGCGCTCCTGCCAATACCTTATCAGCCAATGCGCGTGTTTCCTCGGCCAATCGGCCCGCTGGAACGACGCGGTTAACCAGACCGATTTCCAATGCTTGCTCGGCGTCGACGATACGTCCGGTTAGCAGCAAGTCCGATGCCCAAGCTGGCCCAATCAGTCTGGGCAGCCTCTGGCTTCCGCCGTCCCAGGGTATTGCCCCTTGGCCCAGGCTTGGAAATCCAAACTTGGCATCGTCTGACGCTATTCTCAGATCAGCGGCCAGGGCCAGTTCCAGGCCATGGTCCATTGCGTCTCCATTCACCGCCGCTATTACCGGAACCTGGAGGTCCGCAACGACTGTGGCTACTTGATGCTGATTTATCCAAGCCAACGGGCCTTCGCCGCCGCTAATATCGTCGCCGATATCGTCACCATTCGACAGGTTGGAGCGGCCCACAGAGAATACGCCGCCATTCCCGGTTATTACGACCAAGCGGAGCGAATCGTCTTGGGTCAAAGCGCTGCACACTTCACGCAGACTGTCTGCCATTGCCGCGTCAATCCGGTTGTCCAACGCCGGGTTGTCCAAAGCCGGGTTGTCCAATGTAATGGTGGCAACGGCGCCGTCCCTCTTATAATCTACGTGCCGGTGTCGAATTGTGTCCCTCTAGCTTTGTATTTAATGACGACTTAGTAATAACGACTTAATGATTTTGGAATGGCATCCACTAGATAAGCGCGGGATTCCGCTGGTTCAGGCGAGGGCATCAGATACGCCTAACCACAGGCGCAGCTACACAGGCACCGTTACAATAGTAGAGGGCCACTTGTATCTTGACAAGGGTCAACCGCTTTAATACTATTAGCTAGCTCTCGGAGTATGCCAGGGCTGGATACCTGAAAGCTTGATATCTATAAATGCCGTTCAGCAGAAACGGATAGTTCTTTTAATATAAAATATATAGGTTAAGGGAAGAAAGGAGGCAACGGTGGCAAACTTCGTTCCAGTGGGTGAGCGTGTAGTCGTAAAACCCACAGAGCAAGAGCAACAGACCAAGGGTGGGATTTACCTGCCCGACACTGCCAAGGAAAAACCTCAGGAAGGAGAAGTCATTGCGGTGGGACCGGGTAGAGTGGCTGAGGACGGCACTCGGATTCCTATGGAATTGGCCAAGGGCGACCGGGTCATATACTCAAAATTCGCTGGCACCGAGTACAAAGACGGCGACGACGAGTACCTGATTCTCCGGGAAAGCGACGTTTTGGCGAAGATTTCCTAACGCCGAAACAATTCAAAGTATTTCAAGAAAATTATCATCATTAAAACAGGAGGATTCGGATGCCCGCAAAGAAACTAGCATACTCGGAAGATGCACGAAAGGCTCTTCGCGCTGGTATAGACATTCTGGCCGACTCCGTAAAGGTGACACTGGGACCCAAGGGACGAAACGTGGTACTAGATAAGTCTTTTGGCCCTCCCCAAGTCTGTAGTGACGGAGTGACCATCGCCAAGGAGATTGAGCTCCCCGACAACTTCGAGAATATGGGCGCTCAACTGATTAAAGAGGCAGCCACCAAAACCAACGACGCTGCAGGCGATGGCACAACCACCTCGGTGGTTTTGGCCCAAGCCATCATCACCGAAGGTTTCAAGAATGTGACCGCAGGCGCCAATCCCATGGCAATCAAACGTGGGATTGAGAAAGCTGTAGCGGCCGTGGTGGTCGAGCTCGAAGGGATGGCCCAGACTGTGGAGACCCGAGAGCGCATCGGCCAGGTTGCCAGCCTTTCGGCCCACGAAGAAGCGATCGGCTCCACCATAGCCGATGCCATGGAGAAAGTCGGGAAAGACGGCGTAATAACCGTGGAAGAGTCCAAGGGCATGGCCGACGAGATTGAGTACGTGGAAGGCATGCAGATAGACCGCGGTTATATCTCCCCCTACTTCATCACCAACTCAGACCGCATGGAGTCTTCATTGGAAGATCCCACCATAATCATCACCGACAAAAAGATTTCCGCAGTCTCAGACATGCTGCCAGCGCTGGAAAAGCTGTTGCAGGTGGGCAAGAAGAACGTGGTAATCATCTCAGAGGACATCGACGGGGAAGCCTTGGCGACCCTAGTGGTCAACAAGCTGAGGGGGACGCTAAATGCCTTGGCAGTCAAGGCGCCTGGTTTTGGTGACCGGCGCAAAGCTATGCTTGAAGACATCGCCATCCTCACCGGCGGCACCGTCATCAGCGAAGATATGGGCAAGAAACTGGACTCGGCCACTTTGGAAGATTTTGGGTTAGCCCGGCGAGTATCCTCCACCAAGGACGAGACGACCATCGTGGAGGGGAAAGGCTCTGAAGAGGCGATTCAGGCTCGTATCAACCAGATTAAAGCTCAGATCGAAGATACCACCTCAGAATTTGACCGGGAGAAGCTGCAAGAGCGTATGGCCAAGCTCTCCGGCGGCGTTGCTGTCATCAAAGTGGGAGCGGCCACCGAGGTTGAGTTGAAAGAGCGCAAAGCCCGCGTGGAAGACGCTCTGTCCGCCACCCGGTCTGCTGTAGAGGAAGGAATCGTTCCAGGAGGCGGAGTGGCCTTGGTCCGCGCCCAGAGGGCCCTGGACTCCCTGCCTTCCATGCCTCCCGATGAAGTAGTGGGAGCAAACATCATCAGGCGAGCATTGGAACAGCCTCTGCGCTTGATTGTGGAGAACTCGGGTTTTGAGGGCTCAGTGGTCCTCAATGAAGTCAAGAAACAGGCTGACGACTACGGATTCGATGCCGACCTCGGCGAGTACGGACCCATGCTGGAGCGCGGCATTGTAGACCCGACCAAGGTGACCCGGTCGGCCCTGCAAAACGCAGCCAGCGTTGCCGCTATGGTCTTGACCACAGAGTCGATGATTACCGAGATACCTCAGGATAAGCCGGCTATGCCTGCCATGCCTCCCGGCGGAGGAATGGACTTCTAACCGGACCTAAAAGACACTTTTAGGGGCGTCCCGACACCGTCGGGGCGCCCTTAATTTTGGTCGGCAGCTTTCTCATTTAGAAGATGGATTAGTCCGTAGGTTTGCCTCATAGCAGTGCGTATTCGAGCCCTCCAACCCTTGTCGATGCCCGTCTGCTAAAATCCATGCCAACCCGGCCGCAGAGAACCGGCCGTGGCCTGAATCGCCATAATCAGGGGAGATTACATTAGCCAAAGATCTTCAAACCAGGCCCAGGACGGGACTGGTCCCCAGGGCAAGCCCGAAGGGAAAGTCTACCCGTCTCCTGCGGTCGCAGTAACCGATATACCGGATGGGGCGGTGGTGTTGATTGCCGGGTATGCCGGGACCGGTTGGCCTGAAAGTCTTATTAGGGCTTTGGCGGACCTTGGTTCCAAGAACTTGACGGTGATTTGCCAAGGCGAATGGGGAGAGCATAATGGCGGTTCTGGAATCCGGCCCCTTTTGTCCAACGGCCAATTACGCAAGCTGATTTCTCCCATGCCCTTCTATCCTTTAGGTTCAGCTGAGGGTCCTATGGGCGAAGTGGAATCCCAGTGGAAGTCTGGGGAGTTGGAGTTGGAAGTGGTGCCTCAAGGCATTCTGGCTGAACGCCTGAGATCGGGAGGCGCAGGATTGGGCGGAATTTTTCTGCCCACCGGGGCTGGATCCTGTATTGCCACGAATAGTTCTGCCAAGGGTCGTTTTGGCAAGGAGATAGAAGTGCGCAATATCGGGGGCAGAGACCACAGGTTCGAATCTGGGTTGAAGGCCGATTTCGCCTTGCTCAGAGCCCGATACAGTGACGCACTGGGCAACCTCATCTACAGGGGAACCCAGCGAAACTGGAATCCCGTCATGGCCATGGCCGCCAGGGTGAGCATCGCGGAAGTGGATGAAATCCACGAAGCTGGTGGATTGGACGGTGAGCTGGTGGTTACTCCGGGTATTTTCGTGAAACGGATAGTGAAGACGGTTTAATAAATAACTGTCAGCCATTTCAGTCGTCCTGGCGCAGACCTGGCGATCCGCAAACCACTGTATTACATAATGAGCACGTGATTCATGCCAACAAGCCCAAGAATCGATGCGAATTCCCAAGCCCGGCGCGTGGCCCGAGAACTCATCGCCGGTGAGGTTGTTGGTTTGGGGCCCGGACTGCCAACCGTCTTACCGGGTGAAACCCCGGCGGCCATGGCCTTATGGTTCCTGGCCGACAGTGGAGCTTGCAATTATGGGCCGTTGGACGCTCAATCCCAAGTGCCGGATGCCCAAGCGCTGGATGCCATAAGGGATGTTGTCGACTCCGGTGGCGATGTTGTGCGCCTGTTGCCCGGAGGTTGCTCTCTTAGCATCGTCGATATGGCAGCGGCTATCTGTGGCGGCCACGTTGGTTCGGCGGTCCTTCAAGCAGCCCAAGTTTCCAGTGGTGGAGACTTTAGCCACTGGACCACACAGGCGGTGCCGGGCTTATTTCCCCCGGCATCGGCTGTTGACTGGGCCTCGGGCGCCCGCCGGGTCATTGCCATGATGCCCCACACCGCTCCCGATGGATCATCGAATCTAGTGGACCAATCCAGCTTGCCCGTGGACGGCCTGGGTTGCGTAGACTTGATTGTCACCGATGCCGCCGTGATTCGGGTGACTCATGGCGGTTTTGAGCTCCTTGAAGTAGCCCCAGGATGGACGGCAGACGATGTCGCCGCAATCACCAGTGCTCCTTTGTCCACCGCCTCTGGCCTGAGGGAAATGACTTTTGGGCCACCAATCGGACAAGCCCCCAATAAAGTATTCGCCGATGCTTCAGCGGCGGTGCGGGATATTCCGGACGGGGCATCGATCAACCTGGACGGCTTCGCTGGTCCGGGAGGAATGTCCCACTACCTCATGGTGGCGCTACGGGACCAAGGAGCGAAAGACCTGACCATCATCAGCAATACTGCTGGCATCGCCAGGGTGGCGGGCTTTGGATCGCCCCCGGGAAAGATACCCATAGACCACAGTATCTTGGTCGAGAACAAGCAGGTTAAAAAAGCCATAGCTTCGTATCCTGTGTCTCCCAGAGCGTCCCGTCCCAGCGCCTTCGAGTTGGCCTTCCAAAGGGGTGAAGTTGAACTGGAAGTGGTTCCTCAGGGCACATTGGCGGAGCGTCTCCGGGCAGGCGGCGCCGGGATAGCCGCATTTTACACGCCCACGGCATTGGGCACGCTTCTGGCGGAAGGCAAAGAAGTACGGGTAATAGACGGAAAAGAATATGTGCTGGAAACAGGCCTGAAGGCCGACTACTGTCTGATTCGCGCCCATAAGGCCGATACTCTGGGTAACCTCATTTATAAAGGTACCTCCCGGAACTTCAACGCTTCAATGGCCCCGGCCGCCACGGTCACGGTGGTGGAAGTGGACGAGATTGTGGAGCCCGGTGTGCTGAACCCGGAAGAGATTGTCACTCCCGGTATTTTTGTTCAGAGAATCGTGCAGCGGCCCGCCGATTTTTCACCCTACGAGTAGATAGCAAGATTAGGCCACAAGATTAAGTAAGAGGTAGACCAAGCCATCTGACCGAAACATCCACACTTACCCGAACTATCCAACACTCAGAGGTAGACGACAATGAGCAGTCCACCGGATAAAGAGCGTCTTAGCCGGGAAATCATCGCCATGCGGGTGGCCAATGAATTGCCCGACGGTGCTTACGTTAACCTTGGTATCGGTATCCCAACCTTGGTGTCCAGCTTCGTGCCGGAGGGGAATTCCATCTTTTACCATAGTGAAAGTGGGATCCTGAATTGCGGCCCCATTGCCGATGAAGGAGAGGAAGACATTGACCTGATAAACGCTGGCGGGCAGTTCCTCCAACCTTATCCGGGGCAGTCATTTTTTAGTTCCGCCGATGCCTTCGCCATGATTAGGGGTGGTCACGTGGACGTTACGGTACTGGGTTCCCACCAAGTATCGGCAAAAGGAGACCTGGCAAATTGGATGTTGCCCGAAAGGGGGGTGGGAAACGTTGGCGGGGCCATGGATTTGGCCGCTGGCTCCAAGGACGTAATTATCGCCATGGAGCATACGGACCGGGCTAATAACCCGAAGATCGTTGAAGAGTGCACCTTCCCAATCACTAGGCGACGTTGCGTGTCGCTCATCGTGACCGACCTAGCCGTGATTGAGTGCACCAGTGATGGCTTGGTCCTAAAAGAGGTCGCTCCCGGCTGGACCGCGGAAGAGGTCCAATCGCTGACAGGAGCCAAGCTTACATTTGCTCCTGACCTGAAGGAGTATCAGCTTTAGGGAAAATCAGAGCCGACGAGTTGTTGTGGACTCACGGCTGCATGACTGGCGTCCCCTTGGTTTCGTTGACTTGCCATAGGGGCGGTGATAGACTTGAGCGTGATTCTACAGCCAAAATGCGTTTGGCGGGAGCTTGGATAAGCCAGGCTGAGAGGGTGGCCACTGAATGCCGCCGACCGTCTGTACCTGACCCAGATAATGCTGGCGCAGGGATGAGACGATTAAGTCGACTAATCCAAAACCGTCAGGATGATTAACTGGCGGTTTATTTTTTATCCAATAGCTAAGGAGACGTGGCCGAAATGTCCGACGAATTGGTAATCGGAGGAAAGACCTTCCAGTCCCGCTTGATTGTGGGCACCGGGAGATACCGCACTATGGAAGATATGGTCGCAGCGGTGGAAGCCTCCGGCACAGGAATGATTACGGTGGCTATCCGCCGTTTGGACTTGGATGACCCTTCGCAAAAGACCCTATTGGACTACCTCGATTGGACGAAGTACCAGATGCTGCCCAACACCGCAGGTTGCGCCACCGTTGAGGAAGCCATGTTCGTGGCCCGCTTGGGCCGGGAAGTGGGCCAGACCAACTTCGTCAAACTGGAAGTGATTCCCGACCCCAAGTACCTTTTCCCCGACGGAGCGGCCACCCTGGAAGCAGCCAAACTCTTGGTGGAAGAGGGTTTTATCGTATTGCCTTACATCCATGCCGACCCCACGCTGGCCATGAAGTTGCAGGAAGCGGGGTGCGCCACGGTGATGCCCTTGGGTTCGGCCATAGGCTCGGGTCAGGGTATTCACACCATAGAAGAACTGAAGATAATCATTGAGCAGGCGACGGTACCCATCGTTGTCGATGCCGGTCTTGCTGTGCCCTCCGACGCCTCGCTGGCCTTGGAGCTGGGCGCCGATGCTGTATTGGTAAACTCCGCCATCGCCCAAGCGGCGGACCCGGCGCTGATGGCCGAGGCCTTTAAGAACGGGGTAGAAGCAGGACGCAAGGCCTATTTGGCTGGCAGGATGGGGCTACGCGAGTATGCCGCTCCCAGCAGTCCCACTACCGATGTCCCTCAGCCGGTTCCGGCCCGCAGCTAGCCGTATGGGGCAAGCGCTCCATCTTTCGACTAATTTACGCGGCAAACTACCCTGTTTGTGTCTGGTCACCGATAGAACAATCGGGGAGCCCGACAGTCTGGCCGACCGAATCGCCCAAGCCGTTGCGGGCGGGGTAGACATGGTTCAACTCCGGGAAAAAGACCTTCCTGGAGGCCAGTTGCTAGAGTTGGCAATCGCCCTTAAGAAAGCCATCGCCAGCAATGCCATTCTGCTAGTCAATGAGCGGGTGGATGTAGCAATTGCTGCAGGTGCCGACGGCGTGCAACTGGGTGAATCGGCGCTCCCCATAGCCCCTGTCCGTAACTTGATTGGCCCTCAAGCCTTAATCGGTCGCTCGGTGCATTCGGTTGAGGGAGGGGGGATGGCGGCGTCACTGGGAGCCGATTTCTTGTTGGCTGGCACGATGTTCTCAACCCGTTCCCACCCCGGCATTGAACCTGTTGGCCCAAGCTTGATCCGAGCTATCGCCCAGAATGTGGCGGGAACCTCCAACATTGTGCCGGTCATTGGAATCGGCGGAATCACAGCGGACAACCTGAGTGAAGTGATTCACGCTGGGGCCTCCGGTGTGGCGGTAATCACCAGCATTCTGGCTTCATCGGACCCAAAAACAGAGGCCGGCAGGCTTAAAGATGCTATGCTGGATGCATGGCGAAATAGGTCGCCGGTTGTTTCCACGTCCCCAGTCGCCTAGAATCCGCTTTGTCTTGAAATACGAAGGAGGTTCCGACCGGAGTTGATAAACCTAATGGTTAACGGAAAGCCAAGGTCTATCGAAGAAAGCATCCAGTTGGAGGCATATCTATTGTCCTTCGGCGTGAAGTTGGATCATGTGGCAGTTGGATACAACGGCGAGGTGATCAAGAAAGAGGAATTCGCCAGAGTTCACCTGATCGATGGTGATGTCTTGGAGATTGTCCGTCCCGTGGGAGGCGGCTGAAAACCCTTCCCAAGCTCTCCCCCAAATCATTTTGTATTGGATTGTTTGAGCTGAGTGCCTGGCAGGCTTGGCGGTGGTGCTCCTGTCGATTCGTCTGGCTTCTTTACATCCGCGAAGACCGAATTCACCTGGCCCCTCTCTGGCAGCGCTGTTTCTCCGTAGTTACTACAATCGTGGGCTATTCTCTAATCACTCAAGGAATGTCTGTCGCTAAATTCCCGTGGGGTTTTCTCTGAGTTGTTCGATGCGGATACACAGCGTCGTCTACAAATCTATTTCTTCTAACTCTATTGCTTGTAACGAGCCGGTGACGGGGCAAGGTCAGCCGAAAGTAGGCAGCCTCGCGCCGGCAGCAATTTACTGGGAGGCCGGATGGCGGATCTGATTGTTCATGCCTCGGGTATCGACAAAACCTATTATACCGGCAAGGTGAAAGTCCAGGCGCTCAAGGGCGTCAACCTAGACGTGCGCTCCGGCGAAATGGTGGCCATAATGGGCCCCAGCGGCTGTGGCAAAACCACTCTGCTGAACTGCTTGTCCGGTCTGGACGAGATTGATGCCGGGCAGGTGCTTATCGATGGCGTGCTGCTCCATGCCATGCACGATGATGAGCGCAGTGATTACCGCGCCCGGCGCATGGGGTTTGTTTTTCAGCTCTACAACCTGCTCCCCGTTCTCAGTGCGGTGGAGAACGTGGAATTACCCTTATTGGTGTCCGGCGTCAGTCCATCGGAAGCCCACCGAAGATCAGTGGAGATGCTGGATCTCATGGGATTGGCGGACCGGGCCCGGCACCTGCCCGCCGAGCTTTCCGGAGGACAGAGGCAGAGGGTGACCATCGCTAGAGCGTTAGTTAACCAACCGTCCATAATCTGGGCCGATGAACCCACCGGAGACCTGGACAGCGAGACCGCCGGGGAAATCATCGACCTCATGTGCCATCTCAACCAGGCCAACGGCCAGAGCTTCGTCTTGGTTACCCACTCCCAGGAAGTGGGCAACCGAGCTCACCGGATCGTTCGTATGCGGGACGGCCAAATCGAAGACGACGGTTTCAAGGCCGATGGGTTCTTGGACAGTCAAAATCCTGGCTCGTCTTCTGATTCCGGGTCCGGTAATTCCGAGCCAGGTAACTCCGGGTCGAATGCCTCCGATATGGCTGCCGGAGAGTAATGAACGAGCTATTTGGCCTCTCCATGAACTGGATCATGGTGGGCTTGTTGGCCCTTTTGCTGCCATCCTTGGCAACTATTGCCTTTTTGGGATGGCGCAACCCCGTGATGTTGAAGTTGGGTCTGCGCAACATACCCAGACGAAAAGCTCAGACTGCGCTTATCATCGTGGGCATCATGATTAGCACGTTAATCATGGCGGCGGCTTTCGGTACCGGTGATACCATAAATTTTTCCATCCGGGCGCAAGCGATAAACGCCCTGGGTCCCATCGACGAAATCGTCGTTTTCTCCCGCACCACCGCCCAAGACAGCTTCGGCAGCAGCCCATATTTCCCCTACAGTCGTTTTCAAGAACTTGAGGCAGATTTCCGAGACCTGGAAATAATCGACGGGTTGGCTGCCGGCATAGGAGAAGAAGTTCCAGCGGTTAACATGAGGAACTTCCGAGGGGAAGGCCGCATGCGGGTAGCCGGCATTGATCCCACCTCTTTGACCGCCTTGGGAAGCATCTGGTCCAGCGCTGGCGAGGAAGTGGACTTTGACGACTTCGCCCCCGGAGATGCGTTCATCAATCAAAAAGCGGCCGAAGAACTGGACGCTATAGCGGGAGATAGTATTAGGCTGGTGATTGCTGGCGACACCCAAATCCTGCAGGTGAAAGAAGTGGTGGCCAAGGGCGGATTGGCCGGAGACCAACCAACAGTCATCCTCCCTTTGGACCGGGTACAGGTGATGTTCGACCGGCCTGGGCAAGTAAATTCCATCGTCGTATCCAACCTGGGTGATGAAACCAGCGGAGCAGACTTTAGCGACGAAGTGACCCGGCTCCTTCGGGTGTATTTCGCAGACGTGGATGTTGCGGACGACCTCGGCAATCTGTTGTCCCAGCCCGAAGCCTTGAGCGCAATGGAAAAATTCGGTCAAGAACAGGGTGGCGACTCAGGCCAAGACCTTCTGTCGATAATCGCGTTTTTGCAGGCTGGCACGTTGGACGACGAGCTGTTGGCCTTGTTGGCCGATGAAGACGTCGCCGAAGATGTGGTGGCGGCCTTGAACCGGGACGGCTTGGATGGCCTTGCCAGAGAAGCGGATACATTGTTTTCCAGTTTGGAAGAGTTCCGGGTCATTGACATAAAGCATCAAGTCCTCGAAGTGGCCGACGAGGCTGCCAGCCAAGTCACCACCATATTCATTGTTTTGGGTTTATTCTCCATCTTGGTGGGCGTGCTACTGATTTTCCTAATATTCGTCATGCTGGCGGCAGCCCGGCGTTCCGAGATGGGCATGGCCCGTGCCGTTGGGGCCACCCGGCGCCATCTGGTGCAGATGTTCGTATTTGAAGGGACGGCCTATGCTGTTGTGTCGGCCGCGGTTGGTGTGGGCGTGGGTCTGGGCGTCAGCGCCATCATTGTGCTGGTGGCCAATCAGTTCATCCAAAGTTTCGACGAAGACCTAACCTTCACCCACCATTTCGAAGCCCGTAGCGCCATCGTCGCCTACTGCCTGGGGATGGTCATTACCCTTGGCACTGTGGCATTCTCCGCCAACCGGGTCAGCCGAATGAACATTGTCGTGGCTATCAGAGGGCTGCCGGAGATACCGGCTACCCAAGAATCCGGCCGATTGCTCCACAGAGGGCTGGGGGTAGGAAGATCGGTGGTCCGGCCAGTGATGTTCGGTGCCACCGGACTCAGGTCGGTGTTCGCGCTCCGGGCTTCTGGCGCAGCGGGAAATTTCGCACTCATGCTTGTTTGGGTGATAGTGTTTCCAATTTGGATTGCAGACATTATTGCTGCTGTGGTCCGGCTGGCTTGGCCCTACTTCCTGCAGGGTTGGCTGGCTCTGATATTGGGCCTATTTTTGACCTGGGTCGGTACTGCTTCCGACCAAGCCGGACCCTTCAGGATTGGCGTATCCTTGGCAATCTTGGGCATCGGGCTGATGGCCCGCAACTTGCTTCGGCGAACATCCATGGTGGAAGAAACGGCGGACCGGTTGGCTTTCACCGCCACCGGCGTATTGTTGGTGGCCTTCTGGGTGCTGCCCTTTAGCAGCCTGCGGAGGGTGGCTGGAGAACTGGACGGAGGCCCCGAGATGTTCTTCATATCCGGCGTGGCCATGGTGGCCGCCACGGTTTGGACGGTCATGAACAACTCTGACCTGCTCCTCAAGGGTATGATCGCAATTTTTGGCAGGTCCGGACGGCTTCGACCAGTAGTTATCACGGCGGTAGCCTATCCCATGAGCGCCAAGTTTCGCACTGGCCTCACCTTGGCCATGTTCGCCCTGGTAATCTTTACCCTCATCGTAGTTTCCATCCTCACCGAGGCCTTTGGCACATCTTCGGAAAATATAGACCTGGCCACGGGGAATTGGGACATCGAAAGCGAGGTTAATACCACCACTCCGATTTTCGATGTAAGAGGAGCAATAGAAAACTCGGAATTACTGAACCTATCCGACTTCGACGCCATCGGCGGCTACACCACCGTCCCCATCGAAGCGCGGCAGGTAGGAGCCAAGGATGGCCGCTGGCGTTTTTATGCGGCTCGCGCCGCCAATGACGAGTTCTTTGACGCCACAGGCCACCGACTTAAGCTAATCGCCGACGGTTATGGGCCTACGGAAGCTGATGTTTGGCAGGCTTTGAAAGAAAACCCCCGGCTGGCGGTGGTCGATATATCCGTGGTTGCGACCAGAGGCGGCTTTGATGACGGTCTGGTTGAGTTTCAGTTGGAGGGTCTGCACTACGAAGATGACAGCATGTCGCCCATCGATATCGAGGTCAGGGACCCACTGACCGGCTCAATTTTCCAGACAACGGTCATCGGCGTCTTGGACATTCAGACCGACAACTTCGGCAATATGGGCCTGGGTATGTTCACATCCAAAACCAACCTGGACGAAGCTCTTCCCTTTCCGGTGCCGATTACCACTTACCGGTTCAGAGTGGCCGAAGGCGCTGACGTAGAACGCATCGCTAGGGATTTGGACATGACCTTCCGGGAGAATGGCTTGGAGTCCGATGAGTTGCGACAGGTGTTGGAAGATCAAAGGGCCGCCAGCAGAGCTTTCAACAATCTTTTCACCGGCTACATGGGAATGGGATTGATGGTTGGAATCGCCGCATTGGGAGTTATAAGCCTCAGGGCGGTGGTGGAGCGCCGACAGCAAATCGGCGTGCTACGGGCGATTGGCTACCGGCGTCGGATGATTCAGTTAAGCTTCCTGATGGAGTCGTCCTTCATAGCCTTGTTGGGTATTGCCATAGGAGTTGGCCTGGGAACAATCCTGTCCTACAACATCGTTAACGACTTTAGAGAGCAAGTAGAGACCATCCGGTTCAAGATTCCTTGGATTCAGATTGGCATCATAGTAGGGATAGCCTACGTGTTTTCGCTGTTAACCACGTTTCTCCCTGCCCGCCAAGCCTCCAGGATTTACCCTGCCGAGGCGCTCAGGTATGAGTAGCAGCAAACCGCTCGTCTGACTACGGCGTCAGAATGACCTTGCCCCTAGTGCCTCTGGCCGCCAGGTGGCGGTGGGCGTCCGCTACTTGGGACATGGGCAGGACTTGGTCGACTATCAGGCGGGTTTTGCCGCTGGATATCATGGGGAATATCTCGGCCATGGCGGCCTTGTGGTCCAGGCTACCCACTGGGGAGCGGCCCATGCTGAACCCAATGACCGTGCGGTTGGCTGCAAAAATGTCGGCAGCCGCCAGGTTGGCCGTGGCGCCTGAGGCGTTGCCGTAGGAAATCAACCGACCGTAGGACGCAACGCAACGCACGCTTTTCTCCAATACCGGACCACCGACGCACTCCAAGATCAATTCAACCCCTTTACCGCCGGTCTGTTCTTGAATCTCGGTTTCGAAGTCTTGAGTCGTGTAGTTGATTACGGCGTCGGCGCCCAAAGACGTTGCCAAGTCCAGTTTCTCTTGGGTGGAAGCGGTGGCAATAACCTTGGCGCCCCAGGCTTTGGCCATCTGGATTGCCACGGTGCCCACGCCGGATGCCCCCGCCTGAATCAATACCGTATCGCCAGCCTGCATCTGACCCCTGGTCTTTAGCAGGTGGTACGAGGTCAGAAAGACGATGGGCATGCCGCCCGCCTGCACCGGGTCCAATGTCTCCGGATAGGGAAAAACGAAGTTGGCGTTTACAGACACGTATTCGGCCTGGCCTTGAGGCCCCATGGCCATCACCCGTTGCCCCATGGTGATTCCTTCGACGTTCTCTCCCACCTCCACCACGGTGCCCGCCGCCTCAAGCCCCAAGGACGACGGCAGGTCAGGGCCGGGATAACCCCCGCCGCGGCGCATCAGGTCGGCGTAGTTAACCCCTGCCGCTTCCACTTTTATCACCACATAACCCGGCCTGGCAGTGGGCTCGGGCACGTCCTCCCACTTAAGCACTTCCAGACCGCCGAATTCATTGATCCTGACCGCTTTCATTGTCTCATTCTCCTAGATTTACTCTCCCGGGTTCACGCTCCCGGAATTATCCCTTGACTTTATCTAACCTATCCCCACGACCCTGTTCTTCCGGCGCTCTATTCTTCTAAACCCCGGAACTGGGAAGAGGTCAAAACTTCTGGGTTCACCACGCGAATGGCCTCTCCGCTGGCGAAAGCGCGAATGTCTTCAAGCACCCCGCCATAAAATGCCCGGTAGGACTCCTCGGTTACATAACCGTTGTGGGGCGCAATGATTGTGTTGGAGAGTTGCAAGAATGGATGGTCCACGGGGAGAGGCTCAATATCGAAGGTATCAAGGGCCGCGCCAGCGATTGCCTCGCTATTCAAGGCGTTAATCAAGGCCGCTTCGTCCACAATGGGACCCCTTGAGATGTTTACCAAGTAACTGGTGGGCTTCATTATAGCCAGTTCCTTGGCGCCCACCAAACCCTTGGTGCGGTCGCTCAGGCGCACGTGAATCGAGACAATATCCGAATCCTGGAACAACGTGTCTTTCCCCACGTATGTGACATCGCATTCTGCGGCTCGGGCCGGCGTCAGGTTCTGGCTCCAAGCAATGACTTTCATGTCGAAGGCGTTGGCCACCCGCGCCATCAAAGAGCCAATGTGGCCCAATCCCAGCAGACCCAACGTTTTTCCTTTGAGGCCCACCCCGATTTCCGTTCCCCATTTGCCCTGGCGAGTCCGTTGGTCTTCCTGCGGTATGTGGCGTAGCAGACCGATAATCAAGCCCCAAGTAAGCTCGGTCGGGCCTTCACCGGCGACTTGAGTACCGCAAATCGTGATGCCCAATTCCGTGGCGGCGACCTCATCGAACACCGCATTTCTAGGCCCAGTGGTAATAAGCAGCCTCAATTCGGGCAGGCGTTCCAAGACCGAGCGAGGGAAAGCCGTCCGCTCGCGCATCCCCATAACCACTTGAAATTCTTTAAGCCGGGCTACTAATTCGTCCTCATTGGCAACGTGGTCTTGGAAGAACAGCAACTCGCAGCCTTTGGGGAGTTGTCCACCCCAGTCGGCCATGTCTTGACCTACGGCTTGATAGTCATCCAGCACTGCAATTTTCACTTTAGATTTTCCTCCAGATGGCGTGTCGGTTATTCGAAAGTCCGTCCAATTTGTCTTGGCTCATTTTTACAGATTTGAGACTTAAATGGCAGCTTTGAATCCTACAAGTTGTCATTGGTTGTCGTACTTGGGCACCGGGACTTGGTATCTATCAAATCTCCGCATACCTGGGAAGACCAGCGGAGCCAAATATTGTCGCAGGAAAATCGAGGATAAAGCACTGTGATTATTGTCTTGTCACGGGATGGATACTCAGCATGGTCGAACCCAATGGATTGTGGGTGTTCGCACTAAGCTGAAGATGTGCCTACCAAGATGCCAGCTGATGGGCCAAACGGCTACAGTTAAGCACAGACGTATATGGGGGTCAAGACAATCAAAAGAGTTGTCTTGGCCTAGCTTTCCAAGTGGCCGCCGGATGGTTGACTTAACCACGTAGATAAAGGAGCCAATCTCACTCATTGGCCACTAGGCCGGAGCAAAACCGGGCTGCCAATATTGGAAGTTACGGAAGCTGGAGGTTTCCGGCGAAGATGCGAACCGTATTCTCCTTCATGTCTATCAAACGTCTTTTCCTGGTTTATAGTCTGCAGTTGATTGTTGGTGTAACTCTAATGTCGGTTTCCTACATTCTAGAGAGACCGAATCTTTTCTTCTTGGACCAGGCATTCCGTTGGCGCGGCACCCAGGAACCGGCTCCGGAGATAGTGATTGTCGGTGTTTCCAAGGA
>Ga0066376_10000105_pt1 | contig 67259 bp, 62 predicted proteins | sample Knorr_S15_td_Bot_FD_77009 | JGI IMG/M metagenome (GOLD analysis project Ga0066376, IMG submission 77009) | Marine microbial communities from Southern Atlantic Ocean transect - Knorr_S15_td_Bottom_ad_5009_LV_A | ecosystem: Environmental > Aquatic > Marine > Oceanic | place: Southern Atlantic...
CTGCGATCCCTTGGGAATATCCATGTCAACTTGCTGTACTTCCATTCAGGTTACCGATATTATTCCTTATGTTCAAAATGATCAGATTAAGGGGATTCTCTCTGGTATGCCTGGGGCAGCAGAATATGAACAACTTGTTCAAGATGCATTAGATGAGCGGGGTATTGAAGTTGTGCCTGGTAAAGCGTCTATCAATATGGCCGCTCAATCCATGGCGCATGTGATTATTGTGCTTTTAATTATTTTAGGAAATATTACCTATTATTTAACCCGCAAGTCTGGTAAGAAAGGTGGAATGTAATAATGGATTATATGGATATTTTTGGGGTGTGGTTATCGGTGTTTCTTACATTATCCATATTTAGCTATTTGTATAAGGATAATCCATTTTATAAAGGAGCAGAGCACCTTTATATTGGTGTTTCAGCGGGGTATGTGGCAGTCATATCATTTTGGCAACAAATTCAACCCAATCTATTCGGCCGATTATGGCCACAGATAGAGGCGAATGCTGAAATGGGTATTATTAAAAGTACATGGTATTTTATTTATGAGATATTTAATTGGCTGTCAACCTTAGGGGGATGGTTAGAGAGAAGTATGTTTCCTGAAAATGGTATAAAAGGGTTTGATAAAATTGAATTATTGTATCTTTTACCTTTCATGTTGGGCATATTTATGTTATTGCGTTTAGTACCAAGTTTAGGGTGGTTGGCACGTTGGGCTATTGCATATATTGTGGGCATGGCAGCCGGTTTACGATTTTATGGATTCTTAAATTCAGATGTACTTATGCAAGTGAAGGCTGCAACTGTTGATTTCTCTGGCGATTGGTGGTCTATTTTTAATGGGCTAATTCTTTTGATTGGTACATTATCCGGATTGGTTTATTTTTTCTTTTCCAAAGAGCAATCAGGGATTGTGGGTAAGGTGAGTAAAGTGGGGATATATTTTCTCATGATTAAATTTGGTGCCTCATTTGGCTTTGCCGTTATGGGAAGAATTTCATTGCTTATTGGTCGATTCGATGATTTGATTGTGAGCAATAGCACCCAGAATCATCATGCCACCATGTGGATTCTTTCAGGAATGATTATTTTGCTGGCCATTTGGGCATTTTTTGATAAATCTAAGCCAGATGATGTGACAGCCTAATTATTGCTAAAAATTATGTGATTACAAAGTGCCGATTTTTCGGCACTTTGTATATATAGAATTATCGATATGTAAAACGCCATTTCTTACCGTAAATTTCCATGCTTATTTTGAAGCCAAAATATATAAATGCCAGAAAAGCCAATTATAGAAATAAATAACCTTAAGACTTACTTTAAAACAGATGAGGGTATTGCACGTGCTGTGGATGATGTAAGTTTCTCAGTATATCCTGGAGAAACCCTGGGTATTGTGGGTGAGTCAGGGTGTGGAAAATCGGTCACATCATTATCCATAATGAAATTGATTCCCCAACCACCCGGCTATTTTGCTGGCGGTGAAATATTATATAAAGGGAGAAATATTTTAGATATCCCTGAGCGTGATATGCGTGAAATTAGGGGCAATAAAATATCCATGATTTTTCAAGAACCCATGACCTCACTCAATCCTGTCTTTACGGTGGGGCATCAAATTGAAGAAGCTATTATTGTCCATCAAGGCTTAAATCGTGCAGACGCACGTCAAAAGGCAATAGAAATGCTAAAATTAGTAATTATCCCTTCACCAGAGCAACGAGTGGATGAGTACCCCCATCAATTATCTGGGGGAATGCGGCAGCGAATTATGATTGCCATGGCATTGTCATGTAATCCTGAAGTACTTATTGCCGATGAGCCAACTACTGCATTGGATGTTACGATTCAAGCCCAAATTTTGGAGTTAATTCATAGCCTCCAAAAAAAGTTAAATTTGGCGGTAATTATGATTACCCATGATCTGGGTGTGGTGGCTGAAGTATGCGACCGAGTTGTGGTCATGTATGCAGGTCAAATCGTGGAAATGGGATCGGTGCGTGACATTTTCAAGAATCCGCAACACCCCTATACAAAGGGTTTGTTAGCATCAATCCCGAAAATGGGTGAGGATGGCCATGCTCAATCATTATATAATATTAAGGGTATGGTGCCCTGTGCCACTGAGTTTCCAACGGGTTGCCATTTTAATCCACGATGCGAATTGGTAACGGATCAATGTAAGGTTGAGAACCCCATTCTAGAATTAATCAAGAGTGAAAGTCAACATCAAGTTCGTTGCTGGGAAGTTTAAGTATAACTTTAAGTAAAGCTTATTAATAGATATAATATGAACATATTAGAATCATTAGATGTAACGGAGATAAACTATGGTGCCAGTATTAGTAGTTGGTGGTCAACCACTGAAGATGTTGGTGTGGTGGAGTCTTATAATCCAACTACCGGAGATTTACTAGGCAAAGTATATCAATGCTCAGAAGCTGATTATGAACGCGTGATCGAAGAAAGTGAAGTGGCTTTCCTGGAATGGAGGATGGTTCCTGCACCTATTCGGGGGCAGTTGATTCTGGAAATGGCCAATGAACTTCGTGATAAAAAGGATTTATTGGGTAGTTTGGTTGCTCTTGAAATGGGTAAAATTAAAACTGAAGGTGATGGTGAAGTGCAAGAGATGATTGATATTGCAGATTTTGCAGTTGGGCTTTCTCGCCAGTTGTATGGCTTAACTATGCATTCTGAGCGACCTTTGCATAGAATGTACGAACAGTATCATCCTTTAGGTATTGTTGGTGTGATATCAGCATTTAATTTCCCTGTAGCTGTATGGGCATGGAATGCCTTCCTTGCTGCGGTATGTGGGGATGTAACGGTTTGGAAACCATCATCAAAAACGCCGTTGTGTGCCATTGCATTACAGCATTTATGTAATCGTGTATTAGAGCGTAATGGGTATAAGGGTATATTTAGTCTTATTATAGGTCGTGGCGCCACGATTGGTGAGCGATTAGTGAATGATAAGCGTGTACCATTGATTTCTGCAACGGGCTCAACGCGTATGGGTAAGCGTATTGGTGGCATTGTGGGTGAACGTTTAGGGAAGACCATTCTAGAATTAGGTGGGAATAATGCCATAATCGTAGATGAAGAGGCAAATATGGATTTAGTGGTTCCTGCAATTGTTTTTGGTGCCGTTGGAACTGCGGGACAGCGATGTACCAGTACCCGTCGAGTTTTTGTTCAAAAATATCAATCTGATGAATTGGTAAGCAAATTAGTCAGTGCATATAAACAAGTAAGAATTGGCGACCCCTTAGATGTAAATACATTGATGGGGCCACTCATTGATCAAGGTGCGGTTGATGATTATTTAAGTGCATTAGAAAAAGCAAAGGCAGAGGGGGGTGAAGTCCTTTGTGGAGGTAAGGTTCTTGAAGGAAATGGATTCTTTGTAGAACCAGCCATTGTAAAAGCCAAAAATGAATTTAACATTGTTCAAGAAGAGACTTTTGCCCCAATTCTTTACATTATTGAATATTATTCTCTTGAAGACGCATTGCGTGAACATAATGATGTTCCTCAAGGGCTTTCATCTGCAATATTTACAACAAATGTGATGAACTCAGAAACATTCCTATCTCACATGGGTAGTGATTGTGGCATTGCAAATGTGAATATTGGAACCTCTGGTGCTGAAATTGGAGGTGCTTTTGGGGGTGAAAAAGAAACTGGTGGCGGGCGTGAGGCTGGATCAGATGCATGGAAAGTATATATGCGCCGTCAAACAAACACTATTAATTGGGGTAAAGATTTACCATTAGCCCAAGGTATTAAATTCGAATTATAGGAAACGATATTATGTCTGTAGCAGCTGAGAAAGTAAGAGAAGTTTTGGGCCGGAATATTTTAGCGGATGGTTTTGATACGATTCAAGATTTAGATAAAAGTCATGGGTCGTGGATTGTGGATGAGAGAAATGGAAAAGAATATTTAGATATGTTCTCTATGTTTGCTTCTGGTGCCATAGGGTACAATCACCCTCGTCTTGTTGAAAATCAAAATCTGTTGGGGAGAGTGGCATTATCTAAGCCCACCTTGTCAGATATTTATAATTCTGATTATGCAGAATTCGTAAAGGTTTTTGATGAGATTGCCATTCCAAGTTACTTAAAGCATACTTTTTTCGTTGAGGGTGGAGCCTTAGGCGTTGAAAATGCGTTAAAAATTGCATTTGACTGGAAAGTCCGCAAAAACATGGAGGCTGGAAAAGGTGAGAAGGGGCTTAAAGTGATTCACTTTAAACAGGCCTTTCATGGTCGAACGGGTTATACCCTTTCATTGACTAATACATCAGATCCACGAAAGACCATGTATTTCCCTAAATTTGATTGGCCTCGAGTAGATAATCCTTATCTTCGTTTTCCCATTACAGATGAGGTGATTGATGAGGTGAAAATTAAAGAAGTTGAAACTATTGCTCAAATTAAGGATTCCATCATTTCACATCCTGATGATATTGCTGCATTGATAATGGAGCCTATCCAGGGAGAAGGTGGGGATCATCAATTTAGAGATGAGTTTTTTGTTCAGCTTCGTCAGATTTGTGATGAAAATGAAATTATTTTCATTTTAGACGAAGTGCAAACTGGGATTGGTATTACCGGAAAAATGTGGGCGCATGAGCATTATTCAGTGAAACCTGATGTGATTGCATTTGGTAAAAAAGCACAGGTTTGTGGGGCTTTAGCTGGACCACGAATTGATGAAGTTGAAAAAAATGTATTTAAGGAATCCAGTCGTATCAACTCTACTTTTGGTGGCAATCTTACTGACATGATTCGTTTCAAGATTATTCTTGAAGTGATTAAAGAGGAAAGTTTAGTGGAGAATGCCAGAATTAAAGGAGAATACCTTCTCGGTAAACTTGAAGGTTTAGCGGAAGAATTCCCTGGATTTGTGACGAATCCACGTGGGGTTGGACTATTCGCAGCATTTGACCTACCCTCAGGTACTGAGCGCGATTATGCATGGGGTAAAATGATGGATAGTAATCTACTTATTTTAACATCAGGAGATCAAGCTATACGCTTTAGACCGCACCTGAATGTGAGTACTACTGATATTGATATCGCAATGGATATTATAACAACATCACTTAAAGATTCGTTAAGATAGTGGAAGGAATTCTCTATGTTGTGGCTACACCCATAGGGAATTTAGGGGATATGACCCGCCGTGCAATTAGTGTACTTTCTGGTGTAGATATAATTGCCTCAGAAGATACGCGGATAACACGGAGGCTTCTCTTTCATTTTGACATTGAAAATAGATGTGTGTCATACCATGATAAAAATGAACAGTATCGATCAGAGGAATTGGTTAATTCTTTGATTGATGGAAAATCAGTGGCACTTGTTTCCGATGCGGGAACCCCATGTATTAGTGACCCTGGATATCGAATTGTGAATTTGGCAAAGCGTTCTGGAATCGAAGTGGTTTCTGTTCCAGGACCTTCAGCGGTTACTTCGGCATTATCAATTTCGGGATTGCCCACTGACCATTTTTTCTTTGAGGGATTTTTGCCAAAAAAGAAGGGACGCCAAACTCGATTTCAGTTTTTGAAATCACTTGAGGCTTCAATTGTAGTATATGAATCGCCCATGCGAATTATCAAAACATTAAGTGATATTTCATCGTTTATGGGTGACACACGAATAGTTTCAGTATGTCGAGAGATTACTAAAAAGTTTGAGGAAGTATTCATGGGAACTATTGGTGATGCAATTACATATTTTTCTAAGAAAAACCCTAAAGGTGAATTTGTAATTGTAATTGCAAAAGATGGATATGTACTAAAGTGATTTCTAAATTAATTTCATTTGAAGGGATTGATGGCTCAGGTAAATCAACTCAAATTAATTTATTGTCGGATTGGTTGTCAGAGAAAGATATAGAATTTATAGTTGTGCGAGAGCCGGGAAGTACATCTATATCTGAAGGAATAAGAAATATTCTTTTAGATACGCAGAATTTACAATTATGCAGTGAATCGGAAAGTTTTTTATTTTTATCTGCCCGAGCTCAATTGGTAAAAGAAATTATTGACCCAGCATTGCAAAGTAGTAAATTTGTAATTTGCGATCGTTTTATTGATAGTACATTGGCCTATCAGGGATATGGGCGGGGAATGGATATACCTAAATTGGATGCCATGAATAATATGGCAATTGGTGATTGTATTCCAGGAAAAACGTTCTTACTGGATTTGGATTTCCAGACTTCAATAAATAGGAAAGATGATTCTGAAAATGATCGTATGGAATCTGCAGGAATTGAATTTATGAATAGAGTTCGTAATGGCTATTTGCAGATTGCAACTCAAAATTTGACTCGAATCACATTACTTGATAGTGATGAAGAAAGATCTTCAATTTTTAACAAAATTACTGCAACATTGTGCAGTATATATAAGGAATTAAATGATTAGATTACTTCAATTAATAATAGTTTTAGGATTACTAAATCCAATAATTGCTCAAAAAGTTGAGAAAAAGAACCCTTCCAAAAGAGTAAATCGGGAAATGGCATTCTCCAATGATCAGGATACCAAGGCATATCTCGACATGTTCACTCGGGCATTTTATAAACTTAGAGAAGTATATGTTGACTCCATAAACGAAACTGAAATTATTAAAGCAGGTATTAGAGGGATGATGAATCCTGTTGATCCTTATACCAAATTTCTAAGTGGTTCCAGTAAAGATAGATTAGATATGCTTCGAACGGGAAAGTATGGGGGTGTGGGTATTCAAATTGGATTACGTAGGGATACCTTAACGGTTCTGGCTCCCATGGAAGACAGTCCTGCATACTCTGAGGGCATACATTCAGGTGATCAAATATATAAAATCGATTCAACACTTACGGCGGGAATGACCATTAAAGATGCATCTGGAGTCATTCGGGGTGAATTGGGATCTGTTGTGGAATTACATATTATTAGACCATCCACTAAAGAGAAAATTGTTTTTGAACTTACCCGAGCCAATATCAAATTAAATGATGTGCCCTATTGGGGATTAGATGAAAATAATATTGGCTATATACGCATTAAAAAATTCTCAAAAAATACCGCCAAAGAATTTCGAGATGCCATGGTAAAAATGACTGAAGATGGAATGAACGGTTTGGTGATTGATCTGCGTAGTAACTCAGGAGGATTACTTAATAATGCCATTAATATGTTAGATGTACTCACCCCTCGTGGGACAGAATTATTAAGTACTCGCGGACGAATGAACCGTTCAAATAAAACCATTAGCGCACGCAGAAGGCCTATTGTTAGCTCTGATGTACCTATTACAGTGTTAATTAACCGCAGTAGTGCATCAGCCAGTGAAATTCTTGCGGGTGTGTTGCAAGATTTGGATCGTGCAGTGATTATTGGCCAACAATCATTTGGTAAAGGCTTGGTTCAAAGTATGTATAATTTAAATGATACAACCACGTTAAAGGTAACCACTGCAAAATACTATACGCCCTCTGGACGTCTTATTCAAAAGCAAGATTATTTAAAGAACGGGTTTCTCACCGATGGATTAGATAAACATGATAGTACGTTTGTAACCATTGGTGGGCGGAGTGTAAAAGGGGGTGGTGGCATTTCTCCCGATGTTAAGATGGATGTTAATCCATTACCCATTTATGTGCAAGGTTTATGGAGAGCAGGTGTATTCCTTACTTTTGCAGCAACCTATGTTCCTATGCATGATTTAAAGTACCCAGTTGAAATCTCTAGTAAAGTGGTAGGTGATTTCGAAACATTTTTGAATGAATATGAAATAGAATATAAATTGCCTGGAGAAAAGTACCTGTTCCGGTTGAAGGAAATCCTATTAAGTAATGATTCATTGTCGGATAAAAAATCACTTCTTGATTATGTCCTCTTTTGGAGAAAATCCAAAAAGGAAAGATTAACAAGAATTATTGACAAATATTATGAGAAAGAAAGAAATAGACAGTTTGATGATAATTTGAATAGGAAGTGGATAGAAAATGGATTATTGCGCGAAATGTCACGCATTGTTTCTGGTGAAGAAGCGCGCATAAAAGCGGGACTACAAGTGGACCGCACCTATCATAAAGCAGTGGAGATACTCATGGATCAAAATCTATATTATGATATTTTAGCACCTTTAGATGGAATTGAGGATGATGAAGAAGCAGGATAAATGTAATTTCCTTGTATTCTAATTATCTAATAATTATAAATTTACATTCCCTTATTTTAGGGCCAAATAGTCGGTTAGCTCAGTTGGTTAGAGCGCCACGTTGACATCGTGGAGGTCGCTGGTTCGACTCCAGTATCGACTACATTATGAAAACAATTAATATTACATTACCCGATAATTCGGTTAAAGTGGTTGAAATAGGTACTTCAGGTGGTGATATTGCTATGTCTATTGGCGAGGGATTATATCGTGCATCAATTGCGGTGAAGGCAAATGGAGAGATGCTTGATTTACATGCACCGTTAATTGAAGATAGCTCTCTGGAAATTATTACCAGTAAAAGTGAAGATGCGCATCATATATTGATGCATAGTGCAGCCCATTTATTGGCGCAATCGATTAAGGAATTATTTCCAACAGCAAAAATAGCAATTGGCCCCGCACTCACTGATCGGTTTTATTATGACATTGATATTGACGAAACAATAAACGAGGATATTCTTTTTGAATTAGAGAAGAAAATGAAAGAAATATCTAAACGTAATTTACAAGTAAGGCGGAAAGTTTTTAAACGAGATGATGCCCTAATTTTGTTCAAAAAAATGAATGAAGATTATAAGGTTGAGATTATTTCTGAATTGGATGAAAACGAAGAGATTTCTGCGTATAAACAGGGAGAATTTATTGATCTTTGTCGAGGACCACATGTACCATCAACCGGAAAAATAAAATATTTCAAACTTCTTTCTAGTGCGGGGGCGTATTGGCGTGGTGATGAGAAGAATAAAATGCTCAAACGTATCTATGGTACCGCATGGTTTTCTAAAGAAGAACTAAAGAATTTTCTTTTCATGCTTGAAGAAGCGAAGAAACGTGATCATCGAAAACTAGGAAAAGAATTGGGTCTTTTTGCATTTGATGATGATGTGGGGCCAGGCCTTCCATTGTGGTTGCCAAATGGCACCATCATGATAGATGAATTAGAAGCTTTAGCAAAAGAAACAGAAGATAAAGCTGATTATATGCGGGTGAGAACGCCACACCTGACCAAAGGAATTCTCTATGAAAAATCTGGCCATTTAGAGCATTATAAAGAAAGTATGTATCCTGCAATGGATGTGGATGGTATTGACTATTATGTGAAGCCAATGAATTGTCCCCATCATCATAAAATATTTGCTGCCATTCCTAAAAGTTATCGTGATTTGCCGTATCGATTAGCAGAATATGGAACTTGCTATCGTTATGAAAAATCGGGTCAATTATTTGGATTAATGCGTGTTCGAAGTATGCAAATGAATGATGGACATATCTACTGTACCAAAGACCAATTCAAGGAAGAATTTCTGAATGTATGTCGAATGTACCTTTACTATTTTGAAATTTTTGGCATTGAAAAATACCAAATGCGACTCAGTTTACATGACCCTGCTGAATTGGGTGGTAAATATGTGGACGAACCTGCATTGTGGTTAGAAACTGAAAAATATGTTCGCGAGGCATTGAATGAAGGGGAGATAAATTTTGTAGAAATTCCCGGAGAAGCCGCATTCTATGGCCCCAAAATTGATGTACAGGTGTGGAGTGCCATTGGAAGGGAATTCACTTTAGCTACGAATCAAGTTGATTTTGTAGTTCCAGGTAAATTTAACTTGAAATATGTAGGTGAAGATGGAACAGAAAAAACACCTCTGTGTATTCACCGTGCACCCTTAAGTACACATGAAAGATTTATTGGATTTCTGATTGAACATTTTGGTGGTGATTTTCCCCTTTGGTTAGCGCCTCAACAAGTTGTAATTTTGCCGGTTTCTGACAAGTACTTAGACTATTCTTTGCAGGTCAAGGATTGCTTTAGGGAAAAGGGTATTCGAGTTAAAATTGATAAACGCAGCGAAAAAGTTGGAGCTAAAATCCGAGATGCGGAATTAATGAAAATACCCGTTATGCTCATTGTGGGTGAGAAAGAAGTTGAATTGAAAACAGTTTCAGTTCGACGACGACATGAAGGTAATCTTGGTGCCCAAGATTTTGATTCTTTTTCAGATCAGCTGAAAATAGAAATTAAAGAAAGAAAAAGAGGTAAATCGAATAGCCAGAACTAAAGACACAACACGAATTAATGAAGATATAAAAGCTAAACAAGTTCGGGTTATTAGTCAAAATGGCGATCAATTAGGTGTAATTTCTATTGAAAATGCATTATATAATGCTGAGGAAGCAGGATTGGATCTTGTAGAGATTTCGCCTAATACCACACCTCCGGTATGTAAAATATTGGATTATGGTAAGTATCGCTATGAAAAGCAAAAACAATTAAAAATAAATAAGAAAAAACAACACACAGTTCAGGTCAAGGAAATTAGACTTCGCCCCAATACTGGGGACCATGACCTGACAACGAAGCTGACGAAAGCGCAGCAATTTTTACTGAATGGTGACAAGTTAAAAGTTACCGTAATGTTTAGAGGTAGAGAAATGGCCCGAAAACAAACCGGAATAGATCTATTAGAACGTGTGAAGGAAATATTAGATGAAGTCGCAAAAATTGATAAATCAGCCAACATGGAAGGTCGGCGGATGTCAATGATACTCAGCCCTAAGTAAAGGAGAAAAAGATGCCTAAGATGAAAACAAAAAGAAGTGCTGCAAAGCGCTTTAGAGTAACGGGCTCTGGTAAGTTAGTACACAATAAGTCGGGTAACCGTCATTTTGGAGTACGTAAAGGTCCAAAACGGAAGAGGCGTCTCCGTAAGGACACTTGTTTGAGCAAGGCGATGACAAGACGAACTAAAATAATGATTCAATCATAGAAGGAGAGAATCATGCCCAGAGCGAATAGTAGCGTACCTAGACATAGAAGACATCGAAAGTTAATTAAGCAAGCCAAAGGTTACTTTGGTACGCGTAAATCCAACTTCCGTACAGCAAAAGATGCTATACAACGAGGGTGGCAATATGCGTACAGAGATAGACGGCAAAAGAAACGAAATTTCCGAAGATTATGGATTATTCGTATCAATGCAGCTGTTCGTCAACACGATATGTCATATTCAAAATTCATTGCCGCATTAAAAGCAAAGAATATTGAGTTGAATCGTAAGACCTTGGCTCATTTAGCGGTGCATGATCCTGAGGGATTTTCGCAAATCGTAAAGTCTGTAAGCTAAAGTCTTACGGTGCCATTAGCTGAACAGATAAATGAAATAAGAACTCGATTTTCTGAAGATGTGGCTGGTATTTCATCAGGTGTATTATCGTATGAAGATATGCGTGTAAAATATCTTGGCCGAAAAGGACTTGTGGTGGGTTTATTCTCACAAATGGGTTCTGTGTCCAATGAAGATAGACCGGCTTTAGGCAGTCAACTTAATTCACTAAAGTCTGAAATCAGCAATCAATTGGAAAACTATGTAGCGGGTTCGGTTAATTCTGAGTCCACTACAGTTTCCATTGATTATACCCTCCCTGGAAATGCTTCTTTATCTGGAAGCATTCACCCCCTTACTCACGTACTGGATGAAATCAAATCCATTTTTAAGCAAATTGGATTTTCATTGGCATATGGGCCTGAAGTGGATACGGATTTTTACAATTTTGAAGCCTTAAATATTCCTAAACATCATCCTGCACGAGATATGCAGGATACTTTTTATCTTTCCCCTGAAACGTTATTGAGAACCCATACATCGGGATGCCAAATTCATTTTATGAAAGACCATGAACCCCCAGTGAGAATTATTTCTCCGGGACGTGTGTATCGTAATGAAGATATTAGTGTACGAAGCTATTGTCTATTCCACCAAATTGAAGGCTTGTATGTAGATAAAAAAGTAACCTTTGCAGATTTAAAAGGTACATTAAATTACTTTGCCAAACAGCTCTATGGAAAAGATGTAAAAACACGTTTTCGACCCAGTTATTTTCCCTTTACGGAACCCAGTGCAGAGATGGATGTATCATGCATATTCTGTAAGGGTGAGGGGTGTAATATTTGCAAGTATGCAGGATGGCTAGAAATTTTAGGCTGTGGAATGGTTGATCCAGAAGTTTTTAAATCTGTGGGCTATAATCATAAAATTTGGAAAGGCTATGCTTTCGGAATGGGAATCGAGCGCATGGCGATGCTTAAATATGGTGTAAAGGATATTCGTATGTTCTATGAGGGTGATGTACGCTTTTTGGATCAATTTTGATGAAAATATCCCTATCTTGGCTAAATGATTATATAATAACTAAATCGTCTGTTGAAAAGCTGGCAGTGCAAATGACCGATCTAGGCATTGAATGTACTTATGAATCCTCAGTCTTATCTTTTACAAATGTAGTATTGGGGAATGTAATATCCTGTGAATCACATCCAAATTCAGATCATTTGTCTGTATGTGAAGTTGATACCGGTGATGATGAAAATTGGCAAATTGTCTGTGGTGCACCAAATGTAAAGGTTGGCATTAAAGTTCCTGTGGCAAAAGTGGGAGCTACATTAGTTAATGGTAGCTTCATAATTAAAAAAGCCAACCTTCGTGGCGTTTCATCCAAAGGAATGATATGTTCAGGCAAAGAGTTAGAATTAAGCAATGACCATGAAGGTATTTTGATTATTGAATCTGAATTGCCATTGGGCACTCCCATTGAATTAGTATTAGAAACAAATCAAAAAACCGTTTTTGAATTAGATTTGACCCCAAATCGAGGTGATTGTTTAAGCCATCGAGGCGTGGCGCGTGAAATTGCAATCTTTGAAGATTCTCCTTTTAGATTACGTGAATCTAAAATTGTAGAAGTTACTGAATCAACGAAAGATTCAATTACAATTAATATTCTTGATAAAGATGCGTGTCCTCGTTATGCTGCTAGAATTATTAAAAATGTAAAAGTTGGACCATCCCCAAAATGGTTAAAATCTAGATTAACTACTATTGGGATAAAGAGTATTAATAACATTGTAGATGCGGCAAATTTTGTTCTCATGGACACAGGGCATCCCATGCACACTTTTGATTTATCTAAAATTAATAGTAATGAAATAAATGTTCGATTTGCCAAGAATGGTGAGAAATTCATTACCCTTGATAATATTGAGAGAAAATTAAAAGATTTTCACCTCTTGATTTGTGATGGTAAAACTCCTGTTGCATTGGGTGGCATTATGGGCGGGCAGAACAGTGAAATTGATGATTCTACCACGGATATACTTATTGAAAGTGCATATTTCAATCCCACAGTTATTCGAAAGGGTGCTAAACGATTAAATCTCTCTACAGAAGCCTCTAAACGGTTTGAGCGTGATACTGATATTGAAGCATTAATTCCTGCATTGGAACAATTATCAGTGCTTATTCAGGAAGTTGCTGGAGGAGATATCTTAAATGGTATTATTGATATTTATCCACAAGAAAAGTATATTCAAACCATAGATTTTAATATTGATAAATGCAATTCATTTTTAGGCTCAAATATTAGCAAAAAAGATATAGTTGAAATTTTTAATAAATTATCAATTTTGATCAAGGGAAATGGTAAATCGCTTCAATGTACTATTCCATCCTTTCGGAATGATATAGAACGAGAAGTGGATTTATTTGAAGAAGTGGCGCGCGTGGTAGGGTATAACAATATCCCTTCCTCATTAAATTTTGTGGGTGCCTATGATGCATTTACAAAAGATGAACGCGAATTAGATGATGAACTTCGTCATTTTACCGCAGCCATTGGATTCCATGAACATTACTCCAATAGTTTGAATAATAATAGTGAGGTATCACATTTCACTAAAAATGAAGCCGTTTTATTGGCAAATCCTTTGAGTGAAGAGATGGCATATTTACGAAATTCATTGATTTCTGGATTACTTAAAGCCGTTTCTTATAATGAAAAAAGACAATGTTCGTATTTTAAATTATTTGAGATAGGCGCAGTTCATCTAAAAGATGAACAATCGGAAACACATACCTCTGAATCATTTCAATTGGGATTGGCATGGTACGGAAAATCACAATTACATTGGCGCGTACAAACAGAATTAGATTTATTTGAGGCCAAGGGTGATTTAAATAAAATTTTTTCCAAATTGAAATTAAACAAAATTAAATATGAATTAATTCATAGGGATGGATTTAATCTTTGTTTGCAAATTTTAAATCGTAAGACTGATGTCGGGTATTTAGCTATTCCTACACAAAAAATGTGTAAGGAGTACGACATCCGTGGCAATGTATTTGTGGCGCAATTAAATGTTGACACCCTTATAGAAGTGGTAAATTCATTAAAAAATGAATTCAAGTTACCCAATCCTTATCCTTTTATAAATCGGGATATTGCAATACAAGTTGAATCAGCTATAACTTCAGAATCATTATTGTGTACTATCAAAAGTCATGGTAGTGACTTACTCACCAATATTTCTTTATTTGATTTATATACAGGTAAAAAATTGGGTAAAAATCAAAAGAGCTTGGCATTTTCACTCACATTTCAATCCCCTATAAAAACACTACAAGATAATGATGTAGATCCAATTATGGAAAAAATTTTGCAACAACTTTCAAGGCAACATGACGCAATACAACGATAGGAGAGATTATGTCAGCTTCCAATGTGGTTAAAGTAAAAATTTTAGGACAAGAATACGTTATAAGTACCAGTGCGGATTCTCGTTATATCAAAGAAGTTGCAGCATATATGAATGAAAAGATGGAAGAGCTGAAGAATTCAGGGATTGATGCAAATTCTCAACAATTAAAGATTGCAGTATTAGCAGGCATGAATATCACCGATGAGCTCTTTGCTCAAAAAGCCAGACAGAAAAAATTAATTGATACGGTAGAAGCCAAAACCATTGCCATAACTGAATTTGTAGAGAGTAAAATTAATGAAATGGAACCAAAGGAATAGTGATTTACTCATGGTTTCTGTTGAGACACAAATACTAAAAGGCAAGCCTGTTGCGGATGCAATTAAAGCAAAACTTTCTCATGAAGTAGAAGTATTGGCAACACAGAATATTATTCCTGGACTTGCCGCAATATTGGTAGGGGATGATCCTGCCTCTCAAGTATATGTCCGCAGTAAGCAAAAGGTTTTTGAAAAGATAAATTGTTATAGTGAAACGTTCCGCCTCTCTGCTGAAACCACAGAAGCTAAATTGCTAGAATTGATTTCATCACTAAATGTGAATCCTAAATTTCATGGGATATTGCTACAATTACCCTTACCATCATATATTGATAGTCAAAAAGTATTATTGGCAATCAGTCCAGAAAAAGATGTGGATGGATTTCATCCCATTAATGTGGGGTATCTTTTGAGCGGTGAACCTCATTTTATTCCTTGTACACCCAATGGTGTTATGAAAATATTAAAGCATTATGATATCCCTGTTTCCGGCAAACATACAGTAATAGTGGGTCGAAGCAACATTGTGGGTAAACCCATGTTTGCCTTGTTGGTTCAAAAATTTGAAAAAGGGAATGCCACTGTTACGATTTGCCACACAGGTACTCCTGATATAAAAGTGCATACAAAACAAGCGGATATAATTATTGCCGCTGCTGGAATTCCAAATCTCATTACCGGAGATATGATTTCTGAGGGTGTGGATATTATTGACGTGGGAATAAATCGTGTAAATGATGATTCAGAAAGAGGTTATCATTTAACGGGTGATGTAAATTTTGACTCCGTACTTGGAATTGCTAATTCAATTACACCCGTGCCTGGTGGTGTGGGCCCTATGACCATAACTATGTTATTGTCAAATACCATTCAATCTGCAAAGAATTTTATTTAATCATGAAAACATCTATGATTCACTCAAATTGGGATTTTGAAGATGCGTCTTCAATTTACAATCAAGCATTATTAGAATTGGTTTACGAAGCCGCAAGTATCCACCGGGAATTTCATGAGCACAGTGAAGTTTAGTATGCACCTTATTATCAGTTAAAACAGGTGGATGCCCTGAAGATTGTGGATATTGTCCCCAAGAGGCCCGTTATCATACGGATATTGAAACCTTAATCCCTTCTCCCTTTTCCTGTTTCCTATTTCCTTTCATGCTCATAAACTGAGAAGCTCAAGAAAAATATATATTATCAAATATTATCATACGGACACCTGAAAACTATCTATTAATACTGATTTACTGATACCCAATAACCTATATCTGCCCTTATATTTTACTCATCCTAAGCGAGAAAATATGGAATTTTACCAAAGTTTATTTTATGCTACCCCCATTTTTACATCTTTAATATTAATTGAAATTATTTGGGGTAAAGTTTCAGGACGAGATGTATATCATAATATTCCGGATGCATTGGCCAGCCTTAGCTCGGGAATTGCTAACATTATTGTGAAAACCATGGGCATTTATATTACAATTATTGGCTATACATGGTTTTTGAATAAAGTGTCCATATTTACCATTTCACCCTATTTAGTCTGGGCGTGGATAATAACCTTTGTTGCTCTAGACTTTTCTGGTTATTGGATTCATCGCTGGTCACATCGAAGTAATTTTTTATGGCAAACCCATCTGGTGCATCACAGTAGTGAAGAATATAATCTGGCCGTGGCTCTGCGTCAGTCAACATCAAGTTTATTTGAATATGGTGGGTTCTTACTTATCCCTGCTGCCATTCTTGGGGTACCACCAGAAATGATTGCAGTGGGTAGTTTTATTCATCTATACATGCAATATTGGTATCATACCCAACTCATCAATAAAATGGGGTTTTTAGATAAAATTATGGTTACGCCTACCCATCATCGGGTACATCATGCCATGAATCCTGAATATATGGATCGGAATTTTGGTCAAATATTTATAATTTGGGATAAAATGTTTGGCACATTCCAACCGGAGTTAGATGATGTTCCAGCCGTCTATGGTATTACCGTTCCCGTGCGTACATGGAATCCATTTAAGATTGATTACATGCACTGGTGGAGTATGTTAAAAGACACGTGGCATGCAGAAAAATGGACCGATAAATTGAAGGTATGGATTCGCTCCACTGGGTGGCGACCAGATGGTCATGCAGAAAAATATCCATCGGGGAAAGTTGAAGACACCAGCCAGCTCACAAAATATTCCACAGAAATATCACTCCTCCTAAAATTATGGAGCTTTCTTGAGGTTACATTGGTTGCATATCCACTCACCATGCTATTCTTTTGGATGTTGGGACAGGGAATGAGTATTGAGGAAAAAGTATTGTTCACCGCTTTTTCACTCTTCAGTATTTTCACCTACACCACCACAATGGAGGGTAAGTCCACACGTCTATTAAATATGCTACGCCTATTCTTTTCGGTAGGAATAATTTTATTATCGGTGAATAATAATTTTAGTTTCAATTTATTAACCTATCCTTTAACACCCGTATTATTGGGGTTCTATTCCATATCTACTATGCTCTCTTTCATTAGATCAGAACCCCCCAAAACAGTATAAACCATATTGGCTAAAGATTCACACATCATTATCACCGGCATGGGGAGCATATCTCCGTTAGGGATTAACCCAAATACGATGTGGCGCAATTATCGAAAGGCTCAGACTAAAATTCAGCTTATAGAAATTGGAGGAGATTTGGTATGGTGCTCACCGGTGGGAGATGCTGTGAATGAGTGCCTTGATGTCTTACGAAATGAAAATAAGCAATTTCGCCATATTGATCGCAGTGTTCTCATGGCAATATCTGCCGCCCGTCAAGCCACAAAGATGGCCATATTTAATAATGTAGATAATGTGGGGGTGAGTATTGGCTCATATTGGGGTGCAACGGCCACATGGGAGGCACATCATGAATTCTTACTTGTAAAGGGGAAGGTGTCTCCGTTGGCATCACCTCCCACCACATTGTGCAATATCTCCAGTTGGGTGGCACAAGATTTACAGATACAAGGTCCAGCCATTTTTCATTCCATGACCTGCACCACCAGTATTCATTCTATTGCCAACGGGATGGCATGGCTCAAGTCAGATATGTGTGATAAATTTTTATGCGGTGGCAGTGAAGCTCCCCTTACTAATTTTACCATTTCGCAATTTAAAGCCTTGGGATTATATTCACAGGATGTTGATGCCCCTTATCCCTGTATGCCATTGGTTAAAGAATATAATCTACAAAATCGATTGGTATTGGGTGAGGGTGCAGCTGTATTCGCATTAGAAAAATTTAATAATCAACATGAAAAACATATTGTGGCACAAATTAATGGGTTGGGATTTGGATTTGAGAAATTAACATCATCCTCATCCATCACTGATTCGGGTGAAGGGTTGGAAAAATCTATGCTCAATGCATTGAATTACGCTGATTTAAATAATGTGGATGTAATTATTGTTCATTCGCCGGGAACTATTCAGGGAGATGAATCTGAGTTGAATGCTATTTATAAGGTGTTTGGCGATGTGCATCCTATATTGCTTTCAAATAAATGGATGATTGGCCATACTTTTGGAGCGTCTGCAGCATTGAGTCTAGAATTGGCAATCCATATTTTACACAATCAAGAATATTCAGATTTTCCGTACCCTGTTCGAATTTCGTCAAATTATAAAGAAATCAAGAATATTATGATTAATGAGATCGGCTTTGGTGGAAATTGTGTTTCGTTAATAATTAGTCGTTAAGTTGTTGGCGTTGATTTATCATTAGAAAACGTTTAAATAAAATCATACACAGATTTATTAATGATTCAACCTAGCTTTAGAATTAAAAGAAGAATTGAAGAGCTAAACTAATTTATTCTGTATAACAACGGTCGACTGGGTGCTGCATCGCAGACAAAATGGGGAATTTGGATATTGAGGAAGTAGAATCCATCTTCAACTGAGTTTGGGATATATGTTAATTCAGTAATGGTTTTCTGTGATTCAGGATTCACCTCACCGTTGGGATTCAATGCATCTCCCCAAAACAACCGGTGATTTCCCAGAATACCATCATCTGACATGCGATCCACAGAGGGCAAATCTACAATAAGATGATTTATTCCAGTATCACATATCATGGACATGGCACCATTGGTAAAAAATGGTGGTGGATTTTCAGAATATTTCATAAATCGTTTATTTGGCTGATTGGGGTCTGTTCTAATAATTAACGCATCAGGCTCTGAACCAGCATATTTTTTATATTTCATAATTAATCTCTCGGCTGAAATCACCATTTCATTTTTACTTACATAACAATGATAGCTATCCGTACAATATTTATAGGGTTCAGATTTAACGGTAATCAATACTGCGGACATAAATGGATTAGTCAATAAAGAACCAATATCCCCAGTATTTTCTAATAAATGACCAACACATTCTGTATGTGTGCCCGAACAATGAATATTCATGGATATTTCAGGTACATTGCACCCCGCACCTTCAGCTACTGACCATAAATTAGGACCTGTTTTCAGGGGAGATAATGTACCCTTTCCCACATCATATAAATTGGGTTGGGGTCCATTGAAATGATAGGGAATGGATAAATCAACCGATCGTGAAGTGTCAATTACATACTCTTCGTTATCATCCGTAATTTTAATAATCATTATATAATGGATAACCTTTCAGAAATAAGTCGTTCTGCTAACTCAAAATCTATATTGTTAATATCTAACTCTGAGATGATTCCCTGTTGAATTTCTCCTTGTACATAGATTTGCGAATAGGGGATAGACGAAAAACTAACCATATTATAGCGGGGTATAAATTTATCCGGAAATTTTTCATTTAGTGCATTGGCTATCTTTTTTCGGCTGATATATTCTGGTTGTGCCACAGAATCCCGCATTTCTATATAATTTTCAATAGCCATCTGGGCAATGGCATCTGTATCGGGCTTTCGCATCTCAGTATAGGATGCAAAAATTTCAGGCCATTTGTCATTTCCATTTTCTATACAATTCATAAGTACAGTGCAATCCTCAAATGAAGCATTCATGCCTTGTCCAAAAAATGGCACTACTGTATGAGCAGCATCGCCAATGAGGCAGATATTATCAGTATGCCAATTATCGACATAAACGGTGGCCAATCTCCCAGTGTGATTATCAAAAAAGGATTGAGGGAAGTTTTCTAACATGTGAACTGCATCTGCAAAATAGGTGTTGAAGAATTTTACTACAGCTGCTTCAGTGTTGAGACTCTCAAAACTTACCTGACCTTTATTGGGCATGAATAGAGTACAAGTGAAGGAATTATCTATATTAGGTAATGCGATTAACATGAACTCACCTCGTGGCCAAATATGTAGAGAATTTGCATCTATTTGAAATTCACCATTGTCACCTATTGAAATAGTCAATTCTTTATAGGCATGTCCTAACGGTTCATTGGTTGAAGGTGAATCACTTATAGAATCAATATATTTTCGAATCACGGATCCAGCACCATCTGCACCGAATATTTCGGTTTTAATTTCAATTTTTTTGCCATTTTCAAATACTAATTGATTATTCTGGATAGACGATAGAGAATGCAAAAAATTAATATTAACTTTTCCCGTATTTTCAGCGGCTGTCATGAGAATTTTATTCAGCTCTGACCGAGAAACAGAATTTATACATTCATCTGGATTCATACTGTACGGCTGGAAATCTAATTCGCCATTTTCACAGTGGATCATTCTGCCTTTCATAGGAATAAGCAAAGGCTCTACTTGCTCAAAAATACCGGCTAATTTGAGGGCTTCAATTCCTCGATGGGAGAGCGCAAGATTAATGGATCGTCCAACAGATTGGTCTTCTTGCCGAAGATCAGACCTTTTTTCGAACAAGTCCACCACATACCCATTTTGAGCCAATAATATAGCCAGTAGTGGACCCGAAAGCCCAGAACCGATGATGGTTTTATTATCCATTTAGAATAATTTTCAATCGTTTTACAAACTCAAAGCAATCTGCAAAAGTATTATACAATGGCACGGGTGCAATTCGGATTACATCCGGCTCCCGCCAATCAGCAATAATGCCCACATCATGAAGTTTATTCATAATCTTGGGTATAGAAATTAATAAGCAAAGGGATAATTGACAGCCCCGGTCCTTTAGTTTTTTTGGTGTAATTATTTCAATTTTACCATTAAGTTCAGTTAGAAGCAATTTTTCTAAATATTCAGTAAGCTGAATACTTTTTGCTACCAGTCTATCCATTCCTGCTTCATGAAAAATTTCTAAACTAGCCAATAGCGGTGACATTGCCATGATGGGTGGATTTGATAGTTGCCACGCTTCAGCAGTTCCTATTGGAATAAATTCATCTGGCATTTGAAAGCGAGTGGACTTATCATGTCCCCACCAACCTTCAAAACGGGGAATATCAGATTTCCCCAAATGTCGTTCATGAATAAATACACCTGAAGGTGCACCTGGACCACCATTGAGATATTTGTAGCCACACCAAGCCGCAAAGTCCACTCCCCAATGGTGGAGTTTCAGTTCAATATTGCCAGCAGCATGAGCTAAATCGAAGCCAACCAAACATTTGTATTCATGGGCTTTTTTTGTGATAGCCTCCATATCAAAGGATTGCCCTGAATAATAATTCACACCTCCGATGAGTACCATGGCAATTTCATCACCGTGATTCTCAAAATAGTCCAATATCCAGTTGGTAGTAATAATGGCACCATCATCTGGATATAAAATCATTAAATCGTCAGCTGGGTCACATCCATGAAGTTTCAACTGCGATTGTACTGCATATCTATCTGAGGGGAAGGCATTATGTTCAATAATAATTTTCTTCTTTTTACCCTGAGGGCGATAGAATGATGTCATGAGCAAATGCAGATTCACCGAGAGGGAGTTCATGGCTACCACTTCTATTGCCAAAGCCCCTGCAATTTCGGCAGTGTATTGGGTTAGTAATTCGTGATAGGAAAACCAGGGATTTTTCTCTTTAAGATGCCCATTAACTCCCAACTTTTTCCAGGCATCTAATTCTTCTTTAATATATTGCCCGGCCGTATCTGGCTGGAGGCCCAGAGAATTTCCACAGAAATAAATGAACGGTTCTCCTGATTCTGTTTTGGGGAGGTGAAATCTATCTTTAAAATGAGAGAGGGGATCTGCTTGGTCTAATTTTTTAGCCGATTCAACATCCATAATTATGGGTCTATCCAAGGAAGTCACTTTCGCTTAACCCCAACCATTCTAAGGCTGTCCCTGCCAGAAGGCGCTGTTTAGTAAAATCTGCTAAATCCATAGATTCAATAAGTTTTCCGGGATGATGTTCTCCCAGTGGAAATGGATAATCGGAGCCCATGGCAATACGCTCTGCACCCATAGTTTGGATGAGAAAGTTCATGGCATTCTCATCATGTACCAATGAATCCACATAGAAAATTTTCATATAAGAAGATGGCAATTTCGAATTATATACCCCACATAAATCAGGACGCACATTGAAACCGTGATTCACTCGTCCGGCGGTAAATGGAAATGCACCGCCACCATGCGCAAAGGCGATTTTTAAATTGGGATATGTCTCAAACACACCTCCAAAAATGAGTGAGCATATTGCACGAGATGTCTCTGCAGGCATACCTACTAACCATGGTAGCCAGTATTTTTGCATATCAGATTGGCCCATCATTTCCCAGGGGTGGACAAAAATTGAGCAGCCAATCTTCTCGGCATGTTCAAAAATGGGCGTAAATTGTTCTTCCGATAAATTAAGTCCGTTTATATTAGAACCTATTTCAATTCCGGGAAGATTTAACTCATTTACACAGCGATCCATTTCTTGAATAGCCAAATTTGTATTCTGCATGGGAATGGTTCCCAATCCAACATACTTGGTAGATTGTTTGTGGCAAATTTCTGCAATATGACCATTGAGAAATTGGGAGAGTTTTAAGCATTCATCATCCTTTGCCCAATAAGAAAACAACACGGGAATAGTAGATAATACCTGCACATCCACTCCTGTTTCATCACATTCTTGTGTGCGAGCTTGATGGCTCCAGCAATTGCAGTCCACTTGGCGAAAGGCTTTATCATCTTTACGAAGCATTGCCGTTTTATCATCGATAGCATCCATGCGTAAAAATCTCGGGTCAGAGAATGTATTAGTGAGATCATTCAGATTCTCAGGTAAAATATGCGTATGGATATCAATTTTAAACATTATGGTTTTTCTAAATATGCTGAACATGATTTACAAGTTCTGGCATCCTGGTTAGCCCAGAATCCATCAAAAATGGGGGTCAGTTGTTTCACAATATCGGTGAGTGTAAAATAAACTTCATGCAAAAGGCTGTTGCATTCATCGCAATACCATTGAAATCCATCCATTTCACCATCTCTTCGTTTTCGCTCAATAACTAAACCGACTGTATTTTTAAATCGTTGCGGTGAATGGGGGACTTTTGGCGGTAGTATGAATATATCCCCTTCATTAATGGGCACATCTTTCGGCTTTCCATTTTTCATAATTCGGAGAATCATATTGCCTTCCAGTTGATAAAAAAATTCTTCACCTTCATCAATATGGTAATCTTTTCGTGTATTTGGTCCACCCACCACCATAATCATCATCTCAGTATTCTCGTACACCATTTTGTTGCCCACTGGTGGTTTGAAGAGATGGCGATTTGTGTCAATCCAATCTTTGAAATTAAACGGGGGTAGCAAGATTTTCTCCTTTACCACATAGGCACGGAGTCGCTGAGATGTAGTTTCCTCTGTATCCTAGGGTCTTTGTGGTTATATTATCGCTATACATTTCAATTCAATGGCAATTAGCGTTGGGAGTGAAAGAATCTCAACGGTGGTCCTACAGGGTTGATTGTCCTTAAAATACTCTGCATATATTTTATTATAGGTTTTAAAATCATCTTTCATATTGGTGAGGAATACAGTTACATCAACTAATTTATCCCAAGATGAGCCTGAATCCTCCAGAATTAATCTCACATTGGAAAATACAGAATGACATTGAGCTTCAATATCATAGGATTTGATTTTTCCACTTTTATCTAATGTTACACCAGGGATTTCTTTTTTGCCTCGTTCTCGTGGTCCTACTCCAGACAGAAAGAGTAAATTTCCAACACGTCGCGCATGAGGATATGAGCCTACTGGTTTTGGTGCGTTTTGACTGTTAATTTTTTCATTAGTCATATTTTAATACACACATTTTTAGGTTCAGTAAAAAATTGTAGTGATTTAAATCCACCTTCACGGCCCACTCCAGAGTATTTCATGCCCCCAAAAGGAATCCGTAAATCACGTAGCATCCATGTATTTACCCATATGATTCCTGCGTCAATTTCAGCGGCAACACGGTGGGCTCTGCTCACATCTCGGGTGAAGATGCTGGCGGACAATCCGTATTTTGTGGAGTTTGCCATTTCGATAACCTCTGCTTCTGTTTTAAAGGGTATCATAGAAACGACTGGTCCAAATATTTCTTCCTGATTGGTTATACAAGAATATGTGAGTCCATCAATAATGGTGGGTTCAATATAATAGCCCTCTGAGAGTTCATCATCTAAAATAATGCGATTTCCACCCGTGAGTATTTCACCCCCCTCATCCTTAGCCAATTCAATGCAATCTAAGATTTTCTCCATGTGAACTTTTGAAATCACTGCGCCTAAGTCACTATTGTTATCTTTGGGATTCCCAACTTTGAGTAATTTAGTTTTTTCTACAAAAGCATTTCTAAATTTTTTGTAGATAGAATCCTGTACAAACAGGCGAGAACCGCAGAGGCAAATTTGCCCCTGATTTGAGAATGCAGCTTTTACGGCCATATCCACAGAATTGTCAAATTCTGCATCCTCAAAAACGATATTAGGGTTTTTCCCACCCAGTTCCAGAGATAATTTTTTAAACATAGGGGCAGCCACAGCTGCAATTTTTTCACCCGTAGCAGTGCCACCGGTAAATGAAATAATGGGAACATGAGGATGTTTACTGAGAGCATCGCCAACTTTATGTCCATAGCCATGTACAATATTTAGCACACCTTTAGGAAATTTCGCTTTTTGGCAAATCTCACTTAGTAGATATGCGGTCATGGGAGTGATTTCTGAAGGTTTAGCCACCACAGTATTACCAGCAGCCAGGGCCGGGGCAATTTTCCAGGAGAGCAAATAGAGTGGGAGATTCCATGGAGATATACAACCCACTACTCCCACCGGTTGACGTAGAGTATAGTTGAGTGCTTTGCCATCCATTTCATGAAATTCAGAATCAAAATGGAGTGATGCAGTGGCAAAAAACCGAAAATTCTCCGATGCACGGGGTATATCTACGGATCGCGCAAGATGCTCAGGTTTACCGTTATCTTTACTCTCAGCGGCAATGAGTTTATTTGCATGAACTTCAATTTCATCAGCCAGGCGCATGAGATGATCATGGCGGTCTTTTTTGGAGAGTTTACTCCACGTTGAAAATGCATCTTTTGCAGCAGAAACGGCCATGTCAATATCGATTGCATCACTATCAGGAATTTGTGAAAAAACCTGTCCATCAACTGGGGATGAATTGTCAAAGTACTCACCTGAATTTGGAGGTACTAGATCACCATTAATATAATTCTTGATTTGAATCATAATTTTAAATTGAAGAAAGCCTTCCACCATCAACTGCAAGACTTACACCACTAATATAGCTTGCTGAAGGAGATGCTAAAAAAGCAATGGCTTTAGCCGTTTCTTCCGACTTGCCAAAACGACCTACTGGAACTGTGTTCTGCATGGCATTTTCAACATCTTTAGTCGAAATATTTTGTGTCTTAGATTTTGCTTCTATGAGAGAAGCTAATCGTTCCGTGTTGGTATATCCGGGGAGAATATTGTTTACGGTTATACCATCCACACCCACTTCATATGAGAGTGTTTTTGCCCATGATGCTACTGCACCACGAATGGTGTTAGAAACCCCTAATCCAGGAATGGGTTGTTTTACCGATGTAGAAACAATATTGATTACCCGACCATAGTTGAATTGTTTCATTCCCGAATGAAGTGCTTGAAATAATATATGATTGCAAATTAAATGGCGATTAAATCCAACCACAAATTCTTCAGGATTTGCTTTCGAAATGGGTCCGCCCTTTGGCCCACCAGAATTATTAATGAGAATGTGATATTGATTGCCATTGCTTATATGGTTTTCAATAATTTCTTTGATATTATTGCTATTATCAAAATCACCAACTAAGTATTGATGATGCTGGTTTCCATCATTAGAAAGTAATTTTACGGTTTGCTTTAATTTGTCATCGTTTCGCGCAAACACTGTCACATTTGCGCCCAAATTGGAAAATTCTTTTGCCGTGGATTTCCCAATCCCACAAGTGCCACCACAAATTAAAGCATTCAGTCCATTGAGTGATGCGGTTAAATTATTTTCCATAAGTGAAGTAGAATCCCAATTCTTTTTTAAGTTCTTTTGGCAGTGCAGGTAAAGATGAGCGTGGAATTATATATGTGGATAGATTTGCGAAATCTCTAAATACCGAATGCTTCTCTGCTGTTTTCTTCAAATAGGCATGTCCTGTAGAACCACCGGTACCAATTTTAACGCCAATCATTCTGAATACCAATAGTCGGTGGCGATTTCGCCAGGATGTAAATAATTGATCCACATTAATTAGTTGCGTCAATAATCGATGGGGGAGTTGCAGTATGGGTTCATCTCTATAAAGTTGAATAAATAATGCACCTAATGTTGCTTTTTGCGAAAGTCGGCGATGTCCCTCTTTTTGCAGCTGAGCATACTTATTTTCATCAAATAATGCGTCATAAGTACGCTGTATGGATTCATACTGCTTTAAACTATTTCTCTGCGTCTCCTCATCAAATTGAGTATTGGCGTTTATTTGCTCAATATCACCTTTAATCATCTCTTCCACCGCCATTTGATAGGATGCCCAAAAATTGAATTCATCCATTTGCAGGAAGGGTGTTCGCTCCAACCATTTTTCTAAAAGACTGAATAATGAAAATTCTCCCTCAGAATCCAAAACTTTTTTGGAATCATTCTCATCTAAAAATTTATTATATCGTTGTTTGCCATATTGGATTCTATCTTCCGCCAACATTCCTAATTTATTTTCAATAAGTCGAAATTGAGTAGATTGGAATCCGGATGATGGTGTGAGCAAATCACGAAATTCCAAAAAGTCCATGGGTGTCATTGTTTCCAGGATTCCAATCTGAATTACCAATAATTTTTGGATTTCAACTATTCTATCTAAACGTGTGACTACCGTGCCAAGGTTCTCCTCTTGAACATAATTACCCTTAAACATATCCAAAACGGAATCTATTTCATGCAATATTTGTTTGAACCACAATTCATATGCTTGATGGATTATAATGAAGAGCATCTCATCGTGTACCGAATTGCCAGATTCAGTAGATTTAAGTGATTGTGAATCTAATAGTTGGTCAAGTTTCAGATACTCGCCGTAGCTTAATTTTTTCTTTGTCATAGCCTATATGTATATTGGATTAAGTGCCAAAATTTAGGGTATTTATCCACAGCATGTGAAGTAAAATTTATACTTCTAATTGAAGGATTCTTCGTGTGGCTGAAAATCCATCACAAAACCTATCCAGTCCTTCTTGTTGCATCCGTTCAGCATGATTTGCAAAATAATTGTCAAGATCCACTCTGCTCTCAACTTTATATTGAACTACCCAATTTACAGACCTTGTATTATTTTCCATATCCTTAAGCAGGGACGCTGAAGTAAATCCCTTAAAGTTCAACATCTCTTCAATATGTTCCTTCAACCATGGAATGAATGCGCTTTCTAGTACATGTTCGATTGATAAATTCACTTCGTATATAATCATATTTATTTTATTTAAATTGTGGGTTAAAATTAGATTCAATATTGGCGCAAATATCTGTAAATTTCCCACTCTTTTTTCCCTTATATATTCAGGAGTTTTAGTGTTACAGGAACCAACAATAAATGTAGAAGTGGCTAAGGAACATGGCCTGAGTGAAAACGAATTTACCCGAATTCAAGAAATTTTAGGTCGGATGCCCAATTATGTAGAACTAGGTATTTTCTCTGTAATGTGGAGTGAACATTGCTCATATAAAAGCTCAATTAAATTATTAAAAACATTGCCACGTGAAGGGGGGAAACTACTTGTGAGTGCAGGGGAAGAAAATGCAGGTCTTGTAGATTTAGGTGATGGTTTGGCCACTGCATTTAAAATTGAATCTCACAATCATCCCTCGGCAGTTGAGCCATATGAAGGTGCAGCCACCGGTGTGGGTGGAATAATGCGGGATATATTTACCATGGGTGCGCGTCCAATTGCATCCTTAAACTCCCTTAGATTTGGAAGTTTAGAGCGGGCAAGGAACCGATTCCTATTAGAGCACGTAGTTGAGGGTATCGCTGATTACGGGAATTGCCTGGGAATACCAACAGTGGGTGGTGAAGTTGTTGTAGAAGATTGTTACTCAGGAAATCCGTTAGTCAATGCCATGTCGGTAGGAATTGTAGATATTAAACATGTGGCCAGTGCAACAGCTGAAGGTGTGGGAAATCCTGTATTTATTGTAGGCTCCTCTACTGGTAGAGATGGAATTCATGGTGCCACATTCGCATCCATTGAACTCACGGAAGAAACAGAATCAAAACGGTCTAATGTACAAGTGGGTGACCCATTTACCGAAAAATTATTGTTAGAAGCATCATTGGAAGTGTGTAAAAAACCATGGCTGGTTGGAATCCAAGATATGGGTGCGGCGGGAATTACCTGTTCTTGCTCAGAAATGTCGGCCAAAGGTGAGTCTGGAATCAAAATAGACTTAGATAAAGTACCACTTCGTGAAGAGGGTATGAATGCATATGAAATTATGCTTTCTGAATCACAAGAACGAATGCTTATTGTAATTGAAAAAGGGTTTAGTGAAGAGCTAAACGCCATCTTCGAAAAATGGGATTTAAATTGTACGGAAGTGGGCGTGGTTACAGATACCAGTAATCTTGAGGTTTGGTCAAAGGGTAAAGTGGTGGCTGAAATTCCATCTGAAGAATTAGTGTTGGGAGGTGGTGCGCCAGTTTATGATTTGCCAACTCAGGAACCTGAATATTTTACCTCACTCAATCAATTTAAAATAGAAGATATTGATGAGCCATCTGATTATAATCAAACGTTACTCAATTTATTGGCATCCCCCAATATTACCAGTAAACGATATGTGTACAGCCAATATGATTCTACTGTTCGCTCCAATACTATGGAAGGGCCTGGTGGTGATGCGGCCGTAATTCGTTTAAAAGGGACAAATAAAGGTTTAGCCATGAGTACGGATTGCAATGGACGTTATGTATATTTGAACCCTCGAATGGGTGCAAAAATTGCAGTAGCTGAAGCTGCTCGAAATGTGGTCTGTGGTGGGGGTCAGCCATTGGCAATTACCAATTGTTTGAATTTTGGAAATCCAAATGACCCTGAAGTGTATTGGCAATTCAAGGAAGCGGTAACAGGTATGGGTGAGATGTGTCGTCACCTCAATACGCCGGTTACCGGAGGGAATGTGAGTTTCTATAATGAAACGGTAGATAGTGCTGTTTATCCAACACCAGTTATTGGGATGGTTGGTGTTCTAGATAATATCGAACAGTGCACATCGTCTGAATTTAAAGATGTGGGTGACTTCATTGTTACTTTAGGTGCCCTCAATGGTTGTGTAGGTGGTTCAGAATATTTGAAAATTGGGCATGGTAAAATTGAAGGTCCAATACCACCATTAAATGAAGAATTAGAAATAGGTGTTCAGGAACTTTGCTTAGAAGCCATTAAAAAAGGAATTATCAAATCGGCTCATGATTTATCGGATGGTGGGCTTTCTGTAAATATTTCAGAATCCATTATTAACGCCAAGTCTGGTATTGGTGCCAAATTAGATATTGATAGAAAACTACGTGATGACGAGCTTTTATTTGGTGAATGCCAAAGTGTAATTATTATTACCTTAGATGAAGATCAACTCTATAAACTTATTTTATTGGCACAAGGTATGGATGTGCATACTCAATCAATTGGTAGAGTAACGAATACTAATCGATTGGTCATAAATGATTTGATTGATGTCTCACGAGAAGAAATTACCTCTGTATATGAGAATACATTAAGGAATATTCTTAAAAAGTAATGAGTCGCGGTAGAATATTCTTTAATAGTTCACCGAATCCAACTATCGGGATAGAAGTTGAGCTCCAAATTCTTGATAATAAAACTCTGGAATTGGCGTCTGGTGCTGGTAAAATTCTCTCAGAATTCCAAGATAACCTGCATATTAAAGAAGAGCTGTTAGACTCAATCATTGAAATTAATACAGGTGTATGTAAAAATGTTAATGAAGTAATTGAAGATTTAACAGAGTATATCCAAATGGCAAGTATTGTAGCAGAATCATATGGATATTCTTTGGCCTCCATTGCCACGCACCCATTCTCCAAATGGAAAGAGCAGTCCGTAACCCAAAGTGACCGATACTTACATGTTTTAGAACGAATGCAATGGCCACTTCGTCGCCTACTAATTACCGGTATACATGTTCATGTGGGTGTAGAATCAGGGGAAAAGGCCATCGCCATTTGTAATGGGCTCACTCGCTATATCCCCATGATGATTGGTCTTTCAGCTAATTCTCCATTTTTTGGTGGCGAACTTACTGGATTGGCATCTACACGAACTAAAATATTTGAGGGTTTACCCACGTCTGGACTTCCACCTTTATTGAAAAACTATAGTGAATTTCAAAAATTTATGCGTACCCTTCAAAATGCAAAATTAATTGATTCGATTCGTGAAGTGTGGTGGGATATTCGCCCCCATCCCGGATTTGGTACTGTAGAAATTCGAATTTATGATTCAGTACCCTCAATTCCTGAAATGGCACATTTAGCTGCTTTGACTCAATGTTTAGTGGTGGCACTCTCTACACATTATGATGATGGTTCTCAACTTCCATTATTAGATTCTTGGGTGCTACACGAAAATAAATGGCGTACTACGCGATATGGTTTAGATGCGGATGATATTATTATAGATGAGTTGGGCCATCAGCAATCCCTAAAATCCTTTATTTTAGAAACAATTGATAAGATCATGCCAATCGCCAAGAAATTAGAATGTGAGTCCCATTTGGATGCATTGGCAGAAATTTCAGAAAATAATTGTGCACCGTATCAGCGTCAAATTCGAATATTTAATCAAAATGAAATTTTTAATGATATATTAAATGATGCTGTGCTCCAATTGAAATCAGGATTTAAAGTGTATGCTTAATAATTGGCTCTCTGAGAATGAAAAAAAAATCATTGAGCTTCGCCATTGGTTGCATGAACATCCAGAGGTTGGGTTTAATGAGTTCGAAACGGCAGATTATCTTCAAGAATTACTAAAATCTGTAGGATATAAAATTATCCAAACGTCTGAAATGAAAACGGGATTTACCTGTGAATATGGTTCAGGCGATGGTCCCGTTTTAGGCATCCGCTGTGATATGGATGGTCTGTTTGTTCAGGAGATTTCAGATACATCATATAAATCAATAAATGATGGGGTGATGCATGCATGCGGACATGATGCTCACATGACAATTGTTACCAGTCTAGCATTATTTATTATGGATACCAAGCCCGAAATTAACGGTAAAATCAGATTTATTTTTCAACCAGCAGAAGAGCAAGCTCCTGGGGGAGCAATTGCCATGATAAATGGCGGTGCCATTTCTGGCGTTGATCATATAATTGGTGGTCATGTGTTACCAAAATTGACTTCTGATAAAATTGGACTAAAACATGGACCCATGGCTGCGACTGTTGAAATTATTCAAATTACATTGAAGGGACCTGGTGGTCATACATCACGACCTGCAGAATCGGTAGATTTAATTTGGGCTATGTCTCATTTGATTTTATCGCTTGAAGAATCGATTCGGCATCATTTAGATCAACAAGATCCTGTAGTATTGGCCTTTGGAAATGTGAATGGTGGACATACCTTCAATGTATTGCCCGATAAAATTGTTCTCAATGGAACGCTTCGATATTTAAATACGGAGCTAAAAGATAGACTTCATGATATTTTTGATGAGACGGTAAAGGGTGTGGAGAAAATGACGGATGCGAAAATATCGTGGTCCATTCCATACACATCTCCAGGTGTTTATAATGACAAAGTAGTAACCGATATTTTGATTCAAGCAGCAGAAGAGTCCATTGGGATTGAAAATATCGAATTTATGAAAGAATCCAGTATGGGCGGTGAAGACTTTGCTTATTACTTAGAGCATATTCCCGGTTCATATTATCGTATTGGTTCTTTTGATGGACACTCAACAGATGTGCATACATCCACTTTTGATATTGATGATAACTGTATTCCCACTGCGGTGAAGGTATTGGAAAAAGCCGTTGAGATTTATTTTAAGAAAAACACCGAGTGAAAAACCCTAAAATACGTAATTTTTGTATTATCGCTCATATTGATCACGGGAAGTCAACTTTAGCAGACCGTTTACTTGAATCTACAGGTACATTAACTAAGCAACAAATGAAGAGCCAAGTTCTGGATGATATGGACTTAGAGCGTGAACGTGGAATTACCATAAAATCACATCCCATCCAAATGGAATACACGCATTCAGATGGCGATAAGTATATATTAAATTTAATCGATACTCCAGGCCACGTAGATTTTACCTATGAGGTGTCACGAAGTTTAGCCGCCTGTGAGGGTGCATTACTTTTAGTGGATGCTGCCCAAGGTGTGGAAGCTCAAACGGTCTCAAATGCCTATTTAGCTATTGATGCTGAATTAGAAATTATTCCCGTTATCAATAAAATTGATATGCAGAATGCTGACCCTGATTCTGCAGTAGAACAGCTCATTGAATTGTTGGGTTGTGATGAAGAGCAAATTATTCAAATTAGTGCAAAACAGGGCATTAATATTCAAGGTATTTTTGACGCCATTATTAAATTCGTACCGCCTCCACGCCAATCAGTAACGGAAAAAACACGCGCGTTAATATTTGATTCAACATTTGATCAGTTTAGAGGAGTAGTTCCATACGTTCGGGTTTTTGATGGATATCTTGAAAAGGGTATGACCGCTGAGTATTTTGCAAAACGGGGTAAGCATGAAATTGTAGAAGTGGGCATCCTCAAATTAAAGAAGCAACCCGTAGCAAGATTAGAAGCAGGGCAAGTGGGATATGTGGTCATAAATCTAAAAGAAGTTTCTGAGATTAATGTGGGTGATACCATGACGGCAAAACAAAATAAAGCGGATGAGGCACTACCTGGATATAAACCTATTAAGCCTGTGGTATTCAGCGGAATATATCCAATTGATTCTCGTGATTATGAAGACCTTCGAGTGAGTCTTGAGAAATTAAGGTTAAATGATGCCGCACTTTCATTTGAACCCAACACTTCAACCGCACTTGGTTTTGGATTCAGATGTGGTTTTTTAGGTCCACTTCACATGGAAATTGTGCAAGAACGCTTGGAGCGAGAATTTAATATGAATATGATTACTACATCTCCAAGTGTGAGCTATAAAGTTGATATGCGGAATGGTGAACAAATTGCCGTTGAAAATCCATCAGACATGCCCCTATCCGGTGATATTGAAACCATTTGGGAGCCCTATATTCGTGCTGAAATAATTACGCCTGCTGAATATATTGGCACTATTATGAAACTTTGTATCGCACGACGCGGAACCTATGAATCCACAACGTACTTAACACAGAGTAAGGTTCAGCTTCACTTTTTGATGCCATTGGGTGAAGTTATTTATGAGTTTTTTGAAAAGCTGAAATCTAGCACGCGTGGTTATGCATCTTTTGATTATGAAATTGTTGAAAATCGACCTGGAAACCTACAAAAATTAGATATTCGCATTGCTGGTGAAATTATAGATGCGCTCAGTATTATTGTACATAAAGATAATGCGTATAAGCAGGGTTCAAGATTGTGTAAGCGGTTAAAAAAAGAGATACATCGTCAGCAATTTGAAATTGCAATTCAATCTGCGATAGGTGCAAAAATTGTATCTCGTGAAACTATTAAAGCTTTACGTAAGAATGTAACTGCAAAATGTTATGGTGGTGATATTTCTCGCAAGCGAAAGCTTCTTGAAAAGCAGAAGGCTGGGAAGAAGCGAATGAAGCAAATTGGCTCCGTAGAACTTCCTCAGGAAGCCTTTTTGGCGGTGTTAAAAATTGATGATGAATAATCAAGATATTCCTCATACCTATTTTTCCGCATCACGGAATTTATTGTATAGTTTAGTGGTCATTTTCCCTATGCTCTTTTTATATGAGCTACTGGGATTTATAAATAATTTTGACGCAAATTATCAAATTCGTAATGGAGCAGATGCACTAATTCGGCACGTATTTACAATATTTGGTCCCAATTCGCAATTATTTTATGGACTTGCACTCTTTATAATTTTCTGTGCCGTTGGATTTTATCATCGCCAAACACTTTTTTATGGAAGGATAATTATTCGTTATTTAGTACTTATGATAATTGAAAGTTCATTTTGGTGTTGTGGATTATTAATCACAATGAAAGGTATGAACATCCTTTTTTTGTCATCGCCTATTACATCAGATATCCTAGAGCAATTCTACCTTTCAGTGGGTGCGGGAATATGGGAGGAATTAATCTTTCGTTTGGGTTTGGTTTCATTGCTCACATATATAATAAACAATATTTTTCAATACGGTCAATCGTTTTCACTATTATTTTCCTTAATTGTGTCCAGTATTATTTTTTCACTTTTTCACTATATCGGGATGTTTGGAGATCTATTCACATGGCATAGTTTTATGTTACGAACAATGGCTGGATTTTATTTAGGGGCAGTATTTTTCTTTCGTGGCTTGGGTATATCGGTATATACTCATATTTTTTATGATATGGTTTTAGTGAGTATCCCTGTGATGGGATTTACTTCAAAAATAGAGGGCATTTATGTATCCTGAAATTTTAAGAATTGGTGATTTTGTAATATCCTCTTATGGGGTAATGATGGTTATTGCATTTTTAACAGGCAACTATCTTCTGCGTAAAGATATGGTGGCATTGGGTAAAGACCCTGAAATGGCAGATGATCTAACTTTTCAGGCAGCATTGGGTGGAATCCTTGGCGCTAAAATTTATTATCTCATTGAAAATATTCCAGGTGGACGCGCATGGGAAAATCTCTCAGGATTGGGCGATGTTGTTTCAGGAATTTTCACATTGAATGCATCATTAATTGCGGGTGGGATACAGAATTTTGGTTCTGGCATGGTATTCCTTGGCGGATTTATTGGCGGTATGATTGCCGTTACTCGTTATGCAAAAAAATATGGAATTACCTTTTTTACCGTTGCAGACTGGACGGCCCCCTATGTGGTGTTAGGGCACGCTATTGGGCGTATTGGTTGCTTTTTAGTGGGAGATGATTATGGGAGGCCAACTGATTTACCATGGGCAGTAGCATTCCCAAAAGGGTTACCCATTTCAAATGTAGGCAACCTGCGTTACATGGGTGTTGAGTTGGATTCTTTTTTACCTTACAGCCAAGTTTTAGCATGTCATCCGACTCAATTATATGAAATGACTACATATTTTGCAATATTTGTATATTTAAAATGGGTGGTAAAAAGAAATCAACAGTACAGCGGGCAGATTATTTTTGAGTATTTATTTTTAGCAGGATTCGCACGATTTGTAGTCGAATTTATTCGCTTAAATCCTACTTATATTTTTGGACTTTCTGGCGCACAGTTTATATCCATTGGCATGATGATAATCGGCATGTTTTTTATGTGGAAAAATCGCAAAGAGTCTGGGCTCCTTCATTAATTGAATTCAAAAAAAATAATTAAATTTTTAAAGCAACAGCATCCTCGAGGTTATCGTAAGCGTGAATTATTCAGCGCTTTCAATCTCCCTAAAAAAGAATATATTAAATTTAGAAAAACTCTAAAGGGACTCATCGGTCGAGGTGAAATTATTAAGGGCGGTGGCGGTCGATTAACCGTCCCTGATGAAAATTCTATGTTCACAGGAATGTTGGAAATTTCTAAAATCAAAAAGGGTTATGTCTCCCATGAAAAATATGGCAATGTAGATGTGGGGGGAGGCTTTCTAAATGGTGCATTATCAGGTGATACCGTAAGTGTTCAGATATTATCAAATTATAAAAATCGCCGACAAGGACGCATAGTTCATATCATTGCTTACAATACAAAATCAGTTCAAGGTACTGTAATATATCGTAGAGGACGTCATTTTTTAGAGTCGCATAAAATCATTTCTCCACGACCAATTGTTGTAAATATGCCACATGGAAAAAAGATAGCACCCGATGCAATTATTGAGGTTGAAATAATTAATCGTGGTCAGCCTAGTCATCCCATATTTTCAAAGTTTGTTAACATTATAGGTAGTTTAAAAGACCCCGCTACCGACTATCTAAATATTGTTGATAAATTTTCATTGAGAGCTGAGTTCCCCGCACAATGCCTTCTTGAAGCTGAAGAATTAGAAAAGGCCACTGATTTTAATAATTTTGATAACCGTGAAGACTTCACTTCAATCGATACGATTACTATAGACCCTGATTCTGCTAGAGATTATGATGATGCACTATCATTAAAGAAAAATAAGGATGGAAGTTTAATTATATATGTACATATCGCAGATGTTTCTCATTTTGTAAAAGTCAATTCTGCCATTGATAAAGAGGCAAGATTACGGGGGACAAGTGTATATTTTGTAGATCAAAATATACCCATGATACCTCCAACCCTTACATCAAATTTATGTTCATTGCTACCTAAGAAAAATAGATTTACTCTGACCGCAATCATAGGTCTTGACAGTAAATTAAATGTGACTCATTTGGATGTAAAAAAAGGAGTTATAAATAGTAATATTAGACTGACTTACACTGAAGCTCAAAAAATTATTGATAAAGGTGAGGGTTTAAATTTTACGCTATTAAATGATTTGAGATTAATTTCAGCTCGTTTGAGACAAAAACGATTCAAATCGGGCAGTTTGAATATTGAAATTCCTGAGGCTGAATTCATCATGGGTGAGTGTGGGATCCCTTCAAATATTTCTACTAAAAAGCATCTAAAAACGCATGAATTAGTGGAAGATTACATGTTATTGGCAAATAGAGTTATTGCTCAAAGGTTCTCTGAGAATGATAAATCCTTGATATATAGAAACCATGGAAAACCAAAAGCAGAAAGATTAATTGCCTTAAATGGACTTCTTGCCCAAATGGGTGACTATAAGCCATTGAGTATTTCACAAAATATTAATGCCTCTGAATTTCAGTGTGTGTTAGATCAAGTTACTAACCCAGAAATTCGCCATATGATTGAAATTCAATTATTACGCACCATGCCAAAAGCTGACTATTCACTAAGTAACAAGGGGCATTTTGGTTTAAATTTTGATCATTATTGTCATTTTACATCACCAATTAGAAGATATCCTGATATAATGGTGCATCGTGCATTAAGCAATATCCCCGATGAAGACGCAGATAAAGTTGCATCCTCAAGCACTCAATCAGAAATTACCGCAATGAAAGCCGAACGTGAATATAATAAAATAAAGCAGTTACGATATTTGCAAGAATTGCCACCAAGAATTTACGGTGGTATTGTAAACGGGATGACGCAACGAGGTCTGTTTATTATGTTGGAAGATATTTTTGTGGATGGCTTTGTTCGTGCTGAGTGGATGGATGATGACTATTATTATTTTGATGAAAATAAATATGTTTTTATAGGGCGTCGCTATAAAACAAAATACCGAGTCGGGCAAAAAGTAAAAGTCAAAATCAGGAATATTTCAGTAATAAAACAAAAATTAGATTTACTATTAGTTGATTAATGGAGAGTAGAAACTGCATTATTTGCGGGTCAGATAATAAAGAACCCTATTTACAGGTGACTGATAGATTTGCAGGTGAAGCGTTTCAAATTGTAAAATGTGAATGTGACTTCACTTATCTATCTCCACGACCCAGCCTAAATAAAATTTACGCATATTACGAGAACGATAAATATGAACCACATCGGTCTCAAAAAAAATCATATTTTGACAATTTATATGGGTGGGTTCAAGGTAGAGCCTTAAAGTGGAAATATAAACTTATCACTACATTTATTCCCACGGGGAATCTCCTTGATATTGGGGGTGGCTCAGGATCCTTTTGCGCCTACTTTCAATCCAAGGGATGGGCTGTATCTCTGCAAGATAGCAGTGTTAAGGCACGTAATATTGCCAGTAAAAGTAATATTTCAACCCATGAATATTTGTCAGATATTAATAATAAGACATTTAATTTAATAACCATGTGGCATTCATTGGAACATATTCATGATATTGAATTATTATTTTCTAGCATTCACACCCTGACGGCTAAAGATGGTGTCTTGGTGATTGCTGTCCCCAATATAAATGCACCCGAAAGAAAGTTTTTTAAAGATGATTGGGCAGCATGGGATGCTCCACGTCATTTATACCATTTTAACTATAGTCAATTAGATAGACTTTTGATAAAGCATGGATGGAAAATTGAACATACAAAGACAATGTTTCAAGATACCCCATACAATATTCTTCTAAGTTTGAAATCGAATTCTCCATTACAGCTAATATTGGGTGGATTCATATTGCTATATTCTCTCATTAAAGCAGTAATTGGGGGTGTAAATTCATCATCTTCATTTATGGTAATATGCAAAAGAATTTAATACTCACTATAATTTCATTTTTTATTGGATGCTCAACATTACCACGTTCGCAGGGTGAAGATAATCAAGTGATAATTTTTGCATCACTTGAAGATAAATTGCAAGATCAACCTTTTATGGATAAGATTTTTGAGAAAATTATTCGAACGCCCCAACTTGAACCGGAAATCAATATCGCTTGGCAAAACCCCTGGGAAATTGAATTATATAAATATCGTCCCAATTTAATAATAATTTCATTAGATCATCCATCTGATTCTACAGGTGATATATTACTTCAGCGATTTGAAACAAGACAAAGTCAAATTGAAAATATATTTATTGCAGAGGATGTATTTGCTCAGAATCAGCAAGTGGTGAGTATTCATGCCCTTGATGCTATTCATTTTCAACATATCATGGATGAAAATGGGGAATGGCTGAGAGACGAAATAAATGCCTCAATAAATAAAAATGTATGGATGCATATGCAAGAAAAAGGTGAGAACCAAGCCCTTCAAGATTCACTCTATATGCAGTTTGATATTACTGCGTTCATCCAAGAGGATTATAAGCTCATTTCTCAATCAAATACATTCCTATGGTTTGGTAGAGGCTATCCTTATCGATGGCTCACATTTACATCTTCAATAAACAATGATTATGCTACCGTAGAAAATGCGTGGAAAAGTATTGATGAGAAATTTAAATTAACAATGCCTGATATTAATTTGATTGACATATTGAGATCTGAAGAACGAGTATTAATTAATGGTCAAAAAATAAGAGTAATGCGTGGCGTTTATGAACATCTTGAAAGTGATACTGGTGGACCATTTGTTATCTATCTATTTGACGGTAATACTGAAAATGAAGTAATTTTAGTGGGTGGATTCGTGAATAATCCGGGACGTGAAAAAGCTGCATTGCTTCGGCAATTAGAATTAACCATACAAAAAATGCAATTTAATAGAGGGAATAATGAATAAAAAAGTAGCTATACTTATTGGTAGTGAAACGGATAGACTCACAATGGAAGCCGCAAATAAATATTATGAGTTTTTTGGAATCGAGTATGAAATTCATGTGAAGTCGGCTCATAGGAATCCTTCTGACGTGGAGGACTTTGCTAAAAATGCACGCAGTAATGGATATGCTACTTTAGTAGGGGCCGCTGGCATGGCTGCACATTTAGCCGGTGCGCTCAAAGCAAACACAACTTTGCCTGTAATTGGCGTCCCGTTGGCAGGTGGAATTTTAGATGGATTGGATGCTTTGCTTTCAACCGTACAAATGCCAAAAGGTGTTCCCGTTGCTACAGTTGCAGTGGGGAAGGCAGGGGCAATAAATGCTGCCATATTATCTGCAGAAATAATTTCATTATTTGATGATGAAATGTCCTTAAGGTTAGATGAATTTAAAGCATTAGGGGCAAAACTTTAGTGCCATCGAGAGTACTAATTACTGGTGCAGAAGGCCAGCTTGGTAGAGTGTTGCAATTAAGATTGGGAATGTGTGTTGATATCATCCCAACTGCAAAATCACCAAACCCAATCGCTATTGAGAAGCGGCATGTACGACAGATGGATATAACAAAATTTAATAGTGTAGCCTCCACAATGAGTGAAGTAAATCCAAATATTATTATTAATTGTGCTGCAATGACCAATGTTGACGACTGTGAAAAAGATCACTTAAGTGCACGAAATATTAATGTAAATGGAGTTCAAAATTTAATTAAAGCTGCTGGCAAGAAAGTGAAGATAATCCAATTATCCACAGACTACGTATTTGAAGGTAAAAATGGACCCTATTCAGAATCTAATCCAACCCATCCAATAAGTTATTATGGTCGCTCTAAATTGGAAGCAGAAAATATTATACGAGGTGCACTAAATCCTTATTGTATCATTCGAGGAAGTGTTATATATGGTGACCCTGTAAACGCTAAAACTAATTTTTTTGCCTGGGTATATGATTCACTTTCTAGACATAAGGAAATAAATGTAGTTACGGATCAAACAAGTAATCCTGCATGGTTACCATTACTGTCAGATGCAATTTTACAAGTAATTTTACTGAATGCTGAAGGTATTTATCATTTTGGAAGTGATGATTGTTTAAGTCGTTATGATTTTGCCATTAAGATAGCTACTGTCTTTGGATTTGATGCTAAATTAGTAAATCCAGTATCTTCTGACACGATGCCATTTTTGGCACAACGCCCAACCCATAGTGGCTTAAATATAAACAAAATTACAGATGAGTTGGATGTAATAACACTTCCTACTATTGATTGCTTGAAAATGATTAAACGGGAAATGTTGGTCGCATGAATCCCATAGTAATATCTCCAACCTATAATGAAAAAAAGAATATTCACGAGCTCATTCAAAGAGTACTCTCCAGTTATAATAGCATAGAAATTCTTATTGTTGATGATAATTCTCCAGATGGTACTGCGTTGGTAGTGAAAGAAATAATTTTAACAAATTCACGTGTACATATTATTGAACGACTAGGGAAAATGGGTTTGGGTACTGCTTATTGTGAGGGGTTCAAGTGGGCGTTAAAAAATGGATATGATAGAATTATTCAAATTGATGCTGATATGTCTCATAACCCTGATGATATTCCTCGTTTATTGGCTGAAACCAATGATTATGATGTGGTTATTGGAAGTCGTTATGTGAATGGTGTAAATGTGGTAAATTGGCCATTGAGAAGATTAATATTAAGTTATGCGGCAAATTTATACGCTCAACTAATTACTGGTATCCCTGTTCGTGATGTAACTGGTGGATTTAAGTGTTTTAGATGTGAAGTATTAGAATCTATTGATTTGAATAAAATAAATTCAGAGGGGTATTCATTTCAAATTGAGATGAATTTCATAAGCTGGATAAAGGGATATAAATTAAAAGAAATACCCATCATATTTGTAGATCGTACTATTGGTGAATCTAAAATGTCACGGAGAATTATTATTGAGGCAATATTTATGGTTCCAAATTTAAAACTTCGAAAGATTTTTGGTCGATTATGAAATTGTCAATAATTATTGTAAGTTATAATGTAAAGTCATATTTACGCCAATGTTTAAAATCTATTTTTACATCAAAGGGATTAAGTAAGTTAGAAGTAATTATAATTGATAATCATTCATTTGACGGTAGTTGCCATTTTTTGCGCAGTAAATATCCCAATATCAAACTTATTGAAAATCAAAAAAATTTAGGGTTTTCGGTAGCCGTCAATCAAGGTATTCACGAGGCTAAAGGGGAGTATGTTTGTTTTTTAAATCCTGACACCTTAATTCAAGATGATACCTTCTCTGTTTTAATATCTCATATAGAAGCATACCCTCAAGTGGGTTGTATTGGTCCTAAAATCTTGAACCCAGATGGTACATTGCAAAAATCATGTAAACGGAGTTTTCCCACACCAGTGGTTGCATTACCCAAAGTGTTAGGATTAAATCGATTATTCCCTAAAAGTAAATGGTTTGGTAGGTATAATCTCACCCATTTAAATGAAAATGAAACGCATGAAGTAGATGCCATTAGTGGATCATTTATGCTTTTCCCCAAAAAAGTGATTGATCAAGTTGGATTAATGGATGAGCGCTTTTTCATGTTTGGTGAAGATTTAGATTATGCCTATAGAGTCCATCAACTTGGATTAAAAGTTGTCTATCAACCCAAGACGGAAGTAATTCATTATAAAGGGGAAAGCGTTAAATCGGCACCCCATGATATGATTAAAGTATTTTATGAGTCCATGAATATATTTTTTGAAAAATATAAGCATACATATCCATCATGGAAATTTATGAAATGGTTTGTGAAGATTGGGATTTATTTTAGAAAATTGGTATCATTCTTAGGATCTGCTTCATCTCAGATTATTGCCAGAATATTTGATACTTCTAGTATAGGATTAAGTTTTTACATTGCCATATCATTATGGTATCCATTTTTATATATGGAAACGGAGACACCACGTACTTTTATAGGTCATTTACCTTTAATTGTAAATATGATGATTTGCTGGACTATTTCTTCCGCATGGTTAGAGTTGTATAAAAAAGATTTGTTATCTTATGGACGCGCATTCGCAACAATAATCCTCACTTTATTATTATCGGCAGCATCAACATATTTTATTTCCGTATTTGCATTTTCAAGAGGTGTGCTTTTGCTATCACAATTAATATTGATTATTCTTGTGTGTGGATGGAGAATCGTTACTCATTTGCTTTACCGGTATAGAAAAATGAATCTTGAGCATCGATCTCCATTATTCACTCGTCGAGCTGCAATTCTAGGTGTAGACATTGAATCTCAACGAATTGCTAATATCTTAAAAAATGCTGTGGAATCTGATTTTAATTTAATTGGCTATATTGGAAGTTCATTGGAAAATAGTAATATTCATTGTCTTGGGCATGAAGAGGATATTTCAAATATAATTAGTCATCACAATATCAATGAATTAATAATTCCTGAAAGCTACTTTTCCATAAAGGATTTAGTTTCACTAATTCGAAATATTAGTGGGCATAACACTTCATTTAAAATTGTTCCTTCTGGTTCTCATTTGTTAATTGGAAAAGGATTGGTTGAAAATCTTTCAGGGTTAACTTTAATTAATCTAGATTTTCCGATTTTTGATAAAATACACTTAATTTTAAAGCGTGGTTTTGATATACTTTTTTCATCTCTGCTGCTGATTCTTTTATTACCTCTATTTGGTATCTTTAAAATTAATTCAGATACAAAAAAGAGGGAAATTTGGCGAGAAGATGGAAATAAAGTGGTTTTAGTTGAATTTAATAATTCTACAGGATGGATTCGGGAGTTACCTTATTTACTGTCAATTATAAGAGGTGATCTAAGTTTTGTGGGATGTAAAATTATTGATATCACATCAAATAATCCTGAATTATTATTCAAGCCTGGGCTAACTGGTTTATCGCAATTAAAAGGTGACAATTATAATTTATCATCTGAATCCAATATTGATCATTTTTATTTACAGAATCAGTCTATTGTATTTGATTTAGAAATTTTATTTAAAAGTATTTTAAAGGTATAATGTCAAACTATATACTTGATTTTGAGTCTCCATTGAGGGAGCTAGAAGAAAAAATTGAATCACTTAACTCGACTGCTATGAAAACGGGCGTTGATGTAACTTCTGGTATTCAACAATTAGAAGAAGAATTGATTTCTAAAAAAGAAGTAATATATGAAAATTTGACCCGTTGGGAGCGCGTTCAGCTTGCGCGACATCCAAAACGCCCTCATTCAAGTGATTATATCGAGCGAGTTGTTGATGACTGGATTGAATTGCACGGTGACCGGTATTTTAGTGATGACACTGCCATCATCGGTGGGATAGGTAAAATTGGTGGCCAGTCATTTATTATTATTGGTCAAGAAAAGGGAAGAGGTACAAAAAATAAACTCTATCGGAATTTTGGAATGCCTCGCCCCGAAGGATACCGTAAGGCACTACGCCTAATGAAAATGGCGGAAAAGTTTAATATACCGGTATTGACCATTATTGATACTATTGGTGCATATCCCGGATTAGGGGCTGAAGAGCGTGGTCAAGCTCAAGCCATTGCTCGCAATCTCTTTGAGATGGCCAGATTACAAGTACCCATAATTTCTATCGTTATTGGTGAGGGTGCTTCTGGTGGGGCCCTTGGTATAGGTGTGGCAGATAGGCTTATTTGCTTCGAAAATACATGGTATTCTGTTATTTCACCGGAAGGCTGTGCATCAATTTTATTTAGAGATTCATCGCGTGCAGAAGAAGCCGCAGACTCAATGAAAGTCACTGCAAAAGACCTTATTGATTTAGGTATTGCTGATAAAATAATTTCTGAACCTCAAGGTGGTGCACATTTGGATTATGATGCAGCAGCATCAATATTAAAAGATGTGGTTTTGCACGATTATAAAACCTTGAAATTGAAATCACATGAAGAATTAATAAGTGACCGAATGATTAAATTTGAGAAAATGGGTAGATGGGAAGAATTAAGTGAGTAAGATTGGAAGTCCACTAAAGCATAGTAAAACTAAAGATAATGAGGCTATGTTTAAAGCTATACTTGAAGTAATGACTGAAGAGCAGGAACGCATTAAATTAGGGGGTGGAACTATTGCGATTGAAAAGCAGCATAACAAAGGTCGATTAACTGCTCGTGAAAGAATTCAGCATTTAATTGACCCCAATTGTGATTTTTTTGAAATGGGATTGTATGCAGCATATGGTATGTATGAAGAATATGGCTCACCTGCTGCTTCTGGTATCATTATTGGTATTGGAGGTGTAGTTGGTCAAGAGTGCATGATTGTGGCAAACGATGCCACTGTTAAAGCAGGCGCATATTTTGAAGTTACCCTCAAGAAAACCCTCCGAGCACAGAAAATTGCCTTAGAAAATAACATTCCAATTATCTATTTAGTCGATTCGGCAGGAGTATTTTTACCTCTACAGGATCAAGTATTCCCTGATGAGGGTCATTTTGGAAGTATATTTTATAACAATGCACGAATGTCAGCTTTGGGAATTCCACAAATCGCATGTGTAATGGGGCCATGTGTTGCGGGTGGTGCATATCTACCTGTAATGTGTGATAAATATATTATCGTAGAAGGTGCCAGTATGTTTTTGGCTGGCCCTGCACTGGTAAAGGCAGCCATCGGACAAGAAATAGATCAAGAATCTTTAGGTGGGGCCAATACACATAGTGCCATTAGTGGAACCACTGATTTCCATGAAGCGGATGATGTGAGTGGGCTAGAGCGAATCCGAAAAATTATTGACCATATTAATCTACCAACGGAGCGTGCATTTCGTCAAATTGAATCTGAAGCTCCAGAATATCCGGCCGATGATTTATATAAAATTTTCAATCCTGATGATACTGGACAATATGATGTAATGGATATTATTTCCAGAATTGTGGATGGTAGTAATTTTGAAGAATTTAAATCATCTTATGGAAAAACAATTGTCTGCGGTACGGCCAAATTGGGGGGAATGAATGTAGGTATCGTTGCAAATCAGCGAATTATTCAGAAATCTGAGACTGGTGAGATGCAAATGGGCGGGGTAATTTATTCGGACTCCTCAGATAAGGCTGCTCGCTTTATAATGAATTGCAACCAAGATAGAATCCCATTGATATTTATTCATGATGTGAATGGCTTCATGGTAGGCAAAACTTCTGAATGGGGGGGTATTGCTAAAGATGGTGCGAAGATGGTAAATGCTGTGGCAAATTCCGTAGTTCCTAAAATTACTCTGGTAATTGGTGGTAGTTATGGTGCGGGAAATTATGCCCTATCTGGAAGAGCCTATAAACCAAGATTCATGTTTGCGTGGCCTTCCGCTAAAATTGCAGTAATGGGGGGCGATCAGGCTGCAAAAACATTATCCCAAATAAAATTGGCAAAGATGGGTAATGTGGATGATGAGACGAAGCAGAAAATTTATGATGATATAAAGTCAATATATGAAGTTCAATCAGATCCACGTTATGCCGCCGCTAGAATGTGGGTTGATGAAATTATTGATCCTGCTGAAACCCGAAAAGTTTTAATTCGTTCGCTCCAAATAGTCAATCATCAAACAAAAATGCCTTCACCTAATTTTGGAGTTTTACAAGTATGAGTAAAGTTATAAGAATTGCAAATGGTCAGGGATTTTGGGGAGATTCAATTGATGCACCTGTAAATTTAATTAAGGATGGTCCTATCGATTATTTAACTCTAGATTATCTTGCCGAAGTTACACTCTCAATCATGCAACGACAAAAATTAAAGCGACCTGATGCTGGATATGCACGAGATTTTGTAGAACTTATTGAACGTGTAATTCCTGATTTAGTTGATAAAAATATTAAAGTTATTTCAAATGCAGGAGGTGTAAATCCTGAAGCATGTAGAGATGCTCTACTTAAAATTGCTAAATCAAAAGGTATTGACATTAAGATTGGAATTATCAAAGGTGATAATATTTATGACAAGTTAGATTACTTTACAACTATTGGTATAGATTTTAAAAATCTTGAGACCGGAGAGTCGTTTGATTCCATTAAGGATAAAGTATATTCTGCCAATGTATATATTGATAGTTTCTGTATTGCACGAGCGTTAGATGAGGGTGCACAAATTGTGTTAGCAGGAAGAGTTTCTGACCCTGGTTTAGCACTTGGCCCCGCAATTCATGAATTTGGATGGCAAGCTGATCAAATAGATTTGATAGCAGCAGGAACTCTCGCTGGTCATATTACTGAATGTGGGGCTCAATGTACTGGGGGTAATTATTCACGTTGGAGTGAAGTTGAAGATTTGGCAAATATTGGATATCCTATTATCGAAATGCATGAAACAGGTGAATTTGTAATTACTAAACATAATGGCAGTGGGGGGCTGGTAAATAGGCAGACGGTTTCAGAGCAAATTTTATATGAAATGGGAGATCCCACATATTATATCTCCCCAGATGTATGTGTTGATTTTACCTCACTTGCATTAGAAGATATGGGTGATAACCGTGTAAAAATTTCAAATGTAAAGGGACTCGAAGCAACGCCCACATATAAAGTTTCAATCAGTTATTTCGCTGGATATAAGGCTTCTGGCCAATTAACAATTTCAGGTCCAGATGCGTTAAAAAAGGCGGAATTAGTTGCTGATTTAATATGGAAACGATTAGAAAATACAGGATGTATTTATGAAGATAAGTCTACTGAGTTTTTGGGGATATCTTCTTGCCATGGGAGTATAAATAGAATCCCTGAACAAGTAAATGAAGTAGTTTTAAGATTAGGTGTAAAAGATAGTGATAAAGCTAAAGTCAATCGCTTTGGGAAAGAGATTTCCCCAGTTATCACAAATGGTCCTCCAGGGGTAACTGGATTTGCGGGTGGGCGTCCAAAGGCTCAAGAAATTGTAGCCTATTGGCCAGCATTAATACCTAAAAACTTAATAGCTACCGATGTGGATGTAAACTAATGAAAATAAAACTTCAAAAAATTGCACATGCCCGTTCAGGAGATAAAGGTCCCAACTCAAATGTTGGGTTAATTTTCAGACATCCAGATATATATAATTGGGCACGAAAAATTATTACAACTTCGCTTGTAAAATCACACTTTGGTTCTGTGGTTAAAGGTGAAGTGAAGCGGTATGAAATGGATAATCTATGGGCCCTTAATTTTATTTTAGGTGATAGTCTAGGTGGTGGTGGTTCTGAATCATTACTTAATGATGCTCAGGGTAAAACGCATGGTCAGGCATTACTTTTAATGGAAATCGATTTACCCAAAAAATTAAAAGTGTATATAAATGAATAATTTTTCATTCAATTTTCAAAATGATGGCCTTGCCTTTTTGACTTTTAGCCGTCAACCCATAAATGTGTTATCACAAAAATTTATATCCACACTTTCAGAGTTATTTGATGAGATAAGTGATAATGATAAAATTCGTTTATTAATTATTTCTTCTTCAATAAAACATTTTTGTGCTGGTGCAGATTTAAAGGAGCGAGCTGATTTATCTATTGAAGAAACTGCACAAGTGGTATCAGCTATTGGTAATTGCTTTGCAAAATTAGAAAAATTACCTTTCCCAACAATTTCAGCTATAAATGGTTCAGCACTTGGTGGAGGTTTAGAAATTGCACTTTGTTGTGATTTTAGAGTTGCAGAGGACTCAGCCATATTAGGTTTACCCGAAACATCCTTAGGCATTATTCCTGGTGCTGGTGGGACACAACGACTTCCTCGATTAATTGGATTATCTAAGGCTAAATATTGGATTTATTCTGCAAGAAAATTTTCAGCAGAGGAGGCATTTATTGATGGTGTTGTAGATTTTTTATCTCCTGATGGTGAAGTGCTAGAAACAGCCATCGATCTTGCCACTGAATTAATGGAGAATGCACCATTAGCATTGCGTGCGGGAAAGATGGCAATATTAAAAGGTTTTGAACTTTCTATAAAGGATGGATTGGAGATTGAAAAAGAAGCCTATGGAATAACCTTAAACTCTGAAGATCGAGTTGAAGCATTAAAGGCATTTGTCCAAAAGCGACCGCCAAAGTGGTCAGGGAAATAGTTAAGCATAATTTATCCTAGAATATCATTCCACGTATCAATCTGACTTTGCACTTCTGTCGATGAATTTAATTCACCCTCTATGCCAATAGAGTTAATGATGTCATTTTGAGAGATACTATCAACTACTTGTTGATCAGTATCAGATATTACTGATCCAAAAATGGTGTGATTATTATCAAGCCATGGAGTTTTAGTATGTGTGATAAAAAATTGACTTCCGTTTGTACCTGGGCCCGCATTTGCCATTGAAAGTATGCCTGCAGTATGATGTCGTAGTGTTGGGTGGAATTCATTTTTAAATTGATACCCAGGGCCACCTGTACCAGTACCTTGTGGACATCCACATTGAATCATGAAATTTGGAATAACGCGATGAAACTTTAATCCTTCATAATATCCTCTATTGGAGAGATTTACAAAATTGGCTACGGTGAGTGGTGCCTTTTCTGCGTAAAGTTCTAGGTTAATCTCACCTTTTGAAGTTTTAAATGTAGCTTTAAGCATATTAATCCTCTGATATATAGTTAAAATTAATCCCTCTAAAATAAAGGGATAATGTACCGAGGGTGGGGATCGAACCCACACGTCCCGAAGGACACTGGATTTTGAATCCAGCGCGTCTACCAATTTCACCACCTCGGCAGTTGACAGAACCTAAAATTTACGCACCATTCACTTTTCATTACAATTTCTCATTCAAATATTTTAAAATAATTTGTATTTAATTTTCATTATACAGATTGGATTCACTTTAGTAAAGTCAGTATTTTATTCCCGTCTAAATTTACCCAAAGAAACCAAAAAGGATTAGAAATGTCATACACTACAATTTCTCAAATGTTTGATTATGCCACCAATCAGAATCTGACCAAGGTACTTTATTATTATAAAAAAGGTAAAAATTGGGTAGGGCTAACTGGCCTTGATATTAGAAATACGGTAAATGATTTAGCCTTTGGTCTACGCTCAATTGGTGTTGAATCTGGCCAAAATGTAGCTATCCTTTCAAATAATTCTCCACGATGGGCTATGAGTGATTATGGTGTAATTTGCTCTGGTGCTGCAACTGTAAGTATTTATCCCACATTAATTCCCTCGCAAATTGAATATATTCTAAATGATTCAGAGTCTACATTAATTTTCATTGAAGGTAAAGAGCAGTATGAGAAAATAAAATCTATTTGGTCTAATTGTCCTAAGCTAACCAACATTGTCATTTTAGATAACTCAGATACTGGTGGAGCAGAAAATGTTTATACTTTCAATGAATTTACTGAAAATGGAAATACCTACGCTAAATCTACTGAATTAACATTTGATGCGCTTATAAATACGGCAAAACCTGATGATTTATTGACTTTAATATATACATCTGGAACGACAGGGAATCCTAAAGGTGTGATGTTATCTCATGAAAATTTGATAGCAAATATGGAAGGTATTGGAAAGTTAATAAATTTTGAAATGGATGATGTCTTTTTATCATTCTTACCCCTAAGCCATGTGTTTGAGAGAATGGGTGGTCATTTTACAGCGTTTAGCCGTGCATGTACCGTTTATTTTGCTGAAGGTATTGAGCAAGTTCCTGCAAACTTGCAAGAAGCAAAACCAACAATTGTACTCAGTGTTCCTCGATTATATGAAAAAATGCATGCTCGTATCATTGAGGGAGTAAAAAGTGCTCCCGCTATTCGACAAAATATTTTTTGGTGGGCAATTGATGTTGGAAGAAATTATAGCATGCTTTCAATTGCTGGTGAAAAAATCCCATTTCTGCTAAGTATAAAACATAAAATAGCTGACAAGTTAGTCTATTCCAAAGTAAGGGAACGAATGGGTGGACGTTTAAAGTTTTTTATTTCAGGTGGTGCGCCATTATCACAGAAAATTGGTGAGTTTTTTGCCGCCGCTGGAATTACTATTTTAGAGGGATATGGCCTGACAGAAACAAGTCCTGTTTTAACATCAAATAGCCCAGAAGCATTACGGTACGGTTCTGTTGGAAAACCCTTGTTTAATGTTGAAATTCAAATTTCAGATGATGGTGAGATAATTGCAAAAGGTCCAAATATTATGAAGGGATACTATAATAATAATGAAGCAACAAAAAAGTCGATAGATGAAAATGGATGGTTCCATACGGGTGATATTGGAGAATTTGATGGTGATGGCTTCTTGAAAATCACTGATCGAAAAAAAAATATTTTAATTACTTCAGGTGGTAAAAATATTGCCCCTGCACCGATGGAGAATGTAATGGTTGCCTCGACATATATTGAACAGGTAGTGGTTATTGGCGACAATCGAAATTTTATTAGTGCATTAATTGTGCCTGCATTTGATGCAGTTGAATCATACATGGTTGAACATGATAAAGAAATTACATCTCATGCAGCACTTGTTGAGCATTCAGATGTTATTGCACTTATTGGCAGAGAAGTGAATGCTGCCATGGAATCATTTTCTTCCTATGAAAGAGTGAAGAAGTTTTCGCTATTGCCTCGATTATTGACACTTGAAAAAGGTGAGTTAACGCCCACTTTAAAAGTGATTAGGCGTACAGTTTTAGCTAATTTTGATGAATATGTTGAAAGTTTGTACTCAGATGCAAATAATGAGAACGAAGAAGAATTTATTGGTGGGTAGGAGTTAAGTTGACTACTTATAAAGAAGCCGGTGTTGATATTGAAGCAGGTGATGCTGCCGTAAAACGGATTGGCGAAATAGTAAAAAAATCATTTACCGAAAATACATTAACGGATATAGGTGGGTTTGGTGGCTGTTTTAATTTCCCAAAGGATGATTATGATGAACCTGTACTAGTTTCTAGTGCGGATGGTGTTGGGACTAAGTTAAAAATAGCATTTTTATCTAATCGTCATGGTACCGTGGGGCAATGTTTAGTGAACCATTGTGTGAATGATATTTTGGCTGTAGGGGCTCGCCCCCTGTTTTTCTTAGATTATTTTGCAACAGGCAAATTAGAAGTAGATGTTTTGGAAGATGTGGTCACTGGACTGTCTAAGGCATGTCAAGAAAATAACTGCTCACTCATTGGAGGTGAAACGGCTGAAATGCCGGGTTTTTATCAAGATGGTGAGTATGATATGAGTGGTACCATTGTGGGTGTTGTGGACAGAAAATATATGCTTCCTAATCGTAAAGCAGAAAAAGATGATTTATTGATTGGCCTTCCTTCAACTGGTTTGCATACAAATGGCTATTCTCTGGCGCGTAAAATTTTACTCTCAAAATATAATGTAACTGATTATGTAGATGTGCTTGGTGGTACAATCAGCGATACATTATTGGCTATCCATAAATCATATCTTCATATTGCTGACGGAATTTTAGAGAAAAAATGGTTACGGGGAATTTCTCATATCACGGGTGGTGGAATTGTGAACAACACAAAACGAATACTTGAAGCTGATCAAGTTCTTGATATTGACTGGACTTCTTGGGAAAGACCCGCCATTTATAAATTGATCCAAGAGCTTGGCGATGTGCCCGAGTATGATTTGCGTCAAAGTATGAATTTGGGCATTGGATTGATATTTGTTGTGCATCCAGATGGATTAAACGAGTGTCTTACTCATTTGGATTCTTTGGGTGAAATTTATTACGAATTAGGGAAAGTAAGCTAAATTAATGAAAATCGGCGTTATAGGTGCCGGTACATGGGGGACGGCACTTTCTCAAGTTTTAGCTGAGAATGGTCATGGTGTGATGCTCTGGCACCATCGGAAACTTTTTGCTGATAGTTTACAATCATCTCGTCAACATCCCAATTTACCATCATATCCTTTAAACGAGTTAATCAGAGTTACCTCGCAGTTTTCTGAATTCCCGTCCAATACACCTCTATTAATTACCGTTCCAACACACTCATTTCATTCCGTACTTCCAAATTTAAGGACATTGAATCCCTCTTATATAATATGTGCATCAAAAGGGATTGATAATGAAACAGGGCTCCTGATGTCAGATTTGATTTCTAATTTGATGCAGATTCCTGCAGTTAAAATAGTTGCACTTTCAGGCCCAAGTCATGCTGAAGAGGTATATGATAAAATTCCAACCGCAGTTGTATCGGCATCTACTAATCCTTCTATTTCAAAGGAGGTTCAGGAATTATTTTCAAATAAATATTTCCGTGTATATTCAAGTCATGATATAAAAGGGGTTGAGGTGGGTGGGGCCGCTAAAAATGTTATTGCCATTTCAGCGGGAATCTGCCAAGGTTTGCATTTAGGTGACAATACAATGGCCGCTTTGTTGACACGTGGATTACAAGAAATTATTCGTTTGGGCGCATATTATGGGGCGGATTCCACAACCTTTTCAGGTTTAAGTGGAATTGGTGATTTAATGGTTACTGCTTTTAGTAAGCATAGTAGAAATCGTCATGTAGGTTTTATGTTAGGTCAAGGGATGTCTTTAGATGAAATCTTATCTAAGATGGATATGGTGGCTGAGGGTGTAAATACGACAAAATCTATTCATTCCATTTCGGTAAAAAATAATTTAACCATGCCTATATGTGAAGAAACATATAATGTACTCTTTAAAGGAAAATCTCCCCAAATTGCAATTACTGAACTAATGCAACGTGAATTAGTAAATGAACATAACTAAGACTTGTGTCTTAATAACCATTTATTTTTCAGTTGCATTCCCATATTCAAATTATTGTGGTTCACCATTAATTACCACATTTACTACAAATTCAATTAAACAATTTCAAACTCTTTATCGTAGCGGTGATATTGGTTCCATATCTATATTTCTTGTAAGAAATTTATCAACAAATGAATTGGAAGAGATTGAATTTGAATTATTAATGACTGACAGCTTATCAAAATTTTATGGTGAGGTTTCAGAAATTGCCACTGGTAATATTAATTTATCTACGGTTGAAGAGTTATTTCATACATTCACATCATCAACTCTCGATGCAGACTCACTTAATCTTCAAAATGGGATTAGAAGTGCCGAAGAGACAATGTTAGGCTCTCCTCCAACTATTAATAATGATGTTATTGTAAACATTTTATTAATGGATATTAGGGATGGTTATTTTAATTCAGGTGAATTCGTAGCCGGTTTTTTTGATCCCCAAGATCAATTTTTGTGTATGAATCAAAATGGACTTAATTGGCAGCCAGAAGCCAATGAAAATACGTGTTCATATCCATATAGTTGGACTTCAAATGGTAATGGTGAGAATATCATTTATATTGATTCCAACCCATCTATTATTGATGGAGATGGATTGGAAAATGCATTATTTACCTTGGCGCATGAATATCAACATTTGTTACATTGGAATGCTGATATTAGAGAAGGATATTTTGGCAGTACAGGCACAGGTTGGACTTTTCATAATCCATGGATAAATGAGGGGATTTCGGATTTAATGCCCTCCATATTAGGATTGGGAATTCGTGATTATTCCTCATTTTTCGATAATCCAACAATTGGATTGGATGAATGGTCTGAAATTGGGAGCTCTTCAACCTTACCTTATTACGCAAAATCAGCATTATTTTTTCAATATTTGTATGAATTAGAAGGGCTATATCTTGTTGGTGATGTTTTTGGAAGTTCTAATCAAGGTTTAATATCTATAAAGGAATTATATGATGAGAAGGGTTTCGAATCACTTTACATTAATTGGATTCAGTCAATTGTCATTGGAAAATTGGAAGTTACAGAATTGAATAAAGAGCTTTATTCTGAATATATTGGAAATTATATTTCAATCGGCTTACAGAGCACATTAATAGAAACCGGAAAGGCCATGCCTGGATACTCATTCGCACTATTTTCTGTCCCTGATTACTTATCCACAGTTAGTGTAAATACTAATTTGGAGTTGAATATTTCACTATTATATGAAAATGTCTTTTTTGCAAGTGAAGATATTGTTCATAGTGGAGGGAATAATGTTGAAAAAATTATAGTTTATACTAAAAATGTTAAAATTGATAATATAATTTTCGATATTTCTTATCGCCATTTATCATCTCCGAGCAACAATAATCTTTTCATTTTTCCGAATCCCATTACTGGGAGCATATTGTCATATATCTATTTCGGTGACGAAAGTGTAAATGGTATTATATTAGAATTGTTTGACTTGAATGGTAGAAACGTTTTATCTACTCACCTACTTGTTGATAATCTTGGAAATTACAGTGGAAACATGAAATTGAATATATCTTCTGGAACATATTTATTAAAAAGCACACCAGATTCCGGTTCTTCTGAAACTATAATTATAACTTTAATTAAATAAACATCCTTGTAATCGATTTCAACATCCGCTTAAATTTGGAAATGTTTTTAGGGCATATTCCCCTCATTAGCCCTCTTAGTTCAACGGATAGAACAAAGGTTTCCTAAACCTTAGATACAGGTTCGATTCCTGTAGAGGGTACACATTTATTGGAGAAAAGATGAAGAAAGAAGAATTAAGATATGATCCCGTTCATGAGAGAATAGCTGGGATTGTTGAATATATTGATAAAAATAAAAAATTGGCAATTCAAGCTTTACTTATATTGGGATTAATTGTTGGTGGTTGGGGATATTATTCGGGTGTAGCAAAAGATAAACTTAATTTGGCGAAGTCACTTTCGGGAGTTGCGCAAAATGCATATAATTCTGGTCAAATAGAAATATCTCTTTCTGAGCTAAATAATATAGTTGAAGATTATACAGGAACAGATGCTGCAAATCAGGCAATGACATACTTGGTAATGGATTCTTATTTAAAAAATGAAGATGTTAAGATTAAATCATTAACAGATAAATTCGGAACTGGTGTACCTGATGGCGTTCTTGATGCAGGAATATTTGAAGCGCTTGGAAATGCATCAATGAATACTGAGAATTTTAAAAGTGCAGTCAATGATTTCAAAAAAGCAGACAAATTGGCCTCTGTAAAAGGATCAGAATTACGATTTAAAATTGACATTGCTTTAGCTATGATTGGTAATGGGGAGTTTAATAAAGCTGTAATATTATTAAATGATATAATTGATGTGGAGAATATTAGCTATTCAGACAAAAATAAAGTTGAGGAATTATTAGCATTGGCAAATTTTCGTATAGATAATTAGTCTTGTTAAAATAAAATCTTTTTGCTTAATTTACGGCGTCGGAAAGTGGGTGAAAACCCACTTTCTTTATTTAGTAGAATATTTAATTGTAAAAAAGGATAATTAATCTTGATTAACAAAGATATAATTGAGGCGTTTTCAATTGTTGCAAAAGAAAAGAATATTGACCGAACAAATCTGAGCACCATCATTGAAGATTTATTTATGACCATGATTTACAAAAAGTATGGCGAGGAACGTGAAAACTTCAGTGTTATTGTAAATATGGAAAAAGGTGAGATTGAAATATATCAAGAAAAGGTTGTTGTTCAAAATGTAGTGGATCCTGTGACTGAAATTTGTCTAAATGATGCACGAAAAGTAGAGCCAGACCTTGAAATTAACGATCCTTTCATTGATGTCCTTAGCCCTGAAGATTTTGGAAGAAGATTAATTAATACGGCAAAACAGCATTTATCTCAACGTATTAGAGATATTGAACGTGAATCAATATTTGAGGAATTTAATAAAAAAGTTGGTGAAATTGTTGTTGGAAGTATCCACCAAATACAGCGTGATCGTATTTTTGTGAACCTTGACCAGGCTGAATTATTACTTCCCAAAAATGAGCAATTACCAAATGATAGATTTAGACGAGGAGAATCGGTAAGAGGTGTCATAAAATCTGTTGAATTTACATCTAAAGGTCCTGAGATAATTATGTCCAGATCAGATAATATGTTCTTGGAACGACTTTTTGAAATGGAAATTCCTGAAATTGAGGATGGAATCATAGAAATTAAATCCGTTTCTAGATCCGCTGGTGATCGGAGTAAAATTGTAGTTTATTCTTCAGACCAACGAATTGATGCAGTTGGGGCGTGCGTAGGAATGAGAGGTAGTCGCATTCAATCTATTGTCCGGGAGTTAAACGGTGAAAAAATAGATATTATTAATTGGAGCAATCAACCTGAAATATTAATTTCAAGAGCATTAGCTCCAGCTAAACCTATAAATTTATATCTTGATGAAGAAAGACCCTATGTGGTTGCTGTTTTCGAAGATGAGGAACTTCCCATCGCTATTGGAAGAAATGGTCAAAATATAAAACTCGCATCAGATGTTACTGGTTTTACAATTGACGCAGTAAAGAAAACTGACTATGAAGGTACTGCAAAAGAAGTTGTCTATCTTGACGAACTCTCCGGAATAACATCAATTCAACTTGAAGTATTGTCAAAAAATGAAATTCATACCGGTGATGATTTTTTAAATTCATACCGTAAAATGCTGCTTTCTTTAAAAGGGTTTGGTGAAAAGACCATCGATAAAATTACTCTTATAATAGAGGAAAAGAATTCCACATTAACAATAGAACCTTCTAAAGATAATATCGAGGAAATAAAAGAATAAGGGCATGGTAGAAACTACTAAAAAAAGAAGAATATTCCATATAGCCAAGGAACTGAATATATCTCATTTGGAGATTATATCTTTTCTGAAGGATGAGGGAATTGCTGTAAGCAGTCATATGGCACCAATTGATGCAGAGATTTATGATAAAATACTCGGTGAATTCGCGAAAGAGAGACAACAAATTGAGCGTCTTCGAAAAGAGCAGGCTCGGCAAACGGTAGTTTCAAATATAAAGAAACAGCATAAAGCTGATTCTGAAATTGCTCATGATTCCTCAAATGTAAAATCAACAAGTATTGACCCCATAAATTCACTCAGGGATAAAATATCCAATGAGAAGAGAATCCGCAGTGAAGAAAAAAGACGCATTGGAGAGGAATTGCAATTAAATGCAAAGGAAGCTGAAACTCGGAATATAAAATTAGAAGATGATACCTTAGATAGGCAGCCTAAAGAACAATTAGATAAACCCAGAATAAATGTTGGCCTCAAAGTGGTTAGGCGCGCTACAGATGCAGAGAAGGCAGCACTCGTAAGACAAAAAGAGGATGAAAACCGACGCAAAGAAAATAAACGTGAAAAGAAGAATATATCTAAACTTGAGGTTGAGAAGAAAACTACTGATACTGATGAAATTGTTTCTAAGCCAAGAAAATTGAAAAAGATAGATTTATCTGCGATTGCAGATAAAATTGATCAATCAAAACGGGGGCACAAGGTAAAAGATGCAGCCTCTGCAAAAACGGTAAATAAACAACCTCTTCCTCATTTTGGTCGAAAACATGCAAGGAAAAAACCGAAGAAAAAAGAAAAAATTAGTACCGAAGCAGTGATAATTAGTAAGAATATAATTAAATTACCTGAATTCACCACCGTTGATGAACTTGCTCAGACAATGAATATCAAAATCCAAGAAGTAATTATGGCATGCATGGGCTTAGGAATGATGGTTTCTATCAATCAACGACTCGATATGGAGTCAATGATTATGGTTGCAGATGAATTCGATTTTGAGATTGAAACTTTAGAAGAATATGCTGAGGAATCTGTAGAAATTCAAGAAACACAAGAAGATATAGACAATGCAGTATCACGCCCAGCAGTGGTTACTGTAATGGGTCATGTTGATCATGGTAAGACATCTTTACTTGATTATATTAGAAATGAAAATGTAGTTGCTGGAGAATCTGGTGGAATAACGCAGCATATTGGTGCGTATGAAGTAGCATTAAAAGATGATATTAAAGTGACATTCTTGGATACTCCTGGTCATGCTGCATTTACAGCTATGAGATCTCGTGGCGCACAAGTTACAGACATTGTTGTGGTGATTGTGGCTGCTGATGATGGTGTAATGCCACAAACGATTGAGGCCATTGATCATGCAAAGGCGGCTTCAGTGCCAATCATCATTGCAATTAATAAGATTGATCTCCCTGCGGCAAATATTGACAATATTAAGAAAAAATTATCTGAACAAAATATTTTAGTAGAAGATTGGGGCGGAAAATATCAGTGTCAGGAAATATCAGCTAAATCTGGAGTAGGTATAGATGACCTTTTAGAAAAAATTCTTTTAGAGGCTGAAATACTTGATCTTAAGGCTAATAAAAATACATTGGCAAGAGGGGTAGTGGTTGAATCTAGGCTAGATAAAGGTCTTGGTGCTATCGCTACTGTATTGATACAAAAAGGTACCTTGAAACGTGGAGATATATTTGTATGTGGAACTCAATTTACACGAGTACGAGCCATGTTAAATGAACGGGGACATCGGGTGCAAGAAGCATTCCCATCAGATCCGGTACAAATATTAGGGTTTACTGAAGTTCCCAATGCTGGTGACATGCTTACTGTATTTACTGATGAAAAAGAAGCAAAACGTATCGCCCAAGAACGATCACAAATTAAACGAGAAGCAGAGCAACGTCGTTTCAGAAAACTAACATTAGATCAAATCGGCAAACAGATTTCAAGTGGTTCTGTACAAGAGTTAGCAATTATTGTAAAGGGTGATGTAGATGGTTCAATCGAAGCATTGAGTGACTCGCTCATGGGGCTTTCTGGCGATGAAGTATCTGTTAAAATCATGCATAGATCTGTTGGTATGATAACTGAAAATGATGTGAACTTAGCAGGAACCTCTGGCGCAATTATTATTGCTTTTAATGTGAATGCCTCTGTTGAAGCTAAATCAAGAGCAAAAGCATTGGGTGTAGATATACGTCAATATTCTATTATTTACGAAGCTATCAGTGAAGTTAAGCTTGCTTTAGAGGGACTTCTTGAACCTGAAGAAGTTGAAGAAGCGCTTGGTTACGCTGAAGTTAGAGATATGTTTAATATTCCTAAGATAGGCCTGATTGCGGGTTGTTCTATTCAAAAGGGTAAAGTTATTCGTAATGCATTGCTTCGAGTTAAACGTGGAGACGAAATTTTACATGAAGGTAAATTAACTTCCCTTAAGCGATTTAAGGATGATGTTAATGAAGTACTGGAAGGTTTTGAATGTGGAATTGGTGTACATGGATTTACCACATTTGAAGCTGGCGATATCATCGAAGTGTACGAAATTAAAGAAATTAAACGGTCACTTGCATAGGGTATGTTTAGTAGAAAACCATACAAGCGATCAGAAAGAATGTCAGATGAAATTCGTAGTATCTTAGGGAACATCTTTATCTCCAACATTCAAATCCAAGATGCGGGCCTTTTAACAGTTTCGAATGTTGACGTTTCATCTGATTTGCGGTTAGCTAAAGTTTTTATTAGCTTATTAAACTCTAAAAAAACACCCGATGAAGTAATTGATTATTTAAAGCATAATAGAAAAATTATTAGATATCATTTAGGGAATAAATTGAATGCAAAATTTGTTCCCGATTTACGTTTTTATTATGATGATTCATTAAAAAAAGCTGAGAAGATCGGTACACTTTTAAACAAAATTAAAAGAACGAAGATTAGGTAATTCATAATGGATGCTATCGTTAATGTATGGAAGCCTATTGGTTGGACTTCGTTTGATGTAGTAAAAAAAATTAGAGGATCAGTTAAACCCTCTAAGGTGGGACATGCTGGAACCTTAGATCCTTTTGCAGAAGGTGTTTTGGTTATTTGTATTGGTAAAATGACCAAAAAAGTTGAATCACTCATGGATCATGAGAAAGAGTATGTTGCCATTATTCAATTGGGGAGTGAAACAGATACCCTCGATACTGAAGGTGAAGTAATAAAGGAATCAGAAGTGACAATTCTGAGCTATGAGAAAATTGTAATGATATTGGATTCATTCTTAGGTGAAAGTGATCAAATTCCACCGATGTATTCAGCATTGAAGGTTAATGGGAAAAGATTATATAGCCTTGCTCGAGAGGGAAAGGTAATTAAACGTCAACCACGTAAGATTACTATAAGTGAAATTGAACTTTTAGAAAACAATATAGATTCTTTGAAAATCCGTGTAAAATGCGGTCGTGGTACATATATTCGCGTGTTGGCAAGTGATATCGCCAAAGCGATGAATACAGTTGGTTTTTTGAAATCGTTGGTTCGCACACAAGTTGGTGAATTTAGGCAAGAAGATTCGATTCCTGTTGAAAATGTGGCTGAATGGTTGTCTGCAACCGCTTAAATGATATCCCAACAATAAGCCAATCGGCATTAACGATTGGCAGTTTTGATGGAATTCATGTTGGGCATTTGGAGATTCTAAAGAAGATAAAAAAAATATCTTCATTAAATAAATCGAAATCAGTAGTAATTACATTTGACCCACATCCAAAAACGGTATTAAGACCCGATTTATTGAATGAACGTTATCTTATTACCACATTAGAAAAAAAGATTGAAATTTTTCACATTCATGGAATTGATTGTGTCTTAATTTTACAATTCGATAATGACTTGGCTATGATTGAAGCAGATATTTTCTTAAAAGATATTATAATTCATTATTTTAAACCGCATGATATGGTAGTGGGTTATGATCATCATTTTGGGCACAATAGAATTGGAGATATAAATCTTTTAAATACCCATTCTGAAAAATATGCTTATAAAACGCATAAAATTGAACAAGTAACCATAAATGAAAAAATAGTTTGTAGTACTGAAATCCGGAAGGCATTAGCTAGTGAAAATATTATGTTGGCAAATCAATTTTTGGGTTGGTACTATGAATTAAAAGGGATTGTTGAAAAAGGTGATGGTTTAGGTGGAAAAATAGGATTTCCAACTGCCAACATAAAACCCATTGTAAATTGTCAAATTATACCATCAAATGGTGTTTATAATGTGGATGTCATGATTGATGATGAATTATTTTCAGGAATGTGTAATGTGGGAAAACGCCCAACCATAAATGGTACGGACAACCGAATTGAGGTGAATGTTTTTACACATAAAAACTTGAACCTATATTCAAAAATAATTACAATTATATTCAAGGGATATTTAAGAAATGAGAAGAAGTTTTCTTCCATTGATGAATTAAAAGCGCAACTTAGAAAAGATAAAAAACGTTGCTTAGAAATTAAATAGAATGATAAAAGGAGTAAAAACATGTCAATAACAAAAGAACGTGTTGAAGAATTAGTAAAGGAATTTAGTGGTGACGATAAAAATACAGGCTCACCAGAAGTTCAAATCGCATTAATTACAGATAAAATTCACAATATTAACGAACATCTAAAGGTCAATCAAAAAGACAATAGTGGTCGCAGAGGTTTAATAATTCTCGTTTCGCAACGTAGAAAATTATTGAATTATGTTAAAAAATCTAGTGTCAGTCGATATAAAGCAATTATTGAAAAATTAAAAATTAGAAAATAAAAAAAGAAAAGAGAAGATAAATGATAAGAAAAACAATGGAGCTATCTGGCCGCACACTCACACTTGAGACGGGCAGAATGGCAAAACAAGCAAGCGGTTCAATTTTACTCACTTATGGTGAAACTGTATTATTGGCAACTGCTACAGCAAATAAAGAAGCTGGTGAAGATCGCGGATTTATGCCTTTATCAGTTGAATACCGTGAAAAATTTTATGCTGCGGGACGAATTCCTGGCGGATTTTTTAAACGTGAAGCAAGACCTTCAGAAAAAGAAATTATTGCGTGCCGATTAACGGATAGACCTTTGCGACCATTATTCCCAAAGGGATTTCATGCTGAAACACAAATTGCTATAAATGTGCTTTCATATGATGAAGAAAATCCGGGTGATACCTTAGGTACAATTGCAGCCTCTGCAGCATTGGCTATTTCTGATATTCCATGGGGTGGACCTGTAGCCACGGTTCGCGTCGGGAGAATTGATGGAAAATTTATAGTAAATCTTGAAAATTCAAAAGCCGAAGATAGTGATATGGAAATAATTGTTTCAGGCACCTCTGATTCTATCGTTATGGTTGAAGGTGAAGCTGATTTTATTTCTGAAGAAGACTTTCTTTCAGCTATCCAATATGCATTTGAAGTAATAAAAGATATCATTAAGTTACAAAATGAGCTTGTTGCTGAATGCGGAAGAGCAAAGCGTATTGTGGATGAACCTGAAATAAATGTGAAGCTCAATGAAGCTGTTGATAAATTTATTGATGGAAAAATTGCACCCTTAAATGACCCTAAAGTTAAATTTGATCGCTATGAAGATATCCGATTATTTAAGAGTGGCATTATAGAAGAAATGGGTGATAACTATGCGGATGATGGTAGAGCTATTTCATCATACATTGATGATAAAATAACTCTCGATTTACGAAAACGTACTCTTGCAGGTACACGTGCAGATGGAAGAAACTTAACTACGGTAAGAGATATTGCAATTGATACTGCTTTACTCCCACGAGTTCATGGATCATCACTATTTACACGAGGTGAAACACAAGCGCTTGCGACCATTACACTTGGCGGTAAACGCGATGAACAAATGCTTGATAACATTGAAGGCTTAACCTATAAGCGTAATATGTTACATTACAATTTCCCATCATTTTGTGTGGGGGAAGCAAGGATGCGATTTAGCCTTTCTCGTAGAGAAGTGGGGCATGGTAATTTAGCAGAACGTTCAATTAAGGGTGTGTTACCTAGCTTTGATGACTTTCCATATACTATCCGAATTGTATCTGAAGTATTAGAATCAAATGGTTCTTCTTCAATGGCAACCGTTTGCGCTGGTATCATTGCATTGATGGATGCAGGTGTTCCAATTAAAAATCCAGTTGCAGGTGTTGCAATGGGGTTAATAATGGAAGATGAAGATAACTATGCTATTTTGACCGATATTTTGGGTACAGAAGATCACCTTGGTGATATGGACTTTAAGGTTGCAGGAACCAGAGATGGTATATCTGCAATTCAAATGGATCTTAAAATTGATGGATTGCCAATTGAGTTAATGAAAAAGGCACTTCAGCAAGCTAAGGATGCACGAATCCATATATTAGATGTAATGGAAGAAGCTATGCCATCTGTACGGCCTACACTTTCTGTACATGCGCCCAAGATTGGCAAGGCATCACTTCCTGTTGATAGAATCGGTGATTTTATTGGGCCAGGTGGCAAGAACATTAAAGCAGTTCAAGCTGATTATGAATGCGATGTAAATGTTGAAGAAGACGGTTTATGTGTTATTCTTGGTCAAGACCAAGAAAAAATTGACTATGTAGTTGCATTAATCAATTCATATAACATGAAACCGGAAGCTGGCGAAACCTATGATGCTGAAGTTGTGAAAATAATGGACTTTGGATGCTTTGTAAAAATTGCACCAGGTAAAGAAGGTCTTGTTCATATTTCAGCATTAAATTGGAATCGTGTTGAAAAAGTGACAGATGTAGTTAAAGAAGGTGAAATGGTTAAGGTTAAATTAATGGAAATTGATGACCGTGGTCGTTTAAACTTTAGCATGAAGGCACTTATTGAGCGACCTCCACGTGATTCAAAACCTGAAAACACACACAGTTAAGGGTTCAATCTCATGATTATAGGTATACCCAAAGAGATTAAAAATAATGAGAATCGAGTTTCTCTCATTCCATTTGGTGTAGAAGACCTTTGTAAAAATGGTCATACTGTAATTGTTGAAACAAATGCGGGCAAAGGCAGCGGTTTTTTTGATGAAGATTATACCGTTGCTGGCGCTCAAATAGAATCTACTGCAAAAGCAATTTTTGAAAAAGCTGATATGATTGTAAAGGTGAAAGAACCTCAACCCCATGAGGTTGAGATGATTAAACCAAATCAAATTGTATTTACTTATTTCCATTTTGCTGCAGATAAAGAATTAACCGAAAGCATTATTAAAAGTTCATCCATTGCAATTGCCTATGAAACGGTACAAACAGATAATGGCCAATTGCCACTGCTAATACCAATGAGTGAAGTCGCTGGTAGAATGGCAGTACAAAATGGGGCTAAATGCTTAGAAGCAAGCATGGGGGGTAGAGGTAAACTTCTCAGTGGTGTTCCTGGAGTTGAACCCGCAACGGTAACCATATTGGGCGGCGGAATCGTGGGTATGAATGCTGCAAAAATAGCTGCAGGGTTAGGTGCAAAAGTCAATATTCTAGATATTAATGCCGATAGATTGAAATATCTAGATGATATTATGCCTTCTAATGTTTTTACTCTCTATTCAAACAGACACACAATTTTGGATTTATTACCCACAACAGATTTATTGATTGGTGCTGTTTTAGTTGTTGGAGCAAAAGCACCCAATTTAATAACAAGAGAAATGCTTTCATTGATGCCAGAAAGATCGGTAATAATCGATGTGGCTGTAGACCAAGGTGGATGCGTAGAAACCTGTCGACCCACAACCCATAAAGATCCAACTTATGATGTAGATGGTATCATTCATTACTGTGTGACAAATATGCCTGGTGCAGTTCCTTATACATCTACTATAGCGCTCTCAAATACAACATATCCCTATATTCTTAAAATTTCAAATAAGGGATACAAAGCAGCGCTTTTAGCAGATCATGCATTAATGAAGGGTTTAAATATCTATAAAGGTAAAATAACTCATCATGGTGTGGCAGAAGCATTTGATTTAACATATACTAATACAGAAAAGGCATTAGCTTAATCTGAATAAGTTAGTATTTGCATATCATCAATTGGGGTCTGGCTCTCATATTGGATTGAACCGAATCTCGAAAGATAAATTTAAAGCCCATCTTGATGTATTAAATCAGATGGGTTTTTCATCTGATCAAGAATTCAAAATTGCATTCGACGATGGATATGAATCCGTATATCATATTGCTTTTCCAATTATGATGGAATACGGATTTACTGGAATTGTTTTCCCCGTTGTAAATTATATTGGAAAAATGAATGATTGGGATTTTACTTTTGGAAGAATAAATAAAGTAAAACATATCAGTAAAAAACAAATAATTGAACTTTGTAAAAATGGTTGGGAAATTGGTAGCCACGGATTGACACATACCGCTTTTACTGCGATGTCAACCAGTGCACTTCAATTTGAATTACTTGAATCTAAACGAATTTTAGAAGATATAGCTCAGATAGAAGTTGACTCTATTACACCACCATTTTCTCGATGGAATCCCCAAATAAAAGATTTAATACTTGAGTGTGGATATAAAAAAATATATCATCAACAAAGCTTAATCAGTCATATGGAGAATGAGATGATTCCTCGCCATTCAATATATTCTATTGACGGAAAGAAGTCCATCTTACGGAAAATAGAAAATTCTAAATTTGAGTTAATTAAGGAATTAATTATCCACAAATGCTCTACATTAACAATGGTAGTTAAAGAAATACTTTGAATAGATTCCATCTTAACATTAAGTTAAAGTATTACTTTAATATATAAATTTACAGAATTGAGATAAAAATGGAAGCCAGAAACATAAAGAAATTATATTATTCAATTGGCGAGGTAAGTGAAATTACCGGCCTTAAGCAGTATGTCTTAAGATACTGGGAAACTGAATTTTCTCAATTAAAACCTTCCAAAAATCGTGCAGGGAATAGGACTTATAAAAGTCATGATTTAGATTTGATAAGTAAAATTCAAACGTTACTTTACAAAAGAAAATTTACCATAAAAGGTGCACGCCAATATTTAAAAGATCGCGATGAACCATCCAATGTTTCTGAAAAAGTTGTTCAAATCTCTAATTCACCCAGTGAACTTGATTTGAAAACATTAAAAAATCTACGAAATGGTCTAAATGAGATTATTAAAACTATTGAATCTTATAAATAGAGATATAAAGCAATCTGATATACTCCGTAGATTTACCTCTCGGGACGTGGCGTAGTCCGGTAGCGCACTTGACTGGGGGTCAAGGGGTCGGGAGTTCAAATCTCCCCGTTCCGACACTATTAATAAGGGAAAAGCATCTTAGGGTGCTTTTTTCTTATATCAAAACAATCCACCAAAAGTCATTGTAAACCTAAATTATGTACACGAATATATGTACACGCTTATAAAATATATGTACACGAAACCCAATTATTATAAATTGGGCAATTAAAACGACGTTCTTAGCATTATAAATTGGGCTTATAATTTTGAAAGTTATTATTTCGTAAGTTTAGGCTTTCAATTAAGGACAAATATGAAGA
>Ga0066376_10000107_pt1 | contig 66955 bp, 57 predicted proteins | sample Knorr_S15_td_Bot_FD_77009 | JGI IMG/M metagenome (GOLD analysis project Ga0066376, IMG submission 77009) | Marine microbial communities from Southern Atlantic Ocean transect - Knorr_S15_td_Bottom_ad_5009_LV_A | ecosystem: Environmental > Aquatic > Marine > Oceanic | place: Southern Atlantic...
ATAGAAGATTACGGAATCATCGGCAACATGCACACAGTGGCTCTTGTGGGCAAGAATGGCTCCATAGACTGGTACTGCCACCCTGATTTTGACTCCCCCAGCGTCTTCGGGGCTATCTTGGACGACGGAAAGGGAGGCCGCTACAAGATTTCTCCCAAGATTTCTCCTGGCGAAGATGGTGTCACCAACAAGCAGATGTATTGGCCGGAAACCAACGTGCTGGTTACCCGGTTCTTGTCGCCGGAGGGCGTCGGAGAGGTCATAGATTTCATGCCTGTGGGCGTGAAAGAAGGCGATCTGGGGTATCACCAATTGATTCGCAAGGTGGTGGTGGTGCGAGGCTCGGTGACATTCAACTTAGAGTGCCAGCCAGCGTTCAACTACGCTCGTGACCAGCATGAGACTAGGATTACCAAAGACGGGGCGGAGTTTCTCTCCGCTTCATCTTGTCTCCACCTCTCCACCACTTTGCCTTTGGCGGTCAACGGCAATGGCGTAACAGCCGAATTCACCCTCCATGAAGGCGAGTCGGAGACCTTCGTACTGGGACAAGCCGTGCCTGGCGCCGAGGACCATGGTTGTCTGCTTTCCGAAGAAGCAGCCAATCAACTGTTTAAATCAACCGTCGAATATTGGCGTCGTTGGATTTCCAAATCCACCTACAAAGGGCGTTGGCGGGAGATGGTGGAACGTTCCGCGCTTGCCCTTAAGTTGATGACTTATGAGCCCACCGGGACCATCGTCGCATCGCCCACATGCAGCCTGCCCGAAGAGCTGGGCGGAGTGCGGAATTGGGATTACCGCTACACCTGGATTCGGGATGCGGCATTCACCGTATATGGTCTTCTGCGCATCGGCTTCACCGAGGAGGCTACGAACTTCATGCGCTGGATCGAGGAATGCGTCCAGGACCTAAACCCGGACGGATCGATGCAAATCATGTATGGCATCGATGGGCGTCATGAGCTCACCGAGGAAACTCTGGATCACTTGGAAGGCTACAAGGGCTCGCGACCCGTCCGCATCGGCAACGGTGCTTACAATCAGGTACAACTGGATATCTACGGCGAGCTCATTGATGCAATATACTTGTTTGACAAGTACGGAACGCCGATTTCCTATGAATTCTGGAGTCACATTCGGGCTTTGGTAAACTGGGTTTGCGCCAACTGGCAGAGAACCGACGAAGGAATCTGGGAAGTTCGAGGCGGCCAACAGCACTTCGTTTACTCGAAAGTGATGTGTTGGGTGGCCGTTGACCGGGGCATCCGTTTGGTCGACAAGCGCTCCTTTCCGGGAGACCGCGTCAGGTGGCGGGAGACCCGGGATCAGATATATGAGGAAATCATGGAAAAGGGCTGGAACGAGGAGAAGCAAGCCTTCGTTCAGGCATACGGCAGCGACAATCTGGACGCTTCAAATCTAATTATGCCCCTGGTTTTCTTCGTTTCGCCTTCCGACCCCAGGATGCTGAAAACCATAGACGCCATCAAGAAATCCGTGGCCTCGGGCGGCCTGGTTTCTGACAGTTTGGTTCATCGCTACAACGTCGATAAGACCGATGACGGCCTGGCGGGCAAGGAAGGCACATTTAATATCTGCACCTTCTGGCTGGTGGAGGCGATGACAAGGGCGGGTTGGTCGGACCGCTCTCGGTTGGACGAAGCGCGTCTGATGTTCGAGAAGATGCTCAGCTACGCCAACCATCTGGGGTTATACGGGGAAGAAACCGGCCCCAAGGGAGAGAGTCTGGGCAATTTCCCCCAAGCCTTCACCCATCTGGCGTTAATTAGCGCCGCATTTAACTTGGACCGGGTATTAGACAAGGGCGGACGGGTTTAGGATGTGCCCTGCCAACGTAGATGTGCCTGCCTGGAACCTGAAGTAACTCTTATAAAATTGAATAGCCCAAATTTCCGCATGAGGGAGCAGAAATGTCGCGACTACCACCAACTCCAATAACCCAGACGCCGTTGGAGGCGCAATCCCGATACGCAAAGATTACCGGGGCTGAGTCGGGCCTAGGCAGCACCTACCAGGCATTGTTCGCCAACCCGCAAATAGCATCCAAATTGGCGGAATTGGATGAGATTATCTCCGAGGGAGACTTGGAGCCTTGGATAAAGTTCACCGTGGCACTGACCGTGGCCAAGGAACGGGAGGCCACGGCCTTGTGGGATTCATTTGAGCCGTTGGCCCGCGAATCCGGGGTAAGCGATGCCGTAATCGATGGCATCGCCGCAGGAACGGCGCCCCGCCGGTTGTTGCCGAAAGAAGGGATATGGATCCAGTTTACCTTGGAGGTTATTCGGGATCAGATGCGCGATTCGACATGGGAGGCGACAACCCACTTGGTAGGCGACTCGGGAGCCGCAAGGTTGGCCTTTATCGCTTGCTACTACGAGATGATGGCGCGCCTCAACCGCAGCTTTGGGTTGGATACTGCCTGATAGTTAAGTTAGCAGGAGGAGGTAACCCATACCGCTCTATTAACGAATCTCTATCGATTAGCTGGCCCCACAAGGATTTCATTCCCGGAAATCCGCACTTCCCTAGCCGGAACTCCACTAGAAGCTGGCGGACTTACCACGTCCCCGGTAACCACGCTAAATACTGCCCCGTGCAGCGGACACTCTACTTGGTCACCATTCAGTTCGCCACTGGAGAGTGGTCCTCCTCTGTGACTACAGGTATCGCTAATGACATAGTAGTTACCATCTACGTTAGCCAGAAGCAGTTCTTCTCCATCCAATTGAATCGATTTCATTTCACCTGGAGCAACTTCGCTGGTTTCGGCAACCTTTTCGAATCCTGACTCAGCCATGATTGAACCTCCTACAAGAATTGTTGAGCCGCATCGGTTGTCAGACCAAATCCGCTCTGAGCTTCTCTATGATCTTGGGCAGGTCTCGATTGAATTCCCCCTTGTTCAGTACCAAATCGCAGCCCAGATTTTTGGCCCGCTCCAACATTTCGACATTTTCATGAGGGCCAAATGCCACTACTGTAGCTGCCACCTCACTGCCATTTGCTCTTTTCGCAGATTGGGCTAAATCGCCCAATACTTGGCTCCAAACTGATTCGTCGCCCTCTAGGTCAACAAGAATCAATGCTGGTGAATTCTTTGCGTATTGGTCTATGAAAATCGGTTCGGTAGTGGCCCGTTGCACGGTGAATCCCATGGGTTCGGCCACGGCTTCGATTTTGCCCAGAAAGAACAGGTTTTGCCCCACCAAGAGGACTGTCCCATTGCTCGATTCCATCAAAATACCCCCCAAATTATGGCCCTTCACGTAACCTGTTTGGGAACTACACTAGGATTCCCCTGCCGCGGTCAGTTTTTGGCTCGCTTGCCCAGAGCCATCAGAAACATGACACTCTTGCCAGCGGCGTGGGGCGAGAAGACCTGGATTACCGCATCTTCGTAAAAGGTGAGACCGGAGGCGCCCAACCGCTGGGCATACGCCGCCAAGTATATCCTGCCGGCCATGATGCTGGCCTCCATCTGCGCAGCCCGGTAACCCCGATTCCCCAGTTTCTTCAACGCAGCGTCCAAATCAACCATGAAGTAAATGTTGACGCTGGCATCGGCAGGGAGCGCTTGGTTGAGGCCCAGAAACCCGGCTTCGCGACGAAAATTCCCTTCCTCTAAAAGTTCCAGGCTGTTACTTTCCCGGTTAAACGCATAGAGTCCGGAATCCAGACCCTCTACGGCATTGGTTATCACATAGACGTCATTGAGTGTCTGTCCCAGTGTCTCTTCCAGTGTCTCTTCCGGCGAAGCTAAGAAATCCGCCGGTATTCCAGCAAGGGACCGCTCCAGAACCGTAGACAGTTGTCGAAAAGAAATTGATTCTTGGCTGAATTGCCGGGATGAGCCGCGCCGCTTAATGACGGTCTCCACGTTGTCTTGGGGAAGCTCGGTTTCCGGGTAAGGGTCCAGCGGAACCAACCGTCCCACCGGACTAACCTTCTTATTCGCCGTGTCTGCGTCATGCCAAGAAGTCACCTCATCCAGGCTAATCAACGATGACGCTTCGTGCATCTCCCGGACGGGAGGAAAATCTGTCTCAATGTCCGAGATGGGCAACACATCCAAAGAAAGAGGCTCAACCCCAGACACAGGTTTGGCGGTCAAATCCGGTGCATGGCCCAGGGGCGCCAAAGCCAAAGACACCTCTTTCAGGGTGTCCAAACCCAACAGATTGTTTACGGTGGCATCGAAGAAGCCCATGACCACATGAGATGAGGTTTCGTTGGCTGCCGAGGCCGCCAGGGTATTGGCCAAGATGGTCCCGCAATCCCAAAAGGAATGCCGGTACTCCCTGGCTTGGTACTTACATGCGTTACGCCAAAAAACGTCGGTATAGCAGACTATGGCCGGTGCGTTGGCCACCGCCGGATGGTTGCCGCTCGCCTCCACCAAGACACTCCGGTAGTCCCCTTTGCGCAATTGCTTGAGAACCGAACCGTGGGTGTCAAAATGGTAAACGCCAGCTTCCAATCCAGGCAAGTCGCCGCATACCACATAAAGTTCAATGTGGAATAGAGCGCCGGTGCAAGCTGCGGCGCGAAAGGGTATCTCACCCCACGGGTAGTCGATTCTCTTGGTGATTCCAGCGGAAAAGTGGAGGATCTTGCTCAGAGTAGGGAAGTCCGGGGTGTTCGGGCTGGACGAGTAACACACCGGCGCAGCTATGGCATCAAGGGCGGGCATCTTCGGAGGAAGAGAATCCAAGGAAAGGGGGATAAGTTCCAAGTCGGGATAAATCTTGAACAGTAGGGGGTTGTCCATGGGGTCGTAGGAGTGCGAAGGGTCCATCAGAAACCCGTCAGGATGCTTTGTGCCGTTGTGGTAATGCCATGCGGCCTCAACATCCTGATTCGGCATCAGCGCTCCCTGACTCAACGCTAGGATTCCCTATAATCGCCGATGCTATACTCGCCGGAAAACTCAGTCAATCCAGATTGGACGCATTTGTCCTAAACTATCGGCAGATTGTTTGGGGTTCGTCAGCCTACTTTCGACTGAGGACAAACCGGTCAATTATTATTCGGGCAGCATAAGACAATGTCCCTTTCACGCACAACAGCATATAAACGGACCGTTATTCGAAGAAAATCCGCTAACTAGATTTCGGAACTGAAATAACCCCTCAATCGATCGATGCCCTCGTTGTAGCGGTCGTTACAAAAAGCCAGGCGCAGGTCTTGAGGTATGCCGAAGTCAGTCCCCGGAACAACCGCCACATGGGCCCGGTTGAGGATGTCCCGCGCCAGCTCTTTCGACGATGCGAACCCGTGCTCCCGGTTCCAGTCAACACATTGCAGCACTGCATAAAAACCGCCCTCAGCATCGACGGGGTTACAACCCGTATCGCTCAGTTGCTCAGTGGTGTATTTCCCCCGCGATTTGTAAACGGCGGCAAGCTCCGCGGGGCTCTCCTCATCTTCAAGAGCGGCTATCATGCCATATTGATAGCAAGGGTCGGTGCAAAGAAGAGTGTGTTGCTGCATGACCCTCAGATTGACTTGAAGCTCTTTTGGCAGAATCGCAAACCCAACGCGCTTGGTGTACATGCGAAAGCCCTTGGAGAAACTGTTGGTCACAATCGTGACGTCGTTGTATTCAGGCAGAAGCTCCAACGGTGACTGAAACTGTTGGTGAAAAACGCAATTGTTGTAAATTTCATCGTTTAGAATGTAGGCTTGACGGTCGACTATCTGATAAATCTCCCGCAACTCATCGGGCTGAACCACGTTGCCGATTGGATTGCCCGGTGAATTTACCACCACCAATGAAGTACGCTCCGGAGAAAAATTGCGCCGGAACGAGTCCATATCAACCCGCTTGGTTTCCATGTCAATATCATAAAACTTGACGGTGGCATTGGCCAAAGTCGCGCAGTATACGTACAGAGCATAGTAGGGGCGCGGCAAGAGAATCTCTCTCCCTTGGCCCGAGATCAGTTGAAAGATGTTTCGGAAAATAGGGGAAGTGCCGGTGTTGACGATGACGTGGTCCACAGAGGTTTCCGCTTTGTACCTGGTGTTGTAATGTTTTGCGATTGCTTCACGCAGCTCGGGAAGCCCTTCGGGATAGACACGGCGAACAAAATCCGGATTGCCCAGTGCCTCTATGATGCGGTCCAAGATAGGTTGGGGGGTTGGCAACTCAGGAACCCCGATGGTCAGTTTTAGGACATCTTTTCCTTGCGCCAACAGTTCGTCGGCAAGCTCGTCGAGCACGAACATCTGAAACTCTAGGTCACCGGGAGTGAAATCGTTTATCGTTTTGGGCACGGCTTTCCCCTTGTATTTATATTCAGAGCGTATTTATGGAATCAGACCGTCGGCGGCGTGCTCTCTTTGCAGCGACGGATTATCTCGGTGGTTGATATTCCTGGGGTGTAGGCAACTGTACGGAAAACCCCCATCTCGATGGGGGCTGAGTGTGTACTATTAAGAGCCTCTTGGGAATAGTCGCTGCCATGGGCCACCAAGTCAATGCTGTGTTTTTCGATCCATTCGCGGTCAGTGACCCAAGGTGCATCGGGCAGAACTTCGTCCACGTAGCGGCACCCGGCTACGCTTGCTACCCGTTCGTCCATGGTTAAAATCGGTTTCCGCTTGTGTTCAATCAATACTTCGTCGCTATGTACACCAACCAAAAGGTAGTCCCCTAGAGCACGAGCTTGCCTGACAAATTCAATGTGCCCGTAGTGGAATAAATCGGCCGACATATCGACGTAGACGCGTATCAACCTTCATCACCTCATCTTTTCCGGTATGAGCACCCCCAGTATCCATAATCTCAAGCCTTTAAATCACCATCCACCAAGGGTCTTCCAAGTACCCCTTAACCTTTTGCAGGAACTCGGCGGCGGGTGCGCCATCCACGATTCGGTGATCGAAGGTCAGGCTCAAGTACATCATTGCGCCTTTGGCCACTTGGCCGTCTACTATCACCGGCTTCTCTACAACCCTACCCAGGCCCAATATGCCGACTTGAGGAGGATTGATGATCGGCGTAAATGCGTCAATCTCGTATGCGCCTAGGTTAGTTATGGTGAATGTGCCGCCAGTTACGTCCTCAGGCTTGGCTGTCCCACCCCTGGTCTTGGCGGCCAACTCACGGCCTTCCCGAGCCAATTGGGAAAGAGTCTTGGTGTCGGCGTCCTTTATCACCGGGGTGATTAGCCCTTCGTCCAACGCTACCGCCACTCCGATATTTATCTGGGCCATGGTTCGAACTTTGTCGTCTAATTGGAGAGCGTTCAGGCGCGGATACTCCTTCAAAGCCCTAGCCGTGGCTTTAATCACCAAGTGTAGCGGGCTGATGTTTCCGTCGGTCTGATGACGGGACAGGCCCTGGCGCAGGGTCATGGCTTCGGTGACGTTGGCTTCGGTGGTAATCGTCAATTGGGCCATTGTCTGCAGGCTCTGCAACATCCTGGTGGCGATGGTCCCTCTGATGCCTGTTAATTCGATTATTTCCTGCTTGCCAGCAGTAGACAGCGAGCCAACCCCAGATATTTCTTGCTCCACATCTTGAAGTAGTATCCTGCCGCCTGGGCCGCTGCCTTGGACTTGTCCCAAGTCGATTCCTTTCTCCCCCGCCAATCGTCGGGCCGCCGGTACTATCTGAACCCTGATGCCATTTGCGGAGGCAGTTGATGTGGCGGCAGGCGCCTGTGTTGCCTTTTCCACGTCTTCAATCAGTATTCTGCCTCTGGGCCCGCTGCCTTGCACAGTGGACAAGTCTATCCCATGTTGTTGGGCCAAACGCCGGGCGGCCGGGACCACTTGAACGTGGTCTGCTTCCCCTCTTTGTGCAGGTGGACTAGGGGGAATCTCGGTAGACTTCGTAGCCGGTGTAGCCGAAGCGGCAGTGGCTGAGGAGGTTACCGGGGCAGGCATATGCACCTCTTCGCCCGGAGCGGCGATAACGGCTAAAAGGCCCCTGATGGGCACGATTTCACCTTCTTGGGCCACGATGCGGGCCAAGATCCCGGACACAGTTGACTCCAACTCGGTTTGGAGCTTGGCCGTCTCTATCTCAACTATCGGCTCCCCTTCCTCGACGGTATCACCCTCTTTCTTCAACCACTTGACGATGGTGCCGTCCTGCATTTCCATTCCCCATTGGGGAAGCACGATTTCCGAGGCCATGATGTTCCTCCGAGTTTTAATTCCACCGCAGAGAGCGCAGAGATTAGATAATCGAGACAAATCTCCGCGTGCTCCGCGTACTCTGCGGTGAATCCATTCGTTTAGGCCAGAGTTACCCGCACCGCCTCAGCGATAGTCAGGTGGGTGGGGTAGCACAGGGGCTCCAAGGCGGGGCTGAATGGTATGTGAACGTTTACGGTGCCTAGGCGCTGGATGGGCGCCTGCAGGTCCCAGAAGCCTTCCATGGAGACGATTGCGGCGATTTCACTGGCGGCGCTACAAGTCTTGTGAGCCATGTCCACAACCACCAGACGTCCGGTCTTTGCCACGGACTTCAGGATAGCAGCTTTGTCCAAGGGCACCAATGTGCGCGGGTCCAAGACCTCGGCGGAAATCCCCTCGGCAGCCAGGGCCTCGGCAGCAGCCAGGGCTCGGGGCACCATACCGCCGATAGCGACTATAGTGACGTCAGTCCCTTCTCGCTTGATGTCCGCCACGCCCAGAGGAATGGTGTATTCCTCCTCCGGAACGTGCGCCCTGGCACCAAGGATGGTGCGGTCTTCGCAGAAGATAATCGGGTCATCTTCTCGAATCGAAGCTTTCATCAGTCCTTTGGCGTCGTAGGCGTTGCTGGGGAACACGACTTTGAAGCCGGGGATGTGCATGAACAGTGGATAGGACCTGTCGGAATGGTGGGCGGCCATGCTGCCGTCGTAGTACATGGAAGCCCGATAGACTATCGGCAAGTCCACCTGTCCACCGAACATATAACGCATCTTGGATGCCTGGCTGACCAATGAGTCCATGGCAACCCACATAAAGCAGAATGCGCTCTCCACTATCGGGCGCATACCGACCGCGGCAGCCCCCACGGCAGCCCCCATGAAGGCGTTTTCGGAAAGCGGGCAGTCTCTGACACGCTCACCACCGAATTCCTCGAATAATCCCCCGGACGCACCGTACACGCCACGTTGAATGTCCTCTCCCATGATGAAAACCCGTTCGTCCTTGCGCATCTCTTCCCGCATGGCTTCGTTGAGCGCCTGGGTCAGAGTGATGTTCCGTGTATCGGTTTGGGTCTGAGTCATCAGTTACTCTCCTGAACTGCCGTTGACCGAGTAGCTTTACGGGCTAGTCAAACAGCACTTTTTCTGATTTCACCCCGGGTGCTGATTTTCCAGTTAGCGCTTATTCCAGGCGCTTACTCCAGGGGAATTGGGTTGGCGAACATATCCTCAAATAGAGCAGAGGGCTCAGGGTAAGGGCTTTCCTTGGCGAATGTGATTGCCTCTGCAATCTGCTCTCTGACCTCTTCTTCTACCTGGTCGATTTCTGCTTGAGTGGCAATACTCTGCTCCAGCAGCCGGGCCTTGTGGATGATTATTGGGTCCCGCTTTTTCCATTCCTCCACCTCTTCCTGATCACGGTATGGGTCCCTAACGATTCGGCCCAAACCTAAAGAGTGGTCCTCATAGCGGTAGGTCCGGCCTTCAACAAGAGAAGGGCCTTGGCCGGCTCGCGCTCGTTCCACCGCCACGGATACCGCTTCATACATAGCAATCGCGTCTTGGCCGTCCACCAGCACGCCGGGGATGGCGTAGGCTGCCGCCCGGTCAGCGATATTCTCTACCGCTACCATCTGTTTGAAACTGCTAGTAACCGCATACTGATTGTTCTCGCAAAGGAAAATCACCGGCAAGTTCCACACCGCCGCCAGGTTTATCGACTCGTGGAATGCGCCTTCGTTGCTGGCGCCGTCACCGAAGAACGGCATCGAAACCCGGTCGTTGCCCTGCAATTTGCTGCCCAAGGCTGCGCCTACGGCGGTTGGGATTGCCGAGCCCAATATACCCGACTCACCCAGGATGCCTATGCTAAAGTCGGCCAAGTGCATGGACCCGCCTTTGCCTTTGCAGATGCCCGTGGCTTTGCCCAACAACTCGGCCATTGCGGTGCGCACGTTTCCGCCCTTGGCGATGGGGTGGCCGTGGGAGCGGTGGTTGCCGGTTATCCAATCGTCGTCGCGTAGCGCCATACATGCGCCCACAGCGACAGCCTCTTCACCGATATAGGAGTGGGCGGCCCCGACAATTTCACCCCTTTCCACCATCGTGATAACCGCTTCCTCGAAATACCTGATGCGCATCATTCGCCGCAGCATTTCCATGAGCATCGTGTTGTCTAACATGCTCCCCTCCTTTTTTGTTGTCTTGATACCTCAATCTTTGGTGATTCTTACGTGGTTTTTACCGCAGAGTACGCAGAGTATTATCTTTTCTCTGCGGTCTCTGGGTCTCTGCGGTGAATTCGTCCAATCGTTCTATCGCGGCACGATGGGCAATGTTATGTGGGATGGGTACTGAGAACTGTGCAGGATTGTCTGCATCGCCGGTTTGAACGTGCTGTCATTGGCGATGGTATTGCCGGTGTTTGTATTCCGGTCGAAACGAGGGAAATTGCTGCTGGATATTTCCACCCGTATCTGATGGCCCTTTTGGAACACGTTGCTGGTGGCCCACAGGTCTATCGTGTACTCGTAGACCTTGCCGGGCTCCAGCAGGGTGGGCGACGACATAGACTCCCGGTAACGAGCCCGGATTATGCCGTCGGTCAAGTTTCGGGCGCAGCCATCCTCGCAGACATCCACCAGCTTGGCGGTGAAGTCTGTGTCCTTGGCGGAAGTGGCGGCAAACAAGGTTACCTTCACCGGTCCCGTGACCTCCACTTCACTTTCCAGCGGAGGCGTGGAATAGACCAAAACGTCTTGCCTGGCTTCGATGGCGCTCTGCTCGTAGGCGCCGTTGGCGGCAAAGTAGGGATTGCAGCAAAGCGCTCCACCCATGGTCGGCACCGGGTCTTCCGGGTTGTACAGGAACACGTCGGGCGGTTCTTCAGCGGGTGCGTTCGTGCTCAAGAGGCCGTTGCCGTTCAGAGAGTTGGCCTTGCCCAGGCTGCGCAGGTAGTAGCTGGTAGCCTGAGCCCGTGCCAAGGGCCACTCTTGCTCGTCTCGCCAAACGTTGTCGCCCATGACAAATATGCGCACCGGCGGCTCGTCCAAGTAACCGTTGTCCTCGCCCTTGAGCCAGTGGTCGTACCACTTGAAATGCAGTCCGTCCAAATCCAGGGATCCCGCATCGGCTGCCAGGCCAAAGTAGTGGGTGCCCACAAGGCTTGTGCCCCTGGCTCCGTGCTGCCACGGGCCGATTATCAGTTTTTGACCCTTCCTGGCTTCTTCGGAACCTCCGTTTTTGCTCATCCCCATGTAGTTACGCAGGGTGCCGCCCAAGAATATGTCGTACCAACCCCCTATGTTCAAAGCAGGAGCGGTAACATCCCCATGGTGGTCTTCGATGCACAGTTCCTTCCAGTAGTCGTCGTAATCAGGATGGGCGACCCAATCATAGAAATAGTCCGCCAGGCCACCCTTCAAGAAGGGAAATTCCTTCACCGGAGATTCCCTGAAGGAATCCTGCATCGAGTCAACAGCCTTAATCAGCTTTTCTCGACTGTCTGTAGGCACGCTTTTTCCGGAGGCGATGGTCTTGAAGTTGGCCAGGGTCAGTTGCAACATGGTCCAAGAGACGTTGAAACCAAGCTCAAATGCGCCTCCTTGATAGGTCCAACCGTCGTGGTAGTTGGAGGCGGTGACGTTGGGGGCGATGGCCGCCAAGTGGGGTGGCTTGGTTATTGCGCTGAGCCATTGGGTTGCGCCGACGTAGGACGTGCCGCACATACCAACCTTGCCGGTGGACCAAGGCTGTGATGCCGCCCACTCCACGGTGTCGTAGCCGTCGTTAATATCGTCGCGGAAGCAGTAGAACTCCCCCTCGGAGGTAAATCGGCCCCTAGTGTCCTGAACCACCATGGCGTAGCCCCGTTTTGCGGCCTTAAGAGGGTCCAACATCACCATGGTCAGGGGCGTTGTTTTGTCGTAGGGCGTGCGCTGCAGAATCACCGGGAAAGGTCCGGGCCCTTGGGGACGGTAAACATCGGCGTAAAGCGTAACGCCGTCCCGCATAACAACAGGCACGTTCGTTTCAATATTGATATGGTTGGATTCGGGCATGTGGAACCCCCGTCTCTCTGATGAATTAATGCGAATTTTCCAAAAAGTGGCCAAGCGGTCAAGTCAGGCAGGTCCGACTTGGTCGAGACTCTAGACTCGTCGGAGATTGTACTCCCAAGAGGTCATTACCGCCATAGTTGTCACATTAATGACAATGTGTCGGAGTTTGGTTAAGAGCGAAAGTGGGGTATTACCTCTTTGGAGAACATCTCCATCTGCTGGTAGAGGCCTTGGGCGTCGGCGGTCAGGAAGCTCAGGTTAAAGTCCCGGACCCCCGCATCGACACGCTCTTGAATCGCTACAACGCAGTCCTGGGGCGTGCCCGAAACGCATAGCGCTCGTGCTATATCCTCAGCGCTACGCTCCGGGGTCACGTAACGTTCACCCACGTTGGCAACCGCCAATTTCAGCGCCTTCTGCGGGTCATCGCTGATGGCGGTAGGCTGATTCAGTCCCCAATGGAACCCGGTCAGGTCCCGCCCGACTTCAGCAGCCAAGTTGCGCAATGCCTCGTTGGTTGCTTTCAGACGCCTGGCCGTGAACAGGTAGGGGTACCAGCCGTCGCAGGTAACCGCGGCACGGCGCATGGCGGCATCGCTTCTGCCTGCGACCCAGATGGGAGGATAGGGCTTCTGAATCGGCTGAGGCAACAGAGTGACGTCTTCGAAGTTGAAAAATCTTCCGCTGTGGGACACGTGTTCTTCTGTCCAAAGCCGCTTCATCACATCCAGCATCTCGTCGGTGCGCTTGCCCCTAGTCCGCACCGGGATATCCAGAGCTCGGAATTCTATCTCGGTGGCTCTCTGCCCGCTGATGCCAATGCCAAAATCCAAGCGGCCATTGGAAACCTGGTCCAGTGTGGCGGTCAGTTTTGCCAGCATTACTGGGTGGTATAGAGGGACAATTACGATGCCGGTCATGATGCGAATGGTGCTGGTGGCGCCAGCGGCGGCGGCCATGGCGGGAATGTTCATCAGGGTGGGACGGGGTGGGTTTCCGTCCATCACATGTTCGCCCATGGCAATCCGGTCGAAGCCCAGTGCTTCTGCCCGTCGGGCCATCTCGGCCACGTCCCAATACCCGTCCACCGCCACACTGCACCCAAATGTCAATTTCGCTGAAGCCATGTAAATCCTCCGAAGTACCCTCTTATGATTACTGTATCAGGCAATATATCAGGCGTTATAGTAGGTCTGGCAGGGCCTAGGTGGCAATATTATGTCTAGCAAATTGCTTGAATTGATAGCACTATCGTGCATAAACTGGAAGGCGCATGAGAACTACCGACGGTACATTGACAGGACATTCATGAAAGACAAGGTCTGCTTGATTACGGGGGCCACATCAGGCATAGGCAAAGCAGCAGCCCTGCAGTTGGCCCATTTGGGAGCCACCGTGGTCATGGTAGGGCGCAATCCTCAAAGGACCGCAACAGCCGTCCAAGAAATTCGCCAGCAGAGCGGGAACAACCAAGTGGAATCCATGCTGGCAGATCTGTCTTCACAATCGGAAATCCGAAAGTTGGCCAGCGAGTTCCATTCTAGTTACCAACGATTAGACGTCTTGGTAAACAACGCAGGGGCGTTGATGCTGTCCCGCCGGTTGTCTACAGACGGCATCGAAATGACCTTCGCATTGAACCACCTGAACTACTTCTTGCTGACCCATATCCTACTGGACACTCTAAAATCCAGCGGTCCCTCACGCATCGTCAATGTTTCCTCAGACTCTCACCAAGATGCCTTCCTGGATTTTGAAGACCTCCAGTTGGAGCAGAGTTACGGTGGCTACAAAGCCTACGGGCGTTCCAAACTGGCCAACCTGCTGTTCACCTACGAACTGTCCCGCCGCCTGCAGGGCAGCAACGTCACGGCCAATGCGCTACATCCAGGACTAGTGGCGACGAAGTTCCTGGCCAACAACGGGTTGAGAGGCCGAGTCTTCAACCTATTTGTCCGCATAGTTGGCCGAAGCGCCACCAGGGGCGCCCGACCCATCACCTACCTGGCTTCTTCCGCCGAAGTAGAGGGTGTATCCGGAAAATACTTTGTGGAAGAAGGTCTGGTGGAATCTTCGGAAGCATCAAACGACAAAGACGCAGCATTGAAACTGTGGCAGCTGAGCGAGGAGTACACCGGTCTTCCGCCTTCCACCCCGGACTATCTAAATTTAGCGACGGATGAGCAAGAGGAAGATGACTCTCAGGACGCATCTCCCGAACCGGAAGAAGCCTCAGAACCGACAGGCTCTTCCAACGAGTCGGACCAGCCCGCGTAAATCCCCCTACGCCTCTCCTCTGTGTTCAAGTTTAAGTCTAACAGAGCGGCGCGTTCCTCTTCCGTGCCCCATGGTCATCTGGCCCCATGCCTATACTGCCCATGGATAGCGATTCCTACGGGTTTGGCAACCCATCACGGTCTGGCCGTCGTAGACCGGCGCCTAGGAGTTCGCAAGGCGCAGCCGTTTTCTGGATTCCGGCCTTCGCCGGAATGACGGCATAGCCTTGATTCCAATCCTGAAGATTCACCTCGTTTGACACCATTGAACGGCGGTCAGATAATCCGAGCCATCATCCTAAAAGATTGGGCGGAGTTTCTATTTAGTTATGGCTGTAAATCCAGATGTAATCGTGGTCGGAGCCGGCGTAATTGGTTGTTCCGTAGCCTACTACCTGACCAAGCAGGGAGCGAAGGTAACACTGCTGGAGCGGGAGTCTATCGGCAGCGGAGCATCGGCTCATGCCACCGGCTCTCTTAGCCTTCTGGGCGCCGAGTTCTCTCCGGGACCATCTTTTAACTTCGCCTTGGCTGCCCACCGGGAGTTTCCCGGCTTAGTGCGCGACTTGGAGGAAGAGACGGGCATGGACCTGCTTTTCCAGCAACGTCCTTCCTTGCGCTTAGCTCTGGACGAGGAGGAGGAGGCGACAATCAAGGGCCTCATGGCCTGGCAGGAAGAGCACGTCGCCATGAGGTGGATCGACGCTGCAGAGGTGATGCGCATCGAACCCAGGCTTACCAACAAAGTGCGAGGTGCGGTCTACGAAGAACAGTCGGCCCAACTGGACAGTTACCGCCTTACCCTGGCATTGGGGCAAGCCGCCGAGAAAAGAGGCGCTCAGCTCCAACTCAGACCGGTCACCGACTTAATAACCAGCGGTTCAAGAATAATCGGTGTACGCACTGCGGCTGGAGAAATAGCCTGCGACACGGTGATTCTAGCGGCTGGCGTCTGGAGCACGGCTTTTAGCGAAACGCTGGGTTATCAGATTCCAGTGCAAGCGCTTAAGGGTGAGCGTCTGATGCTGCGATTCCCCGGCGAGCCCTTGCCGGTGCTGATTAGCTCGCCCAAACGTGGCCACATGATTAGCAGGTTGGACGGCATGCTGAGCGTCGGCAGTACAGGCGGCCGGGACTACGACCAGCAGGACCTGTTCTTGGGAGACGAGTTTGACCGCCAACCCACGGAATCGGCCAGAACGGAGCTACTGCAAAGGGCCATAGATGTTCTGCCTGCACTGGAAGACGCTGAACTGGTGCAGCAGTTGGCTGGCTCCAGACCTCTCAGCCCAGACACCTTTCCCATCATCGGCCCGATGCCCGGCTGGGAAGGAGTGATTCTGGCCACCGGCCACGGCACCAAGGGCGTGCACCTGGGCCCGGTAACCGGTCGCACCTTGGCCGAGTACGTCATGGCCGGTTGTGTCCAGGTTCCCGAACTTCTGGAGGCTTTTTCCCCCGCCCGTTTTTCGGCGGAATCCGATCCGGATTTCTATGCCGCCGGACAACGGGCCGAGGAGTAGACTTTTTTCACCGCAGAGAGCGCAGAGAGCGCAGAGTAATTTTTGTTGGACTCGGCGTACTCTGAGTCTCTGCTGTGCAATTTATCTCGGCAATTCAACCCCTAGGAGAAAAAATGAAAAGAGAAGTGGAGTTCTATAGCGAAGGGTTCAAACTCTGTGGAGACGTGTACACCCCGGACGGACTCCAAGCCGGAGAGGTCCGGGCCGCCGTGCTGTTGTGCCACGGCTATACCGGCGTGAAAGACCTATATCTGCCGGACAACGCAAAATCTCTGAACGATGCTGGCTACGTGGTGATGACCTTCGATTACAAAGGTTGGGGAAACAGTGAAGGCACCCGCAGTCGTCTTGCTCCCTACAGCCGGGTGATGGATGTCCAAGCGGCCATGACTTTCCTGGCGCTTCAACCCGAGGCGGGCGAAGATCGAATCGGCCTCTACGGCACCAGCTACGGCGGCGCAACCGTGTCTTGGGTGGGCGCCGTGGACCAGCGGGCCAAGTGCATCGTCAGCGTTGTGGGAATCGGTCACGGCGCACGCTGGATGAGCCGGGTCCGCCGGGTTGACGAATGGCGAGATCTTTTGGAGCAATCCAAGTCCGACCGTGAGGCACGGGCCACCACCGGTCAGTCCCAGATGGTGGAACGCAGCGAGATTCTACTGCCCGACCGCCAGTCCGCCGAACTGGCAGCAGCAGCCCGCCGCAACAACCCAGCCGCCGTAAGCACAATTCCCATGGAATACGTGGACGATACCGTGGGTTTCAATCCCGAGTGGATAGTGGGCCATATTTCACCCAGGCCCATCCTGTTCATCACCAGCGACGAAGACCGCTTGGTATTGCCCGAGGAATCGGAGCAACTTTACGCAAACGCCGGAGAACCCAAGAAACTGGTGGTGCTGGAAGGCTGCGGGCACTACGAGGTCTACGTGGAACCCTTCTTCAGCCAGGTTATGGAAGCTACCTTGGACTGGTACCAGAAATATCTGCCAGCCAGGATGTGACTATGAGCCCACAAGTGGCCAGAGCGCTGGAGGAGGACCGGACAATCGACATCACGACTGTCGGGAGAAAAACCGGTCAGCTCCGGCGCAACGAAATTTGGTTTCATAACCTTGAAGGCCGGTTGTTCATCACCGGCCTTCCGGGGATCAGGGATTGGTATGCCAACTTGGTGGCTCACCCCGAGTTCACCTTTCACTTGAAAGAGAGCGTTAAAACGGACCTGCCAGCCTTGGCCACACCGGTTACGGACGAACTCCAACGGCGGGAGATAATCTCCGCGATCCACAGGAATCTGGAGTGGGATCGTGATGTCGAAGAATGGGTGACCAACAGTCCCTTGGTGGAGGTCAAGTTACAGGCCGAATAGAGACCCAAATATACAAACGCAAAACAGTAACGTATTGTTGATTTATTAACGATATTCGCTGCTAATCTATCGGTTCGGCTGTTCTTGACATGGCTTCTCGCTAACCTTACGATTGTACCCAACATTCTATAGAGATTACACCAGTTATTACACCTGAATCTGTAGCCAGAGGAGGGATATCTATGGCCCACCAAGAAGACATCGCATTAATGGCCCATTTAATGCGTCGAGCTGGGTTCGGCGCACCTCGCGAGGAGCTTGAGGCCCGCGTTGCCAAGGGTTACGAAGCCACCGTGGAAGAGCTACTCGACCCCGAATCGCAGCCGGCCATCGACGAAGATATGCTCTACCGGTATTTCCCCGGCTACGAGGGAGCTTTGGGGCCACCCATCAACCAAGCGGAGTGGGTATACCGGATGATAAATACCCAGCGTCCGCTGGAAGAAAAGATGGCCCTTTTCTGGCACCAACTGTTCGCCACCGGAAACTCCAAGGTGGACAATCCACCGGAGATTACCCAACAGATAGCCATGTTTCGCAAGCATGGATTGGGAAATTTCCGGGACTTATTGGTGGAACTTGCCAAGTCTCCGGCGATGATTTACTGGCTGGATAACAACGGCAACCATGCCGACGCAATCAACGAAAACTGGGGCCGGGAGTTGATGGAACTCTTCGCCTTGGGCGTGGGCAACTACTCTGAAGACGACATCAAAGAAGCCTCTCGGGCTTTCACCGGCTGGACAATCGCCCCCAAGATTCCGCGCAATCCTCTGGGCCGCTTCTATTGGAAATTCGAGTACAAGCCCGAGGACCACGACGACGGGGAAAAAACCTTCTTGGGACAAACCGGCAATTTCAACGGCGAAGACGTAATAGATATCTTGGTGGACCAGCAGGCTTCGCCCAAGTTCCTATCCCGTCACCTATACAACTTCTTCGTGGCCGATGAACCTCAGGTGCCAGCCTGGGACATCACCCCGCCCGGTGACCCAGAGGCCATTCAGGTCTTGGTCGACGCCTACGTCGAATCCAACTACGATATCCGCACTATGTTGCGGGTGTTGTTCAACTCGGATTTCTTCAAAAATGCTCGGTTTGCCAGGGTGAAAAGCCCCGCTGAACTGGTGGTTGGGACCGCTCGTATGGCAGGCAACTACAACGGTCCCCGGCCCGGCTTCAATATGCTGGCCATGGAATGCAACTGGCAAGGCCAAGAGTTGCTCAATCCTCCTAGTGTGGAAAGCTGGCACACCGGCCCAGAGTGGATCGACGGCGGCGCATTGGTGCGGCGGGTGAACTATGCCGCCAACCTGCTGGGCAATACCAGCCTACCTGGGGTCAAGTCGGTCATAGCCGGGTTGAAAACCAAAGGCAACCTCTCTCCGGCGGACTTGGTTGCTGGCTGCCTGGACGCCATCGGCCCCCTGGATGTGAGTGAATCCACCTACGGAGAGTTGCTGGCCCAAGCCCAGGAGGGCGGCGAACTCCGCTGGAATACTGAAGAAGACCAGACCAAATCCGAGCAAAGAATCGGCATATTGCTGGCCCTGATTGCAGCATCACGAGACTACCAGTTTGCCTAGATTATTGTCCAGAAAACAATTAGGCCAGGATTAATCAACTCTGTAACACGCAGGAGGAATTGGAATGGCGACAACCAAAAAAGACCCGGTGCTGGTTATCCTTCAGCTCACCGGCGCCAACGATTACCTCAATACGATTATTCCCTATACAGAGCCCGAGTATTGGGATAATAGGCCCAAAGTACACATTCCTGAAGACCAGATGTTGCGCATCGATGACAAGCTGGCCTTCCGGCCCAACATGGAGCCTCTGAAAGCCATTTACGATGACGGCAAGATGGCCATAATTCACGGTATCGGTTTTGAAAATTCGCCCCGTTCCCACTTCCGGGCCATGGATATCTGGCACACCTGCGAGCCGGACGTCGTCGGCACCGAGGGTTGGGTCGCCAAGATGTCCAGAGACCTGGACCCCAACGGCGAAAACGTTGTCAAAACTGTTAACTTCGGGCAGGGATTGCCTAGGGCCTTGGCTCTGCGGGGCGTCCCCGTGACTTCGGTCTCCAACCTCGAGACCTACGGCGTATTTTCCAACGTGCCGGGAATCAATGCTCAGGAAGAGCGAAACCAGTTGCTGGACCGCTTCGCTCGAATGTATGCTCCGGCCGTGGGAACTGGCCCAACCATGGATTACCTGGGACAGACGGGCCGAGACGCCTTGAAGGGCGCCGACATCATTAAGTCCGCTACCGAAAAATACTCCTCCACCATTGAGTATGCAGATAACGCCATCGCCAAGTGCCTTAGAGACGTGGCCCGGGTTCACTTAGCCGACCTAGGCACCCAGGTGTTCTACACGGCCCACGGTCCCTTTGACACCCACTTCAATCAACCGCCCATGCACACCATATTGTGGACGGAGGTGTTGGGAGCCATCAGCGTCTTCTTTGCCGACCTCAAAGAACACGACGCTGGCGACAACGTAATCATGATGCTCTTCACCGAGTTCGGACGCCGAGTCAAAGACAACGGCACCGGCACCGATCACGGGGCAGGCGGGGTTGCCTTCGTCATCGGCGAACGGGTGAATGGCGGCATGTACGGAACCTACCCCTCCTTGAAACCCGAGGATCTGAGTCAAGGGGATTTGGCTCCCAGCTACGACTTTCGGGGCTTTTACTCCAGCGTGATTGACCAGTGGCTGGGCTTGGATCCGGTGCCGATAGTCGGCGGAAAGTTCGAGCAAATGGCCTTCGTGTAATCCATCTCTCCGACCAAGTAGGATTGCTCCGTGTCATTCTGAGGATTGAAGCGACGAAGAATCTCGGCGATTGAGGATAAGATTCTTCGCTTCACTCAGAATGACAAAATACAGGCACTACTCCAAAAAGCCGGATGAGATTTGGGGGATCAAAAATGCTAACCACCGTCGCCGCAGGGCGCGTGTTTGATTACAGCTATTGCATTGGGATGTACGGCATGTCCGGCCAAGGCTTTTGGTCGCCCCAAGACTTCGCTATAGGCTCAAATGGGGTCATCTACGTAATCAGCCGGGGTGTTGAAGAACTCGGACAGCGAATCAGCCGGGTCACTTGGGACCACGAGTTCCTGGGACAGTTCGGCGCCAACGGCTCAGCCGACGGCCAGTTCGTTTGGCCTCGTTCCTTGGCCTTGGACCAAGCTGGCAACGTTTATGCCTCAGATGATTACCTGCACCGCATCTCGGTGTTCGACGGTGAAGGCGGATTTCTGTCCAAGTGGGGCGAGGCCGGTAGCGGCGATGGCCAACTGAACGGTCCGTCGGGGATCGCCTTCGACTCCAACGACAACCTGTTCGTGGTGGACAGCCAGAACGGTCGGATTCAGGAATTCACCAAAGAAGGCAAATTTCTGGGCAAGTGGGGAGACCAAGGCACTGGCGATGGTCAGTTGAATCTGCCTTGGGGAATCTGCTTGGACAAAGAGGACAACGTCTACGTCGCCGACTGGAAGAACAACCGGGTTCAAAAATTCACCCCCGACGGCAAGCTCTTAGGCAAATTTCAGGGGACCGACGGCGGGGTGGGAGACCTTCACGGCCCCACCGGCGTGGCCGTAGACTCGGAAGGGGATGTTTACGTTACCGACTGGGGTAATCACCGTCTCCAAGTCTACGGTCCTGAAGGAAAGTTCGTCACCACATTGGTGGGCGACGCCCAGCAGCCCTCGCCTTGGACCCAGACGTACATCGACGCCAACCCCGATATCATCAAGGCCCGGCGCCGAGCCGACATGGAGCCCGAATGGCGCTTCCACCGGCCCGTAGCTGTGAATGTGGACAGTCAGAACCGTATCATCATCTTGGAGTCCTACCGCCACCGGTTGCAGATTTACAACAAGGTCAAGGACTACGAAGAGCATTCGCTGAACCTTTAGACTTGAGCAAAAGGTGGGAAACTCGACACACCCGGTGATGAGCCGGGTGTGTTTTATTTCTGATACCTCATCCAGAAACAGTGGCTCTCAAGAATTAAAATTAAGATGAGAATTAATCTGTCTTGGCAGGAATTCCAGCAACTAGCTCCAAAACTAGCGGCTCTTGGCGAGGCGCTGATAGAGCGCACCGGCATGGTGATGGTGGGCACAATCCGCAAAGACGGCTATCCCAGAATCTCCCCGGTGGAAGTCGTTTTTACTGAAGGCCAGCTTTGTTTGGGCATGATGTGGCATTCCAAAAAGGCCTTAGACTTGCTAAGGGACCCGCGCTGCACCGTCCATAGCGCAACGTCCAACAGGGATGGCAGTCAAGGGGATTTCAAGTTGTTCGGTCGTGCGGTAGAAGTTACCGACTTGGAGTTTCGGAGGCGTTATTCCGACGCAGTTTACGAGAAGATTGGATTCAAACCCGAGGAGCCCGAGTTCCACCTGTTCTTTGTAGACGTAGAGAGCGCCGCATTGGTGGAATTCAATGACGAGAAGATGACAAACACCGTTTGGCGCCGTGATTGAAATACTCCTCATCCGCCCCTATACCCAAATCCAGGGCGGCGGAAGCCATTAGGACCGCACCGAAATCCCGGCAGGAAGGTCGAGGATTGCTGGGGCGTTAAACTAGGTTGTGGATAACTCGGAAATGAATTCGGCGATTGCTTGATTCACTTCTTCGGGTTTCTCGGCCATGGGGAAGTGGCCCGCTTGGGACAACCTCAGGTATTGTGAGCCCGGCACCGCTTGGTGAATCTCTTGCTCGTAGTCCGGTGGCTTCAAGGGGTCATCCACGCCTCGAATCAGCAACAAAGGCGGCTTCAGGGAACCGATGCGCCCGGTGACATCGAATTTATCGATGGTGAGAAGATCGTTGTATTGAGAGATTGGCCCCACTTTGCGGTGACACTCAATCAGCCTTTCTCGCAATTCCGGCTCGATGAACACCATGGCTTCCCTCATCGCTTCTAGCCAGTTTTCAAGTCCTTTCGGAGTCTTTGCGGCCTCCAAGCGCAATTCCAGCGTCCCAGGCGCTCGTTCCTTTGGCTTCATCGCCACGGTCATAAGGACCAAGCCCTTGACCTCTTCCGGATAATCCAGTGCGTACTGTAGGGCGATACAGGCTCCCAAGGTAAAACCGCAAAGAACCAAGTCCTTCTTGGCGCCGTTGGCCCAGAGCCAGCCCCGCAACCATTCGGCGTAACGGTCTACGTCGGGACATGGTTCCCCTGACAAATGCCCCGGCAGGTTGGGCGCAAAGCTGCCGTGGAAACGGTCCATCTGGTGGGTAAACCCCTCAGCGCAAGCGCCCGCTCCCGGACCGTGAATGAAAACTAACTGACTCATTCTGTGGGTACCTCTTAAGAAATGGTTTAATGCTATTGTTAAATGATATGGTCTGGTGATTTAGCTACAAAAAGCTGGGCAGTACTTCTTCTACCAACCGGCGGAACTGTTCCCGCTGGCTCCAAGACGGAATACGCAAAAGTATGTCCGTCGCTCCGGCATCCACGAAGGTCTGTAGCCGCTGAATGCATTGTTCCGGCGAACCCAGAGCCACCCAGTTCTCCACCACTTCCCGTTTGTAGTCGATAGAATAGTACTGGTCCAAGTAAGTCTTTGACTCTTGGAATGCCGCTTCTTGGTCTTCATTGATGTTGATGTTGTAGTACAGGGAGGAGGGTAGACCCTCGAAACTACGTTCATAGTCTGCCGCATACTCGTGAACCCGGCGGTTCAACTCCCCAAACTGATCGGCTGGATTGGCGGTGGTCATGAAACCGTCTCCCAACCGGGCCACACGGCGCAAAGACCTCTCGATGATGTGGGGCTTTCCAGTGGCCAGCCGTGGATTGCTAATCACCCAGATGGGCGGAGGATTCTGCACCGGTTTGGGCTCGATGAAGGCATTCTTGAGGGTATGGTACTGGCCTTCATAATCCACTCTGTCCTCGGTCCACAACTTGCGGAGAATCTCGATGTTCTCCTCCATGCGCAGAGCGCGGTCAAAGCCCTTGATGCCCATGTTCGTGTATTCGGCCCTGTGGTCCTGCTCGCTGATGCTTCCGCCCATGCAAGCGCCCAGAATCATCCGGCCATCAGACAACAGGTCCATGCTGGCCCATTGGTATGCCAATGTGATGGGTTCTCTGGATGGAAAACTGGCCATGCAAGCGACGCCAATCTTAACCCGCTTGGTCCGAGCGGCGATGGCTGACATCAGAGTGATGGACTCCATGCGCGGCTTGGCCATTATGGAGTCGCCAACCCACACGTGTTCGAATGCTTCCGAAGCCTCAGCCAGCTCCGCCATTTCGAGGATTTCGCTGGGTTTTGTGAGGCCGAGCAACACGCCCCGGTTGGACAGCGTTAATCCAAATTTTACTTTCTGCGCCATTTTCCCCTCGGTAAAATCGTTTTTAAGGCAATTTCCATTCCAACTCTTAACCTAGATTATCGGCCAGCGTTGGGGGAAAGAGACGCCGGTCCGTTTCATCATGTCGGCGCCTAATTCCTGGACTTTTTGTATCAGTTCCCATTCGTCCACGAAGGTTGGTTTATGGTCTTCCACCACGACCCGACCGTCCACCAATACGGTGTGGACGCTACGGCCGTCGGCGTTGTACACCAGGTTGTTCACTGGATTAAACAGGGTCTGCCATTCCGGCCGTTTGGTATCGAAAAGCACCAAGTCGGCCTTCTTTCCCACCTCTATTGAGCCGACTTGGCTGTCCAGACCCAGGGCCTTGGCACCCTGGATAGTAGCCATCTCCAAGGCTGTTTCCGCAGGCACCATGCTGGTTGATTGCCTGGCGTCTTTGAAGATTATGGTAATCAGGTACATGGAACGCATGGTTTCAACCAAGCTGGAGTTGTTACCGGCATCGGTGCCCAAACCCACACAGATATTCTGATCCAACATCTCCGGCAACATCCCTTTGGAGGTGATGCCCTGTCCCATCTTCAACGCTGCGGTGGGGACCATTACCGCCTTGGTTCCGGTGCGGGCCATGGCATCAACTTCGCCTTGTTCCACACCCACCACATGGGCCAACAGCATGTTGGGGCCCAGAACGCCGATGTCCTCTAGGTAATTTACGGGCCGTTTGCCGTACTGCTGCTGGTGGTAATCGATGGCGAACTTGGCGTTGGCTTGATGTAGGGTCAGGCTGGTGTTGTGCCGGTCAGCGATGTCCTTTGCCGCCACCAAAAGGTCGGTGGAGCAGAATTCGGAGGCGAAGGGCATGGCCCAAGCGGTGACCCGACCGTCCAGCAGGCCGTTATAGGAACGAACCGTATCCTCCATGATTGAGATGGCTTCGGCCAGAGGATAGACCGGCAGGTTCAGCGGATTATCTTGGTTCACCACCTGCTTGCCCACAACTATGCGGCAACCCGATTCCTCATAGGCTTTCATGCAGGAGTCCAGAAACTTTGTGCTGCCGGGGTCCAAAAAGCATGTTGTGCCGTACTTCAGAAGCTCGGTGATTGCCAGAAGAGACGTCAGGTATTCCTCTTCCTCGGTCATTGCCCCTTGGAGAGCAAATACATTGGCCAGATACTCTCCCGGATCCAGGCTATCGGGGAAGATTCCCCGGGTGGCATGAGCGTAGCTTATGTGCATGTGCCCATTGCAAAAGCCGGGCGTCACCACCATCTCGCTGGCGTCGATCACTTGGTCGGCTGAGACGCCGGCCATATCCGCGGACTTTCCTACTTGAGTGATGTTTTGGCCCTCAATCAAAATCGAGCCGTCTTGGATGATTCGCCGTTGTTGGTCCACCGTCAGGATGAACCTAGCGCCCTCTATCTTCACCGTCTGTCCGGCCATTGCTAACCTCAATCATTAAAGTTCATTAAAGTTGGAAATCAGGCTCGCTATTCTAGGCTGGCAAACAGGCCAAATCCCTAGCCCGGCGTAACGGCTAGCTCCCGATATGCCAAGAGTATAAGCCGCCACGAGCAATATGGCACCTAGCTAATAAACAGCGCAAGTTGACCCTGATGCTGCCGCCGACTATGATGCGCCGAAACCGGGCTCAAAAACCTCAATCTTGATTTCGGATGGCGTCATGGATAAAGCTGAGATTCCTTTTCTGTCCGCTACTGTATTGGCTGAGTTAATCAATAAACGGGAAGTTTCGTCGGTGGAAGCGGTAGAAGCCTACTTGGACCGCATAGACAGCTTGAACGACCGTCTCTTCGCCTATCTCACCGTATGCCGTGACGAAGCGCTGAGGGCCGCTGCTGAGTCCGACCTTGCGTTAGGTCAAGGTCGAGCCGTTGGACCCATGCACGGCGTTCCTGTGGCTGTTAAAGACCAAATCTACTCCGCGGGGATACGGACCACCGGCGGCACCCCCATCTTCAAGGATTTCGTGCCTAAAGAGGACGCCACGGTTTTGGCCAACCTTAAATCCGCTGGCGCCGTGTTGCTGGGCAAGCTAAACATGACTGAGCTCGCCACTACCGGGCTGTCCCACGCATTCGACACCGCCCGCAACCCCTGGGATTTGGAGCGGTTCACCGGTGGCTCCAGCAGCGGTTCAGGGGCCGCCACCGCAGCTTTCATGTGCGCTGCATCCTTGGGAGAGGACACTGGCGGCTCGGTGCGCTTCCCAGCTACCTGGTGCGGCCTAGTCGGACTAAGGCCCACATGGGGCCGGGTCAGCCGTTACGGCGTCATGCCAGGCGTCTGGTCCATGGACCAAATCGGCCCCATCACCCGCACGGTAGAGGATTGCGCTCTCACCCTTCAGGCGATTGCTGGCCGGGACTCCAAGGACAGGTATACCTCCAGTGCCCCAGTCCCCGATTACCGCCAGGCGTTGAACGGGGAAATCAAAGGCCTCAGGGTTGGCGTGGTCAAAGAGATGCTACACAACCATGATGTGGTTCCCGAAGTAAGGGACGCGATAACAGCCGCAGCCAACAGTCTTGGCAGACTTGGCGCCCAAGTAGACGAGGTATCCATACCCATGACCAGCCACGCTGGGACCATTTCCGCCTCCATCCGAGTCGAGGCTCCAACCAACTACCGTAACCTGTTGTTGAACCACTTGAAGGAGATTCGCCACGACAACAGAATCGGGTTCTTGACTAACAACATCATGCCAGCGACGGCATACTACAAGGCCTTGAAGCTACGGGAACTGCTGAGACAAGAAACGCTGGAAGCCCTGGAGAATTTCGATCTTTTGGTCACCCCCACCGCCGGGGTGGCTGCCCAAAAGATTGAACCCGACCCCACCATCGACTCTCAAAAGAGCGCTGGCCGGACACCTTGGCTGTTAACCGCTGCCTTTAGCCTGGCCAACGTACCGGCGGCGAGCATCTGCTGCGGTTTCACTAGCGATGGTCTGCCCATTGGGATACAGATAGCTGGCAGACCCTTTGAAGAAGGGAAGATACTCAATCTGGCCTACGCCTACGAACAAGCAAACGAATGGCGAAATAGAAAACCTCAAATATAGGCCTAGAGGCAATCTAAAATCCTGCATAGATTCGGCATGGTAGGCTCGAAACCGTTTAGAGAAACCCTCGTCCAAGCGTTACTTGAAGCGGTCTGACGGGTGATGTATGCTCCCATCGTTCACTGTTTTCAACTCACCTTGGATTCAACCCACGTTGGATTCAACCCATCGGCAAACAGGTGCGCGGGGAGAGTATCCAATCATCGGACTCCCTGGAGCAAAAATCTCGAGAAAGGAGCCTCAAGATGAAATTCGGTCTATTTACGATTGTGCCTTGGCATGAAGATTGGACCCAAGAGAGGTCCATCAATGAAGCTTTGGAACAGATTGAGTTGGCGGACAAACTAGGCATGGACGAGGTGTGGATAGGTGAGCACCGCTTCTCCCGCCACGGCCTGGTTTCCGGCGTCTGGTCCTTCTTGGGACAGGTAGCTGCACGGACCAAGCAGATTCGAATCGGCACCGCTGTGGTGGTGCTGCCGCTGCACAACCCGATCATGGTCGCCGAAGAAGCCGCCATGGTGGATGTCATGAGCGGAGGCAGACTCAACTTTGGCATCGGTTCAGGCTACCAGCGCCAAGAGTTTGAGGGCATTGGCGTGGACATCAACGAGAGTCGGGAGCGTTTCGCCGAAGCGGTAGATGTCATAATCAAAGCCTGGACCGAAGAGAAGTTGACATTCCATGGCAAATATACCCACGTAGACGATTTATGGGTGTTGCCCAAGCCTCTCCAAAAGCCTTACCCGCCCCTATTCCAAGCCGTCAGCACTACTCCGGCCAGTATAGATTTTGCTGCCAGCAGGCAGATTCAGGTCATCGCCGGCGGGCCCACGGACATCTTGGGTCAGGCTCCCCAAGTGATTAAGGCCTGGCGGGACAAGATGGACGAATACGGCCATCCTCATGAGCACTTGGACCCGCCCATGTCTAAGGCTATCTACGTGGCCCCAACCCAGGAAGAGGCGGAGCGAGACCCGGTGGGCTTGGACGACTTCTCCTCCCGCATACTTCGTTCTACAGGCTCCAACGGCGCTGCCATCGGCATACCCATTGACGCTCAAGGCAATATACCGCCCGGCTACGAGCACTGGGCCAATCGGCAGCAAGACCGGGACCGCCGGGATGATCCGGGCCACGCCGGTCTGCCGCCACTACGGGGCACCCCCGAGATGGTAATTGAACAACTAAAGCAGACTCAAGCTGCCGGCATTGACCACGTCTTCGGCGCATTCGGCTTTCCAGGACTGCCCCACGAAAAAGTGATGCGGTCCATCGAGTTGTTCGCCACGCAGGTCATGCCCCACTTCCAAGGAGCAAAGGTCAGCTAGGCATAAGCTAACTCGTGTTACTGGGTCATTTGACTGGGAATTAAACGGCGCAAGGGGTGAGAATCTTCCTCACCCCTTGTTGATTTCTGTCCCCACAGTTCTTTTGAGGAGCTATCCATGAATTTTGGCATGTTTACCGACTTTCACGTTCGCAAAGGCATGAGCCAACCCGAGGCCTTTGATGAATCATTCGCCCAGATTATCGAGGCCGAGAAGATGGGGATCGATTCAGTGTGGCTGGCAGAACACCATTTCAGCCCTGACCGGTCGGTTTTGGCCTCGCCCATGGTGCTCTGCAGCGCCCTCGCCGCTCGCACCAGCAAGATACGAATAGGCATGGCAGTCCAAGTGCTGCCGTTGACCAACCCCTTGCGCGTAGCTGAGGAAGCGGCCACCGTGGACCAAATCAGCAAGGGCAGGTTCGAGTTTGGAATCGGTCGGAGCGGCTTAACCAAGTATTACCAAGGCTACAACGTTGATTATGCGGAGAGCCGAGCACGGTTTTTCGAAGCGCTGGAAGTGATAATGTCGGCTTGGAGCAACCCCCAGTTTTCCCATGAAGGGGAGTTCTATTCATACCGGGACGTGACAGTAGTTCCCAAGCCTTATCAGGAGCCCTACCCGCCCACTCGCATTGCGGTGGCCAGCGAAGACACTTTCTCCATAGTCGGCAAGATGGGCCATCCCATATTCATAAGCGCCAACACACCTCTTCCCCAACTTCAAGAACGGTTGGGGCTCTACCGCCAAGCCCGGATTGACGCCGGGCACAGCGGCCCTGGGGAAGTGTCCATGCGAGTCCCGATATATGTTTCGGAGGAACCAGGAAAGGCGAAATCCGAGCCTGAAGCAAGCACCCTTCACGCCATTCGTTACGGCGCGGAGGAGCTAAGCAAGACTGCGGCCACCGCCGAAGGAGCCGAGCGTTTGCGCAAGATGGCCGATACACCGTATGAAGAAATACTACAGAACCGGGTTATTTTCGGCACTCCTGATGCTGTGACCGACCGGCTGAAAGAGTTCGAAGAAGAGCTAGGAATAACTGGCGTGGTCATGGAAGTGAACTACGGCGGTCAGATACCCAACCCCCATGTAGTAAACTCGGTCCGCCTGCTGGCTGAGAAGGTCATGCCAGCTTTCAAATAGGCTTGCATCGTCTCGACGTAGACGGGCTCTACATCACCGGTCCACCAAGAGGCGTGGTCGGTCCCGTGCATTCCAAGAACTTGCCATAACCCGGCTGTTGTTCCAACTTGCCTTGGTTCAGCAGCACCTGACCCCGCAGCAGGGTCATCCACGGACGACCACTGACCTGCCATCCCTCAAATAGGGTGTAGCCTGCGTTGCTCTGGTGGTCTTTGGCCGTGATAATCCGGTCACCGGCCGGGTCGATGATTAAAAGGTCAGCATCGGACCCAACTTGAATGGTGCCTTTACGCGGATATAGACCGAAGATGCGGGCGGGATTCTCCGACATCACCCGCGCCAGCCACCAGATGGGCAGACCCCGCTTGACCACGCCCTCGCTGTACATCAAGGACACGATGGTCTCCAATCCAGGAGAACCGAAGGGCACCGATGCGCCATCGGGGGTGACAAAGATGTTCTCCCAACCAATCTGCTTAAGCTCACTGGGATGTGGGGCGTGGTCACTGGAGACTATGGAAGTCTGACCCATGGCCAACCCTCGCCACAATGCGTCCCGGTCGGGGCCGTCTTCGGCCCGCAGAGGGGGGCCAATCTTGGCCAAAGGACCGTATTTGGCCATCTCAGCATCCGATAGGAGCAGGTATTGAGGGCAGGTTTCGGTGTACACCGCCTGGCCCAACGTCTGAGCTTGCCTTATCCGCTCCAATCCCAGCTTGGTGCTCAAGTGCACCACGTAGGTCGGGCAATTGGTGGCCGCCCCCATCTGGATGGCCCGGTTGATGGCTTCTTCTTCAGCCCAATCTGGGCAGGCGGAAGGGAAATCCGTTGGGTGGGTGTGACCCTCTCCGATAAGCTTGTTCTCCAAGTAATCGATGATGTTCCCGCTTTCACAATGGAGTTGGAGCACACCGCCACCGGCGGCCACCTGTTCCATGGCTTGGCAAATCAAATCGTCGTCGCACATGCGCCCAGGCCGCTTCTTGTAGGTCATGAACATCTTGTAGGATTTCACGCCCATTTCCATAGCTTGACGCAGCCCGTCTAGGATGTAGGGCCGGTTCTGCAAGATAAAGTGGAAGCCAAAATCCACCACGGCCGAGGCCTCCACCTCTTCGCGAATGCGGTTCACCGCAGCAGGCAGCGTTTCTTCTTTCTCCATGTCATAGGTGCCGAAGGGAATCAGCGTGGTGAGGCCAGCGTAAGCGGCTGCCCTGGCGCCAAGGGCATAGTCGTCGTGGCCATCCAAGTGAACGTGGGAATCAATCAGTCCGGGCAGTACCAGCTTGCCTTCGGCGTCGATGTATTTGTCGGCGGGTGGCAGCAGATTCTCCGGCCCTAGAGCCACTATCTTCTCGCCGGAGATGGCTATGGCCGCATCGTATACCTGGGTAGAGGTCACCACTTGGCCGCCCCGGATTATGGTATCGACTCTTGCCTCTGGCATGCCGCACCTCGTATTTCAAATTTTCGGCTGGACCTACGCTAAAAATGGAAAGTAATCGCCGTATGTATATTCGACTTCGGGGTTTCCGCCAGAGCATAGCAAGAAAACTCCACAGTAAGCAATCTCAGAGCACATCTTGTTACGTATAGTTGGTTATGTACCGATGCACGGCGTTGACACTATGTTTGCCCCCAATTACACTCCCCATCAACACGTAGAGACCTCCGCGATCTTAATGCTCCGTTGGGGTGATTTCAGCCACAGGAGGCACCTAAGATGAATGACCGATTCGGGCTACCAATGGGCACCAACTCGCCGCAGGCTGCGGACCATTATTCAGAAGGTCTGGATATGATTCTCTCGCAGCAGTATGGCGCTGAAGAAGAATTTCAAGAGGCTGTGGAGGCTGACGAAGGTTTCGCCTTGGCTCACGCAGCTAAGGCTTATGTACAGATGATTAGGGTCGCAGTCCCGGAGGCCAGAGAAAGCGCCTCGCGGGCCTCCGCTTTAACTTCAGGAGCTTCACGGCGAATACGTCAGCACGTCGAGACAATCGAATTGTTTACTCAAGGCAAGAACCAAGAGTCGTACACGCTGCTTCGTCAGCACATAGGCGATTTCCCCGGAGACGCTCTCATGCTCCGCGTTGCTCAGCGTTTGATGGTCCAAGGATGTACCGGAGCTGGCGTCGCAAATTACCCGCCTATTTTCTATGACCTGATGAAGAGTGTGGAACCCCGCTATCGGGACGATTGGTCTTTCATGGGGCTGTACTCTTGGGCCACTCACGAAGTCGGAATGTTGGAAGAGGGTATGCGCTTGGCCCAGCGCTCTCTGGAGATACGGCCCGACAATGCAGTGGCTGCTCATTCTGTGGCCCACGTGCATTTTGAAACCGGCGACATTTCTCAAGGCGCCGATTTCCTAGGCGATTGGCTTGAAGGATTCGACCGCAGAGTGGCTTACCGAGTCCACCTGTCCTGGCACCAAGCTTTGTTCCAATTGGCCATGGGGCGTTACACAAATGCCCTGAGCCTCTACGAAAACGACATTCATCCAGCAGTAGCCGCCAAAAGCTACCAAGCCCTCGCAGACAGCGCTTCTTTGTGCTGGCGCATGTATATCTACGGGAATACTGCGCCGGTGGTGCCTTGGGGAGATCTGGTGGAACTGGCGGCGCCAGCGGCCCAACGCCCTGGTCCTTCGTTTCGGGATGCTCACGCCGCCCTAGCCTTTACCGCTGCCGGTGATGAAGCGTCGATGGACAAGCTAATCGACGGCCTTAAAGATCTGTCGGATAAAGGAAGTGCGGTAGCCACCGAATGCATGTTGCCCTTGGTGCAAGGCATCGCCGCCTTCGGTCGTGGTGAATACAGTGAAGCCGCCCAGCTGATTGGGCCCGTTTTCCCTCAGCTAACCCGTGTGGGCGGCAGTCATGCCCAGAGGGAAGTGTTTGAAGATACCCTCCTAGAAGCCTATTTGAGGGCAGAACAGTTCGACAAAGCGGAAACCATGCTGCGGGAACGCCTCAGTCGGCGGGAAACTCCAAGGGACAATTTCTGGATTGCTCGTGTCCAAGCCGACACAGGCAAACCCGAGAATGCCAAGGCCAGCCTTGGCTTAGCCGCCCAGGCATGGCAATCTGCTGATGAGGACTCTCCCGAGTTCAGTGCATTCAACCGCTTGTCGGAAAGAGTGGCATAAACATGGCACTCGAGAACAAAGTAGCCTTGGTGACCGGCGCCGGGAGAGGGATGGGCCGCGCAATCTCGTTATCCCTTGCCTCGGATGGAGCTCAAGTAGCAGTGTCGGACATCAATATGTCGGAAGTGGAGGATACCAGCACCGCGCTCAGGGAACTGGGTCAGCAGAGTCTGGCTATACACGCCGATGTGGGCCAGCTGGCCGACATTGACCGCATGATACTTGAGACGGTAGACAGATTCGGCCATATCGACATTCTGGTCAACAATGCGGGCATCACCCGCTATCTAGATATCATGGAAGTTGAAGAGGAAGACTGGGACCGCATCCACCGGGTGAACGCCAAAGGGTCCTTCTTCACCATGCAGCGGGTTGCCAAGGAGCTAATAAAGCAAGGTGGAGGCGGGCGCATCATCAACATCGCGTCCATCGCCGGAAAGGGATATTCCGGTACTTCCAATGCCGCCTATGCCGCCAGCAAGGGCGCAGTAATCGCCATGACCTACATCGCCGCCAGCCAACTGGGCAAATACGACATTAACGTCAACGCCATCTGTCCTGGCTCCACAATAACCGCTATGGCGGATAACACCATGGCGGAACGGGCCGAGTCCATGGGTGTTTCTGTAGGCGATTTGCAGGCTAGGCGAGCAGACAGAATCCCGATTGGCCGAGCCAACGACCCGGAAGACATCGCTGCTATGGCGGTGTTTCTCGCTGGGATTGGCGCTCGAAACATCACCGGACAGACGTTCAACGTTGACGGTGGGCTGGTGATGCACTGACGCTCCTAACCATCGTTGTGCGATAATACTGGAATGGAATTGGTTGTCAGATTTTTCGCCTTATACCGGGAAAGGGCCGGAGCCAACACTCACCAGCTGGAATTGCCGGAAGGCGCCACAGTAGCTGATTTGACCAGCGAGATGCGACGCCTATTTCCGCGATTGGCGCCGCCTGAAGTGGACATCGTGGTGGCCGTCAACACCGATTATGCTGAGCCGGACACGGTGCTGAAAAACGGTGACGACATTTGCCTCATACCACCGGTCAGCGGCGGATAGTTCCGGGAATCCAGGGGAAACTTCGATGGGAATTCGAGGAAACATCAATGGCTGAATCAATGATAGAACTAACCCATGACACGCTGGACCCGGAGAAAATCACGGCCCAAGTACGCCGTGATTCCAACGGCGCAGTGGTGACATTCTTGGGAAATACCCGCAACAACTTTGAGGGCAAGCAAGTGCTCCGATTGGAGTACGAAGCATACGAAGAGATGGCCCTAAAGAAGCTGGGAGAGGTGCGGGATGAGCTACGAGCCCAATTCGGCCTGGAAGATATTGCCATCGCTCACCGCATCGGCACCGTGCCCATCGGCGAAACCAGCCTGGTAGTAGCTGTGGCCTCACCTCACCGAAAAGACGCCTTTGAGGCTTGTCAGGCAGCGGTTGATCGCATCAAAGAGATTGTCCCAATCTGGAAGAAAGAAGTCTTCGAAGACAGTTCCCGCTGGGTAGCTTGCGAAGACCACGAATTTGATTCCCACCAACATAATCCGCCAGGAGAGGCGGCAGAGTCGGCCCACACCCATCAGCTTTAAGCCTTTTATTCAGGGTCGAGACTCTGGTAGAGCTCCGATTCCGCTCCATCCTCTTTGGCAGCAGCCCGGCCATTCCCCAAAACGGCCTGGAACGCCTGACGCAGAGTCCTGACCGGGATCAGCCGAATCCCCAGTGGAGCAGAGAGGCCGTCTACTACGTTCTCAGAAACTACGCAGGAACTAAGGCCGAGACGGGCTATCTCAGCCAAGCGGCGCTGAGCCTGGGGCACGCTGCGAATCTCGCCGCTCAACCCCACTTCACCAATTGCCGCCAACCTTGAATCCAATGCTTGATTGCGCATGCTTGACGCCAACGCCAGCACTATGGCCAAATCGGCGGCAGGTTCGCTGACCCGAAAGCCGCCAGCCACGCTGACGATTATGTCTTGGTTCCCCAGTTCCAGTCCCGCTCTGCGAGACGCCACCGCCGCCAACATCAATAACCGGTTGTGGTCCACACCATTGGCCACTCTCCGGGGCACTGGCAACTGGGATGGAGAGGTCAGAGCCTGTATCTCCATCAACATGGGTCGGCTGCCTTCCAAAACCGGCACCAATGCCGTGCCCACCGCCTGCTCATAGCGCTGGGAAAGCAATGCCTTGGAAGGGTCAGGCACATCAACCAGTCCCAAGCCGGTCATCTCAAAGACCCCTACTTCCGATGTGGGTCCGAACCGGTTTTTGGTGCTGCGAAGTATCCGGTAGTCGCTGAATTCTTGGGACTCCATGTAGGCCACCACGTCCACCATGTGCTCCAACACTCGCGGGCCTGCTACAGAGCCATCTTTGGTTAGGTGACCAGCCAACAACAAGGGCACATGACGCAGTTTGGCCCAACGCATCAACCTCAATCCAGCTTCCCTCACTTGGGCCACGCTGCCGGGGCCCGATGTTGTATCTTGGCAATACAAGGTCTGAATAGAATCCACTATTCCCAATGCGGGCTTGGTTTCTTCCAGTTGATTGACCACCAAGTCCACGTCGGTTTCGGAGAATAGGTAGACGCCTTTTCCCGGAAAACCCAGCCGTTCGGACCTGATTTTTAACTGTTGGGCAGACTCCTCTCCGCTGACGTAGAGCACCTTCTGGTTTTGAGTGGCTACCGCCTGGGCGATTTGCAGCAACAAAGTTGATTTGCCCACACCTGGCTCACCAGCCAAGAGCACCACGGACCCAGGCACCAATCCACCGCCCAGTACTCTATTGAGTTCTCCTGATGAAAGCTCGACCCTAGGGTGGCTTTCATGGCTCACTTGGGCCAACTCCTGGACGGTTGTGGATTGGGGGTCGGTCCAGCCCTGTTTGGACGAGGTTGGCGGGAGCGGTCTGGATTCAACCAGAGGAAGACCGGAACCGCAGACCGGCGAAGGGCAAAAACCCATCCACTTGGCACTTTCGTGGCCGCATTCCTTGCAGATAAAGACCAACTTAGGGCTCCGAGATTGGCGGACCAAGGTCTGTCTCCTCAAGAGGGCTGGATGATGGCTGTCAAACGCTCAAAGAGAGTGCTACGACGGAGAAAAAGCGTAATTGCTATAGCTTTATCAGACTGGCCCGATTATAACAGCAGAAGGCCCCGCTAATGCGGGGCCTTCTGTCAGTGTCTCGATTGGATAACTAGCGGGTTAGCTTAGGCTGTAGCTTCGGCTTCGGCTGGAGTCTCTTCGGGTTCTTCCGCCGCTGGCTCAGGCTCAGCGTCTACCTTCTCCTTGGTACGACAAGTGACGATGTCGTCCTCGAAGTCGATTATCACGGTGTCGCCTTCGTTTATCCGGCCACTCAACAGCTCTTCCGACAGAAGGTCTTCTATCTCGTTCTGGATGAGTCTGCGCAGAGGACGCGCACCCAGAACGGGGTCGAAGCCGTTTTCGCCCAAGTGGTCCCGAACCTTGTCGGTAACTTCCATCTGGATATTCTTCTCGGACAGCTCCCCACGCACTTGGTTCATCATTAAGTCCACGATGGCCAAGATTTCCGCACGGGTCAACTGGTGGAACACGACGGTGGCATCAATACGGTTTAGGAATTCCGGGCGGAAGAAGCGTTTGACTTCCTCCATGACTTTATCCTTCATCCGTTGGTATGAGCCCTCATCGGTCTGCGCTTCGTCGGACTTGATGTTGAAGCCCATCGACGTTTCCCGCTTAATAAGGTCGGAGCCCAAGTTGCTGGTCATCACCAGAATCGAGTTCCGGAAATCCACCTTGCGGCCTCTGGCGTCGGTCAATTGACCAGCGTCAAAGATTTGCAGGAGGATGTTGAACACCTCTGGGTGAGCTTTTTCTATCTCGTCCAACAGGATGGCACAGTAATTCTTTCGGCGGACGCCTTCGGTCAATTGTCCACCCTCGTCGTAGCCGACGTAGCCCGGAGGCGCGCCTATCAGCCGCGCCACGGTATGCCGTTCTTGGAACTCGGACATGTCCAGCCGAATCATGTTGTCTTCGTTGCCGAACATGAATTCAGCCATGGCCCGAACCAACTCCGTCTTGCCTACACCCGTCGGTCCGAGGAACAAGAACACGCCGATGGGCCTGCGCGGGTCTTTGAGACCTGCCCGAGCCCGTCGAACGGATTTGGAAATGTTTACGATGGCCTCGTCCTGCCCGATGATGCGCTTGTGAATGTCTTCTTCCATTCGAAGGAGGCGTTCCGTTTCTTCCGCCGCCAGCCTGGTTACCGGGATTCCGGTCCACATGCTGACAACTTCTGCAATGTCATCGTCCGTTACCACGGCCCGCTCTTTGTCCCGACCTTCCTGCCATTCCTTTTCCAGAGCTTCCAGGTTTTCGTTGGCATGAAGTTCCCGGTCGCGCAACTCAGCGGCTGCCTCATATTGCTGTGACGCAATGGCTTCGGCTTTCTCTTTGCGCACCTGCTCAACAACTTGCATGGCTTCTTTTAGGGAAGGTGGCGTGACACTGCCCCGGAGCCTTACCTTCGATCCTGCTTCGTCAATCAAGTCGATTGCCTTATCCGGAAGGAAGCGGTCGGGGATGAAACGTGAGGCCAGCGTCGCTGCCGACTTGATCGCTTCATCGGTGATATCAACTTTGTGGTGGTCCTCGTAACGGGACCTAATTCCCATGAGGATTTGAATAGTGTCTTCGTGTGAAGGCTCTTCAACCTTCACCGGTTGGAGCCGCCGTTCCAATGCCGGGTCTCGCTCCACATACTTGCGGTAGTCGTCCAAGGTCGTGGCGCCAATGCACTGGAGCTCACCCCTTGCCAGTGATGGTTTGAGGATATTGGAAGCATCCACGGCACCTTCGGCTGCACCAGCGCCCACAATAGTGTGGATTTCATCAATGAACAGGACACAGTTGCCGGATGCCTTTATCTCTTCGATAACTTTCTTGAGCCGCTCTTCAAACTCGCCCCGGTATTTAGTGCCAGCCACCAGAGCGCCCATATCCAGAGTAACCAGTCTCTTGCCCTTTAGCGTCTCGGGAACGTCTCCGCTGCCGATGCGCTGTGCCAATGCCTCGACTATCGCTGTCTTGCCAACACCAGGCTCGCCCACCAAAACGGGGTTATTCTTTGTCCGGCGGCTGAGTATCTGGATAACCCTTTGAATCTCTTGCTCCCGGCCGATGACCGGGTCCAACTTATCCGCTCTGGCGGCGACCGTCAGGTCAACGCCCAGCTGGTCTAGGGTCGGGGTTTTGGTGGTGCTACGTGCGCCGGTGCCGCCACCGGTACTGGTGTTGCTCAAGATGCGGTGGGTCTCGGCCCGAACTTTATCGAGGGTGACGCCCAAGCTTTCCAGCACACCGGCCGCAACGCCTTCGCCCTCTCTCATTAATCCTATTAGCAGGTGTTCCGTGCCGATATAGGTGTGGTTCATACGCCGGGCCTCATCGACGGCGAGTTCCACTACCTTCTTGGCCCTGGGAGTAAGACCAATCTCACCCTGGGGCGGCTTCTCGCCCCGACCAATGATGAACTCTACCGCTGAACGCACCTTGCTCAAGTCGACTGTTAGGCTGGAGAGCACTCTTGCCGCCACGCCTTCAGTTTCGCGGACAAGTCCTAGGAGTATGTGCTCCGTCCCAATATAATTATGGTTGAACCGCTGGGCCTCTTCCTGGGCTAATGATAAGACCCGCCGGGCACGTTCGGAAAACTTCTCAAATCTACTTCCCATTATCTATCCGCTCCTGGTGATTGAGGGTGAGAGCTGGGGAGCCATGGTTGGTCGAATAATCCAGAATCAAGCTCGCTTGGAAATCTACCCGCTGGTAACCTTGCCGCTGGTAAACCTGTCCAAACCTAAAGCTGTCACTGGTGAACCAATTATAGGGGACGCTTCTAGTAGTGTAAAGGTAAACCGCCGTGTTCTTTGGAGCTAATGCCCTTCGCCAGTCGTGGAATCAGAGGCTAGGTTTCAGCATTGGATGGCGTGATTTCCACACTTGCTAGTTAGAAGGGAACGCTCACAAGGGGCGGCAGGACGCTATAATAAGTCCGACGCTTCTCGGATGTTCGAGGGGTTGTTAGCATTGCCTCCCGGCGGTGACCTATTTTCCCACCCCGTCACCAGAGCAGTATCGTCGGCGCTGAAGCGTTTCACTACCGTGTTCGGGATGGGAACGGGTGGGGCCACCTCGCTCGAACCACCAGGAAGCAACTACCCCGTCAGTATGCACCATTTTTCACAAGTCCGCAAGGGGTTTTGCGATTACGCCGCTCGTAAAATCTTCTTCTTATCACGCGGCAATTAAGCCCAGCGACGGGCCGCGCAACATATGCCGAATCGCATCGGCCTTCGGCCCAGTAACATGAAAAAATTTGGGATTCAATTTGAGCCGTTTAATTTGGTGCCTTCGGGCACCGGCCTCAGTTGACTTATTCTGTTGACTTTTTGCACTGTTTCCGATAAATTCATGCAACAAACAGAAGCAACTCAACGACACATATAAAGCCTTAATTTGAGGTAGAAAGGGATGGGTAGGCGCCTATTTAAGGAACTGGAAAGAGTCTACGGTTTCGACGAAGTGGCGATTGTTCCCGGCCAAGTGACTATCAACCCGGAACTAACCTCCACCAAAATGACCATTGGCGACCGGAGCTTTGAAATACCCGTTCTTGCCTCAGCCATGGATGGCGCAGTCTCCCCCCACTTCGCATCGCTTATGTATGAGATGGGCGGGTTGGGCGTTCTAAACGCCGAAGGGCTCTATACCAGATACGAAGACCCCTACTCCGTCTTGGAAGAAATCGTCTCCACTCCTCAAGAAGACGTCACCCAATTCCTTCAAAAAGTTTACTCAGAGCCGATTCGCGAAGAGCTCATCGGCCAGCGAGTACAGGAGATACGAGCTTCCGGCGCAACCTGCGCCGTTTCTTTTACTCCCCAAAACACCAAGCGTATGTCACCCATGGCCGTTGAGGCGGGGGCCGATATCGTGTTCGTACAGTCGACGGTAACCACTGCCAGACATATGTCGAGAAGCTACCGGGGTCTGGTCTTCTCCGAGCTCGTCAAAGCATTGAAGGTGCCGGTGGTGGTTGGCAACTGCGTGACCTACGATGTGGCCACGGAGCTAATGGAGACGGGCATAGACGGTGTGCTGGTGGGAGTGGGACCGGGAGCGGCTTGCACCACTAGAGAGGTGGTCGGGGTCGGCGTGCCCCAGGTCAGCGCTACCCTTGAGTGCGCGGCGGCGAGGGAAGATTACTTCCGTCGAACCGGGCGCTACGTGAACATTATCACCGACGGTGGTTTCCGCACTGGCGGGGACATCTGCAAGGCAATAGTTAGCGGCGCCGATGCTGTCATGCTGGGTACGCCATTCGCCCAAGCGGACGAAGCGCCAGGTCATGGTTTCAACTGGGGCATGGCCAACCCCCACCCTGAATTGCCCAGGGGAACCCGCATCAAAGTGGGAACCAAGGGTAGTCTGAAGCAGATACTCTATGGCCCCACATCCCGCACCGATGGCACCCAGAATTTCATGGGCGCCCTACGCGTGGCCATGGGAATGTGCGGCGCATACACCATTCGGGACCTGCACAAGGCCGATATGGTGATCGCTCCAGCCATCAAGACCGAGGGCAAGTACTTCCAGTTCGCCGGGGGCGGCTGAGAACCACCTAGCCCTATACCAATTCTCTCTTCTCAGATCCGCTAAGCTGGCCCTTACCAGTTATATGCTCAACCGCGACGCCTCCACGATCTCAAATCCGGAGTAGATATTATGCCCAACATTCAGCTTCTCGACCCCACAGCGGAAGATGTGCCGGAGGAACTCGGATTGAGCCCCAAGCTCCCCGGTCTCCGCGGCAAAGTGATAGGGCTGTTGGAAAATCGGAAATACCATGCCGACTCGTTCCTCCACGAACTCGAAGAGGTTCTGGTTAATGATTTTGGCGCCGGAAAGGTGATCTACGCCACCAAGTTCAGCTACAGCGCTCCTTGCGCAGATGAGACACTGGACGCCCTGGTATCCCAGTGCGACGTGGTGGTTCACGCCATTGCGGATTGAGGGTCTTGCACGGCGTGGGGTCTCCACGACACCGTTAAGACCGAGTCCCAGGGCATTCCTTCGGTTAGTGTGATAACCAGCACTTTCACCAGAGCGGCTCAAGTTAGGGCAACTTCTCTGGGCATGCCCGGGGTACGCCTGGTAATCCTACCCAGCCCATTGGCCACAAGGAGCCAGGAAGATGTGCGGCAGATGGCCCACGAGTTCGCCCCCGAAATCGTAGGGTTAGTGTCGGGAGACTAGGGGCCTATCTTGGTGATTGACCCTGGCTGAACTTCTCGCAATGAGCCTAAGATTGGGTATTTCTTTTTGCTGATTTGCTCCGCGTTTTTGAACTTGCTTGCTTAAATCTAAAGCGTCATTTATTCCGCCACTGAAGATTGTCACCGGGCCCCAGATTCGATAACCGTCATCTATTTCTGATATCTGATTTAGATATCCGAGATATGAGGATATCCGGGCTCCGGATATCCAATAATCCAACCCGAAGACACTCCTCTCCGCTGGTTAAAATTGTCACAGAACCTCTTTTAGGCAGGTAATTATGGTGCATCCCGTAGCCCTTCAAGCACGCCGCTTGGATGTCCAAGACAGTTTTGAAGCCATACAGGACTATTGCTGGGAGCAAGGGTGGACCGATGGCATGCCTGTGGCTCCTCCTACAGAGGATGCGGTGCGCCGGATGCTTTCGGGTTACGGAGAGGACGCGGCCCACTCATTGGGGGTGATTCAACCTCGAAACGCCAAGGTAACTCTGGAAAAAGTGGCGATAAACGCAGTGATGGCCGGTTGCGTACCAGAATATTTTCCGGTGGTGGTGGCGGCCGTGGAGGCGGTGCTTCAAGAAGAGTTCAACGTGGCAGGAGTATCCGCCACAACCGGAGGCGCCGCTCCGGTCATTATCGTCAATGGCCCCATAGCGAAGGAATTGAACATAAACGGTGACGCAGGCTGCTTCGGCCCTGGCTCCCGGGCCAATGCTGTTATCGGTCGAGCGTTGCGCTTGGTGATACGTAATATGGGTGGTCTCATCCCAGGCGAGATGGACAAGGCGACCCTATCTACCCCTGGAAGGTACAGTTTTTGCTTTGCCGAAAATGAAGAGAGGAGCCCCTGGGAACCACGGCACATAGAACTTGGGTACAGCCCGACCGACAGCATCCTGACGATTATCGGCATCAGGGGCGTCTATACGGTCATGGAAACCACCGTGCCCACAGGCATTGAGGTGTTGGGTACAATCGTCGCCACCATGAAGGCCGGAGGGATTTCCAACTACTATCAGATTGGTACGGGCGCTCAGATCGCTTTGGTTTTGTGCCCTGAACATGCACACGACATCGCCAATTCGGGTCTGTCCAAAGCCGAAGTGAGAGAATTCATATACCAGAACGCGCGCATGCCCATGCACCAACTCAAGGATGTGGCCCACTGGGGCAATCGCAACTGGCCGGATTGGGTCGACGAAAGCAATCCGAATACCATGGTGCCAATAGTCGGCTCGGCTGAAGACATCGTGGTAATCACCGCTGGCGGGGACGGTCGACATTCAGCTTGGCTGGCTGGTTGGGGTGTGACTCGGGTCGTAACCAGGCCAATTCGCCTTCCATGACAGACCTTCAACCTTCCATGACAGGCCTTCAATAAGTCTCCGATATAAACTCGGCGGGACAGGCATTGCCAAGATATACACGGCTATGTTCAAGGATCATCCTAGGTGGTTCGCTCCAGACCCATCACATGGCACTATCCACTCCATCGGGCCGGCATCGCGATGCGACGAATCCGTGATTCCTGACCCGATTCCGTCGATTCGGCCTCCTCTACATTTTCCGTATCAAGCTGTCAGCTAATCAAAATTAGCGACGACTAACCTCAATTCCGCCGGATCATTTTATTTAAATTAGATGTAAATCGCCCTGTAGAACCTAAGGAATTTATGGTGCATCATAACTAAATGACGAGAAACTTTCTGTTTCTTGGCACCGTTACGAACATCTGTTAATTCCTGGGAAAACCCGAACATAATGCACGATTTCGTCGGGCTTTATAGGAACAATTGGCTGATGAGCTACAACACAGTGTGCAAGTCCGCCATGTCTTTAAGAATATTGACGAATACCTCCTCGGTCTGCTAAAATATACGCTCGGATTACAGAGGTAAATAACAATGACACAGCAAGCAGCAACACCAGAAACCACAGAAATCATCGACGATAATGTCGGCACCAGTACTGTCGATGAGACCATTGTTGATGATGGTCCTCAGTGCATGCACTACTGGGTGATTCAACCCGCAACCGGTCCATTCAGCCCTGGAATCTGCCAAACGTGCGGAGAGTCCCGGGATTTCAAGAACTACGTAGAAGGAGCATCTTGGGGCGACTCTCGCCTGTCCAATAGGTCCAGTGGCGAAGAAACCAAAGAAGTCTCCAGAGCCGTGGTTAAGGCCTCCGACGGAGACGAGCAGGACGAGGAATAATTACTCGTTTCTTTTAGCAGACCCAAAGGGTTAAAAACGTGGCTCGTAAATGGCCCCTGAAGATTTCAGGGGCCATTGCTTTTTAGGCATTTTTTGCCCTCATGGGGTCAATCTAGCCGATAAGCAGGCTATAATATCTAGTAGCCAATTCTTCAACAGTTACCACATCTGGTATTTTCCCCTTGACAAGGGGTTAGCTGGACGAGGATTATAATATCTCCACCGCTAATATTGGCGAGGCCAAGTTTGGCGGAGTTCAACTATAGGTCTGCACAACGGCGGAGGTCGGATGCCCAAACCAGGTCCACAATCCCAATTCACTCACCTGCACACTCATACCGAGTACAGCATGCTGGACGGCATCAGCCGCATACCAGACTTGGTCTCCAAGACCAAGGAATTGGGCATGGACTCCTTGGCCATAACCGACCACGGCACCTTCTACGGGGTAGTGGATTTTTATTCCGCCTGCAAAGACGCTGGCATAAAGCCAATCATCGGTTGCGAAGTCTACGTTGCTCACTCAAGCCGGTTCGATAGGTCCGCCAGCGAGAGGAGCCCTCATCATCTAGTTCTCCTAGCCAGAGACAATACGGGCTATAAAAACTTGATGCGCTTGGTCACCCAAGCCCACGTTGAGGGTTTCCATTACCGCCCTCGAATCGACAGCGCCCTGCTGGAAGAACACCATCAAGGTTTGATTGCTCTTTCCGGTTGCCCGTCCGCAGAAGTCCCCAGGCTATTGACTGACGGCAACCCCGAGGAAGCGGCCAAGGTGGCCATGTGGTACAAAGAGCGTTTTGGCGACGGCTACTTCTTGGAGTTGCAGCGCCACGAGCACGTTCCAAACCTCCCCGAAATAAACCAGGCGCTGGTCAAGATGGGTAAGGACCTGGATATTCCTTTGGTGGTGACCAATGACGCCCACTACGTGCGTCAGGAGGAATCACCGCTACAGGACATCTACATCTGCATCCAGACCAACACCACGGTTCACGATGAAAAACGCTTGCGGATGGAGGACGACTCCTACTACATCAAGAGCCCCCAAGAAATGGCTCAGATGTTCTCCGAGTTCCCCGAAGGATTGGCCAACACCCAGCTAATCTCCGACATGTGCCAGGTCGATTTGGAGTTCGGCCAGACACACCTACCAAAATTCCCCGGCCCGGACGACATCGACGCTGACCAATACCTGGCCAAACTGTGCTGGGATGGTTTCAAAAACCGCTATCCTCACCCCACGGAAGCCGAAGAAGAACGGTTGAAGTATGAGTTGGAAGTTATTCATTACACCAACTTTGCCAACTACTTCCTGGTTGTATGGGACATTATAGATTTCGTTCGGCGAGCCGGGATCATGTTCGGCGTGAGGGGAAGCGCCGCTGGCAGCGTCGCACTGTATTGCTTGGGAATCACCAACGTGGATCCGTTGGAGTACCGGCTTGTTTTCGAGCGGTTCCTAAACCTGGAACGCAAGGAAATGCCGGACATTGACCTGGACTTCCAGGACGACCGCAGGGACGAGGTTCTCCGTTACGTCGTCGAACGCTACGGCGGTGACCGGGTGGCCCAGATAATAACCTTCGGCACCCTGGGCGCCAAAGCAGCCCTCCGCGACGTGGGGAGGGCCCTGGGCATGTCTTACGGAGATGTGGACCGCATAGCTCGCATGGTGCCCATGAAGTCCCGCACCATTGCAGATGCGTTAAAAGCCAACAACGAATTGCAAACTGCCTACGAAAACGAGCCGGAAGTTGGCAAATTGGTTGACACCGCCCAAGGACTGGAAGGCATAGTCCATCATGTCAGCACCCATGCGGCCGGCGTGCTAATTGCTTCTGAGCCTTTAACCGAGACCGTTCCTCTGCAACGGCCTGTCCGCGGCGACGAAGACAGCCCTGTCCTGATGACTCAGTTCTCCATGGACCCAGTGGCCCACTTAGGGTTGCTGAAGATGGACTTCCTGGGTTTGACCAACCTGACGATACTTGACCGGGCGATTAAGCTCTTGGACCAAACCCAGGGCATACGTATTGACCTAGACCGCTTGCCTTTGGACGATGTGGCTGCCTTCGAGTTGCTGTCTTCGGGCAATACCACCGACCTGTTCCAACTGGAAAGCGCAGGCATGCAGAGGTACATCAAAGAGCTCAAGCCATCTAATCTGGGTGACATAGCGGCAATGATTGCCCTGTACCGTCCGGGGCCCATGGAGAACATAGACACTTTCATCGACGCCAAATTCGGGCGAATAGAGGTAACCTACCCTCATCCAAGCCTGAAAGACCTGCTGGACGAGACCTACGGCATCATCGTTTACCAAGACCAAGTGCTGCTTATTTTGCAACAGTTCGCTGGCTACACTCTGGGCAGCGCCGATATCGTCCGCAAAGCGATGGGCAAAAAGATTGCGGCTCTCATGGCCCAAGAGAGAGAGCGTTTCGTTGAAGGCGCCCGCAGTAAGGGCTTCGACGAAGATCTGGCCGTGGATATCTTCAACCTTATCGAGCCCTTTGCCGGTTACGCCTTCAACAAGGCTCACAGCGTCAGCTATGCCTTAATCTCCTATTGGACCGCCTACTTCAAGTCCCACTATCCGCTGGAATACATGACATCGGTCCTCAATTCCCGCTTGGACCACCCGGACAAGATTGTCACGTCGATAAACGAGTGCTTCCGGTTGGGAATTCCGGTGCTTCTACCGGACATTAACAAGTCCGAAGAATTCTTCAGTATCGAAAAGGCGAGTTCCGATGATAATGCTGGCCAGGAGAAGGGTCGCAAACGGGACGGGAACGGAGATAATGGCGACGGCGCATTTCACGGCATTCGCATGGGTTTGGCTGCCGTTAAGACAGTGGGTGAAGGCGCAGTTCGGCCTTTGGTAGAAGAGAGAAAATCCAAAGGCGAGTTTGTCTCCATAGATGATTTTTGCCGCAGGGCAGACCCCCGTGGACTCAACCGGCGAACCATGGAGAGTTTGATTAAAGCAGGGGCTTTCGATAGCTTGGCCCCCAGGGGCGCAGTCCTTGAGGCATTGGACCTCATCGTAGCCACGGCTCAGAGAGAAGCCCGCACCCGCAACTCAGGTCAGACAAGTATGTTCGGGGGCGAATCCCAGCAGACTGGTTTTGATCAAGTTCCAGGTATCCCTCTGACCGGCCCCGATGCCACCGCCGAAGACAAAGCGGCTTGGGAGCGAGAGCTGTTGGGTCTGCCTCTCTCGGTCAACCCACTGCGGGTACTCGCTTCGTTGGATCCGGGTAACGCCACGGCTTCATTGGATCAGATTGACGAGGGCATGCAAGGCCAAACCAAGACGCTGCTGGGCCACGTGTCGGCGCTTACCGAGCGCTACACCAAGGAACAGAAAAAGTTCTTGGTGGTCACACTCGATTTGTTGGGCGGGCCTATAGAGGTAATAGTCTGGCCCGAAGTGCTTGAACGGACCCAAGGAATCTGGCAGGAAGGAAAGCTGATAAGAGCCACTGGCAAGATTCGCATCCGCGCTGACCAATTCTCTCTGGTGTGCGACCAAGTGCAGGAGTACGAGTCCAAAGATTCGCCGGATGTGGTGGCAAACGGCCATACACCAGTCAATGGCAATGGCAATGGCAATGGCAACGGCAACGGTAATGGCAAGATTCGCGAAGATGGGTCTTACGTCGGTTCGGCCAACAAGAAAGTCCCCGGCTCTAACGGGGGCAATTCCACCCGGAGGTCAAACAAGATTACCAGCGATGAATCTCCCTCTAGGACGGTATATTTAGGGGTTACGGAAACCGCTGACGCTGCCAGCGATGCCCAGCTATTGCGGGAAGTAATCGGAGTGATTTTAGACTTCCCCGGAAAGGACAAAGTCAACCTTGCCATAAGCACCGGTGGTCGAAAGGTTGTTATGGAACTGCCGGTGGTGAGCACCGGCTATTGCCCAGACCTGAAGCAGCGTCTGGAAGAGTTACTGGGGACCGATACTGTGGCTTTATCGGAGAAGAACGGTGCCTACGGGGTAAACGTCCCGGTCTGATACACTCGTCCGTCTACGCCTGGTACACTCGTCCATCTACCATCGAAGGGGCGGGAAGCCGACAACAAAAGCGCTGGTACTTCGCTGTAATTAAGCTAGCCCAAATAAAAGAGAGCCCCGATATAATCGGGGCTCTCTTTTATTTGGGCCGATTTAATGGGACCCTCGGTTAATCGCCACCCATTGTGATGGCAGTCCGCTCCAAGCCGGCAGCCAATGTGGAGCCGGGGAACTTGGCCGGGTGAATCCCTTCTTCGGGTAGCATCTCTTCGATGAGTTTCTCGTTCTCATCGTAATACTTACCTTCGACGCTCTCCAGGTATTTGATCCATTTGCTGGTGCTGCGCCGGATTTCCCATGACCAGTAGTAATAAGCGATGCGCTTCAGGCCACACATAATATCGCCTTGTATGATCCTACGCATGACCTGCTTTGGCCCGTAGAATTTCTTGTAAGCACGGTTGATTTCCTTCTGGAGCGTGCTTGGTTTCATATTCTTGGGCAGGAACATTACGAATGTGCCGTCTAGACGGTCCCAAGAGGGCAGGAAGAACCGATTGATTTTGATGTTGGGTGAGTTCAACTCAGGATAGCCGCTCAGAGGGAACAGGGCGACATAGTCGATGTCGATGTCGATGGCTGATTGGATGGTAGACCTCAGACTATCCACCGTATCTTCATCCGAGCCCATAACGAAAGACCCCAATACCCTCAGTCCGTGGGACTTGATGGTAGCCAGGGATTTCCTCAACCCTTCTTGGGTCTGGGCTTTGTTCAACAGCTTAAGAACATTATTGTCAAAGGATTCCAAGCCCATGTACAGCGTATTTATCTGGGCTTTCTTCATCAGGGCCAGCAATTCTTCGTCCCTGGCCACTTCCATCCTGGTAAAGCAGATGCCATACCATTGGATTTTTTCCTCAATGATTCGGTTGAGGAGGTCCTTGGTCCGTTGCCTATTGACCGTAAAGTGATTGTCCACGATGAAGAAGTACTTGGAGCCCACCAGTTTTTGCTGGTACTTGATATCCTCGATGATATTGTCGATGCTGCGCAATCGGTAGGCGCGACCTAATTCTCTGGGAGCGATGCAAAAAGAGCAGTCGTAGGGGCAACCCCTGCTGGTTTGGAGCAACTGCCAGCGCATCTTCAACTTGCGAAGTAACTTCCATCGAGACCAATTCATATAACCTTGGATTAACTCCAGGTCCGGGATAGTCTCGAATTCTTGGGTGAACGGTCGATCCGGGGTACTCCTGACCTTCCCATGATCCCAGTAGGAAATACCCAGCACTTTGGCAAGTTCGCCGTCGTCTTTCCAGGTATCCAAGACCTCTGGCAAGGTTTCGTCCCCCTCTTTGCGCACCACTAAATCACAGTACTGGAGGGTATCTTCCCACATCACGGAGGCGTGGGTCCCGCCGATAATTATGGGCATTTCTGGTTTTACGTCTTTAATCTTTTTGATATAGTCGATCGTTTTCGGCATGGTGGAACTGAAGGCGTGGAAGCAGACCACATCGGACTTCATAACATCGTCCCAATCGATGGGGCCGATGTGCTCCACGTAGCACTTTACGTCATACCCGGCGTCCCGGGTGATCGTTGCGATAAGCGGCACGCCATATTCCGGGAACACCGCGTGAGTTACCAGGTTAAAATAGGGCAGTTCAGGGCTGATAAAGGTTACTTTTTCAATCTTCACCGGATTACCCCTTTTTAGAGGTGAGCCGGGCTAACAAACGAGCCGGGCTTTACCTGAGTTAAGATCTCCCACCAGACTGATGGCCCGACCTTTTTTAGAGGTTGGGCGAATATACGGTAGAGTTTAATTATTCTGTGTTGATCAACTAGTATATTTTGTTTTGGTTCCGTTATTAGATCCGTTTAAGAGAGAAGATACCGTCGTAATTTTCTTGTGTCAACGCTGGCTAAACCAACTAATCGCGAGAATTCTGTAACGGGCCCAATCGGCCTTCCTAGTTTCTGGTTTGACCGGGCTAACCGGTGAGCCGGTTTTAACCTCTGATTTCGAATGTCATGAATTTGGTTCGGCTAATCCTCGGATATGAACTCCCTGATTACATTGGCCAACTCTTGAGGCTTGTGATACCCAATGTCATGAATCGTTTCAGGAATCCAATTTACCCGGCCGTTTTTAAGATAGCCCATCGCCGAGTCCACCATGGCGGTGCGCCTTAGCGCAAACTCAGAGCCTGCCCGATCCGGAGTTGGCCCCGCAGGCACAATCAATGTGGAGCAATTTACTTTGGGAAGAATTGCAGAAGGCGGATAATCCCACATGGTGCGAATCACTTGAGCGTGATTATCCGGCCTCAATATATCCTGAATCAACCCTTCTTCGTCTTCATATACCATCGTTTGGACGATACGCTCCAAATCTTGGCTCCAGCAGTCGGCCAATTGGGTCCGCAACCGGCCCAGAAACTCTTCTCTATCACCCGACACGTTTCGAGGGCGTACCCGGTGAGAAAAGCTTTCCCACGTTGGTTCCTCGCCTAATCGAGCGTCCAGGAACCCACCCTCTATCATGACAAGTTTTTCCACTCTTTCCGGAAAATGAGCCGCCATTCCGGAGGCCACATGGCCGCCCCAAGAGTGACCCAAAACCGCCGCATGATCGATATTTTCGTGGTCCATGAGCCCTGCTACATCCGATGCCAACGTATGCCAATCGTACCCGCTGCTGGCTTGGGTAGTTTGGCCGTGGCCCCGCTGGTCGGGGGCTATCACTCTATAACCGTCTGAGAGCAACCTGGCCACAATGTCATACCAGTTGCCGGAGGAAGCTAATCCATGAAGCGCGATAACCGGGGGCCCATCTCCGCCCCAGTCAATGTAACGCATCCGCAATGAGCCAACATCGGCCCACTTATCGGCAGGAAGACCGTGATGGGAGCGTTCGTCCGCCAAAGGGCAAACTCCTAAATTGCCGGTAGCCACTGCGGCTCGCCAGCTACCGAGATTATCTGAGACATGATACCCCATCGCAAGTCACAATTGCACCAAATGTTTGAAAAATGACGCTAATCACGAATGACCTTAGCGGTTAACTTTCGGAAGGAGACTGATGGTCCAGTTCCATATTTAGCAATTGCGCCTTAACCTTTAATCCTCCTGCGCCGTACCCCCTCAAATCCCCATCGCTGGCAATGACACGGTGGCAAGGAATCACCAAAGCAAAGGGGTTCCGAGCCATGGCTTGCCCGGCTGCTCTGACCGCCAGAGGGCTACCGGCCTCAGCCGCCAGCCAAGCATAGCTCCTAGTCTCTCCGGCGGGGATGCTGCGGCAGGCCTTCCAAGCAGCGCTGAAGAACGGCGGAGCACCGGATAAGTCCAACTCAATCTCGTCCAAGGCTCGCGAGTCCCCCGAAAAATACCGTTCCAAGCACTGCTGTTCTTTAGCGAAATAGGCGGGGTCGTTTTCCGACTGCTCCAATTCCGGTCCCATATCATCCAACGTGTCCTGTGGCGCAGGTTGCAAGCTAAGCCTACGCACCCCGTTACCAGCCCCAATCAAGCCAATCCAACCGGCGGTTACTTGAAATAGGTGATACTTCAGCGAATTTCTCCCGGCCATAATCACCCCTTCCTCTTGCGCATGTTGCCCATTTTTGTTCGCGTCTTATTTATAACTTCAAATTAATGTATAAAATTGATATGTTATCCGCATTCTTCTCCCAAGCCTTGGGTGTTGCGTATAAACATGTAACCTCATTCACTCTCAGAAAGCTAACACATCGTCAATATATACAGCAATAAATTGTATAGAGATATCAGTGGCTATGCCACGTTGTTAACCAGAGGATGATTTGTTAAGCCAAATGACACTCAATCCCATCGGGGTTAAACCACCATGACTTCATGAAGAGCCACAGGCAGGTCCGATCAACATCATGACTTGCCCGGTTGGGTGGGTAAGCCTGCGGCTGCTGCATCCGATAAAAGGGGTATACCCGTATTATTTGCAAGGAGAGGTGGCCAAAAAGCGCTGTGCCAAAATGGGGTCATTTAGAACCACCCGCCGCTGAAATATCGTTCTAGCACGATCCGCCGTTGAAGTCGAAGCCAACCCAAAGTCTCCAGAATTTGTCACGAAAGATCATCAACCGGATCCGGAAACCATAACCGCGAGCATAACAAATAATGAGATTACAATCTCTTAGGATAATCCCAACCGGACCATTGGCGGTATTGGCAATTGCTGCAATCACACTGCTGTTAGCCGCCTGCGGAGGCGACAGTGTTAGGCCAACTGCGGCAAGTTCACAGGACACACCAACCCAGACCGTCGCCACAGAGTCACCAACACAATCAAGCACCGGTTCAGGTCCTCCCACAGCACCAGCCACCGACGCGGTAGCAGCCAGTCCAACGCTGGAAAACCAGGAACCTGCCAATGCGCCCACGCAATCGGCAATCTCAGCGCAACCGGCCAAAACCGAAGAGTCGGCCTTCAGCGGAACGGTCGGTGGCACAGTGGGCGACAGAGCCCCCGAGTTTGCGAAAATCTATAACTGGATTAATTCAGAGCCCTTGACCATGGAGGAGTTGAGGGGCAAAGTGGTGCTGATTGATTTCTGGACGTATACCTGCGTCAACTGCATTCGCACCTTCCCTTACCTGAGAGAGTGGAACGAGAAATACAAAGACAAAGGCTTAGCGATAATCGGCGTCCATACACCCGAGTTTGATTTTGAGAAAGTGACCGAAAACGTGATTGCCAGCACCAACGACCACAATCTAACCTGGCCGATGGCACAAGACAACGATTTCAGGACCTGGTTGGCCTACAGCAACCGGTTCTGGCCAGCGAAGTACCTGATTGATGCCGAGGGCATCGTTCGCTATACCCATTTCGGGGAAGGGGCTTACCTCGATACCGAGGAACAAATCAGAAAACTCCTTGAGGAGGTGGGCGTCTCGCTGGATGACGTGGAAACTGGAGATGCCAGCGAGCCGACAGCAGACTCCAGGGCGTATTCAAGCGATCGATCTATAGGACTCACGCGGGAACTCTACGGAGGATACCAGAGGAACGCCTGGTCACAAGGCATCTACGTGGCCCACGAAAGATACTACGACGGACCGTCTCAGACACTTAACTACGCGGACCCAGGCGACCACCAGAACGGGTTCATGTATCTGCAAGGACCTTGGACCAACGGGCTGGAAAAGTTGAAACATGCCAGAGAAACCCAGGATAACTCGGACTACATCGGCTTGAAATTTTTCGCCACCAGCGTAAACGCCGTGATTGATCCGGAGGGCGGACCCCCTTTTGATGTTCAGGCCACGATTGATGGCCGACCGCTAACCGCCGAGGAAGCCGGAGCGGACCTGATATTGGAAGACGGGCGCAGTTTCTTTATAGTGGATGAAGCGCGCTTGTTCGAGGTCGTGGCGCTTCCCGAGTTCGGCGGCCACGAACTGAAGCTCAGCGCCAATTCTCCGGACTTTGCCTTCTTTGCTTTCACGTTTGGCGCTTACGCCGAAGGGCCCTAGTTATGCAGAAATCCATATTAAGGGACAAATTGATAAACAAGCGTGGATATTTGGCGCTGGCCGCCGCTTTTGCCACATTCATTGCGGTGGCTTGCGGCAGCGCTGCAACGGCTACCCATGAATCTAGCATCCCTTTACTTACCCAGCTAGTCCGTCCCAGCGAAGGGGAGGTGATGCCCATCTTGGCCACCACTCAGCTGCAGATGGGAACTCAAAGAGTCTCGTTTCTCCTGGCCACCACCCAATCGCTGGTGAAAGCTCCGGAAGCCACGGTTTCCTCCACTTTCCTTGGCGAAGAAGAAACAAAAGGAGAGTCCAAGCAAGCGATATTTCATCTATGGCCATACGGTGTCCGGGGCGCTTATACGACAGACTTAACCTTCGGACAGACTGGGAATTGGAGGTTGGACATTGAGGTAGACGGACCTGACGGGCCCTTAAGCGGGAGCATATCATTGGACGTTTTGGAGCATTCCCTCGTGCCGGAGATAGGGGACATTCCTCCCCTCGCCCCCAACAAGACGGTCCATTCGGTAGATAGTCTGGATCAGTTGACCACAGACTATACGCCCGACCCGGACCTTTACCAACTGACAATAGGCGAAGCTATCATCACGGGACAACCAACGGTGATTGTGTTTGCCACGCCAGCCTTTTGCACCAGTCCTACCTGCGGACCCCAGGTCGACACTATCTCAGAATTAAAAGAACTCCATGTTGGGGAAGCTAACTTCATTCACGTGGAGCTTTACGACAATCCCGATGAGATTCAAGGGGATCTAACAAGAGGGGTTTTTAATGGACTGGTCGATAGGTGGGGGCTCAGCTCGATTCCACACTGGTTTAACGAATCATGGACGTTCATCTTGGGCACGGATGGCCGTATAGCCCACAGATTCGAGGGGTTTGTCACACTCGTTGAGCTGGAGGAAGCTCTGACCGCGACCTTAGATGAAGCCTAGCAATGGGGACGCGGCGGGCCAAGACTAGCGCCGTTTTTTCATGGTGCCATCGGAAGACTCCAGTCCTTCCAAGAGATCTTCCACCACACGCTCCAGCATCGAGTGGTACTTGATAGGCGCCTCCGAAACCTTATGGTAAATTCGCCTGGCTGCTTCGGATCGCACATCGGGTGGGTCAAGGTCGCCTTCTTCAATGGTGAGGAACCATCGAACGGACTTTCCGTATAATTTGCTGATACGCTCGAGTTTGTCTTCGGAGATGGTTCGCTGTTCGTGCTCCCAACGGTGCACGGTCATCCAGGATACTCCTATCGTCTCCGCCACAGCCTCTTGGGTCATCCGAGCCCCGTGTCGGGCATCCTTTAAGCGGGCACCGAGCCCTGGGAGTCCAATTCTTTTCGGTTTCATTTAGTCCACCTCACCTTCAGTTCAGCTTCGCCAATCAGACTAAATCTGAGCCGATTCCCCAATCTTTCATTTGGGACCACCACCACTCCACATCGAGGTTCTATGTGAACCAGTGGTCCCCCAACGAAATTTGCCGATTTAATACCGACATTGAAAACTTTATTTAATCTTGTGACAAAATTGTGACAAAAACAAGATTGCACTCCCATATCCAAATTAGTAATAAATATTCTCACTCTTTTATTTTTAGGTAGAAAATGAGCGATTTACGCTAAATGGGCTGATTTATCTCCCGACTGCCCGCTTTTTAATCGGTCCAAAAATCAGAAAACATTGGGAAATATTTGGGAAATCTCGGGGCGATCTCCCAATCCAAATCCCTGCCACATCGGTTAGCGTGCACCCAGGGCCCAATAGCTTCCACTTAAAGCAGGCCAGACTGAGAATTGAATTCATATTGGACAATAGCCCGTTGACACCGGCACGCAAGGAAGGTTTACAGTTAAGTGAACCCAAAAGCGGTGTTAGGGATATGGGTTGGGTGCGTCCAAGTCGAACTGGAATCCCACCGGGGTTGGAAAGTCTTACAAGCCGACACAGGCATTAGCGGGTTGGCCACAGCTAAGGAACAGCAACCGGACCTAATATTATTAGACGTAACGATGCCCGAAATGGACGGGATCACGGCCCTTCGGAAGCTACAGCAAGACGAAGCTACCCGGCACATTCCGGTAATCATGCTGACGGCATTGTCAGGCGACAGTGACCGGCGCATCTACGGAGAATTGGGGGCCACCTGGCTCATCTCCAAGCCATTCGATCTCATGGCATTGCCGAATCAGGTAGAGACGATAATGGGTTGGACTTCTTAAGCCCCAGTCTCTCTGATACGTAACAATCTCTTTCGCTTTGTATCCGGCAACCAGTGCCGCAAATGTCTGGCCGCTCTCCGAATTTACTCGGCGGATTAGGCGGAAATGCTTATATCTGTATTCATCGGAACATCAAGCGAATAGTCAAAACATATCGACCCAAAGATTCAAAAGAAGAGGTGATAGCCAGTGGCTATCACCTCTTCTTTAATCTGAATCGGATTTCAGCATACCTTGAGTCTACATGATTCAGAGCTCTTGCCGCCTCTAAAATCATCACTAACCGATTGATTTCCGGCATTCCCCATAATCTTTCGTCCGGTCGCCATCACCACAAATTCAACGGGCTCTTACTATTGGCCGAAAAGTCCCAGTCTTGAAATCACAACGTTATATAAAGTAACAAACTTTTTTAATAATTTGCCCAATTTTGGTTAATTGACCAAAAGCAATTTGAAATAGAGGTGACCTAAACTAAGTGCAGGCATTGGGCAAATGGTGCCCAGCCTGGTCTTACATGACCACCTAAAAATATTTATCGAGGAGGTTAGCATGAAGCTTGTCGTCGTTGGTACCGGCCAAGGCGGGTCGAATATTGCCGATGAGTTTGTTGTGCTGGGGAAGTGGGTGTGGAAGAACAGGCATATTCGGATTTTCACCGGTGGAGAAAACGACCCGATTGAAAAGGGTATTTTTGCCATCAACCTTGGCGCCGGGGACCTCTATGGATTGAAGCACATTCCCCATACCGAAGACCATACGATACTGCTAGGCACCACTGATGAGTTCAGAGGACGTGGAGCAGGCAAAGTCAATGCGGATGGCGCGGAACAGGCCCGAAAGGACACAAGGAAAATAGTCGCAACGATACGCGACCACGGTGATGTACCCACTGCAGACGCAATAATGGTCATCGCCACCACAGCCGGTGGTACCGGATCTGGTTCGGTGGGCGTGATAATCGACATGCTCAAGGAAGCGTTCCACAAACCAGTGTACGCAATGCTGGTTCTCCCTTTCGCCAACCAATATGACGATCCCGACAGCATGGTTAACACAGCAACATGCCTCAAGAAGGTCATGGAAAATTCTCAGGCCGATGCGGTGTTCCTGATTGACAACCAAAAGTTCGTCAGAAGCAATGAGTCCATGACGTTGAATTACGACCTGATTAACCGGCGGATTGCCGACTCCTTCATGGACATACTGTGCGTCGGTGAAGAAACCGACCGCAGGTTCATTGGAGAGGTACTAGACGCCAATGACGTAATCCGAATTCTAAATGGGCCAACGGCCATCGGCGTTGGTCAAGCTCAAGTACCCAAGCGCTCACTCTCGTTCCTAGAAAGAATCCGGGGCGCGGGCCCGAGCAACAAGCACTTTGCGACCTCGAAAGAGCAAATCGAGCGGGCTCAAAACGTGCTGCACCGCGCCTTGGGAGACCTTTCCGTTGACTGCGAAATGTGGGAGAACGGGACGTCCACCTACGATGCGCAACACGTTCTCGGGCTTTTCGCCGGGCCTCAGGAGGAAGCAACGGAAGAGATCGTAGAAATGATGGACAACATCCTTTCTGAGAAGGTGCCCGGCGCAGGACGCCGGAAAGGCACCTATCCGGGACGAACCTCTGACACCATAAGCGTGACCGTCATAGTCTCAAACATCGGGAAAGGCGCCACCATGGACATGATTGAGTCGTTCTACATCGAGGCGACAAAGATGATGGACGATACGAAATCAAAGAAGTTGGACCGGGTTAAGGACTGGCAAGAAACCTCGAAATCCGCTGCTCTTTTGCCCGATCTCTAGACCGACCCCTAGCCCGAATACTTGCCCAAATTTTAAGAAAAGACGTTATCACAAAATAAGCACTTTTTATCTTTATTCCAATTATTCAACGTGAAGCAAGGCTCCCGGCCACCGCCGGGCCGCCAAGGGTGTAAATCATGAGAGATTCCAGAGCGCCGGAAGGGCGCAGTGCCACCAAACGATTCGCAATCGGGGCGATTGCGATAACTGTCGTTGTAGCGGCGGTTGCAGTATTTCTCTTTACTTCAGGGTCCGACCCCATAGCCGCGAAGGACGCCGAAGGGCTGGGAACGGTTTCCACTTCCCCAGCCAACGACAACCTGACGGTGGCCCCGGCGGCCACCAAGGCCCCGGAGCCCAAGGCCACGGCCGTGCCCGCTCCCACGCCAATGCCCGAAGCCACTCCTGTGCCGGACGAACCAGACAGCGGGTCTGCACAAGACTCGAACCTGCAACTGGCGCCTGAGCCCACGGCTGTACCCAATTCCGCATCCAAGCCCATATTGCTCCCGGAAGCGGTTTTCGGGGAAATCTTGGAAGAAGGCATGACCAATCTCAGGTACCCGCGCGGGGAATCGGTAAATGCTTGGTACTCATTCCAGGTTGATACAGAGTCCCTAAAGATTACCATGTTCTTCGCTCAATACGACGATGCAATGGAAACCATCTTGAGCACCGTCCGAGTTGACAATTACACCAAGGGCGCTGAACTTAGCAACGCAAAGGTCAGCGTGAATTATCCGGATGGGTCCACGCGCACCTTGTTCTTTAACCGGGAAGAAGGCAGTATCAAGCTGAACCAACAATACATGTTGCCCGTTGGTCCAAGCATGCTCTCTTCAGACTTGCGGCGCGCTCTCGTCTACTATGGGATGGAGCTTGAAGACGAATCCGGGGATATCCAAGTCGAGCTGCATCTTGACCTCAGCGGTCTTTCCCAAAGCGAGGGCTTGGAATTCACCAGGGTTGTTCCGGACACAGTCAATGACGTGCTAAAGGAACTCCAATCCTTGGTGGAGCAGATTGAGGACAATCGCGCACAATGACAGCGGCTGGGATGACCATTCTATAGGTTCCTAACACGGTTCATTCCTCAGACGAGTCAGCAAACCTGTCAACAGAAAAGGCGCCCCGGTGGCACCGGGGCGCCTTTTCTGTTAGCCGTCAATCAGAAGTTGTATATATCCTAAGTGCTTGCTAAACCAAAGCAAAACACTCCGCCGTGGGCAGTTATCGCTGGTTGAACAAATTCCCGAAGCCGCCGGATACTTCACCGGTTAAATCAAACGAAGGCTCAATCGACAAGACCCGCAGGGCGGCCCACATGGAAACCTGATTGGCGGTAATCACCGGTATTCCCAGGTCAGATTCAATGGACTGAATCACTTCGACGGTCCGCCAATTGGTGCCGCTGAGAAATAAGGCGTCGGCCTGGGAGCAGTCTATGATTCGGGACTGGCGATAGGCTTCGGTGGGTTCCATGTCTCCCAAGTCGGAGCCTCGGCCGACTCCCAAGGAACGGTGGCTCACCACCTTCAGTCCGGGCACCGCCTCTTCCAAGAACTCCAACTCTTTCAAGGTCATCTCTTCAGGGTAAGGGGTTAGCAGCGCCAACTTGCCCACCCGGAACAATTTCAGTGCTTCCACGACCGCCGATGCTGTGGTCACGGCTGGGCAGCCAGCGGCCTTTCCTATGGTTTGCACCAATTCGGCGTCGTAGGCCGGGCCGCCCAGCATGCTTCCTGAAGTATGAGCGAACACCGCAACCCCAAGTTTCAGTTCGGCCAATGACTTGGCGGCAAGGGGCAAGTCTTGGTTAGTGTCCATTATCACGTTGCTGTTGAGCCGGCCTTCCACTCCCTCCGGCCGCCGCAGTCTGGCGGCATGGATGGACACGCCTTCTGGGGCCATAAGGGAAAACTCATTTTCCACCACCGAATTTGGTGGCGACACGATTACGCCTATCCTGGAACGCCATCCGTACAATTTATGCTCCCTCCTGAGTTCTGCACCCTGCCTTAACAGGCTAATTGTACTCAAATTTCTGCTGGCAGGTTGACTGGATATTCCGCCGCAAAGCCCAATTCCATCCAGCTAGGGCGAGCTAAAATCTCCAAATACAAACTCATGCTTGTGCGTGGCTTGACCCTCTGCTAAAATCGTGGCTGATTCAGGTTTGGGCCAACCTAATGATGCGTCCCATCCGCATGCTCCCGACTGGAAATAAGCAGAGTTGGGCGGGTTCGCTAAAATTTCAATCGGTCCTAAATGCCAATAAAATTATTCTGCAATCGGGAGGAATCACTATGCCGTCATTTTGGGAGAACCTCCGCTTCGCCGGCGAACGCGAGTTCGACGATCTACATGGTCAACAGGGCATGGACATGGCCACTTACGTTAGCCATCCCGGGCCTTCCGCCGGAACCACTTTCCCGGCAATCATTGTGATAATGGAAGCATTCGGCGTCACTGGCCACATCGAAAAGGTCTGCGACCGGTTCGCCGAGGCTGGATATGCTGCGGTGGCGCCTGCGTTGTACCACCGGGACCATCCAAACCCCAAGCTTGGATACGATGAAATGCCCGCAGTGATGCGCTATATGGGCAACCTAAAAGACAATGAGTTGGTGGAAGACATCAATGTTGTCATAGATTACCTCCAGAACAAATGGGCCCGCACACGTGGGCAGAAAATCGGCATCGTCGGCTACTGCGTTGGTGGTCGAATCACCTATCTGGGCGCCACGAGTTGCGCTGGCCTGAGCGCTGCCTCAGTCTATTACGGTGGCCGTATCCTAGTGCCGTTTGGCGAGGGCCCGGCACCCATAGACCTGACCAGCCAGATTAAGATTCCCGTCATGGGTAACTTTGGAGACCAAGACGAAAATCCAACGCCGGCAGACGTGGACACGATTGACGCCAAGTTGACCTCCGAAGGAGTGACCCACGACTTCAAGATGTACGCAGGAGCTGGCCACGGATTCAATTGCGACGACCGAGGGAGCTACCACGAGGCATCGGCAAAGGATGCTCTGGACCGCACCTTGGGCTGGTTCGACAAATACATCAAAAACTAGCCGCCGCGTTTCACTAGACGCAAACAAGAGCCCGGACCTACTGTTAATAGCAGGAAGTCCGGGCTCTTTGAATCTAACTCTAGTAGGGCCTTCTTCCGGTTAACTAGCCGATTTATTAGCTTGAAAAGGACTCCCTCATCCTATACACAGTGAGCTCTGGCTCAATGGGCGCCACCGGCATATACTCCGCTTCTTCTATTTTCGCCACAATGAACCAAGGCCCGTCTTCGGTCATAGCCGTGGTGAGGGCCGATGTCAGGTCTTCCAAGTTGTCTACGGTCATTGAATGATTGATGCTGCAACTCTGGGCCACCTGGGAAAGGTCGGTGCCCATGGCGGTGTGGCTAGGCTGATGGCCGGTCTGACCCCACTGCTCGTTGTCCCAGACTACGACAATCAAGTTCTTGGGTTGCTCCCTGCCTATGGTGGCTATGGATCCCAGGTTCATCAGCAACGACCCATCCCCGTCCAGAGCAATCACCCGTTCGCTGGTTGATAGAGCCATACCCAGAGCGATGGACGAGCAAAGGCCCATGCTTCCATAGGTGTAAAAATTGCGGTCCCGGTGACCGCTGTGCCACAACTCATCGGTGGTAGGCCCCAGGTTACTAACAATAGGGCTGTTTCCTACTTGCTTGACAACCAGTTGAGTAGCTTCAAACCTACGCAAGTTTTCCTCCATGTAGCATCTGAGTCAGGCAAATGGCCACAGGTTGGCGGTTTGCGTGGCAGAGCTTGAGGGCCCCGTCCAACAATGTGTCCAGCCTATTTTCATCTTCAAGGGTGAAGTGGACTAAGCCTAATAGGTCCAAGATTGGCCGAGTGGTCCGGCCCATAGCAACCTGAGCGATATTAAACTCCCCGACTCCACCCCGAAGGTTTATGAATATGGGTATGGGAACGCGAGCCGGGATGCATAAACTAGCGATTGCGTTAATGCTGTTTCCAAACCCGCTGGACTGCATGAACACAGCAGAGTTTCGGCCCACCGCATAGGAACCAACTGCTATGCCGATGGCTTCCTCTTCACGAGATGCCGAAACAAGGTGGAAATACGAGTCGGCTTCAATCAGGCTGGTCACTTGATCGATGGATATGTCCGGTACGTAGGCAATCAGGGAAGTGTTGGATTTTTTCAACGATTCGACGATGGTTTCGGCCCAATTCATGGCACAGGCTCTCCTGTAAATAATCTACAATGGGTGATTAGAGAAGTTGGCGTTGGTGCAAACCGGGTTAGCGTCTCAGCCAATCGACATGGCGCCGACCGGATTATCGCCTGGGTGAGAACCGGTTCAACCTTAGCAGCGGGGCATTTGATTGTCAAAATCGTGCCGCTGACCTCCACCACGCCGCCAGCCAGACGTTAGTACCTGGGCCAGGGTAGCTTGGCCAACCTAATTTGATATAATCCGTGTTGCCCTAATAAAGGAGGTAAAGCGTTGAAGATTGACCCAAAAAATTTTGAAGGTTTCAGCCGAGTGCTCACCGGTGTGGTGGTGCCCCGGCCTATTGCGCTGGTTTCCACCAAATCTGCTGATGGCATCGTCAACCTCGCGCCATTTTCATTCTTCAATGCCGTAGCATACGACCCTCCAACGATCATTTTTTCATCGTCGCGCCGTACCGGTGAAGAAGGCGAGAAAACCAAAGACACGCTAGCCAATATCGAAGCCACCGGTGAGTTCGTGATAGCAGTGGTTGTAGACGAAATAGCCGAAGCCATGAACCGGACGGCTGCCGAATATCCTGCTGACGTCAATGAGTTCGAGATTGCCGGACTAACAGAGGCCACTGCCGACATAGTAGCTCCACCCTTGGTGGCCGACTCGCCGGTCAACATGGAGTGCCGGTTGGTCCAAGTAGTCACCATTGGCGACCCCGAACACGGCCATGGCTTGGTTATCGGAGAAATCGTGCGGATGCACGTTAGGGACGACATTATCAACGGCCACCGCATCGACCATTCTAAACTTAAGCCCACCGGCCGGTTGGCAGGCAACATGTACTGCTACACAACTGACACATATGAGATGGTCAGGCCCAAATATGACGCATCCAAAGGGATTCCGATTTCCCACTAAGCTAAATCTTGCGGCCGGTTCGCCGCAACTGACCACATAAAGCTGATATAGATTTTCTAAGGAGGTTGGCTCATGGATAATAAAATTACGATGCTAAGCCCTGCAGCCGAAGCCTGGAGGCCCTTGGAAGCCACCGTGCCTCGCATGAGGGATTTGCAGGGCGCCAGAGTCGTCATCATGAACAACCGGTGGACCAGCATGAACATCATCTCCGAGCAGATAGCCATCGTGCTCAAAGAGCAGTATGGCGTGGCCGAAGTATGGGAGAAGCTGATCCCCCTGTCATCTGCGGCGCCACAAGAAACCTTCGATGAGGTTCACGAAAGGGCCGACTTGGCAGTGGTTGGCTTGGCAAATTGAGGGTCTTGCACAGCGTGGAGTGTCCACGACAGCGTTAGACTGATTAAAGAAGGCCTACCGTCGGTGGTGTTGGTTACCGAGCGGTTCACCACACTGGCCAAGGCATCCATGCGGGGAAATGGTGTCCCGGATGCCCCCATGGTGGTGCTACCGAAAACCGAGTTGACCGAGTACGTAGACCCGGAAACGGTGCGTTCCATCGCCAAAGAAGCCATAGAATCGATTATCGCCCAGTTGGGGACCGCAACCAGCGATTAAGGCCGGTTCGGCAACCAAGAGGCAATGTTTGACGATTTGGCGTGAAGCGAAGAAATCCCCCCTTTTAGAAAGAGGGGATTTCATTCACGCTTCTTCGTTAAACCAGGCCTGAACATATTGAGCCTGAACATACGGCAATGTTTTGGAATGTTGATTTGAGCCAAGCCAAAGACCTAACTTCATCACCAATCTTCTCTGACGATTCACCTGAGGCTGTGTTCCAGACCATGCTGGACGGTGGATGGTCCGACGGCTTGCCGGTAATTCCCCCCACCTACGATCGGGTTGAACGCATGGTGGAGGCCACGGGTCTAGCCTCCACTCATCTCGTCGGCTACATCAATCCAGATGGCGGAGTAGCCACCGTGGAGAAGATTGCCGTCAACGCCGTGATGGCCGGTTGCCTGCCTGAATACATGCCGGTGCTGATTGCGGCGGTACAGGCCATAGTCGAGCCCGAGTTCAACATTCACGGGCTTCAAACCACCACCAATCCCTGCGCTCCCCTGCTGGTGATAAACGGCCCAATCAGAAACACTATCGGCATCAACAGCGGACGCGGTTGCTTGGGACCGGGCTTCAGGGCCAACGCCACCATCGGCAGGGCGATTCGCCTGTTGCTGCTGAATATCGGTGGGGCGAAACCTTGGACTACCGACATGGCCATTCACGGAATGCCGGGCAAGTTCGCTTTCTGCATGGGAGAAAACGAAGAGGAAAGCGACTGGTCACCCCTCCATGTGGAGCGGGGGTTTAGCCCCGATCAAAGCGCGGTTACAGTGGTCGGCGCACAAGGCACCAGCAACTGCCTGACCTTTTACAAAGAAGCCGAAAGCATATTAACCATGGTCGCTAGCGCCATGACCGACATCAGCGACAACAATTACCTTTTGGCCGGGGGCAACCCTGTGGTAATCTTCAGCCCCGGTCATACCCGTCTGTTCACCGAGCAAGGCTACACCAAGCAGTCGGTGAAAGAGTGGCTCTTTGAACACAGCAAGGTCCCCTTGGAGCAATTCCCCAAAGAAACGTCGGTAATCAGCTACGAAGAGGGGTTCGCCATGGACGGCGACCTTGTTTGTCCCTGCGCCAGAGCGGAGGACATCATCTTGCTAGTTGGGGGAGGTCCCGAACCCTACCACGTAGCCTACTGCGGGAACTTCGGCGACACCAAAGCAGTGACCAAGGCCATCGATATACCGGCTGCAAACTAATATTTAATAACAAGAACCCCCGGTGGATTGAAACCACCGGGGGTTCTTTATTTTTGACCTGTCTAACTATTTAGGGCTCAGCATCCGGTGCCAGTTAGCCGGAGCCAATTAGTAGGGAGTTTTGTCCTGGGGACCCGAATCGAATTGATCGATAATATTGCTGGGACCATAGGAACTGTTGAACTTCTCCATCGCATCATCCAGCCTATCCCGGAACTGATCGACGTCCTTAACGGATACCACCAACCTCTTGCTGTTCACCATTCGTACTCGTAAGCGGTTGCCCATGGGCATGACCAGCATCTCCAAGTGGGAGATGTCGCTGTATGGTATGACCTTGACCCGCGGCCGGCCGTACACCACCACCAGAGAATTGGTATAAATCAGGTATTGCTTGGCGCTTGTGAACCAGTTCATGGCCGCACCAAGCAGGCCCAAAAGCAGTAAGAATGTGGCACCGGTGGCAAGACCAATAACGGCGACCACCAGCGAAAAAATCAGGGTGATATTAAACTTGGACTTGGGCCCATCCCAGTGGAGAGGTTGTTCTTGTGGCTTTTCCATGGCAAACATTCTAACACAATTTGGATTTCCCAAGGCACTCTAAGCACCCGACCGTAGCCCGACTTTGGATACCGTCGCCGCGTCACTGGCCTCCAGATAACGTCGACTGGGTAACTTGGGCATGCTAACATCTTGGCTAATCGGGCCAGGCTATTCATCGGGCCAGGCTATTCAAAGGTAATTGGAGGACTACATGGAAATCGGTGTTGCGATGGTTATTTCCAGCAAATCTATGGACGTGGCGGTTTTGGCCAAGCGGGCGGAAGAGCTTGGCTTTGAGTCCTTTTGGTTGCCGGAGCACCCAATCATTCCAGTGACCTCCACCTCAAAATATGGAGGGACCCCAGACGGTTCCATACCGCCGTTCATGATGGACATGGCCGACCCGTTTATCTCCTTGGCCAGGGCATCGGCCGTAACCGAACGAATCAAGCTTGGCACCAGCATTTGTTTGGTGCCGGAGCACAATCCCATCGACCAAGCCAAGCAGATTGCCACCCTAGACCGCCTGTCCAACGGCCGGTTTATTTTCGGCATCGGTGCTGGCTGGTTGCGGGAAGAAACCGAGATTATGGGCGGTGACTTCGACCATCGTTGGGGCCAGACCCGGGAGGCCATCTTGGCCATGAAAGAGTTGTGGACCAAGGATGAGTCCGAGTTCCATGGAAAGTTTTTCGATTTCCCTCCGGTCAGATGTTTCCCAAAGCCGGTTCAAAAACCTCATCCGCCGGTTTTCCTAGGGGGCGACGCTACCAATGTTTTCAAGCGAGTGGTAGCTTGGGGTGACGGTTGGATGCCGGTGCGGGCCGATGTGGAAAAGGTGCAACGTGGCCGGGCCACCATGGACGAATTGGCGGAATCGGCGGGCCGTGACCCAAGCTCTATCCAGATTAGCGTCTACGCCGCTCCTCAAGACCGGGACGAGATTATGGCCTACGAAGAGGCCGGAGCCAACCGGGCCATCGTGAACATTTCCACGACGTTGGAGGGAGAGGGACTGGATGCCTTGGAGGAAGTGGCCAAAAAGGTTCTCTCTTAGCATCATGATATTCATGGGAATCTAATATTGATTATTCGGCGGTGAGCAATATAATGGGTCTCGCATAGGCCGCGCGGGAATTGATATTTTCTTTGTTGCTAGCCCTTGTCGCTGGACGTAGTGGCTGGCCCTCATTGCTAAGCGGTTTCTAGCCAGAGTTACACGTATAGGAGAGTGAATCAGAATGGCGCTTCCAGAGAGAATGAAGTTTGGCATTTTCCTTGGCCCCTTCCACCGGGTAGGTGAGAACCCCACGCTGGCCATGGACCGCGACATGGAGCTAGTCCAGTGGCTGGACTACCTGGGCTACGATGAGGCATGGATTGGCGAACACCACAGCGCCGGCTGGGAGACCATCTCATCTCCTGAAATGTTCATGGCCGTAGCCGCTGACCGCACGAAGCACATCAAACTGGGCACTGGCGTGATTAGCCTGCCCTATCACCATCCCTTCATGGTGGCCAACAGGATGGTGCAACTGGACCACATGACCCATGGCCGGGTTATGCTGGGAGTCGGCCCCGGCGCTCTGCCCGGCGACGCTTATATGCTGGGCATCGACCCCACTACCCAGCGGGAGCGGATGGACGAAGCCCTGGGATTGGTAATTCGTTTGATGACCGAAACCGAGCCCATCACCTATAAGAGCGACTGGTTTGAACTGAAAGAGGCCATGCTTCAACTCCGCCCCTTCCAAAAGCCGACTATGCCAATAACCGTGGCTTCGGTACAATCACCTTCCGGCGTGGCTTTGGCGGGCAAGTACGGTGCTTCGGTCCTGACCATAACGGCCCCCCGAGACCCGTCTGCCGACGGCAGGTCGGACCTGGCAAATCTCTGGACCATTGCCGAGGATTCCGCTGCCGAACACGGACACACCATGAACCGTGACGAATGGCGTTTGGTGCTTCCGGTGCATTTGGCGGAAACAAAAAAAGAAGCGATGGAAGACGCCAGGATTGGCGCAGGCCGCTACCAGAGAGAATACTTTGAATACACCATGGGCCGAGACGCTCTGGATTGCCCCCTGGAAAAAATCATCGACGTGATGGTAGACAACGGGACCTGGATTGTGGGAACCCCTGACGACTGCATCGAGGGCATCAAGCGCCTGGAAGAAAGAAGTGGCGGCTTCGGCGGCTTCCTGGTACAGACCATCGACTGGGCGCCCCGGGAGAAGTTGCTCAAGAGCTATGAGCTATTGGCCCGCTACGTCATGCCCCACTTCCAGGGCTCGGTGGTCAGCACGGCTGCATCCAACCAATGGGCCTACGAGCACCAAGAGACACTGATGGCAGGCCGAACCAGGGCTCTCGACAAAGCCAAAGCGGATTGGGCTGGCCGCCCCAGATAAGCTTTTCTTATCACTGAGGCGAGCTTGGCGAACCACAGGTAATCAACCAGCACCCGTTCGTGGTGAGCCCGGCGAACCATTACTACTTCTCAGTATATTTGGGTCATTTAGCCAGTTCTCCGAGAATGGCAACTGGTAGCTGAGCGGCGTGTTATGCCTAGCACACCCAATGATGGATGTCCTTCGACAAGCTCAGGATGAACGGTGGTGCGAGTTTTAAAACGTCCGTGGTAAAACCGTTCGTGGTGAGTTTGTCGAACCACAGGTAATCAGCCAGCACCAGTTCGTGATGTGCGGGTCTGCATCAGTAGGTACTAGAGGCCGA
>Ga0066376_10000108_pt1 | contig 66867 bp, 56 predicted proteins | sample Knorr_S15_td_Bot_FD_77009 | JGI IMG/M metagenome (GOLD analysis project Ga0066376, IMG submission 77009) | Marine microbial communities from Southern Atlantic Ocean transect - Knorr_S15_td_Bottom_ad_5009_LV_A | ecosystem: Environmental > Aquatic > Marine > Oceanic | place: Southern Atlantic...
TACCCCTCTTGCAACTTCGGGCGCGATGGTCGGCCCGGTTAGCACAACAACTGCGTTGGATAATCCGGCGGCGGATAGCCTAGCAATAATCGCCTCAGAAATCATCCCTGATCCTCCTTCATCCGCAGGAGCCAATCCCTTAGCAAGGTCTAGCAGAACATGGGATTGCAACAGATGTGGAATTAAGTCATCAACTACTGAAAGAATGACTCCAGAAGGCAACGCCAAAACGATGACCTCACTCTTTGAAACTGCATGACCAAGATCCATAGTCACTTCAATTTCCATCGGGGTATTTGGCAGATATTTCTCATTAATTCCGGTTTCCATCATTGACTCGTAAACCTCACTCTCAATGGTCCAACCGACTATTCTGTGACCATCTTCACTCCAACAGTGAGCGAGCGCTGAACCCCAATTACCCAACCCAAGAATCGCGATATTAGACATTGAAGCACCTCCGTGCAGTAGGTTTGCTCTCCCTTTGCCATTTGACAGTTACCGCCATGTTGCGTCGTCCGCGCTCGGTTGTGCGCTTCACTTTTCAGCGCCACATTCATCACCGGTACACTTCCGCAGGTGGTTTGAGCAGAGGTTGCCAAGCTTGGTCAACGGCGCTGGGTTTAGGTCCCAGTCCTCAGTGGTTCACAGGTTCAAATCCTGTCCTCTGCATCAAAAAGCATCAAAAATCCCTGATTATGACTCAATATCCTGTTTTATCCGAACCAAAACAGCCGCACCAACCAACGCCCCAATAACCAATGAAGTTCCGAAGCCGGGAGTCTTCGCCTCCGCTCCGACATCAATTCCAGGTACCTCACCCGTGAGTCGGTTCCACTGGTCTGCATTACTCGGCTGGTCATCCCCATTCACTGTATTAACTGTGATTCTGAATTCTGTGGTCACCTCATCAGAGGCCGGCGCGGTCCAGAAAACAGTCCAATTTCGCTGGTCGTTGCCAGCCTCGGTATGAGTTGCTTGTGCATTTTCAATTTGAACATTGGTAGCCCCTTCCGCAACGCTCAGTACCCCTCTGCTAACCCATACATTGAATCCGGCTGTATTTACCGGCTCCTCAATAGGTACCGCTCCCCCACTTACTGAGATATTCATCGTGTAGGTTTCGCTGGCGTTGAAGGCGTCAGGTAGTCCTTCTAGGGTGATTATGACGCTACTATCTGGTATCGTGTTATGGCAATTGCAACCATTCGGCACGTCAGATATCCCGTCTTTTTCAGCGATTCCATTTGAAGTAGAGAGGATTAGGGCGCAGATGACGAGGAGGATGACTGCTCCGCGCGCCCATATTCTAGTCATTGGACTGGCGTGATGACGCCTACACATCAATGCCACTCTCATTCGGAACAATACATCCAGATATGGCAAGTGTGAACACCCGACAACCAAAGGCACATAGTGGAGTCGCGCAATCGGATGATGATGGGCGACAGCGTTGAATCGCCTCTTGCAGGGGATGAAAGTGATTCTGACGAATTAATGGACCCATCTGAACTTCTTGAAGCACACGATGTTGACGGTGATAATTGGCCTGAAAGCGATGAGTTTGAGCATGAAAAAGACCGCATTGACCGGGACTTGGACAAGGTTAGGGCTAGAAGAACCGGCCAGAAAGGCAAATTCCCTGGCGGTATTGAGGACTACGTTCTGATTGTCGGGCTTATTGCTGGCTTACTCTTTTTCGGGACCGTTTCAGCCATGTCTGCCTCGCTTATTTCACCAGATTCAGTTTACATAGACACGAAATTGTCTGGCACTTATCTTGACCCCGGGGATGAATGTCTTGACAGCAGTGGCGAGGTCTGGGTCAAGATTTGGGTTGACGATAGCGATGATGTGCATATTACCGCTTTTAACACTCCAGTGGATGTCGAGACAAAGATACGCTACACCCTATTCAATGACGGAATCTACACTGACGCGAATGATACCACTGAACACGTGATTGAAACTGACAGTATACCTGATGGAGAATATGACCTGCGAATAAAATATCTCAATGTTTCACACGAGTATAACGAGACCGGAGCCATCATCAGCACCTCGTATGAACAAATTGTGGACAAATTAGTTGAATTGCATGTCACTACCCGTGAACCAGGTCCGATTTCTACTCTGCTCGGTAGGGAGAGCGGTGAGAAAGAAGTCGAGGTAATTGATGACAGTCCTCGAGTCTGCTGGACCTTGAAACAACTCGGCGGCTGGGCTTGGATTCTGATGGCTGCCGAGTGGGGTGGCGGCCGAGAAACCGCGATGCTTGCCGGCGGTTCTGCTGATGTTCCACCGTGGTGGTTGGCGACGGTTTCGCTAATGATGTCGGTTTTCTTCCTATTTGTTCAGTATCCATTGATGTATCGTTTTTACCACCGCGAAGATGATGATGAATTATCTGAAAAACATGTTGGGCGGGTGATTAATCGTGCAGTGAAGAAGATTTCGAGTAAGCTACACATTGATGTTGATTGGGACGGTTATAAGATGCAGGAGCGCGCGATTAGTATTGACGTATTAGTCCCATATCGTACCACGATGGACACCTATGTGGACAGAATGGATGTCCGGGCGAATTTGACCAAGGAAGTCCTCAGCGAATTCCTTGTATTCGGGATCATGAAGCCGTTGCAATTGAAGGCACAACCAAGCGATGAAAGGCAAGGGGTGTTTGAATCATTGAAGCAGGATTTTTTCTTGGATGCAAGCCAATTGTCAATTCAGCCACACGGTGATAGGGCGGCTTTGGTAGAAGACTACTCAAAGTTCTTTGAGGACCTCAACACTTACTCGGGGTTGGAGGACCGTGCGCAGGCTGCGATGACTGAATGGTTCACAAAAAGTCGCCTTATTAATCGTGGAATTGCAGTAATGTCTGATGACCGCGCGGTTTTCGTAAGGGTAATTTACAAGCCGAAGCAGCGATTCGCCTTTTTCAGATTCAAGTCATCTTTCGTGGATTTGCAGGCTGATATTGAGAATCACCTCACGCTCGCATTACAGGATATCATCGGCGAGCGTCATTTAGTGGTTAGCGCTCGTAATGAAGTGGCAACTTTGTCTGACCGTTCCGCTGCTGGACGAGTGGAGACTGGCACCGATTCAGACCAACAGGCATTGGTTGCCAAAAAGGGTGGAATTACTGGCAGTTTATTGCAGAATCAATTCATGGGGGACATTCTCTCTACGGTTGAGTTCGTTGCTTACGAGAAGCGTGAATTCATCAATAAATGGGGATTCTTTGGGTTGATTATCTTCGTTTGGATTCCTTTTATGGCCTCAGGAGTATTGGTCGGTGCCATGCTTGGACTGCTGTCGAGAATGAACTTCCTTCGGGTATTGACGGCATGTCTTATTGGTGGTGCCGCTGCTAGCCTGACTTGGGCATATACCGCGCGCAGCATCATTGAACTAATGGAGAGATATCACGCTGAGGCGTTCATTCCGTTCCTAATTGCGATAATCGTTCTCGCTGCCATGTTCCATCTGCGAACCAATAAGAAGCGTAGGCGAGAAGCACTATTCCGCGAGAGTTTGAATTTCTTCCAAGGCGACATCAGTTAGAACTCACTCTACCCATGTCGGGTTACCGACTAGAAATTGCCTGATGATTGCCGCCTCGGCGCGAACCAAATGCTCAGAGACAGTAGATCGTCCCAAATCCAATTGCTTGGCTAGGTCTGCAAGAGTGATGCGTCGGGGCACCTCATACCAACCAAGTTCTAAGGCTGCTCTCAACACCTCAAGTTGTCTATCAGAGAGCAGCCCACTCTCCTGCATCTCCTCAGCAGAGACGCTGGTTGCGCTAATTCGGTCAGGCCGAAGCATCAGGCGGGCTGCGGTGATGACAATACGAATTGACAGCGAGGAGCCCCGCATCGTGTAATGAAGTCCCTCCGAGTCCAAGCAGCTACCCGGTTTGATGGTCAACTTGCCAACTCGCGCCGCCAATTGGGTTAGCGGATGGGTAAGTCTGATGATTATCATGTAGCCTTCTTCCATTCCAGACGGAGTGGCCAACACCTCGTCTAGTTCAATATACTCAATCGTGTTGAAGTCTTCGGGACCTTTACCTTCCTTGAAGATGACACGGAGCATGATTCGGACCGTCTTCGGATTCCTCTCAATATATCCCATGTGCATGGCCGTTTTGCAGATATCGAGTACTGGGGATGTGTTGTAGAGGTGGAGTCGTTCCCTCCTCCAGAAGATAGTGACTTCTCGCACGGCTATCCCTAATCTATGCTATGACGCCATTGTGCATTTGAATGAAGCCCCAATCGTGTGTCAGCGTTTCTAGTTGAAATTATCAGGGTAATCTATCAAAGACCGTATAAACAGCCATTCGTAGCGATGTGTGATGGCTCTTATTGAATTGAATGGCATTAGCCGTCTCTACGAGACGGGCGGAGAGACTGTAGCAGCATTGAATGGCGTGAATTTGAATATTGAAGCAGGGGAACTAGTGTTGTTGCTCGGGCCTTCTGGTTCTGGTAAAACGACCCTGCTAAACGTGATTTCTGCATTGGATACACCTACTGAAGGCTCATACTTTTTCGATGGGCAACCGGTTCCCACTTCTAAGGTTGAAGCAATGGCGAAGTTTCGGAGGAAAAATGTCGGCTATATTTTCCAGTTTTTCAATCTGCTCAGCGATTTGACCGCGCTTGAGAATGTGATGCTGGTTCAGGAGATTTCAGGTAAGCGGGATAAGGCTGCGGCGATGCAAGCGCTAAACAGCGTTGGCCTTGAGGGGCTGGATTTTCGGTTCCCTTCCGAATTGTCTGGCGGCCAGCAGCAGCGAGTAGCAATTGCCCGTTCTTTGGCTAAGCAGCCGCGAATACTGCTCGGTGATGAGCCGACAGGCAATCTCGACTCTGAAACCAGCGCGCAGGTGATGATTGTGCTCGCTGACGCCTGCCGCAGGCAGGGCGTTACCGCGCTGGTAGTCACCCATGATGTTGCTCTTACCAAATATGCTACCCGAGTAATCAAAATTGACTCTGGCAAGATTATCTCCGATAAAATGGGCGGCGGCGGGACAATCCGCGGCAAGGCCACGAGTGTAGCACGAGATGTAGCGAGAGATGTGGCCCAAGTTACCGGTGAAGCTGTCAGTAAAGTGAAACAGGTAATTGACGTTGTAGGGAATGCCTTGGCTGCCGATGAATGAAAGTCCTGAGGTTATCACATGCGCCTACAATTGCTGAGAGTATTGCGTTCTCAATTATCCCGTCCACTGATGAGGTGGGGCATTCGTTTGCCATTTCCAAACATGTTGACCTGTCTTTTTGTATTTCTCATCGTATTCGGTGCAGGTTTTTCGCTGGCGATGGCCGAGCACACCCGCAATGGAGGCATGGTTTACGATGACTTTTACGAGGCTACTAACCTCGCCGATTTGTCCGCGACTTCTTCCGGCAAGGCGTACCCACATGACGACATGATGGCTGCTTGTGATGCCTTAGCGGATATTCGGGCAAATACTTCCCATAGCATCACCCAATGCGAAACTCGTTATCTTCACAAAGAGAAATCCCCGGTGATGAAAGAAAATACTACCACTGAGGAAATGGAAGAAGTATTGATTCCAACCACATTTCACGGCATTGACATCTCGGATGGATCATTTGGTCATATTTCCACGCCGTGGTTAGTTGACGACCAAAACGAGGATGTTGTGAGCAGAATTCCAATTATTGACTCCGAGGTGGTCATTGATTGGCACGTGCATTTGGAACTTGACGTATCAATTGGCGATGAGATGGAGTTCATTATCAAAGGTGAAAGAGTTAGTCGTACCGTAGTAGGATATGCTAACCAAGCCCGGCACCTCTACTATGTTCCCGACTCAACTGTTGTTATTCCCGGCGAAGGCGAATTCGTTGTGGTTTACATGCCGATGGCCGGACTTTTGTCTGACCTTGGCACCGATTCCCAAAATCGGACAATGCTACTTATTGACGTCAATGGAACCCCTGATTACGACCTACAGGACACCCTCATTGAGGAAGGTCCAGAGTTGCGAGAAATGCAGGCTGAACTTGCAGCCGCACTAAATGAACAAGGTGTTCGTAATGTTCGGGTAGAGGACCGTTCCGGGATTTGGAGCGTTGAACTGCTGCGCCAAGATATTGAGGGGAGTAAAAAATCTCAGCCGTTATTCCTCGGTGTTCTCATCGGAGTCTCTGCCTTGACTATGGCAATCAGTCTTGATAGGTTGGTCAGACGTCAGAGCCGCGAGATTGCGGTGTTAGCATCTCTTGGCACTCCCTCCTCGCAGATATTGCTATCCTATCTCTCGGTTCCGTTGGTTCTTGGCATCATTGGAACCTCAATTTCTATTCCGTTTGGCTGGAAGATGTCGGAGGAACTTACTCTATGGTATTTTGAGTTCATTGGCGTACCGGTAGTTGAGATACAACATCACAATGATTTGGCTGCAATGACTGCATTATTGACAATGGCAATTTTGCTTATTTTCGGATTATATCCGGCTTGGCGAGCCACCCGACTCAATCCGTTGGAAGTGATGCGCCAACAGCCGGGTCGCCCACCGAGCAGAATGATGGCAACTTTCACCGGTATGCTACCTGCATCAATTAGCCTCGGCATTCGCTCAACTTTCCGTCGGCCAATGCGCTTGGGTGCAACCGTCGTTGGGCTCGGCTTAGCTATGGTGCTAGTCGGTGGAACGATGATTATGGTCTCATCAATGGAGTCTTGGTTTTCTTCAAGTCTGAAAGAAGCAGAGCAATGGGATGCAAGGGTGATGTTCAATCCATACGATAGCGATGACGTTCGTCAGTGGGCGGATGCGGCAAATGATTCAATTGAGCAGGAATGGGTATTGGCCGCCCCGGGCAACGTCAGTGGTGATGCGCGTACGTTGTGGATATTTGCAATGGAGGATTTCAGTGAGGACGGCGTTGAAACAATGCATGCCTCTCGCTTGCTTGAAGGTAGGTTACCTGAGCCGGGTGCTGAAGTTCATGAGGCGTTGGTTGACCACGGGGTTGCCAAATTCATCGGTGTTGGAGTAGGCGATAATCTGACAGTTGTTGTTGGGGTTTTCCCGTTGGAAATACAAATTGTTGGAATCGTTGACGAGATGACTCGTAGCGTTTGGCTGTATTATAGCGATGCGGCGGCTCCAGCCGAAGCAGCCGACATCATGGTTCACAATATTCTGTATCTTCGCGGCAACCTCACCGACTCTGGGGTCGAAGATATTCCGGGTGCTTCTGTATCGTATAGACAAGACAGCATAGACGCGTTTGAGAAGTCTTGGGAATCTCAACAAATTGGCTTCAAAATTTTCCTTTTCATTGGCTGGAGCATCGCCATTGCAGTATTGTTGAATACGCTGATGATCAATCTTACTGAGCACGATACTGAGTTCGCAACCTTGCGAATTCTCGGTGCTTCTTCGGTGCGATTATCGGTCATATTATTGGTTGAATCAATAGTCATCGGATTGCTCGGTGCTGTCGTTGGCATATTAGCATCAATACTTACTGCAAATGCTATGATGGCATCGTTCTCAACTTGGGCTTGGACATTCCCAATCAGTGCAGATCCGATGGCTGTGGTGTTGATTGGCGTTTACATCTTAGTCGCTGCAATCGTTATCACGCCGGTTGGAATTTGGCGAATTCGGCGTATGGACTTGGTTGAAAAGGCGAAGGAATACGCAGACTGAGGTGTGATTATGCGCCTAGTGACGTGGAATGTGAATGGCCTACGCGCCGCAATTCGCAAGGGGCTTGATGACTTCATCACCAAACTTGACCCTGATGTTTTGCTCTTGCAAGAAATCCGCTGTTTACCCGAGCAACTACCCGCTGATTGGTCGGTGCCGGATGGTTACGAGATGATTTGGCATCCGGCGATACGAAAGGGATATTCTGGAGTCGCCACTTTATCAAAAATCTCGATGGAAGAAATTGGTCGCGGCATGCCTTCTACGATGGACTCACAAGATTCCGAAGGCAGATTGCTTCACACACGTCATGGCAATTTGCATTGTATCAACACCTATCTTCCCAGCGGTTCTGCAAAAATAGAGCGGCAGATGTTCAAGGAGGAGTGGATGGTTGAGTTCCGAGAACACATCAGTCAATTCCTAGATTCGGACTTACCAGTTATTGTCGCCGGCGACCTCAATATCGCCCACACCGAGCAAGATATCTGGAATGCGCGAAGCAACCAGAATACTAGTGGATTTCTCCCTCATGAGAGGGAGTGGTTCTCAGCCTTATTGGGCGATGGCTGGCAAGACCTTTTTCGGATTCATGTCGGGGCTGGTCAAGGCCCATATTCATGGTGGTCTAATCGTGGTAGGGCGAGGGAATTGGACCGAGGTTGGCGCATTGATTATTTGCTAGCAAATGCTACGGCAACTGCTGGGTTGAAATCTGCTGAAATATTGCGAGAAGGCGGCCTGGTTGTTTCCGACCATGCCCCAGTAATTGTTGATTTGAACCTCTGAAGTCGCCCCTTTGGGGCGATGGATGCATTGATGACCGACAAGCCCTGCGCCGAACTGATGGCGTCAAATCTCGCTTCTCGCCTCTCACGCCTTCTTCCCGGCGGTCGCGGACTGTGGATTCCCATTGACCACGGCTTGTCTTCCTACCCGGTGGAGGGGCTTGAGAATACTGACGAGATAGTGGATGCTGTGATTGCTGGAGGTGCAGATGCCATTGTTTGCCAGAAGGGTATGCTATTCCATCAGCGAGCCCGTACCAACTGGGATGGTTTTGTTTGTCATGTCTCTGCCTCCACCGTTCACGCTGGGGAATATGCCCAAACTAAAGTGATGGTTGGCGACCCAATTGAGTGTTTGGACAGAGGCGCGATAGGGTTGTCGGGTCAGGTTAATCTAGGTAGCATCGGAGAGATGGAGATGGTCCAAAGTCTCGGAAATCTGACTACATCCGGCTTCGGAATAGGAATGCCGGTGCTTGGCATGGTGTATCCGCGGGGTCCTAATTTGGTTGAAATCGAAGGAGATGATACCGGTGGAGTTGCCCATGCTGCTAGGCTTGCCTTTGAAATTGGCTGTTCGGTGGTGAAGGTGCCGTGGACCGGTTCAGCAGAGAGTTTTCGGAAGGTATGCGAAGCGGTCCCGATTCCAGTTTTGATTGCCGGCGGCCCCAAAGATGCATCGTTTGAAGAAACTCTGAGCGTCGTTGAACAATCACTGCAAGCCGGTGGCTCAGGAGTTTGTATGGGCCGGCAAGTGTTCGGTGCTACTGACCCTACCGCCTGTGTTCGGGCTCTGAACGCGTTAATTCATGAGAGGGAAGACCTCGAATCTGCTATTAATTTCCTTAAAGTTGAGATAGTGGGGTGAAAGTATGGAATTGTGGTTAGATGCAGCAAGTAATCAGTCGTTGTCTGAGGAGGCTCATCCCGCTGATAGGGTATTGCTTGGTGAAGGTCAAGATTCCCCCGATTGGTGCAAGGATTCTCTATTCGCTTGCGATGATGGACGAATTTTGGATGACAGCGGTCAAATCGTTGGTTCTCACGTCAGAATTGATGATGCAGCAGGTCAAGATTCAGCCCGTTCAATGATTGGTTTGTCGCGCTGGTTGGTAATGACCTGTGGTGATTGGCAAATGATTCCGCTGGAAAATTTGGTTGCTGCAGCTGCTGGAAGCGGCACTAAACTTGTGGCAAGAATAGACAATGCGCTCGCTCTTCGCGGCGCAGCCTTCGCCTTACAGACTGGTGTTGACGCGCTATTGCTGCCGGCGGCGCAAGATTCCGACGGCGAAGATTTGTGGATACAAGCGCAGGAAGTCGCCGCGGAAAGGCTAGCAGAAATGAGCGGTGGATTTGAGGAGCGAGAAGAATATATTGACGACGGCGGCGACGTGGATTTGATTCCATTCATGGTCACAGAAGTTGTCAGTGGTGGATTCGGTGACCGGGTTTGCATTGACCTTACCTCAATGCTTGAGGTTGGAGAAGGCATGCTAATCGGCTCGTCCGCAGCATCTCTCACGCTGGTTCACGGTGAAACTCTCAGTAGTGATTTTGTTCCGGCGCGGCCGTTCCGAGTCAACGCCGGGCCGGTTCATGCATATGTGAGAATGGCAGATGGCTCAACTCGTTATCTCTGCGAACTTGCATCCGGTGATGAGGTTTCCATTTGTTCTTCCGAAGGAAAATGTAGAGCCGGAGTCGTCGGTCGCCTGAAGATTGAATCCCGTCCTTTCCTACTCATTCACCTCCGCGATGAGCAATCCGGTAGAGATTGTCAGGTATTCTTACAGCAGGCTGAAACGGTCAGATTAGTCGGAGATAATGGCGAAGCGGTGTCGGTGACCACCCTCGGACCCGGAAAAAAGGTACTTGGAAGGCTCTCAAGAGGCGCTATGCATATCGGTAATAACGTCATGTCGGTAGTGGAGGAGCGTTAGGGGGTGGAGCCGTGGCTGTACTTGGCGGGGGTAAAGGGCACGGTGCCGTCTCGGTGCTGCATGCCTTGGGAGCGGGCTACGGATGTAGCATTGGGATTGATTTGTCAACCCGAGTTCAACTCCGCGATGCTCCTGTAAAAAGAAAGCCTGAGGACTCGCACGGGTTGTTGCCGGCAGTAGTTACTGCTTGGCAGGAGGCAGGCCTAACTATGCCTGAGGCCGAGGAGTTGTTTTGGGCTGTTCGTAGTGACCTGCCAATCGGTCGTGGAATAAAGTCCTCCTCGGCATTGTCAATTGCTGCGATTCACGCATTGATGGAAGCTACTGAGACCGAATTAGAAAATCACCAAAAGGTGGATATTGCCGCAAATGCGCAGTTGGCTGCGGAGTGTTCCCTCACAGGTAGTGTTGATGATAATTGGGCATCGCTTGAAGCAGGTTGGAAGGTGGTAGACCCATCTCAACCTGCTGCAAATGGAATATTGCTTGAAGGCGAGGTTCCCGATATTGATGATTGGACGGTTTTGGTTATTGACCGAGGTCCACGCGAAAATCCACCCGATCCTGAGCGATTTCAGTTGGCCGCTCAGCAATTCCAACTAGCAATTCAAGCGATTGAGGCAGGAAATCTATTCAACGCGATGATTCAGAATGGGCGAGCGGTCGCAACTGCTACCGGTGATGCATTGGGACGCAAGGTCTGCAATGAGGTCGGGGTTTGGGGTTGCAGAACTGCAACAATTTCCGGATCGGGCCCGGCAGTAGTTGCTGTGGTACCAAAGGGGCTTGATACTACCACCAATAGAGTGAAACAATTCATGGAAAAGCGCGACTACACCGTCACCGAAACCAAGTTCTATTCGGAGTGACACATAAGGTGTAGGTCAGATTCGCGCTGCACCCGGAGGTAGCAGCGATGGAGATGGGTTTGGGCGATAATCTTCGGATTACTCTATTCGGAGAGAGTCACGGCGTGGCTGTTGGAGCGTTGGTTGAGGGTATTCCAACCGGCACACCCATTGACGTTGAGACCTTGATGGCCGACCTATCTCGGAGAAAACCCGGTCGTCGTTTACTGTCAGCGCGAGCAGAGACGGATGAGGTTGAGATTCTATCAGGAGTTCACCAAGGTTTTGCAACCGGCTGGCCTATTCTGCTATTAGCGCGCAATCAGGATGCCAAATCTCGTGACTACAAGTTCCTCCCCGACCTTCCACGACCGGGACACGCAGACCTACCAGAATCGGTCCGAAGTGATGGCAAAGCGGACCTGCGCGGGGGTGGCACTCACTCTGGCCGTCTCACTTTGGGGATTGTAGCAGGCTCATCCGTAGTCCGACCCCTGCTCGAATCTGCCGGTGTTGAGGTGGTAGCCCACGTCACGGCGGTTGGGGAAGTGAAAGCGGCCCCACTGACAGAACTAATCAACAATCCAAGCGGATTTCACACCCTTGCTAACTTAGATGACCTTGATCCGACTCACCCCTGTCGTTTGCTGAATTGTTTGGATGAGAATGCAGCGGTTAACATGCTGAATGTAGTGTATGAATTGCGTAGCCAAGGCGATTCGGTCGGCTCGTCGGTTGAGGCGATTATCACCGGACTGCCGCTTGGACTAGGCGAGCCGTGGTTCGAAGGACTTGAGCCGGCATTGGCTCGTGCTCTGATGGCAATTCCAGCCGCTCGGGCCGTTGAGTTCGGTCGCGGGGCACAGGCTGCTACCATGCGCGGCAGTGAGCATAATGACCCGTGGGTCAAGTCAGATGACGATGCTGTTGCGATTCCATCTGGAGATGATGCTGATGGTGCATTGGGTGGACTTGCTACCGGCGCACCATTGCGAATCCGAATCCATTTCAAACCGCCGAGCAGTATCTCAATCGCCCAACAGACGTTGAACATCTCCAGCGGAGAAATGGAGACTTTAGTCATCGGCGGGAGGCATGACCCGACTATAGGGCCACGCGCTGCGCCGGTGGTAGAAGGTATGTGCCGACTTGTCATCGCGGATTTGTTGCAAGGGAGGTAGCCGGCTTGAGTCAACCAACAATCCACAAATTCGGCGGTTCATGCTTAGCAACCTCAGACGACATCGAGGCTGTCGTAGAGCGGATTCGAACAGCCGGTGAAGCAACTGTTGTGGTAGTATCAGCTTTCAACGGAGTTACCGATCGTATCCTTGAGCAAGTTGACCACGGTTCTCTCAATAGGGTTCCAGCCTTCGTTGCTTCAATAGAAATTGAACATTTGGAAAAAGTCCCCGAAATCCAACAATCACCTTGGGCTATCCGATTCGCCGACACGCTACATCACCTTGCTGAGTGCCTGAGCAAACATCTTACTGAAACAGATGAATCTCTCAGAGTTGAGTCGTTGGCCTGTGGGGAGAAGTTGAGCAGCCTTGCCATTGCTGCCGCGTTAGATGCTCGCGGCATCCCTGCTCAACCCGCATGGTCAGAGGATATTGGCATCTATCTGAACGATTCCGGGGAATCGGCTGGTTTTGACATTCAAAAAACAAAGGAGAGCCTTCGCATTCCGATGGGCGCAACACCAGTAATCACCGGATGGTACGGTACCTACGACGGACGGCTCGGATTGATGGGTAGAGGTGGCTCAGACCTATCTGCAACTTCGCTTGCCGCCATCCTTGATGCAGAGGAGGTCACCATTTGGAGGGATGTGCCGGGGATTCTTACCTTAGCCCCACGCTGGTCCTTGCCTTCCCGAAATTTGCCATATCTTTCCTACACCGAGGTCAGTGAGTTGGCATTATTCAGCGAGCCGATGCTGCATCCATCTGCAGTTGACCCACTACGAAGCGCAGGTATACCGCTACGTTTGCGCCCCCTGCACAACCCATCGGCCGAAGGTAGCATCATTGGCCCAGAGGTTTCAACCACAGAGGTCGCCGTTCGTGCAGTCGGTTGTGTATCCTCGCTGACTCCGATTACTTGGCGACTTTCAAGTGTGCTTTCTCTCGCTCATCCGGTGATTGATGCAACATCTGTACTCGAGCGTGCTCGGATTAGAATCTGGTCGCTTGGAGCGACACCGGGAATGGTTAGACTGCTAGTCTCAAGTCGGTCGGCACACCGGGCCAATCGGTTGTTGAATGAGCGTCCCGGTTTGCCAACTGCTGAGGTGGGAGAGCCGGTATCGCTGCTATGCTTCGTAGGGGAAGGTATCGGCAGAGACCAACGAGTGAATACTGAGTTGAATTCGGCCGCTACAACATCAGGAATTTCGTTGCGCATTCTCTCAGATGCTCCGCGTGAACACGCAATTCACGCCACGGTTCCATTCCATCAGACCGAACTTGCGTTGGTAGAGTTTGCCGAGGCGCTCAATCTGCTTACGCCGTGAAGGCCACTTCGTTTCGGGTGCTGAAAGGATTGCCAATCGTTTGTCACAGGCCAAGTTGATTATTGAGAAGGTTCGCATCGTGATGCGCTACCAGCCGTTTGATGATTTTCCCATCACAATACTGGAATACATCCACACTTTTCATATCCAACGTATTTCCGGTTGGCTTTTCGCCAATCAGGGAGCCGGTGTGGGTGCCGGTGAAGTGATAAGCGAGCATAGCAATATTGCCGCACACGTGGATTTCACGAATTGCTACTTTTAGGTCAGAAAACGCGTCAAAGGTCCTCTGCGCATATTCACTCAGGCCGTCGTGGCCGTGAATATCACCGACAAGATTGGATAATCCGCCAGTCGCCTCATAATCTTCCGAGAAAATCTCGCCAATAACCTGAAGATTCTGCGCGTTCCATCCCTCGTCAATCCAGCGACGAAGCAGTTGCTCAAAATGCTCCACTTCATCCAACCCAATCACCCATCCGCGATGAAGGTCTCTCCACTTTCAGATTTTCTGTTTGGCGGCAAGGCATTTCAATCCATTGACTAGCGCCATGTGAGTTTTGGACTGAAAGGAAACACTCACATTAGAGGGTTTATCAAAATAAATATTAGTCCATAGACTCGCGCCATTGCTGAACCCGCAATGGCAGGTTGGCGCCAAAAATCGCTGCTACAATCAGGAAGACAATCATCGTGCCAAGCGCGACTCCATACACGCTTTCCAATTCCACTGACTCACCCAATCTTCGCGCGGTTTCCGGGTCAATCGCTTGAAAGAACCACGGAATAATTTTGTTGACGAAGATAGTTGGGACCGCTACTAGCGCTGCGATAACTGGAGTGATGACCAAACTGATGTGATAGCGGCTCAGTACCTTCTTCACGTTCATCACATAAACCTCATTTGTTCTGATGGAGGTGTCTAGCATCGAGAAGCGGATAATGCCGTTACTGACTTCAATGAACATCACCAAGAATACCGCATAGCCAACCAACAGCATCTTGGTGCTTGAATCACTTAGTTCAAATCCTCCTTCAAAGGCAACTTTGCTCGCAGCGAATCGCAGCGAGATTAGAATGAATAGCATGTAGGAGACGAGCAAACCTCGTGCATCTCGCCTTGCGATGCCATAGAAACCTGCACCTAAGGCAACCAGCACGATGAGCAAGTGTATCATTTGGCCCATCCACTCAAGTCCGAGCCACATGGTGAATCCACCCCAAAGGGTGCCATCTACCGGTGTTACCAGATAGGTGAGAATACCCAATACCATCATCAGGCCAGCAGCAATCATTTGCAGGGTTTGCACCATCCGATCTGCCGGGAGAAATTTCATTTTAGGAATCAGTGGTCCACCGAATAGACTCTCAACGAATGTAGGAATGTAGACTTCGGGCACGGCATCCTTTGGAATCTCATGGCTACTCTTCATTTTTCCCGCGGCCTTGCGGCGGCTTGGTGGGGCAGCGCGCACCACTTTCCCTTCGTATAGATGGGCGGTATCGCTGTCTACTTGTGGCATAATTTCACCTCAGAATCCCCTCGCGCCTGCTAGCGCGGTAGTGAGCAACATATCAGGTTCCCAATCCATCACGAATGCGCCTAAACCTCGTAGTTCAGAGGTCAGGATATCTCGCTCGGTTTTCAACACCTCGTAGGCGGTTCGGTCCAAACGCTTGGCGTCAAACTCAAATTCTAGGCTGCTCGGTGATAACACGGTGACGTCAAATTCACGCGAACGGAAATCACGCACTGCATTGACAACAGTTGGGTCACCTTCCAATGGACTCATGATGATGATTGGACTACCTCGGTTGATGTGAGGCATAATCCGATTCACTACCACTTGCAGAGGAGTGTTTCCTCGCGCGGTAGCACCGGCTAATTTGGTTAGTAAAACGTAGAGTTGCTTTTTACCGGAGTCGCGGTCTACGCTGGTGATTTCTTCCCCATAAATGACCAGTCCAACCGAGTCTCTCCGTGACAGGAAGAACTGAGCGAGACTCGCGGCCGCGCGAGTACTATACACCAGTGCATTGCGGCTGACAGGCCCAGTTTCTGAGATTGCTCTACTGTCAACGATTAGAATAATGTCGCTAACCGCGTCACGCTCAAATTCGTTGACCATCATCTTGCCCATACGAGCATATGCCTTCCAATTGACCTTCTTCATCGCGTCACCGTGAACGTATTCTCGTAGGTTGTAGAAGTTTGAACCCTCACCGGGCTGTCTGATGTTGACTGCACCAGTGAAGATTTTTGGCACTTTACTCTTGACAAAGGCGTCCTTGAGATCTTCAGTCTTCGGGAATACAAGGAAGTCATCGTAAACGTGTAACTCCTTTTCTTTGTGGAATAAAGCAAATGGATCCTGTATTCTGATGCTAACAGGTCCAAGTGTGTAGAAGCCACGTAGTGGGCACTCAACTGTATATTCAATCAGGGTTTCACGACGAGGTCCCAACTCCATCAGGATGTAGTTGGCTCCTTTCTTGATGCGCATGACTTCGGGGACGGAATCCTTCACTTCCAGCACCTTGCTGAGTGGAGAGTTATTCTGTAGGCGCAGGGTGACATCAATTTCACCGTCCTCAAAAATTCGTGCGGCGGATACCTTTCGCATCGCCGAAAGAGTCGCAAGAGCAACTCCTTCGTCCATATTATCATCCTCAATCCGACGGCCGGTCGCGGCAACATCGGCGTGTGCCGATCGCATGGCGGCCCAAGTGAGGAAGGATAGCAATACCACAGCCACGGTTACGAGTTGCAGATTACGCAACACGAGACCGAGTAGGTACAACGCTGTCGCCAAACTAGCGAACATCGCTGATTTCCTACTCCAGACCATATGGGTATTCCTCCGGTTTCACATCTTCCTTCTATTGAATCATCAAACTAAGCGATCAGACCGTCGGTACTGGAACTTCGCGCAGAATAGCCTCGATGACTTCCTGCGGTTCCAATCCCTTGATTTGATGCTCGGGCTTGAGAATCAGTCGGTGTGCCAGTGCTAGCGTTGCGATTGATTTCACGTCGTCTGGCGTCACGAAGTCGCGTCCGCGCATTGCTGCTGCGGCTCGACCGGTCTTGAGCAACGCTTGCGAACCTCGGGGGCTTGCGCCGACCAAGACACGCGGATCCTCACGGGTCCGAGAGACAACTTCAACCATGTACATACGAACCGCGGGGTCCACATATACATCCTCAATCGCTTGCTGCATCGCAACCACTCGTGCTGGGTCGGTAATGACCTCAACATCAACCGCATCCTTCTTTCGTGCGATACGTCGGGCGAGAATCTCGTCCTCATCAGCACGGTCGGGGTAACCGACGCTCATCTTGAACATGAATCGGTCCAATTGAGCCTCGGGCAGCGGGTAGGTTCCTTCCTGCTCGACCGGGTTCTGGGTCGCCATTGTCAGGAAAGGCGATGGCAACTTGTGAGTAACAGTACCGATGGTAACTTGCTTCTCTTGCATCGCTTCAAGCAGCGCGGCTTGCGTCTTGGGCGGAGCACGGTTAATCTCGTCAGAAAGCAGTAGGTTGCAGAAGATAGGTCCAGGTTTGAACGTAAATTCTCCCTTCTTCGCGTCGTAAATGTTCGTTCCCGTAATATCTGCTGGAAGCAGGTCGGGCGTGAACGATACACGCTTGAAGTCACAACCCAATGCGTCGGCGAACGTATTGGTCATCAACGTCTTGGCAAGACCCGGGTAATCCTCGAACAGCAGGTTGCCGTTCGCAAGGATGTCAACTAACACATTGTCAATGACGTGGCTCTTACCAATGATGACCTTCTGGACCTCAGCGTTGATCGCAGAACCGATCGCGCTTACGGCAGCCAGACGTTCACGCACTTCTGGTGTGCTCTGGTGTTTCGGCTGGGCCTGTGCAGCAGCAACTGCCGGCGCTTTAGGCGCTGGTGCGGCTGGTGCAGCAGGGGCGGCTGGTGCCGCCGGAGCTGGTGGTGGCGCTGGTGCGCCAGGTGGTGGTGGTGCCTGCATATTTTTTCACTCTCCGTATTTTTTCTCCAATCTTAGTTATTCTTCCCCCAACGACGTATTGTCTGGAGCAACTGACGTAACTCCTTGGGGGAATATGTGCGGTTTTGGCTGTACGCCAATTCTACGAGACGTGGGTCGCTGATCATAGTCTGAACTTCAGCAGGCGACTTTAACGCCATCTCGTCTCTAGTGAAATCATAGAATACGCGAACCTTAGTCATCAAAGATTCACGCACCCTCTGTTTGTAGGTATGAGGGTCAACCTTTTCAGGTCGCTCCCTAAATCGGGTCAAGTCGAATACGTGTCGCCAATTGGTCTTCTCTGGAACGACCATGATAGCAACCAAAAGCAGTAGAAGCAGATTGAGAATAACCAGCCATTTCAGGAAGGCATTGCTGGTCAGCATGACGATGGTCGCCATCGCATCGGTGAAAGGAGCACTCATCACTCCGGTCACGTGACGACTCTCATCAAAGACGATTAGGAACTTGCTATGGGTCATCGTGACCGTGGTAGACAACTCCTGATTGTCCAACTCCATCATAGAGTAAATCAGCGATCGGAAGTATAGTTCGTTGCCTTGCCATTGGTGATTGCTACTCATCTGGTGCCTCCAACACGATGGACGGCTCACATCACAATCTTCAGCCATACCGGTAGCCTTTGCTTCCTCAAAACTCCAAAGACGGTTCGAAAAGGCGGTATCATCGGCCACGAAGACAATCGAGCCAGTCACCCTGATTTCAGACAAGGTTCGCTTGCCTCCTGCCCTCTGGTCGAGGGCTGTGATGCCGGGATAATCGATTCTGACGGCCAGCGCGAGGTCACCGGGTGCTGGGTTCTGGGTATTGCCAGAATCGCCGTCGCCTGCGATATCAATGAAAGCAGAGGGAGAGGCGGCTGCTAGGATTTTAACAACACGATTGGCAATATTATCTTCAGAGTAGTTCTCAACCTTCATTCCGGTAGGCTGCCGGAACATTACTGGGATTCTACAGCCCTGATAGAAGTGTTGAGTGAGTTGATTATTGCCACAACCGGTTCGCATGCTACTATCCGACATCGTGAGCACCGACTCGTTGATTGCAGCCAATCCCCAAACATTCTTCCAATTCGAAGGAAGTTCAATCGGCGGGTCTGTTTCCGGGTCAACCTCGTACCAGTGCTGATTTTCGTCGAGCATCGGTTCGTCAAAGTAGGTGATGCCGAATTTGGATGCTACCCGATTGGCGTTAGTATTGTCTGCAGCGATAATGACCTTGCCTCCCTTCATGGTAACAAAGTCGTGAATCGCGACAGCCTCGGTTTCATCAATCGGTTTTTCCGGGCTGACAATCACCAACACAGTTCGGTGCGGATCTTGCCAATCGTTGACCAGCATTGGAGTTGACATCGTATTACGAATAGTATAGCCCTCATTGCCGACTCCCGGTCCAAGTGAATGCCTCATTTCGGTGAGTTGAGCCAAGCGAAGAGCATCGTTATCAGAGGTCTCTCCGACATAGGCAGAATACACCGGGTCCTTACCAGCACTGAACGCCATTGGCAGGACTAAAACCAGCAGTAAGATGAATCCAACAGCGGCGGCGGTAATCATACCGAACATTCGGTTTCCGTCTTCATCTTCCGCCATTCTCTTATCCCCTTCAGTAAATATGGAGCAGGGCTCCAACGAATTGCAGGCTTCGCCAACTCAGTTCTGCAAATATAGGTTGCTGCACTCCGAGTGAGAGTAAATACCCGCCTTCGGCGGAGAATCAAACCCTCCCTTTCCGTATCATTTGAAAAAAACCTGCTGACTGGGGTTATTATTGCGAATTTATATCCGCCAATCATATTGCAGAAATGAGTAGAGTGTCATTTTGGTCTGCGAGCGATTGCTACAGCAATAATACTCGCAGGAGCGAGCAGCGATGCAACAGGCATGAAGTTGCTTGATACGACTTCATCAGGATCATTTGGACCATCATCGCCGCCGATGCCAGCATCATCGTTATCTTGGTCCGAGCCGATACGACCTGCCTCAATGGAGAGTTGAGTTTCATCGCTGGCAGTGCGGTCGCCAAGACCACCACCGTCCGCACCGTTGGATACGATGGTGATTTCAATGCTACAAATCCGACCGGGATGACTCGCTGAGATATCAAAAACCAATTCTGCGCTATGCTCAACATTCGGCTCAGGCCTCAGTTGATTTCCAATCAAGGAGTCAAGCGGCGAACCATATGTATCATCATGTGAAAGCAAGGGACAGTCATCACTCAGTGTTACATCGGTTATGGAATCATTAGAGTTACCAATGTTGGACACCCCGACAGTATAGGTAATTGAGGTACCAGCGTTTACCGGGTGGTCAATTTCTTCAAATTCAACCGATAGCCTGTAGAGGTGAGGAACCTTGAGATTGGCTTCCACGTTCTGAATGCTGGGTAATACCGCTGGCGCACTTCCCCAACTAATCAATTCACCTCTCACTTCAAAGACGCCAATCTCATTTCCGTCTTTTTCCCAAACCAACACGTCTTTGATGTCCGCGTTAAAAGTATCGTTAGAACTCGAACTGACGCTAACTTCCTCTGGCCCGGTGACTGAGCCAGCAAGTTCGTTATCATAGGAAATTGCAACTGTAATTTCACCGACGAGGTTATCGTTGCGTACCCAGAACTCAACCCGAACGCCTCCATCTTCCCCGAGCAAGAATGGTTTATCCTCATCATCATCAATGTATGAGATTCCCATCTCCCAGCCAATCGGTAACTCCGTATCGTGGGAACTCGCGCTGACTGAACTTGCCGGCGCGAAGGCGAGCAGGCTCATCGCGAATAGCGCGAGAACGATGGTTGGGAACTTGGCCACGAAGTTGCGGACCCACTCATCAAGCATGAAATCGTCGCTGTAGGGTTCGCCTCACAATTCAGCCAAAGGAGAGAGCGCACGTCGTGTGAGAACTCGGACCATTTTTCGTCTATATGGGGCGGTGAAATAGGTGTTATAGACTGGTTTAACAGCCTTTCTGACTTGCTCAGCCAAGGCCTTCACGCTGTCTTTTCCACTCCAGTTTTCTATCGCGGCGGCTGCGATGTCACAATGGTCGCCGGGAGTAGTATGCAAGCCGGTGGTGGATATGCGAAGTCCCTCCAGTCCGGCACCGTTCACCTTCCATGCGGCTGCTACTCCGGCTTCTGGGAAATCCCATGCCTCTCGCAAGGCGAGTTTCTGGTAGCGGCCGCTCCACTGATGCGCATCGTCGGGTAATTCTACGTGAGTGACGATTTCACCTTGCTCGAGCACGTTGCGGGTGATGCCATCATGCTGGAAGAATTCTGCAAGAGGCATGGCGCGAGTGCCGGTCGGAGAAGCGAGATGGATCGTAGCGTTCAGGCAGATTAGCGCAGGAGCGAGGTCTGCTTGGTAAGTGGCTACACACAACGTATTCTGATTGGCGATGACCCTGCAGTCTGCGCCGGTTCCGCAATCGCATTTGTAGCACCAATCTATACTTCGTCGCCACTCCTCGGTTTGATTGAACCAGAAGCAGCGCGTATCAAGACAAATATTTCCGCCGATAGTTCCTGAGCGGCGAATCATCACGCTTGCAATGCTCAAAGCGGCTTGGCGTACCAAATCGTGGGTGGAATCGTTGGTAGTCAGGTCATGCAATCGGACCATCGCCCCCAGGTGGGTAGAAGATAATTCAGTCAGTTCTGCAACCCGAGCAAGCGAGATGACATGAGGCTTGACATTCAGATGCCATTTGTAATTCGGCAGAAGGTCAGTTCCTCCAGCAACCCAATCAAAATCCTCGCCGGCTTGCAAAAACCCGCCAGCCAAGTCAATCGCTTCGCCAAGAGTAGTCGGCATATGCAAAGTGTAGGGAGGTGTTAGCATCAGGCATCACCCATATGTCTGCGCTCAGTGTGTAACCACGCCCTTCCCGCCCGTCTTGGTGCTACGAGGTAATCATCGCTAGGAAGTACGGTAGCGGGCCATTTCTCGTCCTGTTCATCTGCGGGGATTGTCGGGTCCAAACCGAATAATGCACCGTTGTGATAGGGGGCTGGGGCCGGGTCTAACTTGCGTTGTAGGTCCCGTTGTTTGTGTTCGGCAGCTCTTGCGTCCATCGTGGCCTGCATTTCGGAATGAGTGAGACTTGGATTTGGCAACTCGCAAGGGTCGTCAATTTCGTGTTGTTTGCATTTCGCTTCTATCCGCTTATACATCCGGTCTGGAGTAATCGGCAACTCGTCAGCGCGGATGCCAATTGCGTCATACACAGCGTTGCAAACTGCGGGCAGGACCGGCAATAGCGGTCCTTCGCCCGCCTCTTTAGCACCAAAAGGCCCCTCCGGGTCATTTGACTCAACAATAATCGGCACGATTTCAGGCATCTCATGCACGCTTAGAATCTTGAAATCGAGCAGGTCAGGATTCATCAGATGTCCATGCCTGCCATACTTCATTTCCTCACAAAGAACCTGTCCCATTCCCATGTGACATGAGCCGATAATTTGGCCTTCAACAGCCAATGGATTGAGGGCCTTTCCGCAGTCGTGAGCGGCCCAGACCTTGATGACTTTAGTGAATCCTGTTTCCGGGTCAACCTCAACCTCTGCCACATATGCTGAGAAGGAATATGCCGGGGCAAGACCAGCGGCTGCTCCCTTGTGAGTTCGGCCCATAGGTGGCGTTCTATAGGCTCCTGAGGCTAACAATGCTCCTCTCTCCTCCTGTGCTTTGTGCAGGGCTTCAAGGTAGGAGACTCCGACCGCTGGGTCGTGCTTGTCAAAGATTCGGCGGTCGCCGATTACCAACTTCTCGTAAGGCGCACCGGTGATTTCTGCAGTAGCCTTGAGTAATTCTTCTCGGATTTGCATGGCAGCGGTGATTGCAGCATTTGCATTCATGAAAGTCACCCGGCTAGAATAGGAGCCGAGGTCAACCGGTGCGGTATCGGTTTCAGTTGAACGAATCCGAATCATCTCAAGTGGTAATCCGAGTACTTCTGCCACAGATTGAGAAATCACCGTATCAGAGCCTTGACCAATCTCCGCCGCACCGGTGTGAACAGTCACCCCGCCATCCATGTCTACCTTGAGATGGACGGTCGCATGTGGGAACTTGTTGGGGTCCCAATGAATCGGCAAGCCGCTGCCCGAGATGAAGAAGCCACAGCCGATTCCGATTCCTCGCCCCAGCGGCATTTTTCGGAATTTCTCATCCCAATTGCTCGCCTCCTTGACCCGTTCAAGACATTCGCGCATTCCGATGCTGGTGATTCTGAATCCGGTGATTGTCGCAGATTGTGGTGGCAATAAATTCGCCAATCGGAAAGAAATTGGGTCCACCCTTAATTGTTCGCAAATATCGTCAATTCCGACCTCAACCGCACAGCGACTATTCACCGCACCATGCCCTCGCATCGCTCCGCTTGCAGGCTTGTTGGTCCACACCCTCGCTCCGGTATAGTGGAAGCCGCCAATTTCGTAAGGCGCAGTGTGCAGGACACCGTTGTAGTAAGTCGTTACATGTCCGAACGAAGCGAATGCTCCGCCGTCAATCAGTGCGTCGGTCTCCATTCCACACAGCCTACCCTCAGAGTCTGCATGTAGGCACAATTCAATACGAGAAGGGTGTCGACCGCGATTGACCCAGAACACCTCCTCGCGGTCGAAGGTAATCCGAACTGGGCGGCCGCATTTTCTTGCCAATATCGCCGCACACATTTCGTGAGGAAATGGGTCGGATTTGCCGCCAAATCCGCCGCCAACAAATGTTCGGTGCACATTGATTTGGTGCATTGGAATTTGCATCACATCCGCCAATGCCCGGTGCAGGTAGTGTGGAACTTGCTGAGGTGTATAGAGTGTGAGTCTGCCCGTTGGTGACCAGTGAGCAACTACCGCATGTGGCTCGGTAAAGCCATGATTTACCCCGGCAAATTTCCAATCGGACGAGTGACTTACTATCGCATTCTCGTGCATATCCATGACGTTGCCGAAGTCTTGGTAAACCCGCTTTTGAATGTTGGATTCTCCGATGTGATACTTGCCTCTATCGTCAATCGGGATGGCTGAATCAAGCAACCCATCCTCGATGTCGTGAACTGCGTCTAACACCTCGTATTCTACCTCAATAAGTCTGCAAGCCTCAAGTGCGGTCGCCTCATCTTTTGCTGCCACACAGGCGACCAAATCTCCGACGTGTCGGACTTTCTCGACCGCCATCGCGTGTTCATCCTTGGTGACTGGCAGCACTCCGAAAAGGTCGGGTGCATCAGCGCCGGTCGATACCGCGAGCACACCGTCTAATGCCTCGGCCTGCGAGGTGTCAATGCTGAGTACTCGCGCATAGTGGTGGTGTGATCGGAGGATTCTGCCAATCACTTCGCCTGCGAGTCGGATATCGTCGCCGTATTTCGCCTGTCCAGTAACCTTCAGCCGGCCATCAACTAACGGTGTACGTTTGCCGATTACGCTACCTGTAATCAATTCATCATGGCCGTGGCCGCCCATCGGCTGTTGCTTGTTCCCTCCTTGACTTTCTGGAATCTTCTCCGGGTCGCGCAAATCACTCAATGGGCGCGAGCCGCCACTGCCGGGCCGGCCGAATTTGAGTTTGCCCGGCTGTTGGCGGTAGCCGACAAATTCCTTCTCATCATCAGCCATATCATCACCTATCAGAATCCCGGGTTGGGGTCGCTTTGTGCAACGGTAGAATCACCACAGCCACCAGCGCGAAGCAGTGCTCCGGCATCCCTGACCGATTGGACAATTTGTTGGTAGCCGGTGCAACGACAGAGATTGCCGTCAATCGCGGCCTTGATTTCCTCATCGGTAGGGTCATCATTCTCTGCGAGGAAGGCCGCGCAGACCACGAGGAAGCCCGGGGTACAGAACCCGCATTGGCTTCCTCCGGCTTCCACAAAACACTTCTGAATCGGATGTAAATGATGACCATCAGACAAACCCTCAACTGTGGTAATCTCACAACCGGCCGCTTCCCCAGCAAGGGTCAGGCAGGATAGCCGCGGCTGCCCATCAATCATCACCGAACAGCAGCCACAAGTGCCCATATCGCAGCCGCGCTTGACACCCAAAGTCCCTACCGAGTCTCTCAATGCGTCCAGCAGAATCGTATTGCTTTGAATCAGATGTTCCTGCGTTGTGCCATTGACTATCGCCTCCCAGCGCACCGCCTCATCATCCGAAATCATTGGAACGTGAATGCGGATGCTCATGTTACCAACACAACCCACCACGTATGCGCCTATGATGATTCGCCCCGGCTATGATGCGCCGCCATAGGCGGATTTTCCAACAAACTGCAAAGTAAGGTTATACTAACCAACTGATTTTGGGGTGATAACTTGCCAATCTTCTTGTCCGGTTGGGGGGTCTCTCCATTCGGCATCTCCGGGCAGGATGAATGAGTCACCCATCTTGAGCAACATCTCGGCGAGGCGTTGTTGCCTCTCCTTGATTTCAGCCCACGGAATACTGTCATCACGCAGCCGGAACCAGCGTTTGACGCCTCGCCACGCTCTTGAAGTCCGGGCGTATAGACGCATATGCTGCCTTGCAGCGACCGGCCAAACCACCATCAGCAATAGGCCAAGAACCCACCAAGGGACTGACCGGACCAAGCGTAAGGCATACGGAATCAGGATTCCAACATCAGGAATATCCACCGAATGAACGATTGTTGAGATAGACCAAGCAAACGGCATCGAGATAATTATCCACCATAAAGGCAGTAAAATAACTGATAACAACACCTTGTATGAACCAACTCCGGTCTTGTCATTCACCGCAATTTTTTTGGTGATTATTCCAGCTACTCGATACGGAACGAAATTTCCTATCATCGCGCTCCAGCCGACTAAGCCCAGCATCCAGAACCAGCACCACGATAACCAGCATAGTGACCTTATCAATCGGAGTGGTGATGGTCGCTTTCTACGTTGGAACATCTCAAATTCTTTCAGGTCATATTCCTTCATGCTGCGGTGATGCTGTTGAACAAGGTCACGCATTTCGTCGGCTTTTTCGGGCTGCTCATGCTCTAACCACTGGTAGACTGCGCGCACACGACGAGCAGCCACGATAGCCTCTGCATACGGCTGCCTCGCCGGGCCTTTCCCCGCCTTCGCCCTTCTTGCCTGATGAACCAACGAGCGGGTTCTCCACAGCATGTGGCGGTCGCCCCAAGATTCCATGCCGATGCTGGTACGATTCAACTCGGTCTCGATAATGTCGGTTACTGCCAAAACCCATGCTCGGTCGCCAGCCGCCTCACTACCAAATTCTTTGACTAATTTCTCGTTAACTTCTGGTGCGTTGTCTTCGCCGGGCAGCGGCGGAGTTTCGATTGCGCGATGGATTTCCATCAAGGCGCGCTCACGGAATCGGTGTTGGTCAGTATAATGCAGACCGATGGGAATCATGTTCGGGTCGGGTGCGCCTTGCGCGCGAGCGTTCCGAATCGCTTGCAAAAGGATCCGAGCAGGGCCGGTCTTGATGGTGACCGGCTTGGGTGAAAGATGGGCCTTACCCTCTGGATAAATCGCACAGTGTTTACCTTCAGCGAGCAGTTCTGCCATTTTCTGAATCATTGCCTCATTACCGCTTCCGCGGCCACTACCTCTGCTTCCGTCTCCGTCGCTTTCACCAGCAGGAGATACCTCGTCTTCCACTCTATAGGCCGCTTGCGCCCCAGCGGCATTGAGTAGCATTGACAGGCCCGGCACTTGGAATAGAGTGTGTTTTGCAACAAAAGTCAGCCGGCCGGGAATCCCTGAAAACATCACCATCGGGTCAACCATTGCGCCAGCATGCCAAGCGATATGCAGCACTCCTCCCCGCTTGGGAATCAAATCGTCACCGATAATAGAGAATTCACGAAACCAAGTGGCAGTAATTTGTCGGGTGAACCAACGGAGAGCCCGATAACGAAAACCGAGTTTTTCGCGATGAGCAGGGTCAGAAGGCCACCGCATGGCGTCGCGACATGCCGTCAGCCCATAGCAATCACTCCGAAAAAAGCACGCAAGGCTATGGTGAACAATTATCCAGTACCCGCCGGGTGCGCAGCCGGAGATGACGAACATGGGGAGAGCAGTTCCGGCGGTAATGATGGCAGTAAGCCTACTATTGGTAGCAGTGAATTTGTTGGTAATCAGTCCTGCAGCAACGGGTGGAGTGCAGGATGCGATAGACGAGGCCGTAGTCTGGACAGCCGAAGATTGGGAAGACGCAGACTGGTTAGAGGAAAAGAGCGAGCGCAGTTATTACGCGTGGGATTTGACCAATGCCGAGGCATTTGAGGCTGGCATTGACACCGAGATGCATTTTGACAAAGTCGGACCATTCACCTATGAAATCACTACCGAGCGCGAGGTGATGATGTACGACCAAGATGCTGGCACCCTAACCTATTCCGAGGTCAATACCTTCGAGTGGATTAGTGGAGAGCCGGGCACGACAGAAGTCACCAATGTGAACATCCTCTGGAATCCGCAGCGCATCGGTGCGACCGGACTTGCGATAGATGGTGGGACTTCGTTTGCGAAGGGTGGATTTACCTCAGGAATGCTGCGTAATGACCTAGCAAATATGCTTCCCGGAGAAATTACTGCTGACAACATTTCCGATGCCGTTGATGAAGTTGTGGAATCGGTATCAGATCAGGAACTGGGGGAAACCCTCTATCTTGGGATGTGGTACGGCGCGTGGAATAATAGCAACCAAACCGAGATGCTCTATCAGTCAACTCTTGACGGAAGCGGAGACCCGACCGCCGATACTTGGAGCAGCCCCGATTTCTCTACGATAGCACATAACTTGCTTTACGAGGTGGAAGACTCAGTTGATTCAAACATCTGCCTCGCTCTGACTTGTGACCTCGGCCCGGTCTTGGTAGCGGGCTACGGCGCGCCAGAATCCACCATCGCCGCAACGATTCTTGCTGGCAATAATTCAGCAACTCTTGCTCGCGCCAATGCGCTTGGCTATTTGGCGATGGATGGCCAAGCGATTGACTATGCCGAAACTTGGGTCCGAGATATTACGGTATATTCGGCGGTCGCCGCGATTTTTGCTGCTAACGGCGGCGGCGCGAACCTTGAAAGCCTAGATTCTGCCGAACTTTCCGCACGCCTAGAATCGGTTTCTGGGGCGACGGTCTACGACCCCGACAAATTGGATTATTTGCTATTTGGTTATGATGGCGGCTCCCCGGTCGGCCTGTTGGTCGGCGAAGAATTGTCATGGGGGGTAGTGAGTTTTCTGCTCGGCGCACTGGACAACCCGTTCCAAGTCGCTCTTGACTACGGCATCGGTCTTTCTGACCTGCAATACCTCGGTGATTGGGCGGGGGATTGGTTCCTTGGAGAGTCTGAATTCCCATTGGTATTGACCGGTGGTTCTGGGACCATTGATTCGGATGAATGGATATTGCAATCTTTTGGCTCTGCAGACCCAATAACTGGCGACTACATTTACGCCAGTTTGAACATTGGTGGGTTGTGGAGTATGATGTATGGAATGCCTCCAGTAGACTTGACACCGGCTCAGTCAAACAACATCCTGTACGGCCCATATGCCCTCACCGGCGACTTCGCTTTGCAATTCTTGTATGGTGAATTTGCTGGAGTCACCGCGCCGATGGATGAGGACATGAATCCGGTGATGGGGGGAACTCAGCATGTTTGGGACGACGCTTTTGTCGCTGATTTATACGATATCGATTTGAACGCTGCCCGCGCGTTGCGCTGGTTCGTGCGCGAATTAGTTTTCAATCAGAGTATCGGAGAATTACTCAGCAGTCTATTCGGCGCGACGCCCTATCTAACCCAGTCGGTCAATAACTGGCTTTTCGGCTGGCGAGACGAACTTGTAGCTGAACTTTCGGGCGACGCAGATGACCCTGACTTAGGCTGGGTCAGTTTGGAATCAAACAAGACATACTATGGCTCAAATAGCGTTTCAACAGAATCAACCGCTATCATTACCATTTACACTGGAGAAAATAATTTGGCGAGTACTGGCTACAAAATCGCCGAAGATGGCAGCCCATATCTGCCATGGCGCGGCCTTGACGATCAGGAGGATACCTACGGGCTGCTCGAGCCGGTGATGCTGGCAGGAACGGTTGGTGGACGCTTAGATCCTGACGAAGGTGGTCTGCTCAATTTGGGTGGTTATGCCGTCGCGCATACCGAATACGTCGGAGATAGCGAAATTCATGGTATCCCAACCAAATCGCATAGAATCGTCCTCGACCCTGCTGAAAACCCGATTCAAGCGAAACTCATCGGCTCGGGCTCTCTCCTCGACGTATTCCCGGGTGCGTTGCCAATCTATTTTGGCGGACAGGCCGACCTGAAGGTCGAACCGAAAACCGGCATAGCAATGTCTGGAGAGACTGGATTTTACTTCTATTTGGATACCCGCGGAGTCGGTGCAGTCAATCCATCTAGCGAGGACTTGGTGCCGGTATTCTTGATTGAATCAAGTGCAGCGATAGACCCTGACGATGCCGAGACATTCAAGGATAAGGTTCTACATAATTCTGAATCTTTGACCTATTGGACCAATTTAGACACCGATGCTGACTCGTTCTACATTGACCAAGTGACCGTTGCTATCTATCTCATTGCAGTCGGCCTGATAATCGCGGGCTTAGCGATGATTTACCGGCAAAAATCCGAAGGCGAAGATGGCCGCGAAGCCATAGTCAGTGACGGAAACACCGAGGAAGAATCCGAGTCTGAGGAAGAATCCGAGTCTGAGGAAGAATCCGAGTCTGAGGAAGAATCTGAGTCTGAGGAAGAATCGCTTTAAATCCGAGGGACCACGTAAAATCTCTCACAGTTCCCAGCCGGGGAAATGCTGTTGAGTGTAAGTCAGCGCAGCCTCCGGTTCATGGCCTTGAGTCTGACACTGTTCGTAGTATTCACTGGCGCGCTGCTTTTCATCCTCTGAAAGTTCCGAAGGAGGCAGTTCCTTCTCTTTTTCTGGCATGGACTGCAGCCGCTTCCGAACCAACATGATTGCAGCAACTGCCCCTCCAATTAAGAAAACCGCGAGGATGAATAATATCAGTCCGAGAGAATCACTTGCCCCCAGTTCTCCCTTGTAGCCAACATGGCATCCATTCATCAGAATCTCCTTGCCCGGGGGAGTATCTAGACAACGGTCGGTATTGTCACCGACTCCATCCTCATCCGCATCATCCCACTCGCGTGGGTTATCGGGCAAGGCATCTCGATTATCCCCGAAGCCATCGCCATCGCGGTCACTCCACTCACTCGGGTCTTCCGGGAAGGCGTCCCACGGGTCTGAATGCCCATCGCCATCGGTGTCCATCCAGGCCAAAGGTAAGTCGGGGAATGCGTCAGCCCACCCTACCGGATGTGCAGGATGGTCCTCATCCGGGTTTGACCTGCCGTCACCATCTGAGTCTAAGCAGCCCTTGCGGTCCGCGCTTGAGTTGCCCCAAATTTTTGGACAATCATCTTCATCATCGTCCCAACCGTCGCCGTCGTCATCGTCGTCTTCATCGCGGTCCCGACAACCATCTCGGTCAATATCGGTGCTCGAGTTGCTTATCCATCCGGTTTTTCCGTTCGGGCAGTTGTCTACTTCGTCGTCAACTCCTTCCCCATCATCATCCATGTCTTCTGAGATATCTCTGCAACCGTCGCCATCCATGTCTACTTGCGGCAGGCTATACCAATCCAAATCGCCTGCCGGACAATTATCCTCGGAATCAATGACTCCATCGTTATCGTCGTCATTATCTTCAGTCTCGTCGCGGCAACCGTCATCATCACGGTCGGTCTGATTCCAATTCAATTCGCCATTCGGGCAGAAATCAACCACATCGTATTTACCGTCGTTATCATCATCGGGGTCCTCGTAAAGGTCCTCACAGCCATCGCCGTCTCGGTCAATTTTACCATCTTCTCTCCAACCTAGAACGCTGGTCCGACAAGTATCGTTGGTGTCTGGCACGCCGTCGTTATCATCGTCTAAGTCTTCGCCAGCGTCGCGACAGCCGTCTGCATCATAGTCGGTCTCGGCTGTAGCAATCCAGCCATATTCTCCCCGATTACAATCATCATCAAGGTCGAGGACGGTGTCATTATCGTCATCTTCGTCCTCGTTCTCATCATTACAACCATCCGATTCGTGGTCGGTTAAATTATTGGAAACCCAATGTATCATGCCGGTTTGGCACAGGTCATCATCGTCCTCAACACCGTCATCATCATCATCCAAGTCCTCGCTAGAATCTCGGCATCCATCCCCGTCCCTATCATTGGCAGCAGTTGAAGTCCAATTCAACTCCCCGCGCGCACAGAAGTCGTTGGCGTCCCAAACCCCATCTTCATCATCATCCCAATCTTCGGCGTGGAAGTCCTTGCAGCCGTCTCCATCGTGGTCTGTATCCGAATCTGAAATCCAACCTAATGCTCCAATCTGGCAGTCATCCACATCGTCAAGAATCCCGTCGTTATCATCATCGTAATCCTCAACGTCATCCTTGCAACCATCACCGTCATGGTCAATACTGGCTTCACTGGTCCAATTCAGTAAGCCGTATTCACAGTGGTCTTTGTAATCGCGAATGCCGTCATTATCATCGTCATTATCCTCATCAGAATCTTGACAACCGTCGTTATCATAATCGGTTGACGCGTTGGAAATCCAATCCAAATCCCCGCGCGGACAATCATCAGTAGTGTCAGACATTCCGTCGTTATCATCATCCCAATCCTCGTCCCAGTCGCGACAACCGTCACTATCGTGGTCGTTGGTAGCATTGCTCACCCATCCCATCATGCCTTCTTCACAAGAGTCAATGCGGTCTGGGATTCCATCCTCATCAATGTCGGGCGCATTGATGGTGACAAATCCATTTGGTGAGCCGCCGGAGCGGGTATAAGTTACTCCGCTGAAAGAGATTGAAGCCGAGTTAAAAACTCCCAAAGCGGTGATAATCCGGTCTTGGGTGGCGACGGCGACAATTTCGCTCATGGAATTCCAGCCGGTTGCAGTTGCTCGCTCGAGCCAATTCCATGACAGGTTACTTGGAGTCCATTCAGTTAGGATTCCTTCCTGTGGGCTGCTCCAAGTTCCACCGTCCATAAAGCCGGCGATAATTACTCCACCTGATGGCATCACTGTAAGAGAATAACCAACGTCGGGGCCACCGTTCCCGGTGCCGTTTGCTGCCGTCCAACTGCCAAGGAAACTGATCCGGCCGGCGAAGATATCAGTATCTCCGTAAGTGGGAATATTGAATGAGCCGGCCGTAACATTACCATAATAATATCCGGTCACGTCAAAGTAATTTGAATTCACAACCGCATCTAATAACCACACACGCTCAATTGCATTGGCCCAAAGCCAGCCGAATGTCTGGTTCCACAGCGCGAAAAATGAGCCGCCAGAAGAAGTTGTGAGGTTGTGGCTTCCGATTGACATTTCGTCGCTGATTTCCCCGACTATCAGCACATTTCCTACCGTATCCACCGCAAGCCCGGTAATCTTGTTCGAGAATCCATAATTTGTGCCAGCAGCGTATGCGCCAGCCCAAGTCCCGTTGGGAAGAATGGTCGCGAACACTGGTGTTTTCCCGCTGCAAGTTAGTGAGTCATTGGCTATTGTGAAGGTGCCGTTATCGCAGTAGCCGCCTAATCGGATTGAATCGGTGGTTGGATCATATTCGGCAACTAAAATCACTTCGTCATAGGTGCTGCCGGTGCTTGATGCCCACAGCCAAGTGCCGTTTGCGTCTAGGCGGCCAACGAACATATCTTCTCCGCCGATATTGCTTAGAGAAGTGCTGCCAAATGTTGCCGAACTGCTCAAAACGCCAACAACTACCGTATCGCCACCGGGTAAGCAGGTGACATGATTGAACTCAACGCCTTCGCCGTTCGTAGTCGGCTTGGTGATGAATACCGTATCGCCGCCTCCATCCAATCGGGCAACGAAGGCAGAGTTGCCGCTGCTGGTTGAGTTGCCTATATCAAGGCCGTTTTGATGGTACCCTGCGATTGAGACATCGTTGTTTTGGTGGTAGCAGATTCCCCCGGCCGGTTGGAAATTATTGGTTTCAAGCACTACTCCGATTGGGAAGGAAGGAGCGGTGAGGGCGTAATTTGGTGAATCATCGGATAAGGTGGCAGTAGTATTGATTGGATTGAATGCAATGGCCACATTTGCACCGAGCAGGATGATGACAGCGAGCAAGGCCATTCTTGCCCGCTGGGCTGAAGTCATGGATTAGCGGACGAGAAGCGGTTTTCAAAACCTTCCTGCATGTGTGCGGCCATCAGAGATGGCCGTAATTTCATCATTTGGGCGATTTTCAGTTGTTTTTCACTCTATTTCAACTCTCACTTTGCCAAGTCATCCCTCCAACTCGCATCGCCAGCAGTAACGCCTTTTTGCTCGGCGATAATCTCCGCCAATACTGCAATCGCGATTTCCTGAGGAGTCTCTGCGCCGATATTTACCCCAATTGGGCAGATGACAGAGTCGAGGATTTTCTCACTAATTCCACTCGATAAGGCGACCGACTTGAACGACTGCCATTTCGCTTTTGACGAGATGACTCCGATTCGAGGACGCTTCTCCTCACCAATTCTCTGCAAGATGGCGACGAGCAGCATCTCGTCAACTTTCCAATCATGTCCAAGCAGTAAAATATTGGAGAATCTCATCAGCGAATCGCCGGATTCTGTTGCGAGAAAATCGGTGACATCACCACTGATTCGCTCGATCGCATCAGGCCACATTTCTTGGTCAGCGAACTGCTCTCGTACATCAAAAACCGATACATCCCATCCGAGCGGCGCGCTAGCATCAGCAATCGCTTTTGCACAGTGTCCACCTCCACAGAGCAGTAGGTGTGGCATTGGCTCAAGAACTTCCATAGACACGGTCACTACGCCCCCACACAGGCTGTCAAGAGGTGTGGTACCTGACTCACTGGGAGCCGTTTTCAGCAGGGCCTCGTGACGTAGTTGGTAGGTCTCGACCCTTCCTCCACTAAGCTCCCCGGCTGCGGATTCTTGCAACATCTCGTTGAGGTGTGCGATGACTTTCATCTCAAGTCCAGCACCACCGACTGTACCGGAACTTTCTCCAGAATCTGAAATGGCTAGATGCGCCCCCGGCTTGCCGGGAACTGATCCCTGAGCAGAAATTACCGAGGCCAATCCGACCGATTCGCCGCAGCGCAGACGCTGGGTCGCCCACTCTAGAACTCGTTGGGTCATCAGACCATGCAATCGCACCCTCATCAAGAGATTATGGGAGGTAAAGTGCTGAGGATTTGCCCAAATCGCAAGAGTTAGCCAAGACTAACACTTATCACCCTCCGCACCCTGGTATCGCCTGAACCTGCCATGTCCGTGCTGTCTGCGACGTCAGTTTCGTCTCCCATTTCTGTCATGCCTGCCATGTGTACAATATCGCCGTGCTTGCTGCATTTTTTCGGTTACGAGGCTGAATTATGAATCTCGAGAAGATGTTGCAGGGACCCAACGCGTTGGTGTTGCTTATCGCCGTCATGGTCGCGATAAGTTTGGCTTTTCCCTCCAATTTATTTCCGGAAGTGACCAGCCAAGTCCACTCTGAGCCTCTTGGCCATAGCGAGCCCCACGACCAGCCTCAGGCAGCCTGTAACCCAGTTGACTCCACCGTCAAGCAGTTTTCTCTTACCGCCAGCGAAACTGTATGGGAGTTCACCGCTGTCGGCGCAATAGACGCATGGACCTTTGACGGCACCGTTCCCGGACCGCTACTATGCGTCAATGTCGGGGATACGATTGAAGTCACGGTAATCAACGAATTATCGGTTCTAGTATCATTTCACGTGCACCTGCCCGCGTTGAATAATAGCGAGAATGGCCCGAATTCATCTGAAAATAATCATCAGGTAGAGCCGGGTAAGGTCGGAACTTTCTCTTTCTTAGCAGATGATGCCGGAACCTACCTCTATCACGATATAGCCAACGGCAACGAGGGCTTAGGTAAGGGATTGTATGGGGCCCTGATTGTGCGGGATGGGCAGCCCGAAGAAGACCACGAAATAGTGGTTATTTTGGGTGAATTCCAACCAGATTACCACCCGGGAACCTATGCTGCAATCATCAATGGTAATGCATTCCCTTGGCTACCGAATTGGTACTTCGAGACCGGTGAGAGCGTGCGGGTGCATCTGCTGAACGCGGGTCCATCTGAGGAGCACACCTTCCATATTCACGGACATCGGTGGTTGGACAGCGACGAAGGCCGGCCGATTGACAATAAGTTCCTCAGTCCCCACTCTGCCGTTTTCCACCCTAATATCGTTCGTCCGGAAGGATTTGTTGGGTTAGCCAAAGCATTGGTCGGGGATGTTGCGGAGTTTGAATTTAAGGCGGATTCTTCTGGTGAATGGATGTATCACTGCCACATCTACGACCATATCAATGCGGGAATGATGGGGCATCTGCAAGTTGGCGATTCGGGAGAACATGAGGAGGTGTAATGTTGGACGAAAAGGCTACGAGTCCGTTGGTTTCTGTGCAGGTTATTCTGTTCGTCGGGCTGGTATTGTTTGAATTATTCACGCCGGCGTATTTGCTGGATTTTGCTTCTAGCGAGCCGGCGAAATCTGAGCAGATGGGTCATCTAGCCGGGCATGATGAGCCACAGTTGCTTTGCGATCTTCCCGAAGGCAATGACGTTCGGAAGTACGAATTGGTCGCAAAGGCGGCCGATTGGGAGATTGGCGAGGGACATGTCGTGCCGATTTGGACATTCAACGGCTCGGTTCCCGGCCCGACCATCTGCGCGCGAGTCGGAGATACGGTTGAAGTCACTCTGACCAATCGGCTATCCACCATCGCTTCATTCCACGCGCATGGACTAGCATTTGAATCAGAGAGCGATGGCACCTTCATGTCAAATTCTTTTGTGCCGCCCGGAGGGTCACGAACCTACTACTACCAAGTGTTGCCAGATTCGGTCGGCACATGGGCTTACCACGATAGCGTAGCAGAAATGGATGAGGAACCATTCGTGGCGGGGTTGACCATTCCCGAAAGCGGTGAGGGCATCGAGAGAGGGATGTACGGAGCGATAATCGTCATTGATGGCAGCGAGGAGGTGGTTGACCATGAGGTGCTGTTATTCCTCGGAGATGTAGGACCGGAAGTCACTAGGAAAGGCACTCTTGAAGTCGTCAACGGCAGGGCCGGATCACTAACACCTACCATCACGCTCGAGGAGGGAGAGCGGGTCCGATTCCGCATCATCAACGCTGGACCTAACGATGCTCACGACTTCTATGTCAGTGGCCACTTGCTTGAAAATGTCCACAATGAACAGATGGTGAACGGCACGACTTCTGTCGAGGAATTGACTTCGGTTTCCTTGGGTTCACTGACTTTTGGTGACTGGCTGATGACTGCTGGCGTCGCCGGTGAATACACCTATTCCTGTACTGTACCGGGCCACCATGAGGCTGGCATGTATGGAATTCTAAATGTGATGGGAGTTGATGAATAAATGCTTGATTTGCTATGGATGGCGATACTGCTCGGCCTATATGTCGGAGTTATTCCGGTTTATCTCGGAATGTTACCGGCCAATAAATTGCTGAAACTTGACCCGAAGTGGATGACTTTCCTACTTGCCTTCACAGTGGGTGTTCTGCTATTTTTGCTGATTGACATCGGTGCTGAGACGATGGAAGAGGCTGATGGATTCATCGCTGCAATGCAGGTTGCTGATAGCGCGACCGGCACGATTCCAACTCTTGACCAAACTATCTTTGACATCGTCGGTATTGGGCTTGCGCCTTCCGCTGGTTATATCATTGCGATAGTTGGCATTTGTCTCGGTGTGTTCGGGTTGGTATTCACCGACCAGAAGATTCGCGAGAAGGCTGATACCACGAGCAGCGAGAAGATGGCGTGGCTAATCGCGCTAGCGATCGGTCTGCACAATATGGGCGAGGGTTTGGCGGTAGGAATCACCGTCAGCGCAGGTGCGACCGCTTTGGCCTCATCACTGATTGTCGGCTTTGCCTTGCACAATCTGTCAGAAGGAATTGCCATTGTCGGACCGCTCGCATCTGGCGGCAAGATGCCGAGCGCGAAGCGACTTATCGGACTTGGTGCCTTGGCAGGTGGCCCGACTATCATCGGGGCTTTCATCGGGCTGTCATGGTTTGCCAATAGTTTGGCCATTCTATTCTTCGCGATAGCGGCAGGGGCGATTCTCTACGTATGCGTAGAAGTACTTTCAAGGATCAAGAAGAAGGACGCAGAAGCTGGACCGTGGTATTTGCACGGCGGCGTGGTCGCTGGATTATTGGTGATGTACATCACTAGTCTATTCGTTGCTATGTGAGCCATTCCCATTCAATAAGTGTAGCCGCCTCCGGCTCCACAAAACTCAATCGGTCCACATATCTGAGTTCAGCAACTGCAAGTTTTCGGGTGTATCCAAGTTGAAGTGGAGATGCGAATCACCTACCTCGAACCGGAGCGGCGAGCAGAGGTCGCGGAGCGGAGTATCAGGTTGGGCCGCGCGAACTCTACCGACATCCTCAGGCATCAGCAGCAGCGGGTGGCCGCCGCGTCCATCTTTAGCCGGGCAACAGCATTCCTGAGCACCGAGCAATTTAGCAAGGGTCGTATCGCTGAATCCGGGTCGGTCAACCGGCACTACCAGCAGACGAAATGCGCGTTCTCCACCCTTTGTATCCAAGATTTGACGCAACCCACACTGCAAAGTTCCGGTCCTGCCAGCATCTGGGTTCGGGTTGATGACCACCGTTCTTTCCGGCAGAGCGGTCAAGATATCAACGACGATTTCGGCGCGAGTGACCACCACCACCTCTAGTCCCCGCGCCTCAAGTCGCTCAACCAAATGGGTGATGAGCGGAATTCCTTCATCGTCTTGGCCACCGCTTGTTGATTTTACCGGAACCAATGCTTTGGGCTGGCCTAAACGAGTGCTTGCTCCTGCGGCCAGCACAATGCATCGTATCGGATCTGAGGCAGATGCCACTGCTTTTCACCTCAGATATTCCGAGTGATTTCACGGCCGATAATCATCCGTTGAACTTGGCTTGAGCCTTCGTAAATCTGCATCACTTTCGCCGCGCGCATCAGCCGCGCGACCGGATATTCCTCTGAATAGCCATAGCCACCGAATACTTGCACTGCATCGGTAGTGATTTCCATCGCGCTATCGGCCGCGAATCGCTTGGCGTGCGCCGCACTTTCGGTATTTCGGACGCCATTATCTGCTTCCCAAGCGGTTTTCCAAGTCAATGCTCTGGCCGCCTCAATTTTAGTCTTCATATCGGCGAGCATGAATTGGATGGTTTGATGCTGATGCAACTTCTTTCCAAAGGTTTCACGCTCGTCCGCATATTGTAGCGAGTGTTCAAACGCCGCTCGGCTGATTCCGACCGCATGAGCGGCGATATTCGGCCTTGACAAATCAAATGCAGTCATCGCGTTGAACCAACCATTGCCCTCAACTCCGCCGACCAAATTCTCGGCCGGAACCCGCACGTCTTCGAAGTTCATCGCGCGGGTATCCGAGGCTCGTTGGCCCATATTGCGTTCCTTCTTGCCAAGAGTAACCCCGTCCCAGCCAGCCTCAACAATGAATGCACTCATTCCCTTGTAACCGGCATCCTTGTCGGTATATGCAAGCACGAAAAACCAGTCAGCCTTGCCGGCACCGGTGATGAACATCTTTGCACCATTGAGAATGTAATCGTCGCCATCCTTCACTGCCAAAGACTGGATTCCAGCCACGTCACTACCTGCTCCAGGCTCGGTAACCGCATAGGAAGCGATTCGAGGTGCTTCGGTAAGTCGGCCAAGATACTTGATTTTCTGCGCCTCTGTGCCACCGGTGATAATCGGAGCAGCGGTCAAACCATTGCTATAAGCTGCAGTAGCAAACCCGGGGTCGCCCCAAGCAAATTCCTCCTGCACCAACACCTCGTCAAGGGTTCCCATACCCATGCCACCGTATTCTTCTGGGATGTGCAGATTCATCAGACCGAGTTCATGGGCTTCTTCTATAGCCTTGATTGGAAACTCACTATTCTCATCCCACTCCTCACCATTAGGCCGCACGTTGTCTTTAGCAAACTCGTGCGCAAGTTCCCGCAGCATCTCCTGCTCCTCGGATAGCGTGAAGTCTACCATGAGCATGCCACCGGATGGACTCACTTAGCATTCACCCACAATTACTGAGTTGAAATTACGTCGGAAATTACCCAGTCACTGACAAAGGGTGCGCAGGTGGTCCACCACAAGTTGGGCAGTCGGGATGGTGTGGTCCTCGAGTGCAGGGGCGAAAGGCACGGGTGTGTCTAACGCGCCGACTACAACAGCAGGTGCTTCTAAACTCCAGAATGCTTCTTCCTGAATACGGCTGCTGACACTATGTCCTAATCCGCCGGTGTATTGGGATTCTTGCAGTACGAGCAGGCGGCCGGTGCGCTCAACAGATTTGATGCAGGTGGTTGCATCAAAGGGTAGGATTGTGCGTAGGTCAACGACTTCCACTTGCTTGCCTTCATTCGCTAAGATTTCGGCAGCCTTCAGCGCGACGTGTACCATCGCTCCCCAAGTGACGATGGTCGCATCTTTGCCGCCTCGCACCACTACAGCCCTACCGATGATTTCAGGCGATTTGCCCGAATCCAGAGCAGCGTTGACGGTTTTGGTGTCTACATCCTGATGGATTCGGTCTCCCCATCCAGTAATCCCTCCACGTAGCCCATACAACCCTAAATGTTCGAGGAAAACCACCGGGTCGGGCAAAGAAGCAGCTTCAACCAGCATATCGTAGGCGTCTTGTGGGGTGGATGGGAAGCAGATGATTAGACCGGGGTCGTTGATGAACCAAGATTCAATCATGTTAGCGTGGAAAGGTCCGGAGCGAGTCTTTGCGCCGAGTGGGATTCTCACGACTAGTGGCACCTCGCCACCCCACCGCCAACGCAGTTGTGCTGCATTATTGATTAGAGGATTCATCGCTAATGCCGCGAAGCCACCGAATTGAATCTCAGCGACCGGTCGCATTCCACCAAGAGCGGCTCCAACCGCTGCATGGATGATAATCGCCTCGGACAGCGGCATGTCTAGCAGCAAGTCGCCATGTCCTGCAACCTTCAGCGGGATGTTCATACCAAAGGCACCGGCGACTTCCATATCTTCGCCCATGAAAACGGTCTTTGAGCCATATCTTTCGGCTATTGATACCAAACCCTGCTGAATCGCTCGTGAGAATGACCAGGCACTGGCTGAATCGGAGAACTCGTGGCTACACTCACCATCTTCGAGTTGGTTGTTTTCTGACACATTTTCTTCACCTGATTCTGCTTTATTCTCTGAGTTCTTAATCCGCAACAGTTGAGCAGCGTGAGTATCTGCATCGTGAATACTGGTAATTCCGATGGTGACTGAAGCCCCATCTGCCCAAGTCATCGCTTCCATCTCGCTGCGTCCTGCATCAACGAATTTCTGCTCCTCATCTTCCATCGCAGCCAAAGCAGCCTCGCCAACTCCGAGTCGCTGAAGCAAGTCCCGATGCAGTGGAACCGGGTCTTTCTCCTGCCAATATTCTTGCAGTTCCCGGTCAATATAACCTGGTGGATTTCCGCTTGGTGCGCCGATATATAGGTCGTCGTGATGATGGGCGTGGCCACAGCCACGCATGGTTTCAACATGGATTAAAGTCGGCCCTCCACCTTCGAGCGCAAACTCTCGGGCAACCATCACCGAGATGTGAAATAGAGCAGGGTCTGACCCGTCAATACTCCAGGCAGGCGTGCCGAACGCTGCTCCCTTATCACCCCAAGTTTCAACCCCAGATTGACCGGTGGTAAAAGTGTCTAGCGCGATTTGGTTGTTCTGAATCATGAAGCAAATTGGCAAGCCTCTTGCCCCTGCAAAATTCATCGCTTCCCAGAATTCTCCGCTACTACTGCATCCTTCTCCGACCGGCGCGAGTTGAAACCGATTCATCTCCAACCTCTTGCTGGCCAGCGCAATTCCAGTCGTTGTCGCGCTGGCGATAGGCAGGGGAGCAGTTGGCGGCATGATGCCAAGGCTAAGGTCGCCGATGTGCAGGTCTCTGCCGCCAGCGCCCTGATGCCCACCATCCATGTAGGAGCCGGATTTACCCATTTGTGCAGCAAATATTGCTGTTGGAGTCTGGCCCATTGCTAATGCCAATCCGACATCGCGAATCATCGGGGCAACGATGTCTGCACTATGTCGGGCTCCTTCGGGAGCTTCGTTTGCTAAATTAAGTGCAGAAGCGCAGGCTACAATCGCTTCTTGCCAAGTGCTGCGGAATCCCTTGCCGCCGAATTTACCTCCATCGGGCGCGTCTATTCCATTAGTGAACAGATCCTTCAAATGGGTATCCAAGGCTCTAGTTCGGGTCATCCATCGCTGCCATCGCATCCGTAAATCAACGGAAACAGCGGCTGCGTGAGCCATTCTGCGTAGCGCGAGCCGCAAGTCAATCAGTAATCGGCAAGTTCTGCGAGAAAGGTGCAATCGGCCAACACGACGCGGAAGAATCTCGGTGGTTGCGAGTTGAGAAATCCCTTCTTCCTCGTTGCGCTGAGCTAGATTTGCCTCAAATCTTTGCACCAACGCCTCACTGAATAGATGGAAGGTAGGCCCATCCCAATCGCCTTCGTATTCAGCAGCCTCCTCATCCCAAAGCCAGCCAGCAAGTCGCAGATGTCCATCGTGTCTCTCGGCGATGAATCGCAATAACTCCATTCTTGCCTGTGCGGGGGAGATATCCTCAACGAAGTCAAGGTGGGCGCGCGGCCGCCAATCAGCACCCCAAATCGGGGGCAGAGCATCCTGACTCATCTTCCTCGGCGCTGCTTCACTTGAGTCCGGCCTACAAACGATGCGGAGAGAGCGGAGCCCTTCGGGCGTAGGTAAAATACCCGATTTCACTCCTCATCGTCGTCACTTCCAATGATTTCTTGCATTGAATCCAGCGAAACCTTGGAGATGATTGCGGTAGCAATTACCGTAGCACCGATGCCGAGTAGGGTCAACCCCATCACTAAGGGGTCGTCATTCATCGTTCGTATGCCAGTTCCAGAAAGCGCGAGGTCTCCAAGAATTGAGCCATACCATGCATAGATGATTGAAAAAATGATACTAACGGTGCAACTCGTGAGAAAAGTTCTGGTTGATACCGGGCCTGCTGATAAGATGTAATTCACCCATTCATCGGGAATCATCGGGGATAATCGGACTAACATCGAAAGGCGCAGGCTCTCCTTTCCTAAACCGGCGTGAATCTTCCTTGCTCTCGGGTCATTTTCCACCGCTCTTTTTACCGCCTTTCTAAACATCCATCTGCCGAGTAAAAAGGCGATTAATCCACCAATCATTGATGCAGCGAAGTTAATCGCAGCAGCCAGCCAAATGCTTGGGAAGAGGGCACCACAGAGAATCTTCAACATCGGTGTTGGCATCATCAAAACCGTAGCGGTCACCAGCACTCCGAGGTAAATCCATGGCCCGTTAGTTCCAGCATCATCAATCCAGCCCTTTACGGTTTCAGTATTCTGAAATAAGAACCAGCCGGCTCCGGCGCAAATAATCAGGAAAAGCAGAGCGAGTCCAGCCCGCCAGTAGTATAGCCGGGGCTGTTCACGTCGCATTCTTCGGAGTTCCTCGGCGTGAAGTCCAACTGCGAGGTCCTTTGGGACCGGCGGTAATAATGGGATTTGGATAGAATCAGCAGCCACCTGCACTCACTCCTCGCCATCACTACCATCCGAGTCACTGGTTCGCTTGACTTTTGATTCTGTGTTCGCTGAATCCTGATTTTTGGTGTCCTGTTTATCGGGCAATGAGGCAAGGCAGTCCTCGAGCATCTGAGTAGCATCTTCAACCTGAGTTGAATACATCGCGAGATTTTCCCGCACCGGCAATCCCAGTTCCCAAAGCAGGTCGCGAACAACTTCGAGCGATAATCTGGTCATCTCTAGCGCATTTGGGTCAATGTGAACTAAGCCGGTGTCGGGGGTGAGAATTGAGAATTTTTCGGGAGGGTCTGTCAATTTCTCAAGGTCTACCTCGAGTTGTTGTTGTATTTCCTCCGCTTGTTCATCCATCGCTTCTACAAGTCGGCTGCGGGTTTGGGTTCTGCGGGATTCTCTGTGCGCCTTACGCAACACATCCTTCTGCTCATCGGTGAGTTCGTCGTCATCGTCAAAGACGAGTTCTTCATCATCAGAGAGTTCGATTTCAACCTCCGCGCCAAGAATTAATTCGTCAAATGCGGCGCGGATTACTTTTTCCAGCACTTCATTATCAATTTCAAGTTCAAGTCCTTCTTCCTGCTGAACCCTTGCCAACAATCCACTGACAAATTCCGAATTAATGGAATCCTCTCCGAGCAGATCACGTAAAATCGGTAATGACCAAGAGGGGTCACCCGGAGTGATGCTGACATCAAAAAATCCAGTTCCCGGCCCTGACTTTATTTCGGCGGGTGGGGGGACGAACATTTTCTTTGCATGTTTGTCCAACTGAACGAGAAGTTTCGTCATATTAACCGGTTTGGATAGAACCTCGGACACTCCGGCCTTTGTCGCGCTGACAAGATAATCCTCACCTGTATGGGTGGATAGCACCACGATGCGGCATTTGAGGTCAAATTCCGGGTCGCTGGATAATCTGCTGGCAGCGTCTATTGCATCACCGGTTTTCCATTCACCTTCAAGCATCACCACGTCAGGCATTGTCGCTAATGCAGTCCCTTCACATTGCCGTAGAGTCCCTGCTCTAGTAACTTGATATCCTTCTCGCTCAAGGGTGCCAGCGAGCAGATTCCGCCGACCTTCGTTCTCATCGGCGACGATGATGGATGCCATTGTAACGGATGTCGGCCGGCGAGCACCGACTTTCAACTTTCACACTCATATCGTAGTTTAACGGCAATTATCGGAGCCAACCCCGTAGGGGGTGGCTCCCTAACAGGGCGATTTTCAAACAAGCCGCTCAGTATTTCGGAACTGCTGAGTCAACTTCCTCTGACCAAGCATGGATGCCACCGGAAAGATTCCACAACCGCTTCCATTCAAATCCAGATTGTCCAAGAGCCCATGCTGCAGCAGCAGAACGACCGCCGGTTCGGCAATAAAACACAATGTCGCGGTCGCGAGGGAGTGAGGCTGCGGCGAGTAGTATTTCCTCGTGTGGAATCAACCCTTCAGTATCAGGTAACGTCACAATATCTGCCTCTATATCGTTGCGGACGTCGAGCAGCACCGGATTCCAGCCCCTCTCTCGCCGTTTCAGATAATCCGCTGGCCCAATTTCCCCAAACTGTAGCGCTCCTTCTCCACCTTTTCCTTGCGCAGCGAGTGAACCTTCTGCTGCTGAACTAGCACAGAAGCCTTCGTAGTCAATCAACTCGCTGACTGGCTCTCTGCCTGCTGTCGCTGCAAAGGTGAGATCACGAAATGACATCTCTAATGCATCGTAAACCAGCAAGCGCCCGGTGAGTATATCTCCTAGGCCAAGAATGATTTTCAACACCTCAGTCGCTTGAATACTACCTATTACTCCCGGAAGTATGCCAAGAACTCCACCTTCCTCACAAGATGGAATCGCCTCGGGTGGAGGTGGGTTTGGAAAAAGGTCACGATAAGTGGGTCCACCATCGTGGTTGAACACTGTGACTTGGCCTTCAAATCGGAAGATACTGCCGTAAACCCACGGTATCCCGAGAATTTCGCAGGCGTCGTTGATGAGATATCGGGTCGGGATATTATCGGTACCATCAATCACCACATCGTGGCCGCGCAGCATTTCAAGCGCGTTCTCACTAGTCAGCCGTTTTTGGTGAGTTATCACCTCAACCTCTGGATTGAGTTGTGTCAATCGGGCTGCTGCGCTTGTTGCCTTGCTTTCGCCGACCGAAGTGTCGGCGTGCAGAATTTGTCGTTGCAGGTTCGATCGTTCGATTGTATCATCGTCAATGATGGTGATTTTTCCGATGCCGGCCGCGGCGAGATACAGTAGTGCTGGTGAGCCGAGGCCGCCTGCGCCGACGCAGAAAACGCTTGCACCCTTCAGTCGCCGTTGCCCAGAATCTCCAACTTGCGGAAGTGTGAGATGGCGCGCATAGCGCGCCTTTTCGTCTTGGCTCAAAGCGGGAGCAGACTGCTCATTATCTCCGGTCACGTACCGGCGGGGTCGTTATCTGACTTCAGCGCTGCGTTCAGCTGAGGGTAACAGTCTGCGTACCGACAACGGTGGAACCGTCGTACATCACGTAGATGTTCACGGAGCAAGAGACCTCTTGACAAATCTGAGTTCCTGATTCGTGCAGCTGGATGAACTCGTTGGTTTCCCAAACGCCATCGTCGGTGCCGTCTTGTGTGATGAGGCACGCTTCACCGGTATATGTAGAGCAGTAGTACGAGTTGTCACCAACTTCCAATTTTATCTCCACGAATGCCCAGTTCAGCGCGTCGTTTCCCACAATCCAGTGTATATTCAGCAACGTGTCATCAGTGGCTGCACTGATTGTATCGCTTGCATCCTCGGCCTTGAAGTTGTTCCGGGTGCCAGCGTCAGGCTGGTCAGATGCCAGACTGTTTGCCCACGCGTACAGAACACCAGCTAGAACGATGGTAACCGCTACTACAAGGACTAGCACAACGGCGATGATAATCACGACAATCACCCCACTACCGCCTCCGCCACCTCGCTGGACGACTATTGCACCTCCACCGGCTGGAGCCGCAGTCTGCGACATTGCCGGTGCGTACGCAGTTGGTTGCTCTCCGAATTGGTCAGTTGGTCCCGGTTGCATTTTTTCACTTTCCTCACACGGATATCTCGCGTGTTACCCTCAACGCTGGCGTCTTCGCACATAGAGTTTGACACGAACAAAAACACCAATCCGCGCTCAATACGAGAGCAGACTCTCATCGTCTCCGGTCACGTACCGGCGGGGTCGTTATCTGACTTCAGCCTACTCTCAAATCAATGACACAGATTCGGTGCCAGCAATCGTATAACCGTTGTGTGTGATGAATATCTCAACTACGCATCCCGAATCCGCACAAATATCGGTTCCAGATTCTGACAAATAAATGATTTCACCGGACTCCCATATGTCGTCATCTGCGCCGTCCTGAGAAATGATGCATTCCTCACCGTTCCATGTCGAGCAGTCGTAGGTAAGGTCACCAACAGTTAATCGTAAGCTTACGAAAGCCCAATTCAAATCGTCATCCCCATGCAATCGAATGGTAACCAAATCGTCATACGCCGAGTCACTAATTGCACCTGGAGAATCCGTGGCTTCGTAGTAGTTTAGTGTACCCGAGTCAGATTGGTCAAGCCCTGCTAGACTGTTTGCCCATACGTATAGAACGGCAGATAGCACGAAGAATAGAATCGGTATCAATACAATAATCACTATCACGATGACAATTATCTTGCCGGCTCCACCTCCGCCACCTTGCTGGACGACTATTGCGCCTCCACCGGCTGGAGCCGCAGTCTGCGACATTGCCGGTGCGTACGCAGTTGGTTGCTCTCCGAATTGGTCAGTTGGTCCCGGTTGCATTTTTTTCACCTATTCTACGACGACGCTGCTAGTCCCGGTAAGTGGTTCACCTCTATAACTCAAATAGAGTCCGACAGTACAAGATGGTGAGGAACAGATATCCTCTCCATTTTCCACTAGCATCAGGCGCTCATTGGATTCCCAAGACGCGTCGTCAGAACCGTCCTGCAGGATTAGACATTTCTCAGAACCGTCGGTTGTACAAGAATACACATTGTCGCCAGACTCTAACTTGATAGACAATAATGCCCAACTGATACCGTCTTGGGCATTTTCCCAAGATATTGCGATTAGTGCGTTATCGCTGTTGGAATTGGCCGTATCAGCTGCATCTTCTGCTATGTAGGTGTTCATGCTTGGGTCATTGGTTGGCTTGCGTGGAAGCAGAATGCATCCAGCGTAAGTGGTTGTCAACATCAGCAGGCCTAGTAAAGCAACAAACATCTGTCTTGCTTTCATAGCCGGACACTTCAATGAGTTACTCATCAAAGTATTCCCAGTTCCCCCACTAGGGCAAACTAGTGTCGGTGAAATTAGTGGACGTTGTCCTCAAGCCACTTTTCAGCGTCCATCGCCGCCTCACAACCCATGCCGGCAGCAGTAATTGCTTGGCGGTATCTGGTATCAACGACATCACCGGCAGCGAATACCCCGGCAACAGAAGTCATCGTGTATTGTGTGTGCAGAATATAGCCTTCATCATCGGTTTTTACTTGTCCGTTGAGGAATGCAGTAATCGGTTTGTGTCCGATAGCGATGAAAGCACCAGTGCAGGCGATTTCCAGCTCTGATCCATCGCGTGGGTCCTCAAGGATGGCACCGGTCAAACCGCTTTCATCTGAAAGCCATCTCTTGACTTGTCTGAAAGTTTGGATCTCAATTTTTGGATTTTTTGCCACGCGGTCATACATAACCTGACTTGCACGAAAGTATTCACGACGATGAATAACTGTCACCTTAGAAGCGAAACGGGTCAGGAAAGAAGCCTCCTCCATCGCGGAATCTCCGCCACCGACTACGATAACTTCCTCATCGCGGAAGAACGCCCCATCACAGGTGGCACAGGTGCTGATTCCACGGCCTTTCTGTGCTTCTTCACCCTCCACTCCAAGCCAGATTGCTTCTGCTCCAGTGCTGATGATTATGGCCTGTGCTTGGAATTCTTCGCCTTCTACCACTACTTTGAAAGGACGAGATGAGAAGTCTACCGACTCTACATTCTTGTCTTGCACTTCAAGTCCGAATTTTTCGGCTTGCGCGCGCATGTGAACCATCATCTCTGGACCTTCAACTCCTTCTGGGTAGCCCGGGAAGTTTTCTACATCGGTGGTGAGCATCAGTTGGCCACCCGACATATAACCGGCGAACATCAGAGGGTTCAGCATAGCGCGAGCACTGTATAGGCCTGCGGTGTATCCAGCGGGTCCGGAACCGATGATGATGACGTTGCGCACATCCTCGCTCATGGTGCGCCCGCGCTGCCGGCACACTTTCAACCTTGACCGCAGAACCCCTCGCGGTTTCGCTTGACTTGGCTCAAAGCATCTTGACAATGGCAGCAATGGCAGCGCGAGCGTGTGGTTCGAGGCGCGGTTCGATGTGTTTTGGTTCCGCACCTGGTCCGATAATTCCGAGGCCAACCGGTTTGTCATGAGCGAGTTGCAGGTCAATGATTGCCTTAGTTACCGCTTGGCCCATAGCAAGCCCGTGGAGAGTCTCGCCTTTCTCGATGATGCCGAGACAGGCGGCTCCGACGATATCGTCTCTTGCTAGCATCCGGTCAAGGGCCAGCGGTGCTTCCATTGACCCGGGGACCCAAGCAACTTCTGCTATAGTCAGTGAGTTCTTACTCGCCTCATCTGTTGCATATTCCAACATACGAGAGACCTGCTCCTTATGGAAAGAGCCGCAGACGATTGCAATTTTCATTTTCTCACCTCTTGACCGGTCTGTAGATTCTTGAGTCGCTCAACCCGCTTGACAGTTTCAACAACCGCTTGTGTCATCGAATCTACCTCGATATTTACTGAGTCACCAATTGCCTTTGAGCCAAGTGTCGTGAGACGGAGTGTCTCTGGAATCAGATGGATATTGAATCCACCTTCGCCGTCAACTTTGCCGATAGTCAGGCTAATTCCGTCAATGGCGATGAAGCCCTTTTCGTGAATGTATTGGGCGATTTCAGCAGGTGCTTGTAGCGCGTAATTCGCCGCTTCATCGCCAAGTTCCTTTGTAGTGATTTCGGCAGTTGCGATCACGTGGCCAGATAGAATATGACCACCGATTTCATCGCCGAACTTCATCGCTCGCTCAATGTTGACTTTACCACCGGCAATACTGCTGCTGAGCGTAGTTCGCACGAGTGTTTCAGCAATCAGGTCAAATTTCGCTACATCGTTATCAACTTCAGTAGCGGTCAAACATACACCATCCACCGCTACTGACGCCCCGATAACAAGCCCATCGCCATGCCCGGATGGCAGGGTGATTGTCAGGGTGGTAACTTCAGCGTTTTCACTCCGATTGAGGATGGTTCCAACACCTGTAACAATTCCGCAAAACATCCTATAGCACCTTCCAATAGAACGAATTACTGCGCTCCTTCATCTCCGTCTTCAACTTCGGCAAGTCGCTTTTGGACCCACTGCATGCTGAGGATTTTTTGAACAATCTTCCGAGTGCCGTCAAGGTCCTCAGACAGGCCTGCAACTCGTACCACTTCTATATCTGTGAATCCTCGCTCGTCAAGACCAGCTCGGATTGAATCTACTGCGTGCTGCTGGTCGTAGCCAATCGCGATGATGTCAGGCGTGACTAGTGGTAGGATTTCGTATATGGGAACTGATGGAGGATTGCCAATGATGGCTTGGTCAACCGGCTTCAATCCGGCAACCATCCTACAACGCAAATCCATGCTTGTAACCGGTTCGTGTTTTCGCATCCTCACCGTATCATCGTGAGCGATGACAACTGTAAGATGGTCACCCAATTCCTTTGCCTGTTCAAGATAGTGAAGATGGCCAGCATGTAGTAGGTCAAATACGCCGACCGCCATCACTCGTTTCATCTTCATCCCTCGCTATTCGGAAGTTGTAGTATATGAAAAGCCTCGCCAATTTCCCGTTTCAATTTTTGCTACCCAAAGCCGCTGTGATATCGGCTCCTGTCAGCATCGGCACCCCATGCTGCTCCGCGTATCTACGTGCATCTTCCAGAGGCAGCGCTCCGTCCCCATCCTGTTGCAACATCTCTGCCCCAATCGTGCAAGGCACCACACCTGCAAGCCGCGCGATTGCAACCGCTAACTCGGTGTGTCCTTCTCTAGTTGAGAGGCCACCGGGTGCCTCTCTACACAGTGGAATATGTCCGGGTGTCCGGAATTCAGCACCGAGAGCAATAATCGCCGCAGCCCCAATTTTCCCACCAATATTTTCTGCACCACTATTCCCTGCATCCGCGGCAAGCATCTCCCCCGCCAACTCACCAAACCTGCGGGTGGTCAGAGCCCGGTCGTGGTCGGTGATTCCGGTGTAGGTATCCCGGTGGTTGAGCGAAAGGGTGAATGCTGAGCGAGTGTCGTATTGCAAATCATCGGTAATCAGGGCACCGAGCACCGGATTTTCCTCAACCAATGCCTTGTGAGTGTGAATATCTTGTAGCCACGGTAATCCGAAAATCTCGCCGATTTCGTCTCCGATTGCGAGAAAAAGTAGGCCGCCGCAGTCTTGCCGCAGTCGCCTCATAATCGCTGGAGTGGCTGCGGTCGCCGGCCATAATAAGTCGGTTTCCTTCTCTCGAAAATCAGAGTCAAAAACCATTACAGGTTCGCCGCGAGCGAAAGCCGCTGCCGCCAGAGCAACATTCCCTGGCAGCCCTGCCTGCTCCGCTTTACCTGCATCATCACTCATGTGGCTCGCCTGAGGCGAGGGGCTATTGAACCCCGTTATTTTCGGTTCTGTTATTGCCGCTGATGTTTGCGGCGGTTCAATCATTATCCCTAATCCGCCTCAGCACGAAGTAGCACGTCGCCAATGCCAAAGCTGCAATTATTGCCCAGACAAGTGTTGCTGGAAGTTCTACCGGCAATTGCTCGCTAACTTGCACGGTAGTATCTGATTCATATTCCGGAGCGTCAATTTACTCGATTGGCGAAGCGGATGCTGGAGCGAGCATCAAAGCCACAATCATCAGTGCAATTAGCGAGCCACGACTGCGTCGTAATCTCTCTGCCGTATCCATGCCTTGCCGAGTCGGTGCAACGTATAAAACCTAAATATTGCACATTTCAGGCATTATTATCCGCTACTCTACAGAAAATTATCCGAACCAAGATTCCCTCAGGGTTCAAGAGAGTCCGAGGATACGGCATAAGGTGTTCAGAGGGAAATTCGTGGTTTGGCAAAGGAGAATGCCACCGAACATTCTTTTCAACCGGGACCGTTTCGGCCGGAGGGTCGGGGGGGATGATGAGTGTCACTAAGACTGGGTCCCGCCGGGGTTCCGCTATCCTGTAAAGGACGGACAATCGTAGAGGGAATGGATGACATCACAGCCTTGGGGCTGGAGACGATGGAAGTGCAAACGGTGCGAACGGTTCAGCCGCATCATTTTGACCAATATTGGCAAGCAGGTATCCTTTCATGGAAGACTGGATTCGAGATGAATTTGCATGGTCCTTACTATGCAGAACTACTCGGAAACCGCCGCCAGCGCAACCGAACAATCGCGAAGATGGAGGCGAGTTTGCAGGCGGCGAAAATCGTCAACGCGCGTCACATCACTTACCATGTCGGACCTTACGGGGATTTCGCTCGCGGCGCGGCCGCAAATGAGCAAGTCGCGAATGTGATTGCGGGAGTGGTTGACCGCTGCGCACAGATTTGGGGAAATAAGGAAGAGACCGATGATTACGCCGCTTTGCCGTGGGTGATTGAGAATGAGCCAACCTTGATTGGCGTTGAAACCAGCGGCCGGCAAGAATTGTGGGGGACTTTGGAGGAAGTTCTTGAGGTGTGTAACCACGTTGAGGGCACGGTTCCGGTGCTGAATCTTGCTCATATCCACGCGCGCGGACACGGGCGTTTGCGTACGAGTGAAGACTTTGGCGAGTTGTTTGATGAGGTTCGTGAAACGGTTGGAGGCAAGACATTCTACTGTCATTTCAGTGGTATTGAGCACCGCATGGGCAATGCTCTTCATTATACACAAATCAAAAAGTCAGATTTGAAGTTCGAGCCATTCGCAGAATTCCTCGCTGAAGAAGGCGAATGGCTTGATATCACCATCATTTCGGATTCCCCACTGCTTGAACACGATGCGATGTTCATGATGCAGCAACACGAGCGCGCCAAGCATCGTTTGCTGGAAAAGCGCGCCCGCGACGAACGCCGCCGCAAGTTGGCCATCGCTCAGGGCATGGATCCAGAGGAGTTGGCAAGACGCGAGGAAGAAGAGAAGAAGAAGCGTCTTGCTGCCGAGAGTAAGGCGGCTGAGGAGAAGGCTGCTCCGGCGAAGAAAGCGGACGAGAAGAAGGATGCCGAAAAGAAGGATGCTGACAAGAAGGAAGACAAAAAATCCGATGATTCCAAGGCTGGCGCTGCAAAGAAAGAGCCGAAGAAGACGGGTGCCTCCAAGGCCGCCGCCGCCAAGAAGGGCGGCAAGAAGGGTAAGGACGACGGGCCGATGGACTTCGGAGATGGGAAAGGCGACGACGACGACGACCTATTCTAATCCGGGCTTGTTTTGTTTGTGGCGACCGCGGTTTTTATTCGCGCCGAGAGCGGCTCATTTTTTGATGTGTATTAACGAGGGTGCAGCGGATTTTTATTGATGGTAGCCTGCGGAGCCGCACCTCGCTCTCATTCAGCTAAGACACGATTCTATCGTTTCAAGCGAAGGTGCGGTAGGCCGGACTTGAACCAGCGACCTCCAGATCTTCAGTCTGGCACTCTCCCAACTGAGTTACTACCGCAGATGGCACCCCGTCCACCGCGACGGTGTTATCAACACTTTCCGTGATTCAGGATTCCTTATTGGACCCCTTCAAGCACATCATTTTGCAAGGTGTATAGCTGATTAAGCCCCTGCTCAGCCATATCCATCAACTCATTCAGTTGGTCTCGCGAATAGGTGGATTCCTCTCCGGTTGCCTGCACCTCGATGAGTCTTCCATCGGATGTCCCGACTACATTCATGTCTACATCTGCGTTAGAATCTAGATGATAATCCAAGTCAAGATAAACATCTTCGCCGAGAAGCCCGACGCTAATCGCTGCTATATTTGCGGGAATGACTGCCGCCTCGTGTGCCGCTTTTTCCTCATCCGAGAGTTCTCTTGCTTGCCAGTCACGGTCTCTCTGTTGCTCTTGATTGGGTCGGTCGTCTGCCGGTAGGCAGAGTCCATCGGCTATCAGTCGGCGAACGCCGAGACGTAATGCGATACTGGCGGCGGCGATAGATGCACAGCGGGTGCCGCCGTCGGCATTGAGAATATCACAATCAACAGTCAAACTATGTGGACCAAGTTGCTCCAAGTCAATACCAGCGCGAAGGCTGCGAGCGATTAGCCGCTCAATCTCGTAAGTACGACCCTTCGCGCCCCTGCGCTCGCGCCCAAACCGACTGTCGGTCGAGCCCGGCAACAAACTGTATTCTGCATTCACCCAACCTTTGGTTGCATCGCGAGGGAACCAACGGGGAAGGGAACGTGCGCGGGTGCAGCAAGCAAGAACAACGGTATCACCCTGTTTGTAGAGAATGCTTGCCAACGCGTTTGGAGTGAAATTCAACTCTACCTCAACGTCTCTCATCTCATCTTTCGCACGACCATTTTCGGCGGGGGAAAACCCCGGTTTTGTCTTTGCCATTGCCCCGGCGACCAACCCTTCCTCTTTCAACCGTCCGGCCATCTTGCAAAGGCTTCATTTGGTGAAAGGAAAACTGACTTCTATGACCAAAAAGTGCTCGCGGGACCCCTTTCTTGCCTATTTGTCCACGTTTGAGGTAAAGAATAATGAAAATTTGCTGAAGAAGCATATCATCGGTTGGTGCTATGAAAATCAAGGTGAACTCAGTTGTAAATCGGTGACTTTTGTAAATCGCTTAGAAATCATGACAGTTGGCACGGGAAAATGGAAAAATCAACGACATCCCGACGGACTTGACGATATTTTTGTGAGAGTTGATGTGGATTATGTCCGATTATTTGATCCGAATAAAGACCATCTGCCATGAATCAACGTCGTGCGTGTGGAGGTCGCCAAGCGGCCCACTGCCCCTCAGTTGTCTCAATGTATGGACCCTTCATCAGGTCAATGCAATACGGAACAGCCGGCCAAACTTCGTCAATTGTCTCACGGATTGCCTTCGGCGAGCCGGGAAGATTCAGAATCAGGCTTCGGCCACGAATTCCTGCGGTTTGTCTTGACAACGTAGCCGTTGGCACGTGCCGCAGCGAAATTGCCCGCATCTGCTCACCAAAACCGGGCATCATTCTTTCACAAACTGATTCAGTCGCTTCCGGAGTGATGTCTCTTGGGTCTGGCCCAGTTCCACCGGTGGTGATGATGACAGAGCAAAGGTGTTCATCTGCCATCTCGATAAGCGCGTTTTCAATTTCTCTTGCAACATCTGGCACCATCTGGTAATTTACTTCCCACGGCGAAGCGATTGCTTCGTGCAGAAACCCGATTATTGCTGGACCCGAATGGTCCTCGTATTCCCCTCGGCTCGCCCTATCGCTGACTGTCAGCACCCCGAATCTAGTGAAATCGCCGAGTGAATCCACCCGTCCGCCTCGCAGGCGCATAGCGTCAGCCATGCTAACGGCCAAACGAGCAAGGATATGAGTTCACTCCTCCCTGTCATCCTCGCTGTCAGCCGCAAGATTACTCCGAATTGCAGCCCTCGCTTCCTCTCGCCTTTCCTCGCGCTCGGCCCGAGACAACTTCTCTCCATTGCCATCATTAATTCGCCCTAAACTTCCTCTAGGTGTGTATTCTAACGCGGATTCATCTGTAGTGGAGGCCCGGTCTAAAAGATGGAATTTCGCCTCCTTGAATTCTCTACTACTGAGCAATCCGTCCTTGCGCATTTCAGCCAATTTCTCGAGATGATATACCAATTCTACTCCTTCCTTTGGCTCGGTAATTTCGGCTACGGCCTCTCGGTCTCGTCGGGCCCAGAACATCTGGGAAAGGCTGGCCGCCAACACACCGAAGATTCCAATTCCGACAAACATCAGCAATATCGCCACCGCTCTCCCACCAGTGGATCGTGGTATCAAATCACCATATCCAACCGTGGTTGTTGTTGTTACAGCCCACCACATCGCATCTGTCAGTGAACCGATGATAGTGCTAGCATTGCAGTTTGGGTCAGCGGAGCATTCGTCGTAGCCGCGCTTCTCAAAGAAGTAGGTCATCACCCCGCCGGTAGTGATTAGGCAGAAAATGACGAAGAATAGGTGCTGGACTCGGAGATGGAAGGGGCTGCTCCCGTGAGTCTGGTGCAGTCCGAGCAGCCGCATCACTGCTGTGAAGCCTCTTGTGAGGCGTATCACCCGAAGAACAGCGATGGAACTCAGAGGGGTGATTGCGCCAAGCATCAATGGTGCTAAGCCAATTATCTCCCACCAATGGGCTCGCCACCACGCGGACCTATCATCAGCAAGCGAAATGCTGCGAGCGTGCTCAGCGATGAACCAAATCATGAGGAGTAGGTCCAAAATAGCCAGCATCCACCATCCTAACGGATTGGTGGCGAGCAACTCGGTTTCATAGGCGAAGACCACGATGAAGATGGCAACAAGCGAGAGCACGAGGTTTGCGTTTTCATTGGCGAGCGCGTTATCAAATCGGTCCCACCAATGGACTTCTACGCCTTCATCCACCTCTGGCTCATCAGACATTGAGCGCTTTGCGCTCGTAACAGGCTATGAGAGTTCGGTGGGAAAAGAAGTATAATTTGGTGATTATTCAGTCGAACCAATTTTGCCAATCTAGATTTCAAGACGTATTTTCAATCCGATTTCACGCTATCTCTATCCCAATTCCTTCAGCATTTTTTGGATTAGATGGTTGTGGATGGTTTTGGTCTGATAATGGATTGAAAACGACGATTACAATTCGCAGTATTCAAGAACCCCCGTTGCGAAGCCAATTATCCCGGAGGTGATGTGGTGCCGCGACTAAACCAACCCGCACGAAATACCATTGCTGACGGATGCTCCACTCGCTATCGTGCGAATGGAGCATACGTCCATCGTGCGAATCAGCGGCAGTAATCGCCTTCGTAAGAGTGGATAATATGACAGATGCAGATGAATTTTTAGTGGAAATTGCCGCCGTGAAGGAGGCCGTCCCTGATGTTGATGAAGAAAGAGTGGCGGAGGAATTCCGCAGATATCGAGAAGAGTTTCTCATTCCTCCGCGGGACGCGTTGCGTTCCGTGGTGAAGAAATTCCAAGGCGAGGCTGGCTTAGAGCAGACAGGTGGGACTGCCTCGCTTCCCTCGAAGCGAGAGAGCAAAAAGGTGGAGTTGTTCAAGGAATTGGCGGCTGATGACGGCAACGTCACCATCGAGGTAGAGGTGGTGACTTACACTCCGCGTATGCAGATGATACGTGGGGAAGAACGGCAAATCGCCTTCGGATGGATTGAGGATAATCCGTGGGTTGATGGCGGCGAGCGGGTCCGTTGGGATTTCAAGGATTGGGGAGGTCATGCCGAATCCCTCGTTCCCGGCTCAGTGGTCCGCCTCGAAGGCGTTTCGGTCAATGAGTGGCAGGGCAAACGCTCAATCAACATCAACCAATCCAGCCGCATTGCAATACTCAGAGAAGGCGGCAGAACGGTGACAATTGCGCCCAACGAGCCGGTGGACATCGCGCGAGCCGGTGAGATGGATGGTTTTGTTACCGTCACAGGTCGGGTCATTGCCAGCCGCGCTCAGACTATCAATCGCAAGGATGGCAGTGGCACCATTGACATGGTCAAGGGTAGGCTCGCTGATAATTCTGGCACGATTGGGTTCGTATCTTGGGGAGAATTTGAGCACCCTGTAGGAACTTTGCTTCGGGTTGAGGGTGCGGCAATTCGTCGCTTCCGCGACACTCCGGAGTTGAACATCGGAGACCATACCAAGGTGGAAGTTTACCACGACAAGGGATTTGCTTCCTTGCAAGACCTTGAGAGTTCCAGTGTCCTCAAAATAGCCGATTTGCGCGACGGCGCACGCGATGTCACTGCAGTGGTGCAAGTCGTATCTTGGGAAGCGCGCACATTCACCACCCAAGATGGTGAAGAAAAGACTGTTTGGGGTGGTGATGTACTCGACCCGAGCGGCAGTTGTAGAATGACTGCTTGGGAGAAGGTTGAGATCAAAATCTCCGACAAGCCGGTCGCGGTCCGTTTGGAAAATTTCCGTGTGCGTGCATGGCAGGGAACACCCGATATTACCATTGATAATGCGGAGCAGGTCACAGTTTTGGACAAGATTCCGTGGGATGCTATTGATGCAGATTCCCATACCGTAGAGGTGCCGTTTACTGAACTTATCAAAGGCAATTCAAGACGCGGGGTAACCACCACCGCTACAATCGTCTCTGTCAAGCTTGATAGTGGTCTTATCAAACGCTGCACTGAAGGAACATGTCGTAGAGTTCTCCGCGACGGTGCTTGCTTTGAGCATGGGCCACAAACCGGCGAAAATGACCTCCGATTGCGAATGGTGATAGATGATGGAATCTGCAACGCCTCGCTCATCGTTGGGCGAGACCCAACCGAGGCCTTCCTTTCCACTTCGCTTGGCGAGATTGAGAAGGAATGGGATACAAATGGCGGCGAGGAATTCATGCTGAATTTGCGTTCCAAACTGATTGGCCACTCCCTCTGCGTGCGCGGACGTGTAGTGATTGATGAGCAAGGGGCGATGATAATGGCGGATTCTATTGAAATCGCTGAGGTTGATACCGCTACCGCAGTTGAGGAACTGCGCCAACGCTGGGGGGTGTTCGCATGATTGAGCGACCACGTCAGTCGCGGCAATCTGCGATTCGCCTATTTGCTCGCGAGTATTACGAGTCAAGTCTACCCGATGGTGGACAAGGTGAGTTTGACCCAGTTTTCATCGTCACCAAACTCGGTGCTAAGGTGAATCGGATGTTGGTTGCAGGCGTTATAGAGGGACTTGAACGCCGCGACACCGAGCGAGGGCCGATGTATCAGGGCTCAGTACGCGACCCAACTGGTCGCCATATGTGGAGTGTAGGCTCTTTCCAGCCGGAGTTGCATGCGGAAATGGAGGAGTTGCTGGCCCGTTTTGACTCCGGTGACCGATTTTTGATGTCTTGCGTAGGAAAAAGCAATCACTACCAAACCGAAGATGGCGGATTCTTCGTTCGGATGCGGCTGGAGGAATACGCCATTATTGAGCGTTCAACCTACGCGGCTTGGCTGATAGACGCCGCCGACCAGACCATGTACAGAATTGATGCTTGGAGTAAGGCGAAAGAATGTGCGGATGCAAGCCCAGATTCACTGCGGGAAGCCGGTGTTCCAGAGCACCTGCATGATGGACTATTATTGGCGTTGGGTCATTACCCTGATTGGGACCCTGAGGCATACAAAGTAGGCGTGTTACAGGCACTCAGTGCAGCGGAGGGCCGCTTCGTTTCATTTGATGATGACGAGTCAAGTTCCTCCGCTGAAGCGGCTGAAATTCCTTCCGAAGTTGCCAGTGAGATGGACGCGGCTCCATCTGGAGGAGCCGACGAAGTTGATGCCGGCGACATCCCGAAAACCGTATTATCGCTGATAACTGAGAAAGCAGGAGAAGATGGTCTTGATTACAACAGCATCGTGCAAGGCTGCGCGCAGCGCGGTATCACGGACGAGGCAGCCATAGAGAATGCGATTGACAAGTTGAGAGATGTTGATTGTGAGATTATTGAACCCCGCTTCGGCTGGTTCAAACCGTTCTCCGATTGAGTATCTTAGCGACCCACTATCCCCGCTACCTTGAAGTCGCTTCGCGGTACATCCCGTAGTGGGAGGCATCACGTGGCACAGGCAGGAACGGTTTTCCTTCGGGGAGGCCAAGGAGATTGGTTACAGTTTAGCGACTGTAGTATTAGCATAGAAATTAGACGTCGTCTCACACGGGAAGTGAAGCGTGGAGGCGAAGGAGACGACCTAGTTGACGAGGGTTCAGAAAGTGCGGTTTACACATTGACCGGCCATCTGAATCTAACCTCATATCGCGAGGTTTTGGAGATTTTTCGTTCCGGAGAAGCCTACCTATTGGACCCGTTCACCGAGCAGGAAGTCAAGGTGGCATTCGGGCGACTGCGATACGAAGGTGATAATGGTGCCTTCATGTTTGAATTACTTGAGGATGTGGATTGATTGGTCTCAACACAGCAGGAGGAGCGCGACCTGCTGTATTCGATGAGAGCGCTACAGGTTTTGGTCGGTTCAGGTATTGGATTGGAGACCTCAATGCATATCATTGGCCGTGGTGGTTATGGGGTGATTTCCGATGATTTTGCCGACATTTTGACAAATCTTGGTCGTGGTGCGCGACTCGAAGAAGAACTCGCCAAGATTCACACCCGTTCAAAGAGCACCTCATATCGTCGTTTCATCAACACTCTCCGCAATAATGTCGCCAACGACACTGATTTGCTGCGGTCATTAGAGCAGCAAGCCGAGCGCGAAGAAGAGGAGCGCAATGATAAGATGAAAGAATACATCGAGGTGCTCAGCGGCCTGCCGACTTTGATGCTCACTTTCGGTATGCTCGGTCCAATTATCTTCGGCTCGGTCGCGGTGATTCCACTGATGATGAGTGGAGATAACCCATTTATTGACATGGGCACGCTTTCAGCTGCGGCAGGCTGTTTTGGTCCATCTCTGATTCTTAGCGTTATAGCGATGGCATTCGTTGGTATGCGAGCCCATACCCAAGACCCGGGGGTGTGAAATTGATTCTATGGGATTTCTATGAGGACCTTTCGCTGAGTTTTATTCTCGTATTATTAGTTCCAATCGCAATCGCTTGCTCAGCCGGTGCGATTCCCGGCATTATTGAGCACCGTCGTCGTCGTCGGTTAGAGGAGGCATTGCCAGAAATCCTCGAAGCGATGTCAAATTCGGTTGGTGCAGGATTAGGTATTGAACAGGCTTTGCATGAAGTTTCTTCCACGCGTAGAGACGAGACAGGTTCATTGATGGCGCAAGCTATGAAGAGAGCAAAGGCAACCACATTTAATGCAGCACTGGCAGAATACGCGCTGCTTACTCGTAGCGTGATGATTCAGCGTGTGATGAATTTACTATCTGCTGCTATTGAGCAGAACGCACCGCTGCAAGAGGTAACCAATAGCATGTCAGTGGAATATGACCGACTCAATAAGTTAGTCAATATGCGCGAGAAGGAAATGACTGGTCAATCCTTCCTCCTCATCATGCTGATGTGCCTGTTGCTCCCAGTCATCATGGGATTCATGTTCGGAGCCTTCGCAACCGGCGCAGGTGGAGCCTATTTCGGCAATATCCACGGCTGGATGATCACCTTCCATATCCTCGCTTCCGCAGTTTGCGTAGGGGTGAGCGGCCGAATGCTCGGCCGAATGAAACAGGCCTTGTGGTGGGCTCCTTTTTGGGGTGCTCTGTCTTCATTGGCCTACATCGAGACCTTCGCAGGAGTTCTCGCAGGTTTGGGGTGAACGAAAATGTCGGAACAAATGTTGGAACAATACGGACGAGTGACCATCTTTCTTGAGGCTGGCCATCCAAGTCCGATGTATCACTATGATGGAACGGTTGAAGATAATCCGTACGGGGTCCTCGCGGTCCTGCTAGAAGACGACTCGCTTGAAGAAGTGATGTACAACGGCGGTGCACAATGCGTGAAAGTGGCGCACCGCGAGCACGGTATATGTCGGACCAATATCTGGATTGACGATGACGAAGGTGTACTAATCTCAAAGAACATCGCCGCGCTGACAAATATTTCCATCGGCGATGGACCCGGCTTAGTGCCAATTTTTGACGGTAGATTACCCGACGGCTCGCGGGTGAATGGGACTCTCCCACCGGTCTCACCGGATGGACCCACTTTGACCATCAGAAAGTTCAGGGAAGACCCGATTACCATGATTGACCTCATCAATTGGGGGACGGTGAACAGCCGACTCGCAGCGATGATGTGGGTTTGGATTGAGGGATTAGACGCCCGTCCAGCCAATTTCGTGATTGCCGGGGGGACTGGCTCTGGAAAGACCACTACTCTGAATTGTCTCGGGATGTTTATTCCGTGGCATAAGCGATTGGTAACGGTTGAAGATACCGCTGAGTTGCAGGTTTACCACGACCATTGGCTACGCATGGAAACTAGACAAGAGCGACCAGATGGCACATCAGCCATCGGAATGGATGATTGTTTGAAAAGCAGTTTGCGAATGCGGCCGGACCGCATTATTGTCGGTGAAGTTCGCGGTCCGGAGGCAACAACTCTCCTGACAGCGATGAATACCGGTCACGACGGTTCGTGTGGAAGTTTGCACTCAAACACCGCTGCAGAGACCGTTACCCGATTGACATCTGAGCCGATGAATGTGCCACCAATCATGTTGACTGGCCTCGACCTAATCATCATGCAAACTCGAATTCACATCAAAGGTAAGACCGTACGAAGGGTAACCGAGGTGGCTGAGATTGCGGGAATGGAAGGCGACAAACCGAGGTTGAACCCAATCTGGAAGTATGACCCGGCCCAAGATACCATTGTGGAAACCGGAGTGCCGAGCAAATTCCGCGAGACATTGTGCGCGGCTGCTGGCATCAAACCGGCTGATTTTGAGGCGCACGTTCAACACCGTGAGCAGATTCTTGTTGACCTTGCAAGACGTGGCGTGCGCGGCATCGAGCAAGTGACTAAGGTAGTGCAGTCATTCTATTCTGCAGCACGATAGGTTCGCTCTCTCGTAATTCGCGAGTGGTTCTTAGGAACTTCACTCGCCATCATCTGAACTGAATCCTCTTGATAGGCGCGACAATAGCGCATCAGCACTATCCAATTTGTCGCGCACCCGATTAACTGTGGAGACTTCTTCGGCAACTGCGGCTGCTTCTGCAGGCACACCGAAGGCCACGCTAGCGTCAGTCGGAGCAGATTTACCCAAATCAACCAGCAATCCGCGTAGCGAATCAACCACATCGGCTACTTTGTCGGGGTCAAGGGAGAGGGCGGTCGGTAGTCCGGGCACGTCATCAGGATGGATGTAGCCCATTGCAGCGGCCAAAACTCCTGCCGCAGCGATTGCTCGGGCACGGACCTCGGGGTGAGAGGCGTCCCAACCTCTCCTCTCAAGGAATCTAACCAACAGCGCGTGTTCTACCGGGCCGAACTGGCCTTCCGCCCTGCGCACGATGGTCTCCACCACTCTTTCAAATGACTCGATTTGCTCCTCAAATCGTTGTAGGGTTCGCATTGCTTCTGGCGTTGTGTCTTGGGTGCCTCGGTAAAGCACATCCATTGCTCGCCGGCGGCGCGAGGTGACTGGGTCTTCGTCTGCTTCCGAAGCGCGTAGCGAGACCTGTAAGTCGAATAAACCGTGTACCCGTCCACTGATAGCGGGTAATTCAAGGTCCAATTTGGCGTCAGCGGCCGCCGACTCAAATCTTACCCGCGCGAGGGCAATATCTCCATCAGCATCGTCCAAAATGCTCTCGAGCGAATCGAGCAGTGCCGGTCTGACTTCCTCAAGACGACGCAATGCTTTGCGTTCTCGCCATGAGCCCGGCGCGACGCCGCTAGCATCATTTTCAGCGTCGCGCAAAGCAATCATTCGCTTAATTTCATCGAGAATTTTGTCGCGAACAACCGAATGGTCCACGTGAAATCCGCGGTCTCCGAGGTCATCAACAAACGCGCTGATGTCAGAAGCATCCTGCGCCTTACCTACGATGAGGAATTCTCGGATGTGACTGTGAAGTTCTGCGGCTCGTGCTTCCAACTCAATCAACGCCGCGCCCGCTCCTTCGTCTATGGTGACTTCAATTGCCGTTCCTTCGGCCGATTCATCAGTATCGTCGTCTCCAACATCGCTGTCACCGCCATCATCGTCATCAGTCGGTGAACCGCCCTCACCGGTCGAGGTTTCTGACTCGGATTCGGGTCCTGCATCGGGACTGTCTATCGCCTCATCTTGCGGCGCATCATCGTCAATCAGAACATCAGTAAGTGCATCAACATCTACCGAGTCAATGCCTTCTTGCATCATCGCGGCCAATTCCGCCGCCTCAGAATCATCCATCGCGGGTGCGGCACTGGAAGGGTAAGTGGCAGCGGCAGTGGTGGTGCTTGCTGAGGTGGCCGAGGCGGTTTGACCGCGTGGGCGTCGTAGGCTTTTCTTCACCTTCCCCCACGAGCCCTCTTGCGAGGCCAACACACCGACGACACGAGCGAATAATTGCTGTTTATTGCCCGATAATCGCTGACCGAATGATTTGCACAATTCGTGTAAGCCTTCGCGAGTGAAGTCGGTGACAGATTCAGGATTGAGTTTCTTCGGGTCGTGATTGAGATGCAGGTATAGTCGCTGGCGTTTCTCCTTGACCGAACCGGAACGCTTCACGCCAAAGATAGCCAGCACCTTTGAGAGATTCTTATTGCTCATTTCACCGATTGAATCCGAACTCAAGTCAAGGTCACCAAGAACCAGATGAGCGATGAGTCGGGCCCGCAATTGCTCAACGTTTCCGGTGCGGGAAAGTTCGTTGGCAGAAGCCAACTCGCGCAACTCTTCCAAGCGGCTCGTATACAGCCCTTGCAGTCGGTTCTCGTCGTGTTCCATCAGAGCCTCGCCGCGCTTTGCGCATCCTTGCCGCTGTATATGTTGCGCTTCAAAGCCGCCCCCAAGGGGCGACTATCGCACCGTAGCGAAATTGCCGTCATAGGTCCATGAACGGTGGTCGGGCCTCACCGAGCCGTGGATGGGCATCGTGAGGGGCGAGCATTTCTACCAACAATTTTCTCCATTCGCCAGCCAAAACTCTGGTAACTGGAAGTGCCTCGGAAATCGGCATTAATCTCTCGAGAAGCAGGGTCTTGTCTCCACGCCGTGAAATCGCTTCAATGATGATTTCCACCTTGGTTTCGTGGTCTCTGACCTCGCCTTCCTCATCGAGAAGGGCTTGGGCCCTCATCAAATCCCGTTCTTCGTCAGCCTGTCGTAGGAGAGAAGCGACCTGCCTGTGCCTGACTACCATCCCAACTTTGTCTCGGTGTTCGGTTTTTTGGTTGAATAGCAGAATTCTCTCACATTGCCATGCGGTATGAGCCCCCTTGTCTCCAAGTTGCTCCGCCAATGCCAGAGGAAACCCGATTCTGCTGATGAATAGGGTCAATCCGTGTAGTGGAGTCGGTAAGAATCGCTTGTCATCGCCTTCCATCGGGTCGGTGAAAAGGCGGTGTCTTCGCCCGCCGGTCCCGCTTTCATCATAGGTGTGGAGAGAGGTGACGTAGCCGTCAATTGTTCCGGCGGTGCGTAATGATTCCAAATAATCAACCAATTCAATTCCGTGGATATCTACGGGAGAAGGTAGTTCATATTCATCGGCGAATGCCTTTGGAGAAAGCACTCTGAAATCGTCGCGGTAACGACGCAGTTGTCTTCGCGCGAGACGACCGCGCGAGAGAATCACCGCTTTATACGGCAAATGGTCAATCCTGTCCTCAGCGATTAGCACGTGATTCTCATCACGTCTTGGAAGTGCAGTCACAACCTGAAGTCCATCTGGGTCGTGCTCAGGATGTAGCGCATACCATTCGGCGGCGGCGACCGCGATAATATCAGATTCAAAGTCATCAAGGCTGGCCAACGCAGTCGCCAAGTCAGGATGCTGCTCAATGATTGCTTGAGCGGCCTGTGCAGGTGCAGAAGTCAGCCATCTCCGTACATGGTCAGCTGTTGCAGAATGGGGTGTTGCGGCGATGGCGATACGAGGTGTTTCAGATTGCGCTGGCTCAGTCATATCCATCCCGCCCAAGGGCGGACACCATAGGTGCCCACTTGCGGCCGGCGTCCGCTCGTTGATATATCCACCCATCGTGGAAAGGGTCGGGTCGCATGCAGATTTCAGCCGATATTGATTCAGTATTGAGCGAGCGCAGGCTTGCAGTAGAAGTCGCGCTCGCTGAATTAATTGAGCAGTCTTTAGCAGGTCCAGCCGCGCCAGCAATGCTGCTTGCAAAAGAGATCCTGCTGGCTGGCGGCAAGCGAATCCGGCCAACACTAACCCTACTCGCATACGAGTTGGCCGGCGGCCAAGACATGGGCGAAGTGATGGATTTCGCGCTTGCCACAGAACTAATTCACACAGCAACATTAGTCCACGACGATGTATACGACGGAGCAAAACTTCGTCGTGGAGTCCAAACCCTGCACGAAAAGCACGGATTAGACAAGGCAATCATCGGCGGAGATTTCCTTTTCGTGCTTGGATTCGGCCTCGGTGGAAAATACAACGAAAGAATCGTCAAAATCATGGCATCAACCTGCTCGGCGATAGCAGCGGGCGAACTCAAGCAATTAGACCACATCGGAGACCTTTCCACAACCCCAGAAGATTACTACCAAATCACCCTCGGAAAAACCGCCGGACCGTTCGCATCCTCATGCCAATGTGCGGCCCTAATCGCCGGCGCATCAGAAGACGAAGCCGAGGCACTGCGGATCTTCGGAGAAGAAATTGGCTTGGCTTTCCAATTGGTTGACGACCTGCTGGATTTGACCGGAGATGCGCGGATGGGTAAACCGCGAGGGACCGATGTTCATGAGGGAAAGATGACGTTACCGATTATCCATGCGTTGACTTTGTTGCATGGGGACGGGCGGCGAAGGATGGCGGAGGTGTTGGAGAATTTCCATGACGAGCGCTGGGATGAGTTGACCGAATTGCTCGAGAGTGCTGATTCGCTTGAATACTGCCGAATATTGGTTCACAATCACCTCGCGCGTGCGCTTGAAAGTTTGGAGAAATTTCCAAAGAGTGAGATTCGTGATGTGTTGACGCACATCGCTGAGCAGGTGATGGAGAGGCATGATTGAGAGCCGTGATGTGGAGCACCGGGAAGTGCTGGTAGTCGGGGCAGGTCCTGCCGGCTCAACAGCTGCCGCTCGATTGGCGGAGGCAGGCGTTGATGCGTTGATTATCGAAAGAAGGGAAATTGTCGGAAATCCAGCACAATGCGGAGAATGTGTGCCGTTTTGGTCAGAAATGCTGCCAACATATCCGAAACTTGCTAGCGACGAGTGGTTGGAGGATTGGTTCAATTTTCCCGACCGTGTGATAGCAAAAAACCTCGATTGGATGCGAGTTTTCAGTCCAAAGATGCGACCTTATGCATTTGACCTAAATTGTTTCAGCGCCCACCGAGTTCAATTTGATGGATTTCTCGCAGATGAAGCCATCAAACGTGGTGCTGAAATCCGCACTTCTGTGGAGTTGCGCAACGTTCAGCATCAATCAAAATTAGCCAGAGATATCTATGTTACAGACGAAGGAAGGTTTAGCGCCGATTATGTGATTGATGCAACCGGGGCGCTGGCAAATGTGGCAAGATTGCGGGGTAAAGGAGACCGACCGGGTGGCCAACTCCCTACCATTTACGCGCAGGTAGCCGGTGCAGTGCCGGACTCTTTCGACGTGTTTCTGGGTAGTGTGGCGCCGGGTGGATATGCCTGGATTATCCCGAAGGGTGACGATGTAGCCAACATCGGAATTGGCATGGTGACTAGCCGCATAGAAGAACCACTGCGCCAAACTCTCGACCGATTCACTGAGGGATTAGGGTTACGCACACTCTCCTATGGCGGAGGCTGGATTCCGTTAGCAGGCCCGTGTAAATCAGCCGTGTCAGGCAATGTGCTGGCGGTTGGTGACGCCGCCGGATTGGTAATGCCAAGCAACGGCGGCGGAATCGGACAGGCGATTGTTTCTGGCAAGTATGCCGCTGATGCCATCATCACCAACCGAAACGATGCCACACCACTCTCGTCCTACGATGATATTCTCGAATCCAATATCCGCAAACCGTTGCGAATCAGCGCTCGCTCAAAGCGGCTGTTCCAGACCCTTTGTCGAGGCGACTTTACCACCGAAATGGCGCTCCGATTCCTCGGAACTCGTGGCATCCAGCGAGCGATTGAGTGCCATCGGCCGCTATACGTTCTCTAATCGCGTAGCACAGAGGGTACCCTTTGAAATCGCATTGGCCTGAAAACTTCATTGACAAGACGAATTCGATTTCAGTTGAATATAGTGGAAAGAACGTTGATTCATTTCAAAGTGTGACAACTCAAAAGTGCTTCCAGCAA